>FTKT01003978.1_pt1 | contig 12232 bp, 9 predicted proteins | sample 1658271 | NCBI WGS metagenome assembly FTKT01 (sample SAMEA3914811, study PRJEB12502) | metagenome | biome: forest; material: soil | place: Canada | collected 2011-08-04 | depth 0.3 m | reverse complement strand
CACACCCGCGTTGAGCGGCACGACGATCAGCGGAATAGGCCGACCCCGTGCACTGCGTCCTCGCTGTGTTTTTTACTACTAAAGGAATCTCCAACCCCGATCAGACGATCGAGGCCGGGGATGTCAACATATCTGGCGTTGACTTTTGGCACGCTGTTGAGTTCTCAAGGAACGGACACTTCCTTCAAGCCACTCTCGTGAACTCTCCGGGCGCTTCGTTCGTTCTTACTTCGTTCAGCTTATCAGATCCGGCTGACTGCCTTTTCCGACTCGCTTTTGCTTTCGGCCTTTCGGCTTTCCGCTGTCCCAGACTCTATCAGAGTTTCCGTTTCGCATATTCCTTCGAAAAGGACATGCGGAAGCTCTTCGGATATTCAGGGGATTCGGCTCCGAACCGCTCGAACGCGGCCGGGGCAACTCGGAGAACACTACGCACCCTGACCAGCGAAGTCAAACCGGCCCCGGGCTGCTGCCCGGGGCCGGTTCAGGGGGTCACCGCGGCAGCCGTCAGACCTCGACGACGACCGGCAGGATCATCGGCCGGCGGCGGTAGTTGTCCGCCACCCACTTGCCGATGGTCCGGCGCACCAACTGCTGGACCTGGCGCGGCTCCAGGACGCCGTTGTCGGCGGACTTGCGCAGCGCCTCCTCCAGCTTCTGGACGACCGGCCCGAAAGCGTTGTCGTCGATGCCGGAGCCACGGGCCTGGATGGTCGGGCCGTTCACGATCTTCCCGCTGGAGGAGTCCACCACCACGAAGACGGAGATGAAGCCCTCCTCGCCGAGGATCCGGCGGTCCTTGAGCGAGGACTCGGTGATGTCGCCGACCGAGGAGCCGTCGACGTACACGTAGCCGGCCTGCACCTTGCCGACGATCTTGGCGACGCCGTCGACCAGGTCGACCACCACGCCGTCCTCGGCGATGACCACGCGGTTCTTCGGGACACCGGTCTTGATGCCGAGTTCGGCGCAGGCTCGCAGGTGGCGCCACTCGCCGTGCACCGGCATCAGGTTCTTCGGCTTGCAGATGTTGAAGAAGTACAGCAGCTCGCCGGCCGAGGCGTGGCCCGAGACGTGCACCTTGGCGTTGCCCTTGTGCACGACGTTGGCGCCCCAGCGGGTCAGCCCGTTGATGACCCGGTAGATCGCGGTCTCGTTGCCGGGGATCAGCGAGGAGGCCATGATCACGGTGTCGCCCTCGACGATCCGGATCTGGTGGTCGCGGTTGGCCATCCGGGAGAGCGCCGCCATCGGCTCGCCCTGCGAACCGGTGCAGACCAGCACGACCTCCCGGTCCGGCAGGTCGTCCAGCTGCTTCACGTCGACGATCAGGTTGCCCGGCACCCGCAGGTAGCCGAGGTCGCGCGCGATGCCCATGTTGCGGACCATCGAGCGGCCGACGAAGGCGACCTTGCGCTTGTGCTCGTGCGCGGCGTCCAGCACCTGCTGGATGCGGTGCACATGGCTGGCGAAAGAGGCCACGATGATGCGCTTGTCGGCGGCGGCGAAGACGGTGCGCAGCGCGGCCGAGATGTCCCGCTCGTGCGGGATGAAGCCGGGGACCTCGGCGTTGGTGGAGTCCACCAGCAGGAGGTCGATGCCCTCCTCCGCCAGCTTGGCGAAGGCCGGCAGGTCGGTCAGCCGACCGTCCAGCGGCAGCTGGTCCATCTTGAAGTCGCCGGTGGCGACGACCATGCCGGCGGGGGTGCGCACCGCGACCGCGAGCGCGTCCGGGATGGAGTGGTTGACCGCGATGAACTCGCAGTTGAAGGGGCCGATCTGCTCGCGCTCCCCCTCCACGACCTCCAGCACGTAGGGCCGGATCCGGTGCTCGGCGAGCTTGGCCTCGATCAGCGCCAGGGTCAGCTTCGAGCCGATCAGCGGGATGTCCGGGTTCTCCCGGAGCAGGAACGGGACGGCCCCGATGTGGTCCTCGTGGCCGTGCGTCAGGACGATGCCGTCGATCTTGTCGAGGCGGTCCCGGATCGAGGAGAAGTCCGGCAGGATCAGGTCGATGCCGGGCTGCTCGTCCTCGGGGAAGAGCACGCCGCAGTCGATGATCAGCAGTCGGCCGTTGTGCTCCAGCACCGTCATGTTGCGGCCGATCTCACCGAGACCGCCCAGCGGGGTGATGCGCATGGCGTTCGGCGCGAGGGCCGGGGGTGCGCCGAGTTCGGGATGGGGGTGGCTCAAAAGACTCTCCTTCGCACCGCACGCCACATGCCCGGGGACCTCCCCTGCTGACATATGGCGTGCGACTTCGCTAGGTACCTATCAGGTCGGTCCGCTCGTCACCGAGCGGGTGGTTGTTGTGCCTCGCGCCTTGCTTTCCGGTCCAGCGGCAGGACTCCCGAGGGACGGGAGACCCGGCGAGCCGGGGCGCGCACGTGTGTGTCTGCTACAGGTGTACCCCGCCGGCGGCGAGATCCTCCTTCAATTGGGCAATCTCCTCGCCCGTGGCGTCCACCAGCGGCAGCCGGACGGGGCCGGCGGGCAGGCCCCGTAGGGCGAGCGCGGCCTTGGTGAGGATCAGGCCCTGGGTCCGGAACATCCCGGTGAAGACCGGGAGCAGACCCTGGTGGATGGCGGTGGCCTTGGCCACGTCACCCGCGACGAACGCCTCGACCATAGCGCGCAGCTCGCCGGCCGCCACATGGGCCACCACGCTGACCGTGCCGACGGCCCCGACCGAGAGCAGCGGCAGGTTCAGGATGTCGTCCCCGGAGTACCAGGCGAGACCGGATCGGGCGATCGCCCAGGAGGCGGCCGCGAGGTCGCCCTTGGCGTCCTTGTTGGCGACGATCCGCGGGTGCTCGCCGAGCCGGACCAGCGTCTCGTGGCTCAGCGCGACGCCGCTGCGCCCCGGGATGTCGTAGAGCATCACCGGCAGCCCGGTGGTGTCCGCGATCGCCACGTTGTGCCGGTAGAGGCCCTCCTGCGGGGGCTTGCTGTAGTACGGGGTGACGACCAGCAGACCGTGGGCTCCGGCGGCCTCGGCCTGCCGGGCCAGCTCGATGCTGTGGGCGGTGTCGTTGGTGCCGACCCCCGCGATGACGTGGGCGCGGTCGCCGACCGCCTCCACCACGGCCCGGACCAGCTGCGCCTTCTCGGCGTCGGTGGTGGTCGGCGACTCGCCGGTGGTGCCGTTGAGGACGAGGCCGTCGTTGCCGGAGTCGACGAGATGGGCGGCGAGGCGCTGCGCGCCGTCGAGGTCGAGGCCTCCGGCGGGGGTGAACGGGGTCACCATCGCGGTCAGGACCCGGCCGAAGGGCCCGGTGGCGATCTGCGGTGTCGGTGTGGAGGTCGGAGCCATGGGTCCAAAAATACTCGTAGGCGGTACGGGTTCGGTCGGGCCGGTCCAGGGTTCGGACAGCCGCGGCGGTCGAAGGGAGCTGACCGGCCGCCAGAAGGGGCCTAAATCATAGGATTCCGGTGCTGCCCGCTCGGGGGTTCAAGCAGCACCGGAATCCGTGCCCTGAGCCTAGGGAGCGACGGGAATCGCCGCAATCCAGACATCTCGGGCCAGTGCATCCATATGCCTATCGGCCCAGGTCAGGGCGCGACCCGGCCGTGGGTGTTGAAGGCCGCATGGGTGATCGGCATCAGCTCGGCGAACTTCGCCTCCATCCGCTCGGCCACCATCTCGATCTCCCGCTGCGGGAACGAGGGGGTGGTCGCGCGCTCGTCCTTGGTGCGCAGCGAGAGGAAGTGCATCAGCGAACGCGCGTTGCAGGTCGCGTACATGGAGGAGAAGAGCCCGACCGGGAGCACCGCGCGGGCCACCTCGCGGGCGACGCCGTCGGCGAGCATCTCCTGGTACGCCTCGTAGGACTGGACGTACGAGCGCTCCATCGCGGTGGTCACCGTCTTGTGCTGCTCGGGCGTGCCCTGGTGGAACTCGTACTTGCCGGGACGCCCCTGCTGGACCAGCTTGCGGTCCTCGCCGGGCACGTAGAAGACCGCCTCCAGCTCGCGGTAGCGGCCGCTCTCCTCGTTGTAGGACCAGCCGGCCCGGTGGCGCTGGAACTCGCGGAAGACGAAGATCGGCGCGTTGATGAAGAAGGTCATCGAGTTGTGCTCGAAGGGCGTGCCGTGGCGGTCGCGCATCAGGAAGTTGATCAGGCCCTTGGACTTCTCCGGGTCCTGCTGGAGCGCCTCCAGGGACTGCTCCCCCGCGGTCGAGACCCGCGCGGCCCAGAGCACGTCCCGGTCGGTGGCGGCGCTGCGGACCAGCTCCACCGTGACATCGCTGCGGAACTGCGGGCTCACCGGGGTCGTCCCCACGTCGTCGGTCACGCGTTACTCCTCTTGTCTTCGGTCTCGGCGGACAGCCTAGGCGACCCGTCGCCACGCAGTCTGATGGCGTGCTGCATGGTCTTGCGGGCGCGCGGCGTGTCGCCGGCGTCCGCGTAGGCGACCGCGAGCCGGAACCAGACCCGCCAGTCGTCCGGCTCCGCCTGGGCCTCGGCCTGCCGCCCGGCGAAGACCTGGTCGGCCGAGGCCCGGTCGATCCGCCCGCCCGGGGTCCGCTTCAGCTCGTCCACCGGCAGGCCGCCCTCGGCCTCCAGCTCGCGCGACATCGCCTCGGTGGCCCTGCCGAACCGCACCGTCTGGCGCAGGAACCAGACGCCGATGGCCGGGATGACGAAGGCGCAGATCCCGATCCCGATGCCGAGCGGCTTGCCGGTGGCGATCAGCTGGACGCCCTCGCCGACGCAGACCACCGCGGTGAGCAGCAGCACGCCGGCCAGGACGAAGAACCCGGTGCGGGAGGTCATCAGAGGTCCAGGAAGTGTTCGAGGCCGAAGGTGAGCCCGGGGGTCTCCACGACCCTGCGCACGCCCAGCAGGATGCCGGGCATGAAGCAGCTGTGGTGCAGCGAGTCGTGGCGGATCGTCAGCGTCTCGCCGCTGTCACCGAGCAGCACCTCCTGGTGCGCGAGCAGGCCGCGCAGCCGCACCGAGTGCACCGGCACGCCGTCCACGTCCGCGCCGCGGGCGCCCGGCAGGCCGTGCGTGGTCGGGTCCTCCTGGCGGGGCAGGCCGGCCTCCTCCCGGGCGGCGGCGATCAGCTGCGCGGTGCGGGTCGCGGTGCCGGAGGGGGCGTCGGCCTTGCGGTTGTGGTGCAGCTCGACGACCTCGACGGACTCGAAGTACCTGGCGGCCTGCTGGGCGAACCGCATCGACAGGACGGCGCCGATCGAGAAGTTCGGCGCGATCAGCGTGCCGACGCCGGGCGAGGCGGCCAGCCAGCCGTTCAGCAGCTCCAGGCGCTCCGGGTTCCAGCCGGTGGTGCCGACCACGGTGTGGATGCCGTTGGCGGTGCAGAACTCAAGGTTCCGCATCACCGAGTCCGGGTGGGTCAGCTCGACGGCCACCTGGGCGCCGGAGTCGACCAGCGAGGACAGCTCGCCGCCGCGGCCGAGCGCGGCGACCAGCTCCAGATCGGGGGCGGCCTCGACGGCGCGCACGGCCTCGGAGCCGATCCGGCCGGTGGCGCCGATGACGGCGACGCGCAGACTCATGGGATGTCCTTTCAGGCGAGCAGGTCGGCGAGCTTGGCGGCCCGCTTGTCGGTGATCGGGCCGATCAGCGCGAGCGAGGGCCGGTTCGCCCCCAGCACATCACGGGCCACCGACTGGACGTCGTCCAGGGTGACGGCCGCGATCTTCGCCAGCATGTCGTCCACCGAGAGGTGGTGGCCGTAGCTCAGTTCGGCCTTGCCGATCCGGTTCATCAGCGAGCCGGTGTCCTCCATGCCGAGCACGGTGGAGCCGGAGATCTGGCCGATCGCCCGGCTCAGCTCCTCTTCGGTGATGCCGTCCGCGATGACCTTGGCGAGCTCCTCGCGGCAGATCCGCAGCACCTCCTCGACCCGCTTGGGCTGGCAGCCGGCGTAGATGCCGAAGAGGCCGCTGTCGGAGTAGGAGGAGGAGTACGAGTAGACCGAGTAGGCCAGGCCCCGCTTCTCCCGGACCTCCTGGAAGAGCCGCGAGCTCATCCCGCCGCCGAGCGCCGCGTTGAGCACGCCCATCGCCCAGCGCCGCTCGTCGTGCCGGGGCAGCCCGGGCACGCCGAGGACCAGGTGGGCCTGCTCGGTGGAGCGGTTCAGCACCTCGACCTGTCCGGTGGTGCGGACCGCCTTGACGCCGCGCCGGGCCTCGGTCGGCACCGCCTGCGACTTGGCCAGGACGGCCGCGAAGGCCTGCTCGACCTGCTGGACGACCTTCTTGTGGTCCAGGTTGCCGGCGGCCGCCACCACCAGGTGCTCGGGCTTGTAGCGGCGCTTGAAGAAGCCGGCGATCTGATCGCGGCTCAGGCCCTTGACGGTCTCCTGGGTGCCCAGGATCGGCCGGCCGAGCGGGGCCGTGCCGTAGATCACCTTGGCGAACAGGTCGTGCACCACGTCGCCCGGGTCGTCCTCGGCCATCGCCATCTCCTCGAGGATGACGCCGCGTTCGGCCTCCACGTCCTCGGTGCGGATCAGCGAGCCGGTGAGCATGTCGCAGACCACGTCGATGGCCAGCGGCAGGTCGGTGTCGAGCACCCGCGCGTAGTAGCAGGTGTTCTCCTTGGCGGTGAAGGCGTTCATCTCACCGCCGACCGCGTCCAGGGCGGCCGAGATCTCCAGCGCGCTGCGCCGCTCGGTGCCCTTGAAGAGCAGGTGCTCCAGGTAGTGCGTGGCGCCGTTCAGCACCGGGGTCTCGTCCCGGGAGCCGACGCCGACCCAGATGCCGAAGGTCGCCGAGCGGACCGTCGGGAGGGTCTCGGTGACGACCCGCAGGCCGCCGGGGAGGATGGTACGTCGAACCGTGCCGGCGCCGTCGGCGCCCTTGAGCAGGGTCCGGGTGGTGCCGGGGCGCTGCTGTGCCGCGGAGGCCTGGGCCACGGGCCATCCTTCTTTCAGGTCAATGAGAAGAACAGGGTGCGGCCCGTACGTTCCGAGTCCGGAACGTACGGGCCGCGATGGAGCTAACGAGCCGTCACTCGGAGGCCGGGACCTCGTCCTGCGGGCCCTCTTCGCCCTCGACGACCGGGATCAGCGAGAGCTTGCCGCGCGGGTCGATCTCGGCGATCTCGACCTGCACCTTGGCGCCGACGGCGAGCACGTCCTCGACGTTCTCCACGCGCTTGCCACCGGCGAGCTTGCGGATCTGCGAGATGTGCAGCAGGCCGTCCTTGCCCGGCATCAACGAGACGAACGCGCCGAACGTCGTGGTCTTCACCACGGTGCCCAGGTAGCGCTCGCCGACCTCCGGCATGGTCGGGTTGGCGATCTGGTTGATCGTCGTACGGGCAGCCTCCGCCGAGGGACCGTCGATGGCACCGATGTAGATGGTGCCGTCGTCCTCGATGGTGATGTCCGCGCCGGTGTCCTCCTGGATCTGGTTGATCATCTTGCCCTTCGGGCCGATGACCTCACCGATCTTGTCCACCGGGATCTTGATGGTGATGATGCGCGGCGCGTTCGGCGACATCTCGTCGGGCGCGTCGATGGCCTCGTTCATCACATCGAGGATGTGCAGACGAGCGTCCTTGGCCTGCTTGAGCGCAGCCGCGAGGACGGAGGCCGGGATGCCGTTCAGCTTGGTGTCCAGCTGGAGGGCGGTGATGAAGTTGCGGGTACCGGCGACCTTGAAGTCCATGTCGCCGAACGCGTCCTCGGCGCCCAGGATGTCGGTCAGCGCCACGTAGTGCGTCTCACCGTCGATCTCCTGCGAGATCAGGCCCATGGCGATACCGGCGACGGCGGCCTTCAGCGGCACACCGGCGTTCAGCAGCGACATGGTCGAGGCGCAGACCGAGCCCATCGAGGTGGAGCCGTTGGAGCTCAGCGCCTCGGAGACCTGGCGGATCGCGTAGGGGAACTCCTCGCGGGTCGGCAGCACGGGCAGGATCGCCCGCTCGGCCAGCGCGCCGTGGCCGATCTCGCGGCGCTTGGGCGAACCCACGCGGCCGGTCTCGCCGACCGAGTACGGCGGGAAGTTGTAGTTGTGCATGTAGCGGCGACGCGTCTCCGGGGAGAGCGTGTCGAGCTGCTGCTCCATCCGGAGCATGTTCAGCGTGGTGACACCCAGGATCTGGGTCTCGCCGCGCTCGAACAGGGCCGAGCCGTGCACCCGCGGGATGGCCTCGACCTCGGCGGCCAGCGTACGGATGTCCGTGACGCCGCGGCCGTCGATGCGGACCTTGTCCTTGATGACGCGCTCGCGCACGATCTTCTTGGTCAGCGCGTTGTACGCGGCGCTGATCTCCTTCTCGCGGCCCTCGAACTGCGGGAGCAGCTTCTCGCCGGCCAGCGCCTTGACGCGGTCCAGCTCGTTCTGGCGCTCCTGCTTGCCGGCGATGGTGAGCGCCTTGGAGAGCTCCTCCTTCACGGCGGCGGTCAGCGCGGCCAGCACGTCGTCCTGGTACTCCAGGAAGACCGGGAACTGGCCGGTGGGCTTGGCGGCCTGCGCGGCCAGCTTGGACTGCGCGGCGCAGAGCACCTTGATGAACGGCTTCGCGGCGTCCAGACCGGCGGCGACGACCTCCTCGGAGGGGGCCTCGGCGCCACCGGCGACCAGCTGGATCGTCTTGGCGGTGGCCTCGGCCTCCACCATCATGATCGCGACGTCACCGTCGGGCAGCGTGCGGCCGGCGACGACCATGTCGAAGACGGCGTCCTCCAGCTCGCTGTGGGTCGGGAAGGCGACCCACTGACCGCGGATCAGCGCGACGCGGACGCCGCCGATCGGGCCGGAGAACGGCAGGCCGGCCAGCTGCGTGGAGGCGGAGGCCGCGTTGATGGCCACCACGTCGTACAGGTGGTCGGGGTTGAGCGCCATGACGGTGACGACGACCTGGATCTCGTTGCGCAGGCCCTTGACGAAGGACGGGCGCAGCGGGCGGTCGATCAGCCGGCAGGTCAGGATGGCGTCCTCGGAGGGACGGCCCTCACGACGGAAGAACGAGCCGGGGATCCGGCCCGCGGCGTACATCCGCTCCTCGACGTCCACCGTCAGCGGGAAGAAGTCGAAGTGCTCCTTCGGCTGCTTGGAGGCGCTGGTGGCCGACAGCACCATGGTGTCGTCGTCCAGGTAGGCCACGGCGGAGCCGGCGGCCTGACGGGCCAGCCGGCCGGTCTCGAAGCGGATGGTACGGGTGCCGAAGGAACCGTTGTCGATCACGGCCTCGGCGTAGAACACGTTCTCTTCCACCTGGAAGATCTCCTCTTTCGTACGTCTCCGGGAGAGCGCCCCCGCGCTTGCCTTCCGTGGCCCTGACCTGCCGGGCCGGTCTTCGATCGAAGCCCCCGGGGCGTCCCGCTTCGGTCCGCGGAACTCCCGGCGGCCACTACCGAGGACCGGCGCCTCTCGGCGGCCAGACCACTGGTCGGCGGACTGCTCGGCACTGCACTTGACGTTCACTGCTCTACGCCACGGCGTACGGGCGCTCTCTGCCGGATGCGGGCGGCTTCCGTTTGAAGCCTGCGGCCCGCTGGGGGGTGTAGTACTGCTGCTCGGGCGGCGCTGCCTGCTGCGCCATCACCCGGCATGCCCACAACCCTACGGTGCAATCCTCGGCCACCCGGGGAGGCGGCCTTGGTTTTCTGTTCTTCGTACGCGCCTCACCTGCGCGCGCTCGTTCCCCGTGCCGGGCGAACAGCCGCCCGGTGGTACGCGCGAGGGGCGGCTCCCCGGTGGGGAGCCGCCCCAGGCAGCGGTCTTAGCGGGCGCCGCCGGCGGCACCGCGGCGGATGCCGAGGCGCTCGACGAGCGTACGGAAGCGCTCGATGTCCTTGGCGGCCAAGTACTTGAGCATGCGACGACGCTGGCCGACGAGGATCAGCAGACCACGACGGCTGTGGTGGTCGTGCTTGTGGAACTTGAGGTGCTCGGTCAGGTCCGAGATCCGGCGGGAGAGCATGGCAACCTGCACCTCGGGGGAGCCGGTGTCGCCCTCCTTCTGGCCGAACTCGGCGAAGATCTGCTTCTTGACGGCGGCGTCGAGAGCCACTGCAACTCCTTCAGGGATGTACCGAGCGATCCTGGTCTACGGCACAGGATCTGTAGAGAACTCGGTGTCGTACGTCGACCGCGGCTGCTTCGGGGCGATGGCCCATGGCCATGCCACAGCTACGGTCGAATGCCAAGGGTAGCAGTCCCGGCCCCGCCACGGCCGCCGCTTTACCGCCGACGACGGCCCAGGGCAAGCCGGGGCGGCGAGGCGGGACGCCGGAGCCGGCAGGGGCCCGGGGGATTCCCGAGCGGCGACTCCCCGATTGCTACGCAGGGTAGTCGCCAACCGCGATTGACGGAGTCATGGCGAGCCTCCCGGAGTCCGGTGGCTGGAATGTTATGGAGTTTTTCCGCGACCCGAGCTGCGGTTATCGTCGCCGCCCGCGGGGCACCGGCGGGATCGGGCAGCCCTTGAGGGCGCCTGGAGCCGCCCCCTTCAGCCTGGGGCCAGACCTTTGAATCGCAAGATCGTTTCATAATTCACCTTGGATTCATACCCCGTTGGCCAAAGTTAACAAGTCGGACATCAATCGTCGTGACCGCCAGTGAGCATCGGATCGGATGCCTATGCGGCCACGTGCAACGGATTCCGAAGCCATACCGACATTGACGCAATAGATACGCGCCAGGTTCCATGGCTGGGCGGGAGCGATGGACCAGAGACCCAGGCGACCCCCTCCGGAGGCGATACCGCTCCCCCGCACAAGCACCGCACAGGACCGCGCACCCCAGCGCTGAGCCGATCGGAACACCCCCCATGACCGACACGCTTCGCCCGCCCGCCACCACCCCCACGGTGACGGTCAGTTCCGCCGACGCTCCCAAGACGCTCAAGCGCTCGCTCGGGGTGGTCGGCGGAACGCTGCTCACGCTCTCCTGCGTCACGCCCGCGTCCTCGCTCTTCGTCCTGGTCCCGACGCTCTTCAACACACTGGGCACCGCGACCGCGATGACCATCGCGATCGGCGCCGTGATCTGTGTGGCCGTGGCGTTCTGCTACTCCGAACTCGGCACCCTGATCCCCAGCGCCGGTGGCGAGTACGCGATGGTCGGCACGCTGGCCGGGCGGTTCGCCGGCTGGCTGGTGTTCATCCAGTCGCTGATCGTCGTGATGATCGTGCCCGCGGTGATCGCGGTCGGGACCGCGGCCTACCTGGCCCCGATCGTGCACGTCAGCGGTCCGGTGGCCGGCGCGGCCGTGATGCTGGCGGCCACCGTGGCCGGTCTGCTCGACCTGCGCGCCAACGCCTGGATCACCGGTGTCTTCCTGGTGCTGGAGGTCATCGCGGCCGGCGTCGTCTCGGTCCTCGGCTTCGCGCACAGCCAGCGCGGCGTCGGCAGCCTGGTGCACGGGGTGATGGCCGACTCCAGCGGCGTCACCAGCCCGGTCGGGCTCGGCGCGATGCTGGCCGCGATGGGCACCGCGCTCTTCGTCACCCAGGGCTTCAGCACCGCGATCTACCTCTCCGAGGAGCTGGAGAACCCGCGCAAGAACGTGGCCCGCACCGTGCTCTGGACGCTCGGCCTGTCGGTCGTCGTCATCATGGTCCCGGTCGTCGCGATCACCCTGGGCGCCCCCGACCTGGCCACGCTGACCGGCGGCGACATCTCCGGCATGGTGGCCGGCTGGAGTGACTCCGCGCTCGGCACCTTCATCAGCCTCTGCATCGCCCTGGCGATCATCAACGCCGGCATCGTCATGGTCATCCAGAACTCCCGGGTGCTCTTCGCCTCCGGCCGTGACATGGCCTGGCCCGCGCCGGTCAACAAGGCCTTCGGCACCCTCAACAAGTTCAACGCCCCGTGGATCTCGACCCTCGCGGTCGGCCTGCCCGGCGCGGCGCTCTGCTTCGCCCCGCTCACCACGCTCACCAACATCACCGGCGTCGCCGTCGCGGCCCTCTACCTGCTGGTGGCCGTCGCCGCGCTGCTCTCCCGCCGGGCCCACCACAAGGACGCCCCCGCCTGGCGCCAGCCGCTCTGGCCGGTGCTGCCCGCGCTGCTGATCGTGGTGCTCGGCTACACGCTGACCCAGCTGGACCACATGGCGCTGCTCTGGACCGGCGGGATCACCGTCGCGGCCTCGCTCTACTGGGTCTTCTACCTGCGCCCCCGCCAGGACACCCGCTGGGTGATCACGCTGCCCGAGGACGAGCAGGTCTGACCCGCTCGACCTGGACGTGAGACGGCCGGTGGCCCCCTCCTCGGGGGCCACCGGCCGTCTCACGTCCA
>FTKT01003024.1_pt2 | contig 12237 bp, 14 predicted proteins | sample 1658271 | NCBI WGS metagenome assembly FTKT01 (sample SAMEA3914811, study PRJEB12502) | metagenome | biome: forest; material: soil | place: Canada | collected 2011-08-04 | depth 0.3 m | reverse complement strand
GCCGTGTTCGCGCAGCTCGAAGGCAGCGACATCGCCGCGTTCGACCAGCCGGCCCCGCGCACCGCCCAGTTCGACCCGATCCTGCTGCGTCCGGTGGACGAGCTCGAGCTCACGGTCCGCTCGGCGAACTGCCTGAAGGCCGAGAACATCTACTACATCGGCGACCTGATCCAGCGTACCGAGACCGAGCTGCTCAAGACCCCGAACCTGGGTCGCAAGTCGCTCAACGAAATCAAGGAAGTCCTGGCTTCGCGCGGCCTCACGCTGGGCGCGCGTCTCGAGAACTGGCCTCCGCAAGGCCTCGACAAGCGTTAATTCGCGCGTCAAGGCCGCTTTTTTGTAGGTTCCCGCTGCCGGGCCCGTCGCAACTGACGGGCGCCGAGTGCAAACCCCCGGTACCTGATCCGGCCGGGGTTCAATAAAGACACCAAAGGAAATCACCATGCGCCATCGTCACGGCCTCCGCAAGCTCAACCGCACCTCGTCGCACCGCCAAGCCATGTTCCGCAACATGGCCGTCTCGCTGCTGCGCCACGAAGCCATCAAGACCACGCTCCCGAAGGCCAAGGAGCTGCGCCGCATCGTCGAGCCGCTGATCACGCTGGCCAAGGAACCCACGCTGGCCAACCGCCGCCTGGCTTTCGACCGCACCCGCGATCGCGAAATCGTCTCGAAGCTGTTCGACGTGCTGGGCCCGCTGTTCAAGGCGCGTCCGGGCGGCTACACCCGCATCCTGAAGATGGGTTTCCGCAACGGCGACAACGCGCCGATGGCCTTCGTCGAGCTCGTCGAGCGCTCGCACGACGGCGAAGCGGTCACCGACACGACCGAAGGCTGAGCTCGCGCGCCCGCGAGGGCGTCCGCTCTTCAGACAAAGGCCGGCACTCGCCGGCCTTTTTCATTGGGCCGGCGTTCCGCGGCGCCGGCGCGCAGCCACCGCCACGAGCAGCAGGCCTGCGCCCATCGTCCAGGCCGGGCCCGCCTCCGGCACGGGGCTGATGGGCGGATCGTCGGAGTACGCGATGGCCGCCACGTAGCCGCCGAACAGGCCGGTGATGGCGGCGCCGGTATCGTTCTCGTAGCTGAGGCTCACGGAGGTCGCCTCGGTGTCGCTGACGGGGCCGAACAGGCCCAGCGCGAACGCGTCCAGGCTGATCCGTTGCCACTGCGCGCCGCCGCCGTTCTCGTCGCTGATGGACAGCAGCAGGCCGCTGTCGGCGAATTCGTCGGGGGCCGTCCCCGTGGACGATGCCGTGGCGGAGACCAGCGCCGTGATCGTCATCCGCGTCCAGGGCGAGAGCGTGAACGCGGCGGCCGAGACGCCGTCGACCAGCCCGACAGTGCCCTGGCCCGTCTCGCCCGGGCCGCCGCTGCTGGCGAACGCCGAGGCGTGCACGCTGCCACCGCCGCCGAAGACATTGCCGTCCAGCCGGGCCGACCCGCCAGCGAGAGGCGAGGCCGGCGTGGCGGTCGATGCCGGGCCGAAGGCGAGCCCGCTCGAGGCCGAGACGGCCACGCTGGACGGCGGCGCGCCCGCGGTCACGTCGCTCTCCGACGTGCTGCCGCCCGCGCCGGCGAAGCTGACGGCCGGCACGGCGCCGGGCGCGACCGCGACCACGGCTACCCGCAGCCCGGTGACGTCGATCGTCGCCGTGACATCGGCGTACGCCAACGGCGCGACGACGCACGCCAACCCCCCCGCCACGGCTGACGGAAGGCCTCTCCAACTCGTTGCTCGACTCATGACCAGTCCGCCAGGCTCGATGCGGCTTTGCAGCATGGCAGGAGACGTGCCGTCAAAGCCCCGATGCACCCGCGCGCGGCAGGAACCCGGACTAGCCGCGACAATAGCGGTCTCTCCAGGAACGACTCGGCCACCGCCGGCTCACACCCTTCATGATCCAACCGCCATCGCTGCGTGCCGCCTGGGCGCTGTTCACCCTGCTGCTGACGCTCCTCCTCGCCGGCCCCGCCCGCGCCGCCGACGACTTCCTCGACCCCGACCAGGCCTTCATGCTGTCGGTGCGCGTGCTCGACGCCAAGCGCGTCGAGCTGAGCTACAAGGCCGCCCCCGGCTATTACCTCTACCGCGAACGCTTCAAGTTCGCCTCGCCCGACGCCAAGCTGGGCGAGCCGCAGATCCCGCCGGGCAAGAAGCACTACGACACCGCGCTGGAACAGAACGTCGAGACCTACCACGACGGCGTCGTCGTGGTGCTGCCCATCGTCTCGGCGGGCAAGTCGTTCACGCTGAACGCCACCCACCAGGGCTGCGCCGACAAGGGCCTGTGCTATCCGCCGCAGCCGCGCACGGTGGCCGTCACCATGAAGGCCTTCGGCGCCGATGCCGATTCCGCCAAGGTGGTGCCCAACGCCGATGCCGACGCGGCCGCGCCCGCGGGCGTCGTCGCGCCGGTCGCCGCGCCGCTGCGGGGCAACGTGAGCGTGGGCGACGCGCCGCTGCCCGATCCGCTGCGCAGCGTGGTGATGGGCGCGGGCGTCGCCGAGCGCGCCGGCGCCAGCGCCCCGGTCGCGTTCGTGCCGCCCGCGACCGCCGCCGCGCCGGAAGCCAACGACAGCGGCGTCAGCGCCGCCCTGGCCGGCGGCCACCTCTGGCTCATCATCGTCATCTGCATCGGAGCCGGCCTGGGCCTCGCGGCCACGCCGTGCGTCTGGCCGATGTTCCCGATCCTGTCGTCCATCATCGCCGGCCAGGGCAACGTGACGGCGTCGCGCGGCCTGGGCCTGGCCGGCGCCTATTCGCTGGGCATGGCGCTGGTCTACACGGCGCTCGGCGTCGTCGCGGGCGTCATCGGCAAGGGCTTCGCCGGCGACCTGCAGAACCCCTACGTGCTGGGCACCTTCGGCGTGCTGCTGGTCGTGCTGTCGCTGTCGATGTTCGGCCTCTACGAACTGCAGCTTCCCGCGGCGCTGCGCGACCGCCTGAGCGCGAGGAACGAGGCGTTGTCGGGCGGCCAGATCGGCGGCGTGTTCGGCATGGGCGTGCTGTCGGCCCTCATCGTGAGCCCCTGCGTCTCGGCGCCGCTGGTGGGCGTGCTGGTCTACATCGGCAACCAGCACGACCCGGTGCTGGGCGGCATCGCGCTGTTCTCCATCGCCGCGGGCATGAGCGTGCCGCTGCTGGTCATCGGCGCGTCCGCCGGAACCCTGCTGCCGCGCAGCGGCGCGTGGATGGACCTGGTCAAGCGCTTCTTCGGCCTGGCCCTGCTGGGCGTGGCGCTCTACCTCGTGCGCTCCATCGTCCCGGCCCTGTTCTCGATGCTGGCCTGGGGCACGCTGGGCATCATCACGGGCGTCGTCCTCGGCGCCTTCGAGCCGGTCACCAGCAAGGACTACGAAGGCACCGCCCGCACGGTCAAGGGCATCGGCATCCTGTTCGTCGTCATCGGCGCGCTGGAACTGGTCGGCGCGGCCAGCGGCAGCCTCGATCCGTCGCAGCCGCTCGCGCGCCTCGCGCAGGCGCGCGGCAGCGTGGACGCCGGTCCGCACTTCGACCGCGTGGCCAGCGTCGCCGAGCTCGACCAGCGCCTGCAGTCCGCCGGCCGCCCGGTGATGCTCGACTTCTACGCCGACTGGTGCGTGTCGTGCAAGGAGATGGAGTCGCAGACCTTCGTCGACCCCGGCGTGCGCGCCAAGCTGGACAAGGCCGTGCTGCTGCGCGCCGACGTCACCGCCAACTCCGACGACGACCGCGCGCTGCTCAAGCGCTTCCACCTGTTCGGGCCGCCCGGCATCATCCTGTTCGACGCCCAGGGCCACGAGCTGGAACCGGCGCGCGTGGTGGGCTTCCAGGATGCCGCGAAGTTCAGCGCCAGCCTCGCGCAGGCGGGCCTGTGAAGCTGTCGCAGATCGTCTTCTCGCAGGGCTTCGGCGCACGCCGCGCCTGCGAGGGCCTGGTGGCCGGCGGCTTCGTCGCGATCGGCGGCGTGGTGCACGACGACCCGTTCGAGGACCTCGACCCCGAGGGCCTGGTGCTCAACGTCGAAGGCAAGGACTGGCCGTACCGCGCCAAGGCGCTCATCGCGCTGAACAAGCCGGCCGGCTACGAGTGCTCCAAGAAGCCCAAGCACCACCCGAGCGTCTACAGCCTGCTGCCCGCGCCGCTGCTGCGCCGCGACGTGCAGAGCGTGGGCCGCCTCGACGAGGACACCACGGGCCTGCTGCTGTTCACCGACGACGGCCAGCTGCTGCATCGCTGGACGTCGCCCAAGCACCACGTGCCCAAGGTCTACGACGCCTCGTGCAAGCACCCGGTGACGCCCGACCAGGTCGCCCGCCTGCTGGCCGGCGTGGTGCTGCTCGACGACCCGGAGCCGGTGCGCGCCATCGCCGCCGAGCCGTGGGACGGCGCCGCCGACGGCCTGCACGGCATCCGGCTGACGCTGGCCGAAGGCAAGTACCACCAGGTCAAGCGCATGATGGCCGCGGTGGGCAACCGCGTCGAGGCGCTGCATCGCAGCCGCTTCGGCAAGCTGGCGCTGCCCGCGGAGCTGAAGCCGGGCGCGTGGTGCTGGCTGCCGGGGACGCAGGTCGTCGTCGACTAGGAGTCTGCGCGGCTTCTGCCGCGCAGACTCCTAGGTCGATACGCAGAACGGCATTTCGTTTCCGAACCGCGACACCGGCTGCGCAAAGCGTCACGGCACGGCGAGCACGCGCGGTGGAGCGCCTTGCCAGCGCCGCGGGCGCCCGGCTATGCTGGCCCGTGGGATCACCGTTCCACGGCACCAGCGGGTACTCTCCCACGACCATGCGCCTTCCGCGATTCCTGCCGATTCGAGGTCTGGCCGTGATCGGCTTGGCCGCGCTATGCGGCTGCCAGCCCGAGCCGCCCGTCAAGGTGGGCTTCATCGGCGGCCTGTCGGGGCGCGTCTCCGAGCTGACGGTGGATGCCCGCAACGGCACCCAGCTGGCCATCGAGGCGCTCAATTCGCGGCCCGGCCCGCGCTACGAGCTGCACAGCCACGACGATCGCCATTCCGCCGACCAGGGGCCGGCCGTCGTCGACGCCGTTGCCGACGAGGGCGATGCGTTCGCCATCGGCCCGATCATCAGCGCCATCGCCAAGGGCATGGCGCCCGAGGCCTCCAGGCGCCATCTCGTGCTGATCAGCCCCACCGCCAACTCCGACGAGCTGAGCGGCATCGACGACTGGTTCTTCCGCGTGATCCCGCCTGCCGGGCCGGGCGCCGACCAGATCGCCGAGACGGCCATCGCGCGCGGCCTGAAATCGGCCGCGGTGATGGCCGAATGGCGCAACCGCATCTTCAGCGAGAGCTTCGCGAAGCGCTTCGACGCGCGCTTCCAGGCGCTGGGCGGGGCGCCGTCCCAGGTCGTGCGCTACGAGACCGACCAGGACCCCGACTACGCGAAGATCGCCGCCCGGCTCCTCGCCTCGCACCCCCGGATGGTGCTGCTCCTGTGCGGCGCGGTGGACGCGGCGATCGTGTCGCAGCAGCTGCGCCGGCTCGACCCCGCCGTGCAGATCGTCATGTCGTCGTGGGCCGCCAACGTGCAGTTGCTGCAGCTGGGCGGCCGCGCCGTCGAAGGCGCGCTCGTGATGCAGGTGCTGGATCTCGACAGCCGGGAGCCGGCCTACGTCGAGTTCCGCAAGCGCTTCATCGACCGCTTCGGCTACGCGCCCAGCCAGGCCGCCGTGCTTTCCTACGACGCCACGATGATGGGCGCCGAGGGGCTGCGCCGCAAGTCCGGCAGCCAGTCGCTGCGCGACGTGCTGCGCGCCCCGGGATCGTGGCCGGGCCTGCAGCGGCCGCTGGTACTCGATCGATTCGGCGACAGCGTCGGGCGGTTCCGCCTGAGCGAGGTGCACGCGGGCCGCTTCGTGATGCTGCCTGCTGCGCCATGAAGACCGAGCGCCCGCCCCTGAAACGCATCCTCACTCGGCAGTACGTGCTGCTGGCCTGCGTGCCGCTGCTGCTGGTGATCGTGCTGTGGAGCGCGGTGGCGATCCCGCAGGCCTTGCGCGACATCGAGCGCCAGAACCGGCGCACCGCCCTGCTGGTGCGCGCGCAGGTGGAGCTGCTCATCGCGGCGCCGCGCGAGGCGGCCGCGCGCGCGGCCACGCACGTGCGCCGGGCGCGAGCGAGTCCGAGATCCGCGCCGCGCTGAGCGAGGCCCTGGACGAGGCTCAGACGCTCGAGTCGGCGATCCTGCTCGACGCGACGGGCGTGGTGACGATCGCCGAGGTGCGGCCCGGGACGCGCGTGGGCAAGCAGGACTGGGAAGGCCTCGACCTCTCGCGGCGGCCGTTCTACGAGCACGCCAGCGTGGCCACCGCGCCGATCTGGTCGGACACCTTCCTGTCGCCGCTCACCGGCCACATCACGGCGGCGGTGGTGGCGCCCGCCGACGGCCGCCTCGTGGTGGCCGACCTGTCGCTCGACAAGATGGCCCGCCAGATCAACGTGTCCGGCAACGGCGACGTCGCGGTGATCGTGTTCGACAGCCTGGGCCGCGTCATCGTGCACCCCGACCAGGAGCGCGCCAGCTGGCAGGAGAACCTCAGCCGGGTGGATCTCGTGCACCGCGCGCTCAGCGGCTATTCGGGCGCGGGCGAGCTGGAGATCGACGGCAAGCGCTGGCTCGCCACGGTGGCGCCGGCGTCCACCACGGGCTGGTACGTGCTCGTCGCGCAGCCGCGCGCCGCGATGTTCGCGCCGGTGGAGCGACTGGCAGGCGTCATCGGCATCGCGGTGCTGGTGGCGCTGGCGATCGTGGCCGTCGTCGCGTTCAAGCTGGCGCAGCGCCAGGCCGACAGCTACCGGCAGCTCGTGCGCGCCGCCGCCGACCTCGTCGACGACACCCCCCGAGGGGGCCCAGAGCCCGGCGAGCCCGAGGTCGACCTCGGCAGCGAGGAGGTGCACGCCTTGTGGACGCAGCTGCGCCGGCTGCTCGATCGCGCCAAGGACCAGGAACGCACCGCGCGCCATGCGCAGGCCGAGCTGCAGGCCCTGCTGGACGCCGCCACCGAGGTGGCCATCATCGCGGTGGACGCCCACCACGTGGTGCGGCTGTTCAACCGCGGCGCCGAGAAGATGCTGGGGTACCGCGCGCCGGAGGTGCTCGGGCAGCCGTGCCCCCTGGCCGTGCACGACGCGGTCGAACTGGCGCGCCGCGCCGAGGAACTCACCTTCCAGCTGAAGCGCCCGGTGAGCGGACGGGAGGCCATCACCGCCGTGGCGGAGCGCTTCGGCTACGAGGTGCGCGACTGGACGTACATCCGCAAGGACGGCTCGCGCCTGAGCGTCTCGCTGGCCGTCACCGCCGTGCGCGCATCGCTCGCCAGCGCCGCCGCGCCGCAGGGGCCGCGCGAACGCGGCGCGGTCGACAGCTCGGTGGCGTTCGCGCCGGGCAGCGGCATCGTGCCGCCGGGCGACGATTCGCTGGGCTTCCTGTTCGTCGGCACCGACCAGTCGGAGCGCGTGCGCTCGGGCGAGCTCGAGCTCGCGCGACGGCGCGCCGAGGCGGCGAGCCAGGCCAAGTCGGAGTTCCTCTCGCGCGTGAGCCACGAGCTGCGCACGCCCATGAACGCGATACTGGGCTACGCGCAGCTGCTGCAGCTGGAGGAGGAACACCCGCTCGACGGTCACCAGCGCGAGCGCGTCGCCCGCATCGAGGCCGCGGGCTGGCACCTGGTGACCCTCATCAACGACGTGCTGGACCTGTCCACCATCGAGTCGGGCAACGCGCGCATCCAGATGGCCGACGTCGACGTGACGCTGGTCATCAACGAGAGCATCCGCCTGCTCGCGCCCCTGGCGGAGACGGCGAAGGTGGCGCTCGCCGTGGCGCTGCCGCAGCACCTGCCGCGCGAGGCGTGGAGCGTGCGGGCCGATGCCACGCGCCTGCGCCAGGTGCTTGTCAACGTGATCAGCAACGCCATCAAGTACAACCTCGAGAACGGGCGCGTCGACGTGCAGGTGCATGTGCGCAACCCCGCCGACGAGGCGCGGGAGGGCGACGCCGGAAGCCTCGTGATCGAGATCTCGGATACAGGCAGGGGTATGACGGCGGCGCAGCTCGCGCGCCTGTTCTCGGCGTTCGACCGCCTGGGGCTGGAGGCCAGCCAGATCGAGGGCACCGGGATCGGCCTGGTGATCAGCCGCCGCCTGATCGAGCGCATGGGCGGCGCCATCGCCATCGACAGCCGCCCCGACGTGGGAACACGCGTCACGCTCACGCTGGCCCGCTCGCGGGGCGTGCCGCTGGTCCCCGGCAGCGCGCCGGCGCATGCCGCGCGGTCGGCCGGCGCGGGCGGCCACATCGTCTACGTGGAGGACAACCCGATCAACGCGCTGCTGATGCAGGAGGTGATCGCGCAGCGCCCCGACTGCACGCTGCACCTCGCGGTGAGCGTGCGCGACGGCATCGACATGATCGCCCGCCTGCGTCCCGACATCGTGCTGGTGGACCTTCACCTGCCCGACGGCTCCGGCCTGGAGGTGGCCGAATGGATGCGCACGATGCCCGAGCTCGCGCGCGTGCCGGTGGTGGTGGTGTCGGCCGACAGCACGCAGGCCCAGCGCGACGCCGCCACCGTGGCCGGCGCGCGCGCCTACCTCGCCAAGCCGATCCGCCTCGCCGAGACCTTGACGCTCATCGACGAGCTGCTGCCGCCTTCGAGCTGAACGCCTTTACGCAGCTTCACGGCAGTCGCGTGACACGCGCACCCTTTTCATGCCATAATAGCTTTCTCAGTCGCGGGGTGGAGCAGTCTGGTAGCTCGTTGGGCTCATAACCCAAAGGTCGTTGGTTCAAATCCAGCCCCCGCAACCAAGTTTTCTCGAGGCGCCGGCCTCGACAGCAACGCCCACCTCCGAGTGGGCGTTTTGCTTTCTGTCGGCGTCGCGACCAGAGGTCGGGCCGTGAGCCGCTGATCGTCCTGGCTTCGTCGACGGCCCCCCCGGGGAGGACGGCACGCCGCGCACGGCGACGCGAGCTCAGCCGGCCAGTTCGAGATCAGGCGAACCTGCACCGGTCTGGCCGGCGGCTTCCGGCGGCAAGGCGTCCATCGACGTGACCAGCCCTCGCAGATCGTCTCCCGCGGGCAGCGGGACGTGCACATCCCGACCCAGCGCGTCCGCGCCGACGAAGCGCAGGACGGGCGGGGCGCGGCGGCCGATTTTGGGCGCCAGGCAATGAACCAGGTATTCCCCGGGATACACCGGTACCGGCTGCCCGCCGGCGGTGAACCCGCGCACGCGCCTGCCATCAGGCACCCTGACCTTGAAGCAATTCATGGTCGTGCTCCTTCATCGTGAAGCCGCGTCGGGGTGTCAGCCCGACTGCACCTCGATGCGCCGCGGCTGCGCCATGGCGAGCTTGGGGACGCGCAGGTTCAGGACGCCGTCCTTGAGGTTGGCCTGGATCCGCGAGGCATCGAGCTCGCGGCTGAGGGTGAATGCCCGGCTGAAGCGCGGCACCTGGACCTCGGCCCAGATGGCGCGCAGGTCGGCGGGCAGGCCCAGTTGGACCCGGCCCTCGACGGTGAGGCGGTCGCCGTCCAGGCGGATGTCCAGGCTGTCCTTGGTGACGCCGGGCATGTCGGCCAGCAGCGTGATGCCGTCGGCGTCCTCGAAGACGTCGACCGCGGGCGGCACGGGCCGGGCCTCGCTGTCGGCCGGGTTGGTGTTCGTGACTTGGCTGCGATCGGACATGGCAGTGCTCCTTGAATGGGTCGTGCGGACTGGCTTCACTGGACGGCGATGCGTTGCGGCTGCGCGGCTTCGCTGACCGCCACGCTGACGCGCAGGACGCCGTCGCGGTAGCGCGCGTCGATGCGCGCCGTGTCGACGTCGTCCGGCAGGGAAATGCCCCGGGCGAACCGGCCATGCGGGCGCTCCTGCGCGTACACCTGCACGGCGGCGCGATCCTCCGGGATGGCCGAGTCGCGCATGCCGGAAACCTTGAGCACGCCGCGTTCGACCGTGACGTCGATCGAGGCCGCGTCCAGTCCGGGCGCGAAGACGAAGACCTCGACGCTCTTGGGCGTGCGGCCGACGTTGATCTCGGGGAAGCTGCCGTGGGCGACCGAGCGGATCGCGCCGCTGCCGCCGTCCGTGGCCAGCGACCGTGAGAGCAGGCGGTGCATGGCGTCCAGCTGGTCGAACAGGCCCTGCGGGCGGGCGAACATCGTCTCAAGCATGATGAGCTCCTTTCATTCGAGGTGGTGGAAAGCCGAGCGGGTACTCGGTCGAAAAGTCGGAAATCAGGCGTGCGTACGCCGCGTTCCGGGGCGAACCCGGGCGCGCAGGCGGAGCGCGCGAGCGCTCCCGCTAAGGATGGCCTGGCGGGCGTCCGTCCAGCGTCGGTCTTTCCGATCTGCTTGCATCCCGCAAGCGTCGCAAGGTATCTCGACACGCCAGGTAGACGTCGAGTTGCCGCTCGGTCATCGAGGGCAGGCCGCGCGAGCGGCGGCGGGCGGAAGGGCGGGCAGTGCGGTTGGCGGCCATGATTCAGTCCTCATCCGAATCGGTGACAGGCAGTTTTTCCGTAGCCGAAGCTAGGTGCGCCGCGCGCGTCTTCAAGGGGTCCAATACTCGGTGAAAACCCTAGGTTCGCCCGAGCGTTGGGAAATCGATCAGGCGCTGCGCACCGGATGCCGCCTGAACCAGCGGTCGACCTGCTCGATCAGGTCGAGCCAGTGGCTGGGATGCCGCTCGAAGCTGTGGGTCCGCGGCCGCCGAGCCGCTGGCGCTGGCGCGAGGCGATGACCGTCGCGTCGCCCACCCAAACGCTGCCCTTCGCGCTGGGCGAGCGGCACCGCGCGACGTTCCTGAAGGGGACGGACATGATCGGCGCCTCGCTCGAGCACCGGGACGCGATCGAGGCCTTCGCCCGCCGCCATTGGGACGCGCAGCCCTGGGCGAAGGATGTCGCGGCGCGCACCCGGGCGCGGCCGGACGGCGTGGACGAGGCGGCGGCGCCTCAGGCGGCCAGCGCGTCGCCCAGGTAGACGCCCTGCGACAGCCCGGCCTTGACCTGCCGCGTCGCCTCGTCCACACGCACCTCCTGCTCGCCCGCCTCGATGGCGGCGTACGACTGGCGCACCACGTCCGCAGGCGAGGACTTGGGCACGTCGAAGTCGCGGATCATGTCCGTGTCGATGAAGCCGCCGTGGAAGCCCACCACCTGCGTGCCCTGCGCCTTCAGCTCGGCGCGCAGGCTGTTGGTGAGCGCCCAGGCTGCCGACTTGGTGACGCCGTACGCGCCCAGCATCGGCGTGTTGATCCAGCTCAGGATCGACAGGACGTTCAGGATGGCGCCGCCGCCGTTGCGGCCGAGGATGTCGGCGAACGCACGGCTCATGTTCAGCACGCCGAACAGGTTGGTCTCCAGCTGGTCGCGCAGCAGCGAGACGGCGTCGCCCCCGACGATGCCGCCGGGACGGCCGATGCCGGCGTTGTTGATGACCAGCGTCACGTCGGGGCACTGCACGGCCACCGCCGCGACGTCCTCGACGCTCGTCACGTCGAGCTTGACGGGGATCACGCCGGGCAGCGTCACCTTGGACGGGTCGCGCGCGCCCGCGTAGACCTTGGCGGCGCCGAGAGCGAGCGCCTGCCTGGCGAATTCGAGGCCGAGGCCGCGGTTGGCGCCGGTGATGAGGACGACGGAGCCTTGGATCTTCATGATGCTTTCCTTCATTCAAAATATGATCAAAATCATATTCACGGGGGCAAAAAACCTCGCACGACCGATCCACCGGAAGGCGAGGCGCTTCTATCGTTGGCGCGTCACGCGTCGTAGCGCGCCAGCAGATTCTTCTTCGCGTCGGCCAGCACCCTGGCGGCGGCGGCCGGGTCGCTGTCGACCAGCGCCCGCGCGAGCTGCACGGCGCCCAGCAGCGTGCTGGCCACCGTCCAGGCCGCGTCGGGCGGCGCTCCGGCGGGCAGGGCGCACTTCACCTGCTCGTGCAGGTTGCCGATGAGGCGGCGCGACGGCTCGGCCACCTCGGGCACCTGGCGGAACATCTCGCCGGACAGCAGCGAAACCGGGCAGCCGTTCTCGCAGTCGCGCACGTGGGCCATCGACAGGTAGATCTCCACCATCGCCCGGAACGGGCTGGCGCCGCCGGCCACCAGCGGCGCGCTCTGCTCGCGCACCGCCTGCGCGATGTCGGCGCCGGCCTTGGCCACGGCCTCCGCCAGCAGCGCGTCGCGCGACGCGAAGTGCGCATAGAAGCCGCCGTGCGTGAGC
>FTKT01441209.1_pt1 | contig 12255 bp, 6 predicted proteins | sample 1658271 | NCBI WGS metagenome assembly FTKT01 (sample SAMEA3914811, study PRJEB12502) | metagenome | biome: forest; material: soil | place: Canada | collected 2011-08-04 | depth 0.3 m | reverse complement strand
TTCTCGCGCACCGCCTTGGCGGCCTTGATGCCCATGGCTTCGTATTCCTTGGACAGGTAACCCTTCCGGACGGCTTTCAGGATGCCGTAGGCGAAGCCGGCCGAGGCCGCGGCTTCTTCGTAGGAGGTCTCGTCGTTCAGGATGGTGCGCCACAGGCCCGATGGCGCCTGGACGTGTGCCAGGGCGGAGACCTGGGCTTCCAGGGTGTCGATCAGGAACAGGCGCAGCGCGTCGTCCTTGGGCAGGTCCAACAGTTCGATGAATTCCGGAATGACGATCGTCACCCACGAATTGCCGCGGCCCCACAGGGCATTGGCGAAGTTGTGGCGCCCGTCGAAGGTCCAGCCGTGGAACCACAGGCCGGTCTTGCGGTCGGCCAGGTATTTAATGTGGATCATGAACTGGCGCTTGGCTTCCTCGACATAATGCGGCCGGTTCAGCAGAAGACCGATCTTGGCCAGCGGCAGCACTGACATCATCAGGGTGTCGTCCCACAGCTGCTGGTGGTTGACGCTGTTATAGACGATGTGCTGGAAACCGCCTTCTTCGGTGCGCGGCAGGCTGGAATAGACCCATTCCCCCCAGACATCGAGATAGGGCAGATAGGTGCGGTTGCCGGTGCGTTCGAACAGATAGGCCAGGGTCAGGAAGGGCGCGACGGTATTGATGTTGCGCGACGGCGAGCCTTCCTTGAAGCGTTCCTCGAACCATTTGGTCATGATCGACCAGGCCTTGTCGTCGCCGGTCATTTCCCAGACCTTGTACATGCCGTAGAGGCCGACGCCCTGGGTCCATTCGAAGCCGTGCCAGGCCTTGGTGTCGATGACGCGGCCGTCTTCCAGGCGCAGCAGGAACTCGCCGGTCTCATCCTTGATGTTGACCAGGTTGTTGATCAGCAGGTCGATGGCCTTGCGATAGTCATCGCGATCGGCCTCAAGTGCGGCGGACTGGTGCTGGAGCAAGGGATGGATGTTGAACGGCTGGAGCGGTTTGAGGATCTGCTTGGTCATATGACTATACGTCTAAAACTCGGTGTTTGGTAAAATTCAGCGTTGGGTACTGGAGGGGGAGGAGACGGGTTCGACGGGCACGCCACCGCGCGCCGTATTGAGGACGACCAGCTTGACCGGTTCGAAGGCATTGGCCGCCTGGCCGTCGCTGGTTATGGCCAGGGTGATCGTGTTGACACCGTGGCCATTCAGGATGCCCGGCGGGATGACGAAGGTGTGCTGCGGGCCGACATCGGCGATGTAATGACCGATGTGCCAACCGTTGACGAAGAGGATGGCGCGCGTGACATGAGCGGACTGCGCCTTGTCGGGATCGCCGATCTGCAGACCCAGCTGCGTGTCCTGACCGGCCGGCAGGTCGAGCGCGACATTGGTCCGCAGCCAATAGGTGCCGGGCGCCTGGGGTGCGTCGGTGACGTGCGCTGGCGTCCAGCCGGTCGTCGCCGGGTCTTTCACAGGCAGATACCAGCCCTGGCGCTCGCCATAGAGACCGCCGGTGTTCAACGGGCCACGCACCAGGTCGGCAATATCCTCGCCGCCGCGTTCGCCCTGAAGTTTCCAGCTAATCGGAAGGGATGCGGCGCCGGCGTGATTCAGGTCCAGGCTGATCAGGCCGCGGCCTTCCTTGTGTTCGTCATTGGCGCCGAGATCCCAGTTGTGGGAATCGTTGATCACCATCACCGAGATTTCGTGCGCGCCCGGCGTGAGCCCGGGGATCTTCAGCTTGACGCGATTGGTGCCCTTGGGCCGGGCGACGCCGGACGGCACCTCGTCCTGACCGACGAACTTGCCGTCGATCCACACCTGCATCAGGCCGGCGCCACCGCCGCCATAGAAGACGTCGGCCGTATCCGGGACGTCCTTGGAGACCGCAAAGCGGCCGCGATACCAGACGGCGCCATGGTAGAAACCGTAGTCGGTCATGTTCAGCACCGGGGCGCCGGCCGGCGGCTGGGTCGATTTGAGCGCGGTCGATTCCGTCAAATCCGCCTTGCGCCACTGTGCGTCGTCGAAGGCTGGGTCGGCTTCGGGCGAATCCTGGCGTATCACCCACGGCTGGGCCATCAGGTCGGGCAGGGCGACCGGTGCCGGGCCCGGTACGGCAGTGGTGACGACACTGCCGTCGGGCTGGGCGGTGACCGCCACATCTTGGCCGTTGATATCGGTTGTCTTCAGGTGAGGGAGGTCCGCCCAGACTTCGACGGTTGCCGGGGCGGTGGTATCCGCAATGAGATGCAGGCGCCCTTGCGCATCGATCTTGCCGTCGCGGATCAGGGCGGTCGAGCGCTCCAGAAGCTTACCCTGTTTCCAGAACTGTTGTGCCGTGGCGTCGTCGCCGATCAGCAGCAAAAGTGGCGCGCGGCCGCCACCGGCCACCTCTATGCGCGCCAGGCCATTGTGCGTGTAGGTGAGCTTCAGGTCACCCGTCTTGGCGTCAAAGGCCGATGCAGCCTCACCGGCCAGCACCTTGACGACCGGTTTTGACGCATAGCGCAGCACTGTCTCACCCGGTTCCCCGGCGCGGCCATAGAGCAGGGCGATATCGCGCGGACCGGCCTGGAAATGGGTCTGCGTATCCGAGATCGTATAGACCAGGTGCTGGCGTTCCAGCGGATAGTCGGCCAGCAGCAGCTTGGCGTCCTGGCCGTTCAGCTGCGTCTTGATGTCGTAGCTGCCGTCCTTCGTCGTCAGCTTGAACGCAAAGGCGTCGTTGGTCGTGGCATTCGACGGATTGTGGATGGCGAAGATCAGGTCGCCTTCGCCCCTGGCGCCGACGTCGTGATAGAGTTTCACCGCGTCGCTAGACGCGGTCAGCGGCGCGCCCTTGTCGAGATCGGCCAGCAAAGGCGTGGCCGCCTGGACGAACTGGCCGATCTGCTTGAAGGTCAGTTGCTTGGGGCGGATGCGGCGGGCTTCGTCGATCCCGGCGCCATAGTCGTAGGACGAATAGACGACGGTCGCTGGCAGCCAGCCCCACGACGTGCCGCCGAAGGCCATGTAGACGCTGTGCAGCGACAGCCCGTTGATCAGGCTGGAGCCGTAGTCGGTACGGATATAGGCCGAACCGACGCGGGCCGACGTACAGTCATAGGTGCCTTGGCTGCCCCAATAGTCGAACCAGCCGCCGCCGATCTCCGCGGCGAACCCCGGGGTGTTGGGGGAACTTAGGGCCCCCACCTTGACGGCACCCGTCTTGTCCGGCGTCGGGTCGCCATACAGGCCCCAGTTGGGCACGATATTGGGTTTGCCGATCTCACGCGTGCCGTTGCACCCGCCGCCGGGATAGCCGTCGAACGCATAGAGATCGGTCGGGCCCGATACGGCCCATGGCGCGGTCGATTGCGGCGGCGTCCAGTTGGGCAGGCGGCCGGCGGAATTATGGAACAGCGGCACCGTGATGCCGTCGGCATGCACCTTGTCGGCCAGGTGCTGCATGTAGCGCTTACGGCTTTCCGAGGTATCGCCGAGCTCGTTTTCGATCTGATAGGCAATGACCGTGCCGCCGCCGGTCGTCAGCTGGTGACGGGCGATGATGGCGTCGATCTGGGTCTGCCACTCGTCGACCGCGGCGATATATTGCGGGTCGTCGGTGCGCGCCATGGCTTTTTGCCGCGTCACCCAGCCCGGGAAGCCGCCCATGCTGAGCTCGGCATTCACATAGGGGCCGGGGCGGATGATGACGTAGAGGCCCTCGGCTTCGGCCATTTCGAGCGCGCGCTCGATATTGCGCACGCCGGAAAAGTCGTAATGGCCCTGCTTGGCCGAATGATAGCCCCAGTCGATATAGAGGGTGACGGTGTTGTAGCCCGTCGCCTTCATCTTCTGCAGCACGTCTTGCCACATGGACGGAGAGGGCAGGCGGAAGGGCTGGAACTCACCCGACCAGATCATGGTGCGGCTGCCGTCGATCATCAGCGAATGACGATCCCAGGTAATCTTGTGCGCCGGCCCTTGCGGCTTCAGCGCCGCGTCGACCGTGCCCGTCGGTTGCGAGATGACGGTGAAATGGCGCACGGCGCCGGAGACGCCACCCAGTTCCTGTTTCTTCGACCAGGTTTTGAAACCGTCGAAGCTGTCGGAATACCAGTAGGTCTTGCTGCGGTAGTCGTCGAAATAGATGCGCCAGCCGTTGTTGGGCAGGCGAACGACCGCCGGGCCCTCGATCCAGTCGCCCCAGCCGGCCCAATCGCCGGTCTTTTCGATCGTCCACGGCCCGGTCAGGGATTTGGCCGAGGCCAGTTCGAGCGTCTTGGTCGTCTCGTTCTTGGTGAAGGCGTAATAGGTGTCGCCCGATTTAACCGGGAAGGTGTCGATATGATTGTTGTCGAGCCCGGCCATGGCGATAGGCGCCGAGAATTTACCGGCCGCGACGTCGGTGGCCTTCAGCGCGTAGGCGGCAAACGGGCCCTTGGTGCCTGACGCCGATATCGACACGACGATCGACACGCTGCCGTCGCTGTCGCGAAACCATTCCGGCGCCCACACATTGGTGGCGCCGTTGAAACCGGTGCCAATGTCGGCGACATGGTCCCAATGTCTCAGGTCACGGCTCTTGGCAATGCCGAAGGTCGTGCCGTTCCAGCCGGTGGTATAGGCGACATAGTAGGTCCCATCCGGCATTTGCATGATCGAGGGATCGCGCAGCAGGCCTGTGGCGGGCTTGTAAGTCTCGGAGGCCGTCGAGGTGAAGGTCGCTCCGTCATAGGAACTGAAGATCGACAGCTCGTTCTCGCCGGTGGCATTGAACGCCGACATCAGAAAGGTGGTGTCGCCCTTTTGCGGCTTGACGGTCAGGGAGGCGTTCGAGGTTGCCGCAGCTTTTTGGGACGTCAGGCCGGCCGTATCCATAAAGGCGTCGCCGGTTTGCGGGCTGGCCTGCTGGGCGGCGGCCGCGGAAGCGGCGAGCAGCGCAATCGCTGCCGCGCATCCCATCAGCCGTTTTCCCCGGTTCACCCGCATCACGTCCGCCCAAACTTGCAATATCGCGCGTCATCATCAGCGACGCCCTTATTTGTACGCGGAATTTGCCATTGACAGTCGGGGAGGGCAATGAAAAAATATCAAATTCAATCACAAAATTGCCCGAAACACGCATGGAGTCCGGTAAAATGATCAAAATCGATCAATCGAAGCTCCGATATATGCTGATCGGCGGAAGTTTGGCGGGCGCTTTGGTCATGGGGCAGCCGGTTCAGGCGCAAACCTTCACTTTCGGGTCCGCCCAGGCGGACGCGCCCTATGACGCGGCGCGGGGTTCGGGTTTCGTGTCGATCCCCGGCGGCAATGAACACGCCTTTTCGGTCAAGGCGGCGCCCGGCGATTATAAGGTGACGGTGACCTTGGGCGGCCCGGCGGCCAGCCGCACCTCGATATGGGCCGAGGATCGCCGCTTGCTGGCCGATCCGGTTGTCCTGGCGGCCGGCCAGACACGCACGCTCAGCTTTATCGTCAATGTGCGCGATACGGGGCTCGTGCCCCAGGAAACCGATGCGGTCACGCCTGCGCATGTCAGCCTGCGCGGCGATGACGCCATTGGTCGCGACTGGGATGACGCCTTGACGATTTCAGCGTCGGGCGCGGCGCCGGCCTTGACCGGCTTGACGATCGCACCCGTCCAGGCGCGCCGTGTGCTTCTGGCTGGCGACAGCACGGTGACCGACCAGGCCGGCGGCGACTACGCCTCGTGGGGCCAGATGTTGCCGCGTTTCCTCGACGGCGTGTCGGTCGCCAATCATGCGCGTTCGGGTGAAACGATGAAGTCGTTCCTGACCGCGTTCCGCTGGGATCGCCTGTTGCAGGATACGCGGCCGGGCGACGTGGTGTTGATCCAGTTCGGCCATAATGACGAAAAGAAGCAATGGCCGCGCACCTATGCCGCGGCGGATGGCGCCTATCCGGCCTATTTGGCCGCTTTCGTCGCGGACATCCGCCAGCATGCCGCCCAGCCGGTCCTGGTGACGCCGGTGGCGCGGCGTACCTTCGGGAAGGACGGAAAGATCGAGAATAGCCACGCCGGTTATGACGCCGCCGTGCGCGAGGTCGCTGCTCGGCTGAGCGTGCCTTTGATCGATCTGACACAGGAAACGGCTGTGTTTTACGAAGCTCTTGGCGCAGATCGCGCATCGGCCGCCTTTGCCAATGGCGGCAAGGAAAAAACGCATCACAATGCCTATGGCGCCTATGAGATCGCCTGTTTTGTGGCACGAGACCTTTCAAAAATGCCGGAATTGAAACTGGTGACGGTCCCGGATATGCCGGCGTGCACGCCGTCGCATCCGGACGACCCCAGCCATTGGGCGCTCGAGCCTGGCGATTGGCCGGTGATGCGCCTGGTCTCGACGCAAAAAGCCGAGCCCGTTGTTTCCAGGTAAGCGGTGACGCGCAAAGGTGCGCGGCGGCCGAATGCTGAAGCCTTCGGATATTGAATAAGGACGAGAGAATGCAAATCCACGCCTTCACCATGCAACTGAAGCCCGGCTTCGAAGCCGAGTACCAGAAGCGCCACGACGAGATATGGCCGGAACTGGGTGATCTGCTGCACGCCGCCGGCGTGTCGGACTATTCGATCTTTCTCGATCCGAAGAGTCTGGTGCTGTTCGGTGTGCTGAAGCGCACCGACAATCACGCGATGGACGACCTGCCGAACCATCCGCTGATGAAGAAGTGGTGGGCGTACATGGCTGACATCATGGACACCAACCCGGACAACTCGCCGGTCGCGGTCGATCTGAAGCCGGTGTTTTATATGGCTTAACAGCCCGTTTCTCCAAGGCGCAGCCTTGGCAAGCGCGACGGCGCGCCCGAGCTTGTGCGAGGCGCCATGCGGCGCTTGAGCTAAAAAATGCCTACTCCGCCGCGACCGCTTCGTCGGCGCCGACCTGGGCGATCTTCACTTCGATATCGTTGGCCTGCAGCCAGCGCAGGGCTTGCGGATCGATCTTGTCGTCGGTGATGACGACGTCGATCTGCGACAACGGGCACACCGACAACGAGGCCGGCGCGTTGATCTTGCTGGAATCGGCCAGCACGATAATTTCGCCGGCGCGTTCCATCAACCGGCGCTCGGACTGGACCAGCAGGGTGTCGGTCTGCATCAGGCCGTTGGTCGTCAAAGCCTGGCAGCCGATGAACATGCGCGCCGCCGCGAAATGCTGCAGGATGCCGTCCTCATAGGGATTGAGGACGATGCGCTGTTCGCGGAACAATTCGCCGCCGGGCAGGGTGACGCGGACCTTGGAGCGTTCCAGCAGGCATTGCAGGATCGGGATCGACGTCGTCAGCACGTGATAGGCTTCGTCGGCCATCATCGAGGCCATCATGAAGGTCGTCGTGCCGCCGTCGATGATCATCGACAGGCCGGGCGTGACATAGTCCAGCGCCAGGCGGGCAATGGCGCGCTTGGCGGCGGCATTGGTGATAACGCTGTCGACGAACGGCGCCTGGCCCTTCAGGCCGTCCTGGCGGCGGTCGTCGCCGCGGCCGCTGTACAACTTGCCTTCGATGCGCATGGCGCCGCCGCGGACGCGCAGCAGGTGACCCAACTCGTGCAGTTCGTTGAGGTCGCGGCGGATGGTCGCGGGAGACACGCCCAGGCGTTCGGTCAGTTCGTCGACCGAAGTGACGCGTTCGCTGCTCAGTTCGTCGATGATCAGCTTCCAACGGTCCTGAAGGTGCATGGTCCCGCGCTTTCCTTACTATGTCTGGCTTCGGCGCGCGAAACACGGCCGCTGAGAGTTACGCTTTATATACGACGCCAATCGCGCACGCCTGTCGCGTATACATGATCAGTGTTGATCGAATCTTATAATGTGGAATTTTGGCATTGTCGAGACGGTTTACATGTTATCGCTAACACGCGTTGTCTCTCAGGCAGCGACGGCGTCGTCCACCGCGGCGGTCCATAGGCGGCTATAGGCGCGCATCTCGTCGGCCAGCACCGGTTCGCAGCGCCGATAGGCCAGGCGAGGCGGCTTTGCTTCGCCACGGAAGGCCAGGGCGCAGGCGCCCAGCGTCACGCCGGAGACGTCGGTATTGACGAAGACCGGGCGGTCGTGCAGCGCGGCGATCAGGCCGCACAACAGGGGATTGCGCGCCGCCATACCTTCGATCAGCAGAGGGCGGCCGGACTGGATCAGGTCGACGCAGGTATGGCTGACCAAGGCCTGGTACAGCAGGCCCAGCGCCGCCCGGGCGCGCGGCGTGTCATGGCGCAGGCCGCGGATCTCGCCGCGGTGGTTCGGGTAGGGACCGCCGGCATCGAGGAAGCTGGGCAGGGCCAGGGCGGCGTCGTGCATCACGGCGCGCAGCAGGGCCTCGTCGATGATCGGGGCCGCTGCGGTCGTCATGCGCGCACGGGCGCCGGTGATCAGTTCGTAGGCGCGGCCGCCCATGAAACGCGCGCAGGCGACCGGTTGGCCAAAGACATCGACCGCGCCCAGGCAATCGCGCTCGGCCTGCAGGTGGCCGAGCGGCGCGCCCGGCGCCATGGCGATAAACCAGGTGCCGGTCGACAACAGGGCCGGGGCTTCGCCGTCCCAGCCGGTATGGGTCGCCGCCAGCGCGGCATTGGTGTCATGGACGCCGACGCAGACCTTGACGTCGGCGGGCAGGCCGGTGGCTCTGGCGATCTCGGGGCGCAGCAGGCCGGCCGTATCCCACGCCGAGCGCAGCGGCGCGAACCGCTGGGCCCAGCCTTCGACATAGGCCAGGGATGAAAAGTCACCGCGCGCCGGACACCACAGGTCGCTGTGGCAGCCGAGCGACGTCACCTCGCAGGTCAAGGCGCCGGATAGCCGCCACGCCCAGTATTGCGGGTAGGGCAGGAGCCAGCGCACCCGGGCGAACATTTCGGGATTGCGCCGGGCGTGCCAGAACAGTTGGGCGCCAAGATTGAGGCCATTGGGCAGGGGCGGCGACAGGGTCTCGTCGAAAGCCGGACGAACGCGGGCATAGGCTTCGCAGACCTCGGGTGGGATAGCCGCTTCATAGTCGTGGATCGGCTGAACCAGGTTGCCATCGGCGTCGAGGAAGGCGCAGGCGGCGCCGTGGGCCACGGGAATAATGCGATCGATGGCGTAGGCGCCCGACAAGGTTTTCAGCTTGGCGATCAGCCAGACATAAAGGGCATCGGTGTCGAGCGCGCCATAGGTGCCGGTGTGCAGGGTCGGCGTGTTGATGCGGCTTTCGTGCAGCACATCACCGGTCGCCGTCACCAGGCTCAGCTTGGCGAAACTGCGGCCGGCGTCGAACACGGCGCAAACCGTCGCGCTTTTAGCCGGATTTTGGATGCCGTTTACCCTGCGCATGTTCCCTGGATCACCATTTGGCGATGTATTATGACCAATAATGATTGAAAGTGTTCGATCTGTGTATTATCGTTCGTTTTCAAGCATGACGGCTTTTGTCTTACTTATTGAAATTATATAATACATATCGGGAGTATTCAATGAGCTTATTGCGGGGGATCGCGCCGCCGGAGGCTGCGCAGGGCAAGGGCATCGAAGGGCTCTCCATATTCGCCGAACCGCGCAATCGCTGGGCCGATTCCGATGTGGCTAGATATGATGAAGCCGGCCTGCTGCTGTATCGCTCCAACCTGCTGGGCGCCGACCTGTCGGTGACCAATTTCGGCGGCGGCAATACGTCCGCCAAGCTGGAGGGCCGCGATCCTTTGTCGGGTGAGGCGGTCGATGTCCTCTGGGTCAAGGGCTCGGGCGGTGACCTGGGGTCCATGGCCATGGATGGCTTTGCCTCGGTTTATCTCGATCGTGTGCGCAAGCTGGAGGCCCTGTATCGCGGCCTGGCTTTCGAGGACGAGATGGTCGGCCTGCTGCCGCATTGCACCTTCGGGCTTAACCCAAGACCGGCCAGCATCGATACGCCGCTGCACGCCTTTATTCCGCATCGCCATGTCGACCATCTGCATCCCGATGCGGTGGTCGCCATCGCCGCCACGCACGAGTCGCGTGAATTGACGCGGCAGATCTATGACGGCGAGGTCGGCTGGCTTGCCTGGCAGCGCCCGGGTTTCGACCTCGGCCTGCGTGTCGGCGAGGCGGTGCGGGCCAATCCCCACTGGCGTGGCCTGGTCCTGGAAGGCCATGGCCTGTTCAGCTGGGGGGCGACGGCCAAGGCCTGCTACGACAATTCGATCGACCTGATCGCTCGCGCGGCGAAAGCGCTGAACGCGGTCACGCCGCCCTTGCCGGTACCGCCGTCAGGCGACGCCGTCTTGCTAAGCGCCATCCGCCACCTGCGCCCCTTGCTGAGCCGACGCCGGCCGGTGGTTTGCGAACGCTTGAGCGGTGACGAGGTCCGCGCCTTCACTGCCTCGCCGGAACTAATGCTGGAAGCGACGCGTGGCACGGCCTGTCCGGACCATTTCCTGCGCATCAAGCCCTGGCCGATGATCCTCGATGCGACGCCATTGCAAGGTCCCGAGGCCGCCGCCTACGTCGCCGAGGCGCTGGCGGCTTATAATCTGCGCTACAGCGCCTATTACGAACGGTGCCGTCACGCTGACAGCCCCGCCTTGCGTGATCCCGATCCCGTCGTGGTGCTGATCCGTGGCGCCGGCGCCCTGGCCTTCGCGCCGGATCGCACCGCCGCGCGCATCGCCGGTGAATATGCCGTCAATGCCATGGCGGTGACGCGCGGCGCCCTGGCGCTCGGCGACTACAAGCCCCTGCCCGAGCAGGAAGCTTTCGACATCGAATATTGGGCGCTGGAAGAGGCCAAGCTTCGGCGTCAGCCGGCGGCCAGGCCATTCGCCGGCCAGGTCGCCTATATCACCGGCGCGGCCGGCGGCATCGGCCGGGCGGTCGCCGCCGAGGTGCTGGCGCGCGACGGCTGCGTCATGCTGGTCGACATCGACGCCGAACGGCTGGGCGTGGTCGAGGCCGAACTCAAGGGAAAGTTCCGCGGCGACCTGGTCCGCAGCGCCGTCATCGACGTGACCAACGAGGCCAGTGTGGTGGGTTCGTTCGAGCGCTGCCTGGAGGTCTTCGGCGGAGTCGATATCGTCGTCGCCAATGCGGGCATCGCGTCCAGCGCGCCGATCGTCGAAACCTCGCTCGACATGTGGCAGTCGAATTTCCGTGTCTTGTCCGAAGGCTATTTCCTGACGGCGCGCGAAGCGTTCAAGGCCATGACCGGGAAGGGCGGATCAATCGTCTTCGTCGCGTCGAAGAACGCGCTGGCGGCCTCGGCCAATGCTTCGGCCTATTCCTCGGCCAAGGCGGCGGAGCTGCAGCTGGCGCGGTGTCTCGCCCTGGAGGGCGCGCCACTGGGTATCCGCGTCAATGTCGTCAATCCCGACGCCGTGTTGCGCGGTTCGAACATCTGGACCGGCGAATGGCGCGCCAGCCGGGCGGCGGCCTACAATCTCGACGCGGACCAGCTCGAGGATTTCTACACCCAACGCAGCCTGCTGAAGCAGCCTGTCCTGCCGGAAGACGTGGCGGAAGCGGTGATCTTCCTGGCCAGCGCCGCCGCCGCCAAGTCGACGGGGAATATTCTCAATGTCGATGCGGGGAACGCGCAAGCGTTTACACGTTAGAAAAACGCTCCTCGACGTTCAAGAACATCTCAATTGACGGACGCGGTGGAGCGTGCGTCTTATAGGGCAAAACGGGGTCTATAGAGACCCCTCGGGGCGGGCAGGGAGTGTGAGTATGGGTTTTGTCGCCATCGATCGGTCGCCGGCCGGTATTCCGCAGGACGTCATCGCCCGCGACAATGCCCGGCTGATGGACGCCCACCTGGCCGACTACGCGGCCCTGGCCGCGCGGCTGGAACGCCAGAATATCGACATCGAGGACCTGGTCGGCAAGCTGATGACCCTGGAAGTCGGCCTGCCCAGCTGGGGCATGGTTTCCGGCGGTACGCGCTTCGCCCGCTTCCCGTTGCCGGGTGAGCCGACCGATGTCTTCGAAAAGATCGAGGACTGCGCCGTCGTCAATCAGCTGGCGGGCCTGACGCCGCGCGTATCGTTGCATTTTCCGTGGGACCGTACGACCGATTACGTGGCGCTGCGCCAGTTCGGCGAGAGCCTGGGCATGGGCTTCGACGCCATCAATTCCAATACTTTCCAGGACCAGGCCGGCCAGAAGCGCTCGTACAAGTTCGGCAGCCTGAGCCATAGCCAGCAGGCGACCCGCCAGCAGGCGATCGAGCATAATCTGCAATGCATCGAGATCGGCAAGCAATTGGGCTCCAAGGCGCTGACCGTGTGGATCGGCGACGG
>FTKT01002752.1_pt2 | contig 12263 bp, 10 predicted proteins | sample 1658271 | NCBI WGS metagenome assembly FTKT01 (sample SAMEA3914811, study PRJEB12502) | metagenome | biome: forest; material: soil | place: Canada | collected 2011-08-04 | depth 0.3 m | reverse complement strand
ATCCCGATCCTGTGCATCACCGGCCAGGCGCCGCGCGCACGCCTCTACAAGGAAGACTTCCAGGCCGTCGACATCGAGTCCATCGCCAAGCCCGTCACCAAGTGGGCCGTCACCGTGCGCGAGCCCGCGCTGGTGCCGCGCGTGTTCCAGCAGGCCTTCCACCTGATGCGCTCGGGCCGGCCCGGCCCGGTGTTGATCGACCTGCCCTTCGACGTGCAGATGGCCGAGATCGAGTTCGACATCGACACCTACGAGCCGCTGCCCGTCTACAAGCCCGCGGCCACGCGCAGGCAGGTCGAGAAGGCGCTGGACATGCTGGACGCCGCCGACAAGCCGCTGATCGTCGCGGGCGGCGGCATCATCAACGCGGACGCCAGCGCGCTGCTGCAGGAATTCGCGGAAGTCACCGGTGTGCCGGTGATCCCGACGCTGATGGGCTGGGGCACCATCCCCGACGACCACCCGCTGATGGCCGGCATGTGCGGCCTGCAGACGAGCCACCGCTACGGCAACGCCACGATGCTGGCGAGCGACTTCGTGCTGGGCATCGGCAACCGCTGGGCCAATCGCCACACGGGCTCGGTCGACGTCTACACCAAGGGCCGCAAGTTCGTGCACGTGGACATCGAGCCGACGCAGATCGGCCGCGTGTTCGACCCCGATTTCGGCATCGTCAGCGATGCGAAGGCCGCGCTCGAACTGTTCGTCCAGGTCGCGAAGGAACGCGCGGCCGCGGGGCGGTTGAAGTACCGCAGCGACTGGGCCCACCGTTGCGCGGAGCGCAAGCGGCTGATGCTGCGCAAGAGCCACTACACGCAGTCACCCATCAAGCCGATGCGCGTGTACGAGGAGATGAACGCGGTCTTCCCGCGCGACACGATCTACGTCTCGACCATCGGCCTGAGCCAGATCGCGGGCGCGCAGTTCATCAACGTGTTCGGCCCGCGGCAGTGGATCAACTGCGGCCAGGCCGGCCCGCTGGGCTGGACGATTCCCGCGGCACTCGGCGTGGTCGCGGCCGATCCGACGCGCACCGTCGTCGGCCTGTCCGGCGACTACGACTTCCAGTTCCTCGTCGAGGAACTCGCGGTCGGCGCGCAGTTCCGCCTGCCCTACGTGCAGGTGCTCGTCAACAACAGCTACCTCGGCCTGATCCGCCAGGCGCAGCGCAACTTCGACATGGACTTCTGCGTGCAGCTCGCCTTCGAGAACCAGAACATGCCGGAGTCCGACGGCGAGCTGCGCGGCTACGGCGTCGACCACCAGCAGGTCGTCTCCGGCCTCGGCTGCAAGTCGCTGCGCGTGACCGACCCGGAGCAGATCCGCGACGCGCTCGTGCAGGCGCAGGCGATGGCGCGCGAGTTTCGCGTTCCGGTGGTGGTGGAGGTCATCCTCGAGAAGGTCACCAACATCGCGATGGGCACGGAGATCGACAAGATCAATGAGTTCGAGGAGATCGACTGCCGCCACCCGCAAGGCAAGGAAGGTCTCGTCGCCGCCGGCCTTCTGGACTGACTACGACAACATCAACGACACCCGGAGACACCATGCCCCGCTTCGCCGCCAACCTCACGATGCTCTTCACGGAGTTCCCTTTCCTCGACCGCTTCGAACGCGCCGCGCGCGCGGGCTTCCGCGGCGTCGAGTTCCTGTTCCCGTACGCGTTCCAGGCCGGGGACATCCGCGCGCGCCTGGAGCAGTTCGACCTGCAGCTCGTGCTGCACAACCTGCCCGCGGGCAACTGGGACGCCGGCGAGCGCGGCATCGCCTGCCATCCGGATCGCGCGAGCGAATTCCGCGAGGGCGTCGAACTCGCGGTCGAATACGCGAAGGCGCTGGGCGTGCCGCAGCTCAACTGCCTGGTCGGCAAGAAGCCGGCCGGCATACCCGACGATGTATTGCGGGAGACGCTGGTCGAGAACCTGCATCACGCCGCGCAGCGCCTGAAGGCCGAGAACATCCGCCTGCTGGTCGAGCCGATCAATCAATACGACATCCCGGGCTTCTACCTGAGCCGCACGGACCAGGCGCTGGCGCTGATCGAGGAGGTCGGCGGCGACAACCTGTTCCTTCAGTACGACATCTACCACGCGCAACGCACCGAGGGCGAGCTCGCCGAGACACTGCGCCGGCATGTCAAGCGCATCGCCCACGTGCAGATCGCCGACAACCCGGGCCGCAACGAGCCGGGCACGGGCGAGATCAACTTCCCCTTCCTGTTCGGCCACCTCGCGCGCAGCGGCTATGCCGGCTGGATCGGCTGCGAGTACAAGCCCGCCGTCTCGACCGAGCTCGGCCTGGGCTGGATCGAACAACTGGCCAAGTGAGCCGACACCCCTTCACGAACGAGAGACAACACCCATGACCCAACCCCTTCCCAAGATCGGCTTCATCGGCCTCGGCATCATGGGCACGCCCATGTGCGTGCACCTGATCGACGCCGGCTACCAGCTGTTCGTGCACACGCTGCGCCAGGTGCCCGAGGCCATCGCCGCGACGCGCGCGACGCAGTGCGTCACCGCACGCGGCGTGGCCGAGCGCGCCGACATCGTCTTCGTCATGGTGCCGGACACGCCGGACGTCGAGAAGGTGCTGTTCGACGAGACCGGCGTCGCCGCCGGCCTGAGCAAGGGCAAGGTCGTCGTCGACATGAGCTCGATCTCGCCGCTCGCGACCAAGCTGTTCGCCAGGCGCATCAACGAGATCGGCTGCGACTACCTCGACGCGCCCGTCTCGGGCGGCGAGGTCGGCGCGAAGAACGCGACGCTGTCCATCATGGTCGGCGGCAACGAGGCGGTGTTCGAGCGCGTGAAGCCGCTGTTCGAGCGCATGGGCAAGAACATCACGCTGGTCGGCGGCAACGGCGACGGCCAGACGGCCAAGGTCGCCAACCAGATCATCGTCGCGCTCAACATCGAGGCGGTCGGCGAGGCGCTGCTGTTCGCGGCGCGCGCTGGCGCCGATCCGGCCAAGGTGCGCACGGCGCTGATGGGCGGCTTCGCGGCCAGCCGCATCCTCGAGGTCCATGGCGAGCGCATGATCAAGCGCACGTTCGACCCGGGCTTCCGGATCGGGCTGCATCAGAAGGATCTCAACCTCGCGCTCGCGAGCGCACGCGCACTCGGCGTGTCGCTGCCGAACACCGCGACGGCGCAGGAGCTGTTCAACGCCTGCGTCGCGCACGGCGGCGAATCATGGGATCACTCGGCGATGGTGCGCGCGCTGGAGAAGCTCGCCAACTTCGAGATCGGCCAGGCGGCGTGATGGCGGACGAGACCGCGCTGCTGCGCCGCATGTTCGACGCCGCGGTGGCCAGCGCGCAGCCCGCGCGCTGCGTGCCGCCGCACCTGCCCACGCCCGACGAACTCGGCACGGGCCGGCTCGTGGTGATCGGCGCCGGCAAGGCGTCGGCCGCGATGGCGCAGGCGGTCGAGGAACATTGGCGCGGGCCGCTGTCCGGGCTCGTCGTGACGCGCCACGGCTACGGCGCGCCGTGCAAGCGCATCGAGATCGTCGAGGCCGCGCATCCGGTGCCCGACGAGGCCGGCCTGCACGCGGCGCGGCGCATGCTCGAGGCGGTGCAGGACCTGCGTCCCGAGGACATCGTGCTGTGCCTGATCTCGGGCGGCGGCTCCGCGCTGCTGCCGCTGCCGCTGCCCGGGCTCACGCTGACCGACAAGCAGGCCGTCAACCGCGCGATGCTCGCCAGCGGTGCCACCATCTCGGAGATGAACTGCGTGCGGCGCCATCTCTCCGCGATCAAGGGCGGTCGGCTGGCGGCCGCGTGCCATCCGGCGCGCGTCGTCGCGCTGGTGATGTCGGACGTGCCCGGCGACCAGCCGCTCGACATCGCCTCTGGGCCCACCGTCGCCGATCCGACGACGTGCCAGGACGCGCTGGACATCGTGCGCCGGCATCGCATGGGCCTGCCCGCGTCGGCGATGGCGTTGCTGGAGAGCGGTCGCGGCGAATCGGTCAAGCCGGGCGACCCCCGGCTGGCGCGCGCCGAGGTCCGCATGATCGCGACGCCGCAGGCCGCGCTCGAGGCCGCCGCCGCGGTGGCGCGCGAGGCCGGCGTGGCCGCGCACATCCTCGGTGATGCCATCGAGGGCGAGGCGCGCGACGTCGCCAAGGTGATGGGCGGCATCGCGCTGCAGGCGGCCACGCGCGGCCAGCCCTTCGCGACGCCCTGCGTGCTCATCTCCGGCGGCGAGACCACGGTGACCGTGCGCGGCCAGGGGCGCGGCGGACGCAACGTGGAATTCCTGCTGTCGCTCGCGCTCGCGCTCGATCGCCGCGACGGCGTCTACGCGCTCGCCGGCGACACCGACGGCGTCGACGGCCAGGAGGACATCGCCGGCGCGATCCTGACGCCCGACACGCTGGCCCGCGCGCACGCGCTGGGCCTGCGCGCGCGCGAGCGGCTGGACGACAACGACGCGCACACCTTCTTCGAGGCGCTCGGCGACTCGGTCGTGACCGGCCCGACGCGGACCAACGTGAACGACTTCCGCGCGGTGCTGATCGCCTGACCTTCAGTCGGCGATCGTGAACGCGCCCATCAGCTCCTCGAGCCGCGCGGCCTGCACCTTCAGGCTCTCGGCCGCCGCGGCGGATTCCTCGACCAGCGCGGCGTTCTGCTGCGTCACCTGATCGAGCTGGGCGACCGCGTCGCCGACCTGCCCGATGCCCTGCGACTGCTCGTGGCTCGCCGACGCGATCTCGCCGACCAGCGTGTTGACGCGGCCGACCTGCGCGACGATGTCGTCCATCGCCTTGCCGGCCTGCGACACCTGCGTCGCGCCGCCCTCGACCTCCTCGACGCTGCGCGCGATCAGCGCCTTGATCTCGCGCGCGGCCGTGCCGCTGCGCTGCGCCAGCGAGCGCACCTCGTCGGCGACGACCGCGAAGCCGCGACCCTGCTCGCCGGCGCGCGCCGCCTCGACCGACGCGTTGAGCGCCAGGATGTTGGTCTGGAACGCGATGCCGTCGACGACGCCGACGATGTCGGCGATCCTGCGCGAGCTGTCGGTGATGTGCTCCATCGTCGCGACGACCTGGCGCACCACGTCGCCGCCATGCGCCGCGGACCCGGACGCACCAGCGACGATCTGCGCCGCCGAGCGCGCGTTGTCCGCGTTCTGGCGCACGGTGTGCGTCAGCTCCTCCATCGACGCCGCGGTCTGCTGCAGGTTGCTCGCCTGTTCCTCGGTGCGCTGGCTCAGGTCGTGGTTGCCGTGCGCGATCTCCGACGAGCCGGTGGCGATAGCCTCGCCGCTCGCGCGCACCTGGCGCACGATCTCCGACAGCGAGGCAACGAAGCGATTGAACGCGAGCCCGAGCTGGCCGATCTCGTCGGTCGACTCCACCGTCATGCGACGCGTCAGGTCGCCCTGGCCGTCGGCGATCTCGCCCAGCAGCGTCGCCGCGCGGCGCACCGGGCCGGCGATGGCGCGGCTGACGACGGCGATCACCGCCAGCGCGAACAGGCCGCCGACGAGCACCGCGATCAGCGTCGCGATGCGTATCGCGCGGTTGACGGGGCCGAGCAGCTCGGACTCGGGCACCTCGGCGATGACGTAGGCGTCGAGCTCGGGAATGTAGGCCGACGCGACGAAGCGCGCATCGCCGCCCGCCTCCACGCGGGCCTGCGCGAAGTCCTTGCCGCCCAGCAGTTGCTGCGACAGTGCGTCGCCGATGCCGGGCATGTCCTTGAAGAAGTGGCGGCCGTCGACCAGCGAGGCGTCGCCGTGCATCATGATCGCGCCGTTGCCGCGCACCAGGAAGACGTGGCCCGTCTGGCCGATGCGGTAGGCGCCGATCGACTTGGCGAGCGCGTCGACGCCCAGCCCCAGGCCGGCCACGGCGAGCTTGCCGGCGGGCGTCTGCGCGCGCACGTCGATGAACAGCATGTAGCGCCCGCTCGCGCCGTCGCGGTCGATCTGCATCGTCTCCGGCTTGCCGCTGGCGAGGAAGTCCTTGAACCAGCCGTCGTTCGGACCGATCTCTCGCTCCAGGCCGGCGTCCGTGAAATAGTGGCCGGTTTCCTTGGAAACCCAGAACACCGAGGCCGCGTGCTGCAGCGCCTTCTGGTGCTGGGCCAGCGTCTTCCAGGCGTCGGTGCCGGTGTCGGCCAGGCCCTGGTCTTCCCAGGTCTGCACGTACGGATCCAGCGCGATCGAGCGCGCGGCGTCCAGCGGCACCTCGATGCGGCGCTGCACGTCGGCGGCGACCTGGCCGACGATCGCGGGCAGCTCCTCGCCGGCGGTGCGCTCGCGCACCGAGGCGCCGATGAGCCACGTGCTCAGCACGCTGGAGATGGCGACGAAGGCCACCAGGCACAGCGCCATGCTGGCGATCAGCTTGCGTTGGATGGGCAGGTTGCGGAAGAACGACGGGCTCATGTTCGGTGCGATGAATGGTTGAGTTCCGCCGCCTCGGCGACTGTCGGGGCGACCGGTGGATATCGGCCGGCCGGCGGCCCTTCTTGAGTCGGGACACCGCGTCGATGTCGTAGTCGTTCAATAAGCCGCCGGCACGATTCGGCAGAATCGCGCCATGGCAACCCAACAGGCACGTCGACCGATCTCCCGCATGTGGCCGCCCGCCGCGCGCTGGAGCGAGCACCTGCGCATGTTCATCGTGCGCGACACACGCGGCTGCAAGCTCGCGCCGCACGAGCAGCTCAATCGCTTCCCGGCCAACCCGTATTGCTGCATCACCTGGATGCTGGAAGGCGAGGTCGAGCTGATCGAGCACGGCACCGACGCGCGCAGCCAGTTGCTGCCGCGGCACTACGTGCACGGCTGCCAGAGCCGGCCCTGCGTGTCGCGCAACCTGGGCGATCGCCACAGCTTCTGCGTCGCCTTCCATCCGGACGCGTTCCACGCGCTGTTCGGCGTCGACCTCGCGACGATCCAGGATGCGCTGGTCGACGCCTCGCAGGTGTTGCCGGAACATGGGCTGCGCCTGGTGCGGGCCGTGGCCGAGGCGCCCGACCACGGCGAACGCGGCCGCCTCGTCGAGGCCTTCCTGGCCACGCATGCGACGGCGCCGGGCACGACGCCCTGGATGCGGCTGCGGCGCATGGGCGTCAACGTCGGCCTGCGCGTCGCGAGCCGCCTGCTGGGCGTCGGGCCGCGCCAGGTCCAGCGCCGGGCGCAACGCGAAGGGGGCATGAACGTGCCGGCCCTGTCGCGGCTGTGGCGCAGCGAGCGCAGCCTGCGCCGCGTGCGCGAATCGCTGGCCCGCGGCGAGGCCATCGACTGGGCCCCGCATGCGGTCGAGGCCGGCTATGCCGACCAGTCGCATCTCGTGCGCGACTGCAAGGAGATCAGCGGCCGCACGCCCACCCGCATCGCCCAGGACGCCAGGCAGGACGAGGCCGACTGGTTCTATCGCCTGTAGTCCGAACCCGGAGTTCCCCGTCCCATGACCCTGCCTCTTCCGACCCCTCCGATGCTGTTCGCCTTCATGCTGGCGGGCGAGATCTGGCTGATGCGCAGCCGGCTGTCGGCCGATGCGTCCCGCCAGGCCGACCGCGGCTCGCTGCGGCTGCTCATCGCCATCATCCTCGTCAGCGCGGGACTGGCCTGGGCGGCCAGGCGCCGCGTGCCGCAGGCCAGCTTCGAAGCGCTGCTGGGCCTCGGCCCGACGGCGCTGGCCTGCATCCATTGGGCGGGACTCGCGCTGTTCGTCGCCGGCGTGGGCCTGCGCTGGTACTCGATGATCCATCTCGGCCGCCTGTTCACCTTCGACGTCGCCGTCGCCGACGACCACCAGGTCATCGCCAGCGGACCCTACCGCCGCATCCGGCATCCGTCGTACACGGGCGCGTTGATGGCCTATGCCGGCCTGGGTCTGTGCGGCGGCAACCTGCTGTCGCTGACGGTGCTCGTCACGCCGATCGCGCTGGCCTTCCTGCACCGCATCGCCGTCGAGGAAGCCGCGCTGACGGCGGCGCTGGGCAGCCGCTACGCCGACTACGCGGGGCGCACGAAGCGGCTCGTCCCCTTCGTCTACTGACGAGATCGTGCGGACGGGGAACGGGGCTTGCCGCGATGGCGGCGTCCCTGCGCGAGGCCGGGCTGGTGGCGCCCGACGAGGAGCGCTGCTTCGCGCTCACGCCGGCAGGCGAACGCCACGTCGCCGAGCTGGGTGGCAGGCTGACCGCCCGCCACCTGCATTAAGGCCTTCAGCGGCTTTGCTTGCCGCCGTCGCTGCCCTGCTGCATCGTCGAGTCGCGCAGTTTCTGGTCGGATTCCGACATCAGCTTGTCGAAGTCCTTGCGCTGCGCGGCTTCGCGGCCGCCATGCTGATCCTGCTTGCCGGTCTGGCTCTGCTGTGCCGCATCCTTGCCTGCCGACGGTGACTTGTCGTTGTCCTGGCCCTGCTGCTTCGAGTTCATGATGGTTCCTTCGGTGGACTGGGCCCGCCGGTCGGCGAGCACGGCTCGACTGTCTCCAGCCGGGCGTGCCCCGACGCGGCAATGGCCATACCTGCCGGCCGCATCGGCTCGCGGCGCTTGCCAGCCGAACAGGACGGGACTTACATTGGCCGGACGTCCGCTTCAGGCTCGCGTCCAGTGACACCGTCCATCGTCGTCCGCCATGTGCCGGCCTGGGTCGTCAACGGCATCACCGTGACGCTCGGACTCGCGCTGGTCCAATGCTCCATCGGGCTGGTGGCCGGCGCCGAGGCCGCGCAGGCCGCGATCGCGACCGCCGTCTGCGCCAGCCTGGCCGATGTCGTGACGACCACCGAACGCGTCGCCCGCCGCGTGCTCGCGGCTGTCATCGCGAGCACGGCCTCCGGCACGCTGTTCCTCGTCGTTCGACCGCACGAGGCCCTGCTCATTCCCGCGGTGGCGCTGATCGTCTTCGCCGCGATGCTGATCCAGTCGTGGGGCGCCAAGGCCGGCACCGTGTCGTTCGCGGCCGGCCTGGCGCTGGTGTTCGCGATGTCGCTGCCCGCCTCGCAGCCCTTGACGTGGGAGCGCTTCGCCTGGGGCCTCGCCGGCTCGGCGGGCTACTGGGTCTGGGCGGTCTCGACGACGTGGCTGCTGCAGCCGACGTGGCGCCAGGTCGCGCTTGCCTCCAGCGCGCAAGACCTGGGCGCGCTGCTGGCGGCCATCGCGCGCCAGATCGGGCATCCCGAGGACATGGCCTGGCAATCGGGCGTGCTCGACGCGGAGGCCGCGTTCGCCGACCGCCTGCAGGCCGCGCGCGACCTCGTCTTCGCCAACGACGAGGGTGCGCAGGCGCGGCGCGAGACGGCCGTCCTGCTGCACCTGATCGACCTGCGCGATCTCGCGCTGGCCAGCCGGCTGGAGGTCGGCCCGTCGCCGACGCAGTTCGCCACGCATCGCCAGGCCGAACTGACGGGTCGTGTCGTCGAACAGATCGCCGCCGCGCTGCAAGCGATCGCGACCCACCTGCGCACCGGCGGCGGCCCCGTCGTCGATCCGGCCATCGATCAGGCGATCCGCGGGCTGCTCGCCGAACTCGAGGATTCGGCGCGAAGCCATCCCTGCGCCGCGGTCACCGGCGTCGGCCACCTGCTCGAGAACAAGCTGGCCATGCTGCGCTCGCTGCAAGTCCTGCTCGAAGGCGATGGCGAGGTCGACCTGCCATGCGCACGCAGCGACCTGCGCCGCTACATCACGCCGGACGAATGGCGGCTGGCCGCCGTGACGGCCAACCTGCGCGCCGACGCGCCCGTCCTGCGCCACGCGCTGCGCACCTGCGCGACGGCCACCGCCGCCTACGCGCTGACGCGCGCGCTGCCCTGGGCGCCGCATCCGCAATGGATCGTGCTGACCATCCTCGCCGTGATGCAGGGCAACCTCGCGCTGACGCTGATGCGCCGCAACGCCCGCGTGCTGGGCACGCTCGCCGGCTGCGTCGCCGTACTGGCGCTGACGACGGCCAGCGCGTCGACGCCGTTCCTCGCCGGCTGCTTCCTGGTCGCCTCGGGCATCGCGCACGCGTACTTCGGCGTGCGCTATTCGGTGACGGCCGCCGCGGCCGCGGTGATGGCGTTGCTGCAGGCCCACCTGGCCGTGCCGGACGGCGGCTTCAGCACCTTCGAGCGCTTCGGCGACACCGTGGCGGGCGCGCTGCTCGGATGGGCCGCGACCTACGTGCTGCCCACGTGGGAGCGCAGGAACTTGGGCGCCGCGCTGCGCCAGGCGATCGTCGCCCTGCGCGCGTATGCCGCGGAGTCCACGATGCTGCGCGACGACAGCGCGGGCCTGCCGCGATTCGAGCGCCAGCGCGCCTACGACTGCATCCGCGCGCTGGCCGCCACGCGCTCGCGCAGCCTCGCAGAGCCGGCGGACGTGCGCGTGCCGATCCCGCAGCTGACCGCCTGGCTCGCCGCCGCCTACGGCCTGATGGCGCAGTTGTCCAACCTGAGGCTGAGCCTGGCCATGCACGGGCGAGAGCATCGGACGCCGGAATTCGCAGCGGCCGTGGCGCGCGTGTCGCGCGAGGTCGATGCGTTGCTCGCCGTCACCACGACCCCGTCGCCGACACCGGCCTGGCCCGGCGACGAGGACGAGCGCGTGCTGTCGGCCGTCCCGCACCTGCTGCCGCGCGCGCGCCGGACATTGCTGGAGGCCGCGCGCGTCGCCGCGCAGGCCGCGCAGATCGAGGCGCTGATCCGGCCGCCGGCCGACGATGCGCCGCCGCGAGCGGCGATCGTGCCCGGCCTCGCGGATGTGAAGAAAGACGCGCGCTGACGAGGCGCGGCCGGTCGCTTTACGCATTCTTTATCGGCGAGGACCGCATCTTGACTCGGCCTTTACGGCCGTCGTCCTAGAGTTCCCTTCGTACATCAACACACGCAGATTGACGAGGCGATTCCACTCGAATCGCTTCACTCCGCCGAGCCGAATTGCGAGACCTTCGCAGGGACGCGTCACGGATCAATCTCAACGAAGGGCAATCGACATGGCTTCACACACGAAGTCCGCACACTCGCGCGCGACAGCGTTCGCGCGCTCACTCGTACTTGGCTGCTGCTGCCTCCATGCGGCGTCATCCTGGGCCGCCAGGGATGCCGGCCAGATGATCGCGCAGGCCAAGGCCAACAAGGACGTGATCGCCAGGCGGCAGGCCGCGATCGACGCGGCGGCCAGCACACCGACGGCGGACGCGCAGGTCCTGCCGCTCGACCACGGCCCCCGCGCGACGACCACGCCCTGGCTCAACGCCCAGAGAAGGCAGCGCGCCCTCGAAGCCGCTGCAAGCGCGGCCTCTCCCTCGACCCTTCCCGTCGCGGCGCGCTGAAGACGCCGCGTCAAGACATCGTCATTGCAGAACATTCATGAAAACGATTGCATCGAACAAGACCGCGCCGAACAGGCACGCCTCCGCCACCGCTATCGCGCTGGCCGTCGGAACCCTCCTCGGCGCGGCACAAGCGCAGGCAGCGGACGCTCCCGCGGGCAAGGCCGGTGACCCGGCCTCCGCTTGCGACCCCTACAAGAACTACGAATGCCTCGACCGCACCCTCGGCGACGGCTTCTGGGAGCGCCTCGCCAACTACTATTCGCTCGAATGGGGCCAGGCCGCGGCGCCGAGCGATCCGAAGGCACCGCCGGCGCGTCGCGACTACTTCCCGCCGGCGGCCCAATCGACGCCGCCCATGCCGTTCACCGAATGGCCCTACGGCGGTGCGACGTCGCTCGGCGTGACCCGCGCCGCGTCGGTCGACAGCCCGTTGATGGCCGCCCTCGGCAACACCTCGCTCGGCAAGTGGATGGGCGACAACAACCTGCAGGTCTACGGCTGGGTCAACGCCGGCGGCAACCTGAGCACCAGCAAGGTCAAGCCGGGCGGCAACGCGCCCGCGGCCTACGACTACACGCCCAACACCGTCCAGTTCGACCAGGCCGTCGTCTATCTGGAGCGCTTGCCCGACACCGTGCAGAAGGATCATGTCGACTGGGGCATGCGAGTCTCCGCGATCTACGGCGCGGACTACCGATACACCACGGCGTATGGGCTGATGAGCAACCAGCTGCTGCGCGACAACAAGGCCAACGGCGTCGACTTCCCGATGCTCTATGGCGAAGTCTTCGTTCCGCAGGTGGCCGAGGGCCTGATGGTGCGGGTCGGCCGCTTCATCTCGGTGCCCGACATCGAGGCGCAGCTGGCGCCGAACAACTACATGTACAGCCATTCGATGTCGTACTCGTTCGACAACTTCACGAACACCGGCATCCTCGGATCGCTGGCCGTGACGAAGAACTGGATGGC
>FTKT01001990.1_pt2 | contig 12285 bp, 10 predicted proteins | sample 1658271 | NCBI WGS metagenome assembly FTKT01 (sample SAMEA3914811, study PRJEB12502) | metagenome | biome: forest; material: soil | place: Canada | collected 2011-08-04 | depth 0.3 m | reverse complement strand
CGCGCCGGCGTGCCCGGCGACGCCGTCGACGAGGCGCTGATCGGCAACTGCCTGATGGCCGGCCAGGGCCAGGCCCCGGCGCGCCAGGCCGTGCGCCGCGCCGGCCTGCCCGATTCGGCGGGCGCCGTCACCCTGAGCAAGATGTGCGGCTCCGGCATGCGCGCGATGATGTTCGCCCACGACATGCTGCTGTCCGGCAGCGCCGACGTGATGGTGGCCGGCGGCATGGAGAGCATGACCAACGCGCCGCACCTGATGTTCGCGCGCAAGGGCGTGCGCTACGGCGCCGCGCAGATGTTCGACCACATGGCCATGGACGGCCTCGAGGACGCCTACGACCGCGGCCGCGCGATGGGCGTGTTCGCCGAGCAGTGCGTGGCCAAGTACGGCTTCACGCGCGAGGCGCAGGATGCGTTCGCGATCGCCTCCACCACGCGCGCGAAGAAGGCCAACGAGGACGGCTCGTTCGACTGGGAGATCGCGCCCGTGGCGCTCCAGGGCAAGGCCGGCGAGACGCTCGTCAAGTTCGACGAGCAGCCGTTCAAGGCCAAGCTCGACAAGATCCCGTCGCTGAAGCCGGCGTTCAAGAAGGACGGCACGATCACGGCCGCCAACGCGTCCAGCATCTCCGACGGCGCCGCGGCGCTGGTGCTGATGCGCGAGTCCGATGCGGCGAAGTACGGCGCCAAGCCGATCGCCCGCATCGTCGGCCACGCGGTGCACGCGCAGGCGCCCGAATGGTTCTCCACCGCACCCGCCGGCGCGATCGCCAAGGTGCTGAAGAAGACGGGCTGGAGCGCCCGGTCGGTGGACCTGTGGGAAGTCAACGAGGCCTTCGCCGCCGTCACGATGGCCGCGATGAAGGAGTTCGACCTGGCGCACGACATCGTCAACGTCCATGGCGGCGCCTGCGCGCTGGGACATCCGATCGGCGCCTCGGGCGCGCGCATCGTCGTGACGCTGCTGGGCGCCCTTCGCAAGCAGGGCAAGAAGCGCGGCGTCGCGGCGCTGTGCATCGGCGGCGGCGAAGCCACGGCGCTGGCGGTGGAGCTCCTGTAACCCGCCCGAAACCCTGAAATGGGCCTCGAGCTTGAAACGGGGGGTAACGGCGCAAGGCCATATCCTGCCCCGGATGCGGACCCGGCACACTGCGTGCCTTTGAATCGACCGCGACGCGTCTTTCTGCCCTCACCCGGCACTCTCCAGGAGGACGACGTCGACTGTCCGCACCCGCATAAGGCTCCGCCCATGTCCATGACCGAATCCTCCACCATCGTCGTCGACGAGTCCGCCATCGCCGCCCTGGTGCGGGTGGGCGAGCGCATCGAGCACGTCGCCCGTTTCACGCGCGAGGAGATCTCGCGCTTCGCGCTGCTCACGCTCGACTCCAATCCCGTGCACCACGACCGCGAGGCGGCGCGGCAGGCCGGGCTGTCCGACGTGATCGCCAGCGGCCAGCACACCTCCGCGCTGATGAGCGGCCTGGCCGCGACGTACTTCTCGCGGGCCGACGACGGCGTCGCGCGCTCGATGCTGTGCCTGAACTTCAATTTCGCCTATCGCGAGCCCATCTTCGCGGAGTCCGACGTGACGATGCGCTGGGTGGTGGCTAGCACCGAATGGAACACCAGCCTCGACGGCGTGATCGCGCAGATCGAAGGCAACGCCGCCATCGCCAATGCACTGGCTGTGATCGCGCGCGGCACGGTGCTGGTGCGCCGCGCCTCATGACGGTGAACGAAATAAGCGGGCGATGAATCGCTGGCTGCTGCGTCCGCGGGTCATGGGGTGGATCGCCGCCGGCGTCTTCCTGTGCATCGCGCTCTTCCAGTGGCCGTCGAGTCCCGCGGCCAGCAGCCGTTTCGCAGCGCTGGCCGGCGCGCCGCCGTTCGACGAGCGGCCGGCCGGCTATACCCTGTCGGGTGTCCTGGCGGCATTCCGTTCGCTGGGTCCGCAGGGCTTGGCCGACTACGCCGCCTACCGCGCGCTGGACATGGCGTTCCCGTGGCTGCTGTGCGCGCTGGTGGCCGCGGTGATGCTGCGCCTGGACGCGCCGCGCGCCACGCTGTGGCCCTGGCTGGCGGCCATCGCCGACACGATCGAGAATGTGCTGCAGTGGCGCATCCTGCTCACGCGCGACGATCTCTCGCCCGAGCTCGTGCAGTGGGCGAGCGGCGTCACGCAGGTCAAGTTCGCGTTCTACGGTGGCATGCTGCTGATGCTGCTGGTCGTTGGCGTGCGCGCGTTGTGGCGCCAGCACCGCGCGCCGCGTTGAACGTTTCCCTTCGAAAGCCGACACCATGTCTTCCTCTCCCGTCCGCAACGTCCTGATCGTCGGCGCCTCGCGCGGCCTCGGGCTGGAGTTCGTGCGCCAGTACCGCGCCGAGGGCGCCCGCGTCACCGCCACGGCGCGCAGCGACGACGGCCTGGCGGCGGTCGCGGCGCTCGGCGCCAAGCCGCTCAAGCTCGACGTGGCGGACGCGGCCAGCGCCTCCGGCCTGGCCTGGATGATCGACGGCGAGGCCTTCGACACGGTCTTCCACGTGTCGGGCGTCTACGGCCCGCGCAGCACCGGCCTGGAGCCGCCGTCGGAGGCCGATTTCGACGCGGTGATGCACACCAACGTGCTGGGCGCGATGCGCGTGCTTGCGCAGGTGGCCGAGGCGCTGGCGCCCGGCGCGCGCATCGGCGTCGTCTCGTCGCGCATGGGCTCGATCGGGCTGCGCACCGGCACCGCGGGCTGGACGTATCGCGCCTCCAAGGCGGCCGTCAACTCGGTGGTGAAGGACGCCTCGCTCGCGCTGGCCGGCCGCGCGCTGTGCGTCGCGTTCCACCCCGGCTGGGTGCGCACCGAGATGGGCGGCTCCGACGCCGACATCGACGCCTCCGAATCCGTCGCCGGCATGCGCCGCGCGATCGCCGCCCTCCGCCCGGAGGACACCGGCAGCTTCCTGAACTACGACGGCACGCCGCTGGCCTGGTGACATCGAACAACGACATCGACCCGAGACAACCATGTACCTCTCCGAAGACCATCGCGCCGTGCAGGACGCCGTCCGTGCCTTCGTGCGCGACCGCATCGCGCCGCAGGCCGCGGCCTGGGATCGCGACTGCCATTTCCCGCGCGACGAACTGCGCGGGCTGGCCGAGCTGGGCTGCTACGGCATCGCGGTGCCGGTCGAATGGGACGGCGCGGGGCTGGACTACCTCTCGGTGTCGCTGATCCTCGAGGAGATCGCGGCAGGCGACGGCGCCACTTCCACCATCATCAGCGTCACCAACTGCCCCGTGAACACGATCATGATGGCGTTCGCCGACGCCGAGCAGAAGGAGCGCTTCCTCAAGCCGCTGGCGCGCGGCGAGCTGCTGGGCGCGTTCTGCCTCACCGAGCCGCACGTGGGCTCGGAGGCCGGCGGCCTGCGCACGACCGCCGTGAAGGACGGCGACGAGTACGTGCTCAACGGCGTCAAGCAGTTCATCACCAGCGGCAAGAACGGCGACGTGGCGATCGTGATGGCGGTCACCGACAAGGCGGCCGGCAAGAAGGGCATCAGCGCCTTCCTCGTGCCGACGAACACCCCCGGCTACGTGGTGGCGCGCATCGAGGAGAAGATGGGCCAGCACGCGAGCGACACCGCGCAGATCCTGTTCGAGAACTGCCGCATCCCGGCGGCCAACCTCATCGGCGAGGAGGGCCAGGGCCTGAAGATCGCGCTGTCCGGGCTGGAGGGCGGGCGCATCGGCATCGCGTCGCAGTCGGTGGGCATGGCCCGCGCGGCCTTCGAGGCGGCCGTGGCCTACGCCAAGGACCGCGTGGCCTTCGCCAAGCCCATCTTCGAGCACCAGGCGATCCAGTTCAAGCTGGCCGACATGGCCACGCAGATCGAGGCGGCGCGCCAGCTGATCCACCACGCGGCGAGCCTGAAGGACGCCGGCCAGCCCTGCCTGAAGGAGGCGGCGATGGCCAAGCTGTTCGCCAGCGAGATGGCCGAGCGCGTGTGCTCCGCGGCCATCCAGGTGTTCGGCGGCTACGGCTACACCACCGACTTCCCGGTGGAGCGCATCTACCGCGACGTGCGCGTGTGCCAGATCTACGAAGGCACGTCGGAAGTGCAGAAGATCCTCATCGGCAGGGCCTTGGCCCTCTGAGGATGAGGGGCCTCGTTCAAGCCCTCGGGAAGCGAGGGTCGCCCCCCGAGCCGAACCGAGCTCCCCCTCGGGGGGCAGCGACCAGCGGGAGCGTGGGGGCCCCATGAAGCCGCTGCTGGTCTCGCGCGGCGGCATCCATCCGATGCCGTCCTCGAGGAAGATGAGCGCGTGGCTGCAGATCGACGGCTCGCTCAGCGCGCGCATCGCGTCGGTGAGCGGCCGGCTGGCGGTGCGCGTGCTGCGCCAGGGGCGGGTGCAACTGCAGCCGGCCGAGGCGCAACGGCTGCGCTGCCCCGCGGGGGCGGCCGCGCACGGGCGCGAGGTGATCCTGCTGGCCGACGGCGTGCCGGTGGTCTACGCGCGCTCGGTGCTGCAGGCGGTGCACGCGCGCGGCACGTGGAAGGCGATCCGCGGACTCGGCAACCGGGCGCTGGCCGACCTGCTGTTCGGCCTGCCCGCGGCGCAGCGCTCGAGCTTCGAGTTCGCGCGCTTCGCGCCGGGGTCGGGCCTGTCCGCCACCGTGCATCGGCGCTGGCGCGACGCGACGGGCGCCGACTGGGGGCGGCGCGAGGTCTGGGCGCGCTGCTCCGTGTTCAGGCGGCGCGGCGCGCCGTTGCTGGTCACCGAGTGCTTCGCGCCGGCGATCGCGGCGTTCGACGCGCCGAAGCGCGCGCGCGCCGTGCCCTGGCGGCCGCCCGCGCGCCGCGAACCTGCGGGTTAGCCCGGATCCGCGCCGGAGCCGGGCCGTATTTCGCGGCCTGCTCGCTGCAGTTCGTCGCAAACACCGGGCATTCCGTGGCCGACGTGGGAACCATTGGCGGGGTGGCGACCCTCATGTCGTCACATTGAAACGTTGCAGGCCGCGCGGCTTCCCGCTGCGCGGCGGCAGGCCGTCTCCGGGCGGCCGTGGCCTGTGCCGCCGACGCTCCAAGAGAGTGCTTCCACGGTCGGGCTGAACACCGTCAATCCCACCCGAGGACGCGCCTTGATTCCCTTTCGCCCCGCCACGCTCGTGGTCGCCCTGACGCTGGCATTGGCCGCGCAAGTCTCCGTCGGCGCCAACGCAGCCGCTCCGTCCGGCGTCGTGCCGGGCCTGGACAAGTCGGGAATGGATTCCGGCGTGCGCCCGCAGGACGACCTGTTCCTCGCCACGAACGGCGCCTGGATCGGCCGCACGGAGATCCCGGCCGACAAGACGGCTTGGGGCGCGTTCTTCACGCTGCGCGAGCTCGCCGACCAGCGCGTCAAGGACATCGTCGAGGAACTCGCCGCGAAGCCGCAGGCCCCCGGCAGCGTCGATGCCAAGATCGGCACCTTCTACGCGAGCTTCATGGACACCGCGGCCATCGACGCCGCCGGCGTCCGCCCGCTCGCGACCTACGACGGCCAGGTCGATGCGGTGCGCGGCAAGCGCGACCTCGTGCTGCTGATGGGCCGTTGGGCGGGCCTCATGGACATGCCGCTTGGCCTGGGCGTCGGTCCCGATGCCAGGGATCCCGGCGTCTATTCGGCGGCGGCGGATCAGGGCGGCCTGGGCATGGGCAACCGCGACTACTACCTCAAGGACGACCAGCGCTTCGCGAAGGCGCGCACCGCCTACCTCGCCTACGTGCAGACGCTCCTGACGCTGGACGGCGACAGGGATGCGGCGGCGCACGCCAGGGCGGTGATGGCGCTCGAGACGAAGATCGCCACGGTGCAATGGTCGAAGGAGGCGAACCGCGACCCGGTCAAGACCTACAACCCGATGACGCTGGCCGAGCTCGAGGCCAAGGCGCCCGCCATCGACTGGAAGGCCTTCCTGGCGGCCGGCGAACTGGTGGATCCGCCGTTCATCTCGATCTCGCAGCCCAGCTACGCCTGGGCGCTCGCCGGCCTGATCAAGGACCAGCCGCTGGACACCTGGAAGGCCTACCTGCGCGTGCGCCTGCTCGACGCGAACGCCCGCGTGTTGCCGGCCGCGTTCCGCGAGGCGTCGTACCAGTTCCACGACGTGGCCATCACCGGCGTCACGCAGGACCAGCCGCGCTGGCAGCGCGGCGTGGCCAGCGTCAACAGCGCGCTGGGCGAGGCCGTCGGGCAGGTCTACGTGGAACGCCACTTCCCGCCGGCCTGCAAGGCGCGCATGGTGGAGTTGGTGGACAACCTGCTCAAGGCCTACGCCCGGTCGATCGACGACCTCACGTGGATGAGTCCGGCCACCAAGGCCGAGGCGCACGCCAAGCTGGCCAAGTACGGCGTCAAGATCGGCTACCCCGATGTCTGGCGCGACTACGGGGCCCTGGAGGTGAAGGCGAACGATCCGCTGGGCAACCGCATGCGCGCCGCGCAGTTCAGATATCACCGGCAGGTCGTGCGCAACGGCGGCAAGGTGGACCGCACCGAATGGGAGATGACGCCGCAGACCGTCAACGCCTACTACGCTCCCGACCGCAACGAGATCGCCTTCCCCGCGGCCATCCTGCAGCCGCCGCTGTTCGACATGAACGCCGACGACGCCGTCAACTACGGCGCCATCGGGGCCATCATCGGCCACGAGATCAGCCACGGCTTCGACGACCAGGGCAGCCAGTACGACGGCGACGGCCGGCTGCGCAACTGGTGGACCCCGGAAGACCGCAAGGCCTTCGACGCGGTCACGAGCCGGCTCGAGGCGCAGTACGCCGCCTACGAGCCGCTGCCAGGCACCCACCTGAACGGCAAGCTCACGCTGGGCGAGAACATCGCCGACCTGTCGGGCCTGCAGGTCGCCTTCAAGGCGTGGAAGCTCTCGCTGGGCGGCAAGCCGGCCCCGGTCATCGCCGGCCTCACGGGCGAGCAGCGCTTCTTCTACGGCTTCGCGCAGGCATGGCGCACGAAGACACGTGAGGCCCGGGCGCTGCAACTCGTCGTCATAGACCCGCACTCGCCGGCGCAGTTCCGCGCCGACGGCACCGCGATCAACAGCGACGCCTTCCACGAAGCCTTCGGCACCAAGCCGGGCGACAGGATGTGGAAAGCGCCCGCCGACCGCCTGCGCCTCTGGTAGGCGGCGCCTCCCACGCTCCGGAGAACACTACGGGCCGCCCGGCCCGTCCCAGGAAACACCACTCGAGGAAAGAACCATGATCCATCCCTTCCGTCCCGCGACCCTGGTCGTCGCCCTGTCCCTGGCCTTCGCAGCCGACCTGTCCCTTGGCGCGACGCCCCTGACCGTGGAGCCCGCGGTCGCGGCGCCCGCGCCGCTGATCTCCGGCCTGGACAAGGCCGGCATGGACGCCAGCGTTCGTCCGCAGGACAGCCTGTACGGCGCGATGAACGGCACCTGGCTCAAGAACACGCCGATCCCGGCGGACAAGCCCTACAACGGCGTGATGCTGGACCTGTACAACCTGTCCAACGAGCGCGTCAAGGCGATCGTCGAGGGCCTGGCTGCCAAGCCGCAGGCCGCCGGCACCAACGGCGCCAAGATCGGCGACTTCTACAAGAGCTACATGGACACCGCCGCGATCGACGCCGCGGGCCTGAAGCCGATCGAGCCCTGGCTGGCGCAGATCGACGCGGTCAGGAACAAGAAGGACCTGGTCCTACTGATGGGCCAATGGGCCAGCTTCATCGACGTGCCGTTGGGCCTGGGCGTGGGCGTCGACGCGCGGGATCCGGCGGTGTACTCCGCCAGCGCCGTCCAGGGCGGCCTCGGCCTCGGAACCCGCGACTACTACCTGGAGCGCGATGCGCGCTTCGCGAAGGCCCGCACCGCCTACCTCGAATACATGCGCGCGCTGCTGGGCGCCCAGGGCAGCAGGAACGCGAAGATCGAGGCGGCCGCCGTCATGGGCCTCGAGACCCGGATCGCGAAGGCGCAGTGGACGCCCGAGCAGAACCGCGACCCGGTCAGGACCTACAACCCGATGACGCTCAAGCAGCTGGCCGCCAAGGCACCCGGCATCGACTGGCAGGGCTACCTGGCCGCCGGACAGCTCGTCGATCCGCCGTTCGTCTCGATCTCGCAACCCAGCTACGCCTGGGCGGCGGCCCGGCTGATCCGGTCCGAACCGCTCGATGTCTGGAAGGCCTACCTGCGCGTGCGCCTGATGGACGCGCTCGCGCTCGAGCTGCCCGCCGAGGTGCGTGCGGCGCGCTTCCAGTTCCGCGGCGTGGCGCTCACCGGCACGCCAACCGACAGCCCGCGCTGGGAACGCGCGGTCAACACGCTCAACGAGGCGATGGGCGAGGCGATCGGCCAGGTCTACGTGTCCGAGTATTTCCCGCCGGCCTACAAGGCGCGCATGGTGCAGCTCGTCGACAACCTGCTCAAGACCTACTCGATGTCCATCGACGGCCTCACCTGGATGAGCCCCGCCACCAAGGTGCAGGCGCATGCCAAGCTGGCCAAGTACGCCGTCAAGATCGGCTACCCCGACGTCTGGCGCGACTACGGCGCGCTGGAGGTCAAGGCCGGCGACCCGGTGGGCAACGCGGTGCGCGCGGCGCAGTTCGAGTACCACCGCCAGGTCGTGCGCAACGGCAAGCCGGTGGACCACACCGAATGGGAGATGACGCCGCAGACGGTCAACGCGTACTACGAGCCCACCAAGAACGAGATCGTGTTCCCCGCCGCCTTCCTGCAGCCCCCGCTGTTCGACATGAAGGCCGACGACGCCACCAACTACGGCGCGATCGGCGCGGTGATCGGCCACGAGATCAGCCATGGCTTCGACGACGAAGGCAGCCAGTACGACGGCGACGGCAAGCTGCGCAACTGGTGGACGCCGCAGGACCGCAAGGCGTTCGAGGCCATCACCTCCAGCCTCGATGCGCAGTTCTCGGCCTACGAGGCGCTGCCGGGCGTGCACGTGAAGGGCAAGCTGACCCTGGGCGAGAACATCGCCGACCTGTCGGGGCTGCAGATCGCCTACAAGGCCTGGAAGCTGTCGCTCGACGGCCAGCCGGCCCCGGTCATCGACGGCTTCACCGGCGAGCAGCGGTTCTACTACGGCTTCGCGCAGGCCTGGCGCGAGCGCGATCGCGACGAGGCGCTGCTGCGCTGGACCGTGAGCGACCCGCACTCGCCGTCGCGCTTCCGCGTTCTGGGCGCCTCCATCAACAGCGACGGCTTCCACGAGGCGTTCGGCACCAAGCCGGGGGACAAGATGTGGAAGGCGCCCGCCGACCGCATCCGCCTGTGGTGACATGATGCGGGGATGACCGATTCCCCGCTTCCCGACCTCCCCGCCAGCGCGCGCATCCGTGCCAACGAGCTGATCCAGCGCAGCGGCCGCGCGCTGCTGGGCCTGGTCGGCCCGCCGGGCTCGGGCAAGTCGACGCTGGCGGCGGCGCTGCAGGCGGAGTTCGCGAGCGTGGCGCAGGTGGTGCCCATGGATGGCTTCCATCTGGCCAACGTCGAACTCGAGCGCCTCGGCCGGCGCGCGCGCAAGGGCGCGCCCGACACCTTCGACGCGGCCGGCTACGTGGCGCTGCTGCGCCGGCTGCTGGTGCAGGCCGACGACGAGATCGTCTATGCGCCCGAGTTCCGGCGCGAGATCGAGGAGCCCATCGCCAACGCGATTCCCGTCCACGCCCGCACCCAGCTGGTCATCACCGAGGGCAACTACCTGCTTCTCGACGAGGGCTCGTGGGCGCGAGTGAGGGAACTGCTGGACGAGATCTGGTATGTGGACGTCGACGACGAGGTTCGCCTCCATCGCCTGACGCGCCGCCACGAACAGTTCGGCCGCAGCGCCGAAGAGGCCGCCGCGTGGGTGGCGGGCACCGACGAGCCGAACGCGCGGCTGATCGAGGCGTCGCGGGCGCGGGCGTCGTTCGTGTTCAAGTGGAGCGACGACTAGGCTTTCGATTCCCGGCCAGGCCCCTCCGCCTGCGGCTTGCGGCCTCGCTCCGTCACGCCACGCTGATCGGGATCACCCGCCCGCGCTCGTTCGCCCCGGCCTTCGTGGCCGCGTCGCCGCCGCGCCCGTGCCATTGGTCCAGCAGCACGCGCCACTGCGCGCGACCGGTCGCGAGGTTGCCCAGCTTCACGTGGCCGTAGCCGCGGATGCGTTCGGGCACGCGGGCGATCTGCTGCGCCAGCGCATGCTTCCCGGCGTCGAGCAGCGGCAGGATCTCGGTGCGCAGCATCGTCTCGTAGTCGTCGGCCAGCTGGCGTTCGAGCCTGCGCTCCCCGGTGTGGCCGAACGGGTCGGCCCAGGTGCCGCGCAGGCCCTTGAACTTCGCCAGCACGCGCAGCGCCGGCATCAGCCACGGGCCCAGCTTCATCTTCCTCGGACGGCCGTTCGGGCCCGGGCGCGCGAGCAGCGGCGGAGCCATGTGGAATTCCATCCTGCCGACCGAGTCAAACTGCTCGGCGAGCGATTTCGCGAAGCTGCCGTCCGTGTAGAGGCGCGCGACCTCGTACTCGTCCTTGATCGCGAGCAGCCGCGAGAACTGCTGCGCGACGATGGTCGTCAGCGGCGCGCCCGCGGTGCCCAGCGCCTGTTCGCGCGCATGCACCTCCTCGACCAGCTTGCGGAAGCGCGCGGCGAGGGCGGCGTCCTGGTACGCGGTGAGGAACGCGACGCGGCGCTCGATCAGGCCTTCGGGGCCGAACAGCGACAGCTTCGCCGATGCGTCCTCCGGCGGCTGGTCGGCGCCCATGATGCGCTTGAACGCCGTCGGATCGGTGACGGCCAGGCGGCCGATCGCGAACGCGGTCTTGTTGTTCTCGACGGCCACGTTGTTCAGCTCGATCGCGCGCATCAGTGCGCCGTGCGACACGGGCACCAGCCCGCGCTGCCAGCACGCGCCCAGCATGATGATGTTGGACGGCATCGTGTCGCCCATCAGCTCCTGCGCGAGCGCCTGCGCGTCGACCAGCTGCACGCGGTCGGCGCCGGCGGCGTGGCGCAGCTTGTCGATGAGGGCCGGCGCGTGCATCGTCGCGTCGGGATTGCGCACGAAGGCGGCCGTGGCGATCTCGTGCGTGTTCGCGAGGATCGCGGTGCGGCCGTTCTTGACCGTGGCCAGCGCGTCGTCGGACGCGCCCACCACCATGTCGCACGCGAGCAGCACGTCGGCCTGCTGGGTGTCGATGCGCACCTGGTTCAGCTGGTCGGCCGTCGGCGCCACGCGCACGAACGACAGCACCGCACCGCCCTTCTGCGCGAAGCCCATGAAGTCCAGCACCGACGCCTGCTTGCCTTCGAGGTGCGCGGCCATCGTGATCAGCGCGCCCACCGTGACGACGCCCGTGCCGCCGACGCCGGTCACCAGCATGTCGAACGGGCCCGTCCAGTTCCACGCCGCGGGCCTGCCGATCTTCTCGATTTCCGCGGCCAGCCGCGTCGCGTCGAAGCCCGAGCCCACGCGCTTCTTCAGCGTGGCGCCGGTCACCGTGACGAAGCTCGGACAGAAGCCGTTGATGCAGGAGTAGTCCTTGTTGCAGGAGCTCTGCTCGATGTGGCGCTTGCGGCCCCATTCGGTCTCCACCGGGATCACGCTGAGGCAGTTCGACGCCTGGCCGCAATCGCCGCAGCCTTCGCACACGGCCTCATTGATGAAGATGCGCTGCGGCGGATCTGGATATTCCTTCTTCTTGCGACGCCGGCGCTTTTCCGCGGCACAGGTCTGGTCGTAGATCAGGATCGTGACGCCCTCGACCTCGCGCAGCTCGCGCTGCACCGCGTCGAGCTCCTCGCGCGGATGGAACGTCGTGCCGGCGGGGAACAGGTTGGCGTGCTCGCGATGCGGCGCGATGTCGTCGCTGACGATCACCACGCGCTTCGCGCCCTCGGCCTCGACCTGGCGCGCGATCTCGGGCACCGACAGCGGGCCGTCCACCGGCTGGCCGCCGGTCATCGCGACCGCGTCGTTGTAGAGGATCTTGTAGGTGATCGTCGCCTTGGCCGCGATGGCCTGACGGATCGCCAGATACCCCGAGTGGTAGTACGTGCCGTCGCCCAGGTTCTGGAAGACGTGCTTCTCCTTCGTGAAGCGAGAGTGCGCGGCCCAGTCGACGCCCTCGGCGCCCATCTGGATCAGGCCGCTGGTCTCGCGCTCCATCCAGCTGGCCATGAAGTGGCAGCCGATGCCGGCCAGCGCGCGCGAGCCCTCGGGCACCTTGGTCGACGTGTTGTGCGGGCAGCCCGAGCAGAAGTAGGG
>FTKT01004846.1_pt1 | contig 12329 bp, 7 predicted proteins | sample 1658271 | NCBI WGS metagenome assembly FTKT01 (sample SAMEA3914811, study PRJEB12502) | metagenome | biome: forest; material: soil | place: Canada | collected 2011-08-04 | depth 0.3 m | reverse complement strand
CCGAGGCGGCCGGCGTGGCGGGGGCGGTCTTCACCACGGGGTCGCGGACGATGGCCGGCGGCTGCCCGCCGTCGAAGCCGGCCGCGATCACGGTGACCCGCACCTCGTCGCCGAGCGCGTCGTCGATCACGGCGCCGAAGATGATGTTCGCCTCGGGGTGGGCGGCCTCGCTGACCAGCTGGGCCGACTCGTTGATCTCGAAGAGGCCGAGGTCCGAGCCGCCGGAGATGGAGAGCAGCACGCCGCGCGCGCCGTCGATCGAGGCCTCCAGCAGCGGGGAGGAGATGGCCATGATGGCCGCCGCCTTCGCGCGGTCCTCGCCCCGGGCCGAGCCGATCCCCATCAGGGCCGAACCGGCGTCCGACATGACCGACTTCACGTCGGCGAAGTCGAGGTTGATCAGGCCCGGGGTGGTGATCAGATCGGTGATGCCCTGGACGCCCGAGAGCAGCACCTGGTCGGCGGAGCGGAACGCGTCCAGCACGCTGACCTGGCGGTCCGAGATGGAGAGCAGCCGGTCGTTCGGGATGACAATGAGGGTGTCGACCTCCTCACGCAGCCCGGCGATGCCGTCCTCGGCCTGGTTCGCGCGGCGGCGGCCCTCGAAGGTGAAGGGGCGGGTGACCACGCCGATGGTCAGGGCGCCGAGCGAGCGGGCGATGTTGGCCACCACGGGCGCGCCGCCGGTGCCGGTGCCGCCGCCCTCGCCGGCCGTCACGAAGACCATGTCGGCCCCCTTGAGGACCTCCTCGATCTCCTCGCGGTGGTCCTCGGCGGCCTTGCGGCCGACCTCGGGGTTGGCTCCGGCGCCGAGGCCCCGGGTGAGTTCACGGCCCACGTCGAGCTTGACGTCGGCGTCGCTCATCAGGAGAGCCTGTGCATCGGTGTTGATCGCGATGAACTCGACGCCCTTGAGACCGACCTCGATCATCCGGTTGATGGCGTTGACACCACCGCCGCCGATACCGACGACCTTGATGACTGCGAGGTAGTTCTGCGGTGCTGCCACGTCGAAGGCCTCTCGCCTCGAATTTCCGGGTCGGCTCCCGGGGTCGTGAAAGCCGACGGATGTCGATGGGTGGGGAGCCCGGTTCCTGACTGAATGTCCGAAATGGATACCGCCGACCCGAACCCTAAACTTGACGTTGAGGGTTCATGCTGTGCTTGCGTCAGGTAACCCTGCGTCAAGCGCTGCGCTACACAGCCTGGTGACACAGGACACTAAGTCGCGGCGGGCCCGTGTTTCAACGAACACGCCGAGCTTCCCTTTTTTCTTTTGAGCCTATGTGATCAACAGCCGGTGACAAGAACCGGGTAACCACCAAGGGTCGGGGAATCACCGACGAGTCGTCAATGGTGCCCCCGGAGAAGAGAACTTACCCGATTTCGCTCAGCCGGAAATCGCCGGGGCGTCCGGGGCGCTCACGTCGTAGGTCGCCGCCTTCTGCCTGAGCAGCGCCAGCAGCACCACCGCCTTGCGGGCGGTGCGCTCCGGACTCCCCCAGCGGACCGTGCCACCCCCGTTGAGCTGCAGTTCGATGTCGTCGTACGAACGAACCTGCAGCGACCCGGCCCGCTGCGCCACCTCGGGCGGCAGGGCGGCGGCCACCTGCACCGCCCCCTTGACCAGGTCCGCCGCCGCGAAGACCCCGGCGGCGTCCTGCGCGGGCCGGCCGAGCTGGAGTTCGACCACCGGCACCCCGGCCGGCGGGGCCGCCTCGGTGGCGAAACTCACGCCACCGGCGTCCACCGAGGTGAACTGCCCGTCCGCGCCCTTGACCGCGGCCACCGCCTGACGCTCGGTGACCTTCACCCGAAGGGTGTGCGGCCAGCCCCGCCAGACCTCCACCTTGGCCACCCGGGGAATCGCCTGGACGCGGTGCTTGACCGCGTCCAGGTCCACCCGGGCCAGCGGTCCGTGCTGGACCGGCCCTATCGCGTCGCGCACCTGGTCGACCGTCAGCTTGTCGTTCTTCAGCCCCTGCACGGCGACCGTGCGGACCTCCAGGACGGAGGAGAAGAAGACCAGCCAGCCGGCCAACCCGAGGACCCCGGCCACCAGGGCGGCGATCACCGCGATGCCGCGCCGCGAGAGCCGAAGACGGGAGGCGTACTCCTCCTCGTCCTCGTGCCCGAGCGACTCGTCAACCACGGCGGCGACCACCTCTGGCGGCCTCGATCGCCTCGTACACCATGCCGACCAGCAGGTCGTCGGCGTCCCGGCGGCCGAACTCGGCGGCCGCCCGGCTCATGTCCCACAGCCGCTGCGGGTCGGTGAGCACCGGCAGCACGTTGCGCAGCACCCAGTCGGTGGTCAGCTCGGCGTCGTCCACCAGCAGGCCGCCGCCCGCCTTGACCATCGGCTGGGCGTTCAGCCGCTGCTCGCCGTTGCCGATCGGCAGCGGGACGAAGGCGGCGGGCAGGCCGACGGCGGCCAGCTCGGCGACCGTCATCGCGCCGGCCCGGCAGAGCATCAGGTCGGCCGCGGCGTAGGCCAGGTCCATCCGGTCCACGTAGGGCACCGCGCGGTACGGCGGCATCCCGGGGATGTCGTCGATCTGCGGCAGCTCGTTCTTCGGGCCGACCGCGTGCAGGATCTGCACGCCGTACTGCTGCAGGCGCGGGGCGATCGCCTGGATCGTCTCGTTCAGCCGGCGGGCGCCCTGCGAACCGCCGGAGACCAGCAGGGTGGGCAGCCGCTGGTCCAGGCCGAAGTAGGCGCGGGCCTCGGGGCGGACCGCGTTGCGGTCCAGGGTGGCGATGGTGCGGCGCAGCGGAATGCCGATGTAGCGCGAGTCGCGCAGCTTGGAGTCCGGGGTGGAGACCGCGACGAAGTCGCTGTAGCGGGCGCCGATCTTGTTGGCCAGCCCCGGACGGGCGTTCGCCTCGTGCACCACGATCGGCACCCCGGCTCGCTTGGCGGCCAGGTAGGCGGGCATCGCGACGTAGCCGCCGAAGCCGACCACCGCGTCCGCCTTGACCCGCTCGATGATCTCCTGGGCGGCCCGGACGGTACCGCGCAGCCGGCCCGGCACGGTGATCAGCTCGGGGGTCGGCTTGCGCGGCAGCGGCACGGCCGGGATCAGCTCCAGGTGGTACCCGCGTTCGGGCACCAGCCGGGTCTCCAGGCCGCGCTCGGTGCCGAGCGCGGTGATGCCGATGCTGGGGTCGTGCCTGCGCAGCGCGTCCGCGAGCGCCATTGCGGGCTCGATGTGTCCGGCGGTGCCTCCGCCGGCGAGTACGACATGCACCGAAATTCACCGCTCCCTGCGCGACGGCCGGCCGGCCGGGCGCGCTGTGGTTCGTCGTCGTGGCAGCACCCGGCGCAGACCTGTCCTGAACCGGGACTTGGAGCTCCGGGCGGCCAGGGCCGCCTTGGCCCCGGGCAGGCTGCGTGCGAAGCACAGCAGCATGCCGAGGACGCTCATGGCCGACAGCATGGCGGATCCCCCGTAGGAGAACAGCGGGAGGGGTACGCCCGCGATGGGCAGCAGTCCCAGCGCCGACCCCAGGTTGATCATGGCCTGGGCCATGATCCACGTGGTGGCGGCTCCCGCGGCGTACCTGACGAAGGGGTCCTTCGTGCCGATGGCCACACGGATACCCGCATACCCTAGTGCCGCGAAGAGACAGAGAACCGACAGCGTCCCCACCAGACCGAGTTCCTCGCCCGTCGCGGCGAAGATGAAGTCGGTGTGCGCCTCCGGAAGCTGGCCCCACTTCTCGTAGCCGGCGCCCAGCCCGGTGCCGAAGATGCCGCCCAGACCGAGGGCGTAGAGGCCGTGCAGGGCCTGGAAGCAGTCGTGGCCGGGGACCGGCTTGGTGATCCCGATACAGGCCAGCCGGTCCATCCGGTGCGGGACGGTGACGATCAGCGCGGTGCAGGCCACCACGGCCAGCCCCAGCGTCGCCACGAAGAGCCGCAGCGGCGCGCCGACCATCCAGAGCAGCGCGAAGACCATGGCGACCAGCACCATCGAGGTGCCCATGTCGCCGCCGAGCATGATCAGCATCAGCAGCAGCAGCGCGCCCGGCACCAGCGGGACCAGCAGGTGCTTCCACTGGGTCAGGGTGCCCGCCCGCTGCTTGCGGGCCAGCAGGTCGGCCGCCCACAGCACCAGCGCCAGCTTGGCGAACTCCGAGGGCTGGACCTGGAAGAAGCCGAAGTTCAGCCAGTTGCGGTTGCCGTTGACCTTCATCCCGATCCCGGGGACGGCCACCAGCGCCATCGCGCCGATCGAGCAGAGCAGCACGGGGTAGGCCAGCACCCGGTGCACCGCCACCGGCACCTTCGCGGCGGCCACCAGCAGCAGGCTGCCGAGCACCACCGCGACCAGCTGCTTGCGGAAGTAGAAGAGGCCGGGCAGGCCCTGCTGGATCGCGGTGATGTTCGAGGAGGAGAAGACCATCACCAGGCCGAGCACCACCAGCAGCGCCACCGACCCAAGGATCAGGTAATAGGGCGTCAGCGGCCGGCTGAGCGTGTAGCGCAGCCGCTCGCGCAGCGCCCGCAGCCGGCCGACCGGGCCCTCGGACTTGAAGGTGGTGGTGGTCGCCGAGATGAACGCCAGCCGGGAGGGGCCCGGCTCCGGGGGGGCTGTCGCCTCCGCCTTGCCCTGACCCGCCACCGTGCCGCCCCTCCTCGAGAATTCCTGTCCGGCGCCGCTCCGGCCCGACCCGCCGGACCCGCCCTAGTTCATCAGCTGCCGGACCGCCTCGGCGAAGAGGTCGCCCCGCTCGCCGTAGTTGGTGAACATGTCCATCGAGGCACAGGCCGGGGCCAGCAGGACGGTGTCGCCCTTGCGGGCCAGGCCCGCGGCCGCGCGGACCACCTCGGCCATCGCCACCGCGCCAGTCTGGCCCTCGGCCGCTTCGATCACCGGCACATCCGGGGCGTGTCGCGCCAGCGCCGCGCGGATCAGCGCCCGGTCCTCGCCGATCAGCACGGCCCCCCGTAGCCGGTCGACAGCGCCCTGCACCAGCTCGTCGAAGGTGGCGCCCTTGGCGAGCCCGCCGGCGATCCAGACCACCGGCTGGTAGGCCGCCAGCGAGGCGGCCGCGGCGTGCGTGTTGGTGGCCTTGGAATCGTCGACGTACGCGACCGAGTCCACCTCGGCGACGAAGGCGATCCGGTGCGCGTCCGGGGTGAAGGCCCGCAGGCCCTCCCGGACGGCCTTGGTGTCCACCCCGTAGGCGCGGGCCAGCGCGGCGGCGGCCAGCGCGTTGGCGATGTTGTGCGGGGCCGGCGGGTCGACGTCCTGGACCGAGCCGATCTCGGCGGCGTTCTTCTGCCGGTCCGGCACGAAGGCCCGGTCCACCAGCAGGCCGTCCACCACGCCGAGCTGGGAGAGCCCGGGGGCGCCGAGGCCGAAGCCGACCGCCCGGCAGCCCTCCTCGACGTCGGCCTCGCGGACCAGCGCCTCGGTGGCGGGGTCGGCCAGGTTGTAGACGCAGGCGACCTGGTTGCCCTGGTAGATCCGGCCCTTGTCGGCGGCGTACGCCTCCATCGAGCCGTGCCAGTCCAGGTGGTCGGGCGCCAGGTTGAGCACCGCGGCCGAGTGCGGGCGCAGCGAGGGCGCCCAGTGCAGCTGGTAGCTGGAGAGCTCGACGGCGAGCACGTCGTACGGCTCCTCGGCGAGCACCGCGTCCAGCACCGAGACCCCGACGTTGCCGACGGCGGCGGTGCGCCGGCCGGCGGCGGTCAGGATCGAGGCGAGCATCTGGACGGTGGTGGTCTTGCCGTTGGTGCCGGTGACGGCCAGCCAGGGGGCCGGCTCGCCGGTGGCCGCCAGCGGCCTGCGCAGCCGCCAGGCGAGTTCGACGTCGCCCCAGACCTCCAGGCCGGCCTCGGCGGCGGCGGTGAAGAGCGGGCTGGAGGGCGGCCAGCCGGGCGAGGTGACGACCAGTCGGGTGCCCTCGGGCAGGCTGTCGCCGTCGCCCAGACGGACCTCGATGCCGGTCAGCCCGGCGGCCCGGGCGCGCAGCGCGGGGCCGTCGCCGCCGTCCACCACGGTGACCGCCGCGCCCAGCCCGTGCAGCACCCGGGCGGCGCTGATGCCGGAGATGCCCAGGCCCGCCACCACGACCGGCAGGCCGGCCCAGTCGGGAGCCGTCACTGCGTCACCCATCCCGCGTAGAAGAGGCCGAGGCCGACCGCGACGCACAGGCCCTGGATGATCCAGAACCGGACCACGATCAGCACTTCGCTCCAGCCCTTGAGCTCGAAGTGGTGCTGCAGCGGTGCCATCTTGAAGACCCGCTTGCCGGTCATCCGGAAGGAGCCGACCTGGATGATCACCGACAGGGTGATGATCACGAAGAGGCCGCCGAGCAGCGGCAGCAGCAGCTCGGTGCGCGAGCAGATCGCCAGACCCGCCAGCGCCCCGCCGAGGGCGAGCGAGCCGGTGTCACCCATGAAGATCTTGGCGGGCGAGGTGTTCCACCACAGGAAGCCGAAGCAGGAGCCCATCAGGGCCGCCGCGACCACCGCCAGGTCCAGTGGGTCCCGCACGTCGTAGCAGTTGGCGGTGGCGGTGGCCATCCGCGCGCAGCTCTGGCCGTACTGCCAGACGCCGATGAAGACGTAGGCGCCGAAGACCATCACCGAGGCGCCGGTGGCCAGGCCGTCCAGACCGTCCGTCAGGTTCACGCCGTTGGACATACCGGCGATCATGAAATACGCCCACATGACGAACAGCACGGGGCCGATCTTCCAGCTGAAGTCCTGGACGAACGAGAGGCTGTCGGAGGCGGGGGTCAGTCCGCGGCTGTCGCGGAACTGCAGCGAGAGGATCGCGAAGGCCAGGCCCACGAAGGACTGCCCGAGCAGCTTCGCCTTGGCCCGCAGGCCCAGCGAGCGCTGCTTGACGACCTTGATGTAGTCGTCCAGGAAGCCGACCAGGCCCAGACCCGTCATCAGGAAGAGCACCAGCAGGCCCGAGGCCCGCGGCTGCTCGCCCGTTATCACCTTGGTCGCGGCGTAGGCGATCAGCGTGGCCAGGATGAAGGCGATGCCACCCATGGTGGGCGTACCGCGCTTGCTGTGGTGCGCCTTGGGGCCGTCGTCGCGGATCATCTGGCCGTAGCCGTGCCGGGCCAGCACCCGGATCAGCGCCGGGGTGCCGAAGAGCGACAGCACCAGGCCGATCATGCCGGAAAACAGAATCTGCTTCACTGCGCGACCCCATCGGCGAGCAGGGCTTCGGCGACCTTCTCCAGGCCCACCGAACGGCTGGCCTTCACCAGCACCACGTCCCCTGGCCGCAGCTGACCGCGCAGCAGCTCGACCGCCGCGTCCGCGTCGGACACCAGCACCGACTCCTCACCCCACGAACCTTCGTTCCTCGCGCCCAGTTCCATACAGGCCGCCTCGCGACCACCCACCGCCACCAGCTTGGTGACGTCGAGTCGGACCGCGAGCCGCCCGATGGCGTCGTGCTCGTCGAGGCTCTCCTCGCCGAGTTCCCGCATCTCCCCGAGCACCGCCCAGGTACGGCGGCGCTCCGGGCCTCGGCCGCCCATCGTCACCAGGGCCCGCAGCGCGGCCCGCATGGACTCGGGGTTCGCGTTGTAGGCGTCGTTCACGATGGTCACACCGTCGGCCCGGTCGACGACCTCCATGCGCCAGCGGGACAGCGCACCCGCCTCGCCCAGGGCGGCGGCGGTGTCGTCGACGGACAGTCCGAGCTCCGTCGCCACCGCTGCGGCGGCGAGGGCGTTCGAGACGTGGTGCTCACCGTACAGGCGCAGTTGGACCGGTGCGGAACCGGCCGGGGTGGTCAGCGTGAACGATGGACGGCCGGTGGAGTCCAGGCGAACATCCTGTGCGCGGACCTGGGCGTCGCGGCTCTCGCCGAAGAGCACCACCCGGGCGCGGGTGCGCTCGGCCATCGCGCGGACCAGCGGGTCGTCGGCGTTCAGCACCGCGACGCCGTCCTCGGCCAGCGACTCCACCAGCTCGCCCTTGGCCTCGGCGATGCCCTGCTTGGAGCCGAACTCGCCGAGGTGCGCGGTGCCGACGTTCAGCACCAGGCCGATCGCCGGCCGGGCCAGGCCCGCCAGGTAGGCGATGTCGCCCTTGTGCCGGGCGCCCATCTCCAGCACCAGGTACCGGGTGGACTCCTCGACCCTGGAGGCGGTGATCGGGAAGCCGAGCTCGTTGTTGAAGGAGCCCTCGGTGTAGACCGTCGGGCCGAGCCTGGCCAGCAGTTGGGCGATCAGGTCCTTGGTGCTGGTCTTGCCGGCCGAGCCGGTCAGCGCCACCACCCGGGTCTCCTTGGCCCGCTCGACCACCGCGGCCGCCAGCAGCCCGAGCGCCGTCTGGGTGTTCTCGACCACGATCGCGGGCACGCCCACCGCGCGCTCCGCGAGCACCGCGACGGCGCCGGACGCCACCGCGCGCTCGGCGTAGTCGTGGCCGTCCGCGTGCTCCCCGAGGAAGGCCGCGAAGAGGCCGCCCGGGCGCACCTTGCGGGAGTCGATCACCACCGGGCCGGTGACCAGCGCCTGAGGGTCCGTCACATCGGTCAGCCGGCCGCCCGTCGCGGCGGCCGCCTCGGCCAGGGTCAGTGCGATCACTGCTGCTCCACTCCTCGGTCCGGGTGCGTGCGCGCGATGGCCTCGCGCAGCACCTCCCGGTCGTCGAACGGGCGGATCTCGTCCCGAACGTACTGGCCCAGCTCATGGCCCTTGCCGGCCACCAGCACGGTGTCGCCCGCGTGCGCGCGGATCACCGCGCCGGCGATCGCCTCGGCCCGGTCGGGGATCACCAGCACGTCGCCGCGCTCGGCCTCCGGCACCTCCGCGGCGCCGCTCAGCATGGTGGCGAGGATCGCCAGGCCGTCCTCGGAGCGCGGGTTGTCGCTGGTCAGCACCGCGGTGTCGGCGAGCTGCGCGGCGATCGCGCCCATCGGGCCGCGCTTGTGCGGGTCGCGGTCGCCGCCGCAGCCGACCACCACGTGCAGCCGGCCCTTGGTGACCTCGCGCAGCGAGCGCAGCACGGCGCGCAGCGCGTCCGGCTTGTGCGCGTAGTCGACCACGGCGACGAACGCCTGCCCGGCGTCCACCCGCTCCAGCCGGCCCGGCACCCCGGCGACGGCCGCGACACCGGCCACCGCCTCGGCCAGCGGCAGGCCCGCGGTGACCAGCGCGGTGATCGCGGCCAGCGCGTTCGAGACGTTGAACGGACCGGGCAGCGGCACGGCGGCGTCCGCCGACCGCCCGTCCGGGCCGACCACCCGGAAGGTGGAGCCGACCGGGCCGAGCTGCACGTCCAGCGCGCGCCAGTCGGCGTCCGCGGCGCCGGCGGCCGAGAAGCCGACCACCGGGATCCGGGCCTCGCCGGCCAGCCGGCGGCCGTACGGGTCGTCCAGGTTGACCACGCCGATCCCGGCCCGGCCGGGCTCGAAGAGCCGCGCCTTGGCCTGGTAGTAGTCCTCCATGTCCGGGTGGAAGTCGAGGTGCTCGGGCGTCAGGTTGTTGAAGAGCGCGACGTCGTAGCCGACCCCGTCGACCCGGCCGAAGACCAGCGCGTGGCTGGAGACCTCCATCACCACCGCGTCCGCGCCGCGCTCGCGCATCACCGCGAGGATCGCGTGCAGGTCGGTGGCCTCCGGGGTGGTGCGCTCGCTCTTGATCCGCTCGGCGCCGACCCGCATCTCCACGGTGCCGATCACGCCGGGGGCCCGGCCGGCGCCCAGCAGGCCGCCCTCGACCAGGTAGGACGTAGTGGTCTTGCCGTTGGTGCCGGTGATCCCGATGGTCAGCAGCGCCTTGGACGGATCCCCGTAGATCCGGGCCGCCAGCGCCCCCATCCAGGCCCGCGGCCGGTCCACCACCAGCAGCGGCACCCCGCAGCCGGCGGCCTGCTCGGCGCCGGCCGGGTCGGTGAGCAGCGCGACCGCGCCCAGGCCCACCGCCTGGCCGGCGAAGGCCGCGCCGTGGTGGTTGGCGCCCGCGAAGGCCACGTAGACGTCGCCCGGGCGGACCGCGCGCGAGTCGTGGGTGATGCCGGTGGCCGGCGCACCCTCGACCGCCGGCAGGCCCAGGACCGCGGCGATCTCGGCGAGCGGGACCGGGCTCCCGGTGGTCGGGCGCGGTGGGCTCACACTGGTTTGGTCTGATTTCGGCACGGCGGGCAGGCTATCGGCCCCGGGGCGGTCAAGGCCAAGTGAGCCGCCCGTTCCCCCCTGGGACGCCCGGGCCGGGACGCCCTTCGATGTGACCGGGTTCACAGGAGTGCTCATGGTTCAGGGCTTCCAGTCGACGGGCAGGTTGGGCGCCTCGCTACCGCTCGGCGGGACCTGGAGGGTCTTCAGGGTGAACTCCATCACCTGCTTGAACACCGGTCCGCAGAGCTGGCCGCCGAAGTGGCCGTTGACCGGGTCCTGGATCACGCAGGAGACCGTCACCCGCGGTGCCTCGGCCGGGGCGAAGCCGATGAAGGAGGCGGTGTAGCCGGAGTACTTGCCGGTCTTGGGGTCCACCCGGTTGGCCGTGCCGGTCTTGCCGGCCACCCGGTAGCCGGGGATCTTCGCGGTGTTGCCGGTGCCCTGCTCGTCGGTGACCACCGACTCCAGCATCTGGCCCAGGGTCTGCGCGGTCTGCTCGCTGACCACCCGGGTCTGGGCGCCGGCCGGCGCGGGGGTGTAGCGGCCGTCCGGGTCGGTGGTGCCGGCCAGCAGGCTGGGCGCCACCCGGACGCCCTTGTTGGCGATCGTCGAGTAGACCGAGGTGGCCTGCAGGGCGTTGACCGACAGGCCCTGGCCGAACGGGATGGTGTACTGCTGCGAGCCCTGCCAGTTCTCCGGCTTGGCCAGGATGCCGCGGGTCTCGCCGGGGAAGCCGAGGCCGGTGGGCTGGCCGATGCCGAACTTCTGCAGGTAGCCCGAGAGCACCTGGTTGGCCTCCGGCTGGGTCTTGCCCAGGTGCTCGGCGGCCTCGATGGTGCCGATGTTCGAGGACTTGGCCAGCACGCCCGCCAGCGTCAGGTACCAGGTGGGGTGGTCGATGTCGTCGTGGAAGACCCGGTCGGCGCGCTGCAGCGTGTTGGGGACCGTCACATGGGTGTCCCAGCTCGCCGCGCCGGTGTCCAGCACCGCCGCCATGGTCATCAGCTTGGCCGTGCTGCCGGGCTCGTAGACGTCCTGCAGGGCCGGGTTGCCGAGCTGGTCCGCGCCGGCGGCGCTCAGGTTGTTCGGGTCGAAGCCCGGCGAGGTCGCCATCGCCAGGATCTGACCGGTCTTCACATCCTGGACGATCACATAGCCCTTCTGCGCCCCGGCCGCGGCCACCTGGTCGGTGATGGCCCGCTGGGCCTCCCACTGGATGTCCCGGTTGATGGTCAGGCGCAGGTCGCTGCCGGGCACCGCGTCCTGCTGCGAGCCGCCGCCGGTGGGGATCTGCTGGCCGTTGGACTGCGCGGAGAACCGCCGGCCGTCCTGGCCCGCGAGCTGCTTCTGGTACTGCAGTTCGAGGCCGCCCGCGCCCAGGCCCTCGCCGTTGACGAAGCCGACCAGGTTGGCGGCCAGGCCCTGCGCCGGGTAGACCCGGCTGCTGCTGCCGTCGGTGAAGATCCCGTCCAGCGGGTTGACGCAGGCGTTGTCCAGGGTGGTCCGGCCGCCCTGCTCGGCGGGCTTGCCCAGCAGCGCCTTCTCGGCCCGGCAGACCCGGGTGTCGGTCTTCTTGGTGAGGGCCGCCCTGAGGTCCACGATCTGGTTGCGGGTCTCCGGCGTCTGCCGCGGTGCCAGCGGGACGCCCTTGGTCTTGGGCGTGCGCAGCTTGGCGACCAGCTTCTCCTTGGGCATGTTCAGGATCGGCGCCAGCAGGTCGGCGGCCTGCTCGGGACCGTCCGGGACGTGCAGCTTGTCCGGGGTGAACATGGTCGGGTCGGCGTTGATGTCGTACGCGTTCAGGGTGGTGGCCAGCGCCACGCCGTCGGAGGACGTTATCGAGCCGCGCGCGGCGCGCAGCGGCACGTCGACGTACCGGTAGTGGCTCGCGTCGGTGGCCAGCGCCGTGGCGTCGAAGAACTGGATCTGCACCAGCCGGCCGGCGAAGACCGAGAAGACCACGGCGAGCGCGATGGTCACCGTCCGCAGCCGGCGCTCGGGGGCGGCCAGCTTCAGCCGGCGCGGCTGCGGGCGGACCGGCGGGCGCCGCGCCGCGGGCTTCGGCCCGGGCTTCGCCGCCGGGCGGCGCTGCCCGGCCTGCTGGGCCTGCTGTGCCTGCTGTGCCTGCTGTGCCTGTTCGGGCCGCCGGGGCCGCTCGCCGGGGCGCGGCCGGGCGGCGCCCGGGCGCTGCGGGGTCCGGGGCGCGCCGGAGCGCTGGGC
>FTKT01006330.1_pt1 | contig 12378 bp, 12 predicted proteins | sample 1658271 | NCBI WGS metagenome assembly FTKT01 (sample SAMEA3914811, study PRJEB12502) | metagenome | biome: forest; material: soil | place: Canada | collected 2011-08-04 | depth 0.3 m | reverse complement strand
GTCGAGGAAGAGACTGCCCCAGTTCGACAGCAGGCTCGCGCCCTTTTTCTTCAGCTTGTCGCCGTTCTTGCTCCAGTAGCCGAACGCGCTCGTGAGCGCACCGATCACCGCGCTGCCCGCCGTCAGCTGCGCCCCGGCCGGCAGCGAGCTGCCGAGCATCGTCAAGGCCATCGGCGACAGGTAGAAGACGACGACGAACAGCGCCAGCCAGCCGAGTGCGAGACGCAACCAGAGGCCGCTCGCGCGGCTCCACCATTCGCGCATGTTCTCGTCGGTCCAGCGCGCGGTGACGCCGACGCACAGCGTGATCTGGACCCAGAAGCAGGCCAGCATCAGCGGCAGGCTCACGGTCGCATACAGCAGGTCGTGCGCGACGGCCTTGCCGAAGTGCTTGTGCGCATAGTCCAGCGCGAGGTCCAGGACGAAGCCGCCGATCGCGCCGCAAGCGATCAGCATGCCGGCGCTCCCGAGTTGGCGCTCGAAGGGCGTCGCGGCCCGCTGATTCCTGAATCCCACGCCGATGAAGATGGCCACCAGGTTTGCTGCCGCGCCGAGCAGCGCGGCGACGCCGGGTTCCCAACCCTCGGTCGACCAGCCGGTGCCCCAGACGCCGATCAGGCTGAACAGCAGCGCGCCGAGTGCGACCTGCGGGAAGCAGAAGCGTGCGAATCGATCGCGGGGTGGCGGCTCCGGGCTCTTGCCGCTGGGCAGGTCGGCCACCATGTACGCGACGCCCCAGATGACGAGAGCGATCGCCGCGATCGTGAGGCCTTTCAGGCACAGCCTGGACGGCGGGTCGGACATCCCGAGCACGAACAGCCGCGGCAGCATCAGGAGCGCCGCGATCAACGGCAGCCACACGCACAGGTTCAGCACCAGGTTGCGGACGAACGTGGAGACGAGCGCGAACATGTCGCCCGACAGGCCCAGCACCGGGCTCAGGTAGTTGCTGTAGGCGCGCAGCCGGCTCACGGCGTCGTGCTGGCTGCCGGTCATCGGGCTGCGCATCTCGGTGGCGGCGCCACCGGCGCTGTCGGCCAGGATCTCGCTGACCGTCGCGAGCGTCGCCCCGTCCTGGACGAGGAGCGTGGAGAGCCAGCTCGCGATGTAGCCGCCGCCCGAGACGCTCGAGAGGTAGCGGAATTGCTCCAGGCGACGCTCGCGCGCGAGGCCCTGGAGGACGCCCAGGCAGAACGTCGCGCTGCGGATGCCGCCGCCCGAGAAGCACAGCGCGGTGGGGCGCTCGGCGGCGGGCCGGTCGCGGATGGACTCGTAGAGGAGCTGCAGCAGGTCCTGGTTGTCACGCAGCCAGTCGACGGTGCGGTCGACCCGCGGCGTGCCCGGCGGCTCGGGCCGCACCTCGGCGCCCCTTCTCCTGGCCTCGAGTTCCTTGGCCGTGAGAGCTCTGTCGACCTGGTACTGCGCCAGCGCGTGTTCCGCCTTGGCTCGCACGGCAGCGGGAAGCTTGTCTTCCTCCAGGTGCAGGTATTCCCGGAGAAGCGCGGCGGCGACGTTGTCGAACTCGTCCGGCATATCGCTGCTCTGGCTGCCTGTGGCCATCGCGCACTCCCTTGATCCTCTTTTGTGGCGCGAGTATGTAACCGGCTGTTCGGCGATACATCCCCTAGTTATGGGAGAGCGACGCGCACGACGCGCACGACGCGCGCGGGAGGTGCCGTCTTCCGAACCGACGCGCGGCTCAATCCACCCGCACGCAGATGCCGTCCCTGGCCCGCTCCTGCTCCAGCGGACCCAGTTTTCGGATCACCGCATCGACCACGCTTTTCGCCAGCGCCTTCGAGCAGGCCTCGGGGCTCTCGTAGCGGAAGCCGCTCCCGATCCACGCGCTGCGGGGCGCGTGCGGGTCGGGCGGATTGCCCGGCGGAAAGATGAGCAGATAGACCGCCACGGCGGCCAGCGCGCGAAGGATCCCGGGCGTCTTCATCGGGCCTCCTGTATCGGGTCATGCGGCAGTTCGATCCTGCCCAGCGGGCCGGCGAACAGGCCGACGATCCAGCCGAACACGACGACCGCATGGCAGCGGAAGACCTTCCAGGCCAGCAGGCCGTCGTACGAGCGCTCGAGCGACCAGTACACGCCGATGCTCCAGGCCGCGGTCACCAGCGCCAGCCCGATCGCGATGGCGAGCACTCTTCGCGAAGACGTCTTCACGTTGGCGATCACCAGGCCGCCAGTCAGGCCCAGCGCGCCTGCCAGGACGACGTGTTCGGCGACCATCAGGTCGGTCGCCTGCTGCGGCCATTGCAGGATCACGAAGATGTTGTTCGGGCTGCGGCTGCGCAAGAGGAAATAGAGCACCGAGAGCAGCGCCCCGCTGGCCGCGCCCATGGCCGCGATCTTCGGCAGGCGCGAGCGGTGGACGAACTCGTCGCCCAGCATCCAGGACAGCGTCGTCAACGCGAGGATCACGAAGATCCCGAGCAGGATCGGGACGATGAACGGGCCGAAGTGCACCATGTCCTGGAACGAGAACGACGACGGCGCCGACTCCATGTTGTCGATGCCTCGCACGAAGAGCTCGTGGGCCGCGACGGCCAGCGCGGCGATGCACACCAGGCGAACGAGCAGGCGGATACGATGGGCCGTATCGACCTCGTGCGCCGAGCCGCTCATTTCGGAATGGCCGGAGATGCGCGTCGTCAGCGGCTCGAACAGGGCATAGGAAACGACGCCCGAGGCCACCAGCGAGGCCACGAAGAACCGGTAGTTGTCGATGCCGTCGAGGCCGAGCAGCATGACCAGCCCGGTGATCGCGCCCAGCGCCGATCGAAGGCTTGCGTCCATGCCGCGAGACAGGCGCCTCGAGAATCGATGTTGCATTCCGGGACCTCGTTCGAGGCACTGGTGGACACGTCGCTGACCAGCGACAGCTCCGGTCAGGGTGAACCGTTGGCTGCGTTCGCGCCATCCATAGAAGTAGGGGCGTTGGCGGGCCGCTGGCTGCAACGCTGGGCGTATTCTCGGGGCCTGCGCGCGCGCCAGAGCCGGCGCGCAATCAACGACGACGCGAGCGCATGGCCATCGAACCGAGGATCCATCCCGAGCCGCAGCCCGACAGGTTGCAGACCGTCGTGCGGGGCGTCTGCGGCGCGCTGCTGGGCGTGGTCGTCGCGGCGGTCGCCTGGATGCGCAATGGCACGCTCGGCCTGACCGCGACGATCGTGCTGTTCGCCGCCTGCATCGCGGCCTGCACGTTCGGCGCGATCCGCCACGGCGACGCCTTCTGGGTCAGCGTCCTGCAGCGTGGGCGCTGAGCGGAAGCGCCGTGCGCGCGGCTCAGGCCGCCAGCGATTCGATCGACGGCGACTGGGTGTCGGCGAAGGCGCGCAGCGTCTGCGGATCCGCCTGGTCGCCCGCCAGCCGCGCGGCCTTGATCATGTCGGAGGCCTTCTCGGCCACCATGATCGTTGGCGCGTTGGTGTTGCCGCCGATCAGGCGCGGCATCATCGAGGCGTCGACCACGCGGATGCCCTCGAGGCCGTGGATGCGCAGGTCGGCGCCGACCACGTCCATCGGCGCGCCCGGGCCCATGCGGCAGGTGCCCACCGGGTGGTAGATGGTGTCGGCGTAGGTTCGGATGAACTGCTCGATCTCGGCGTCGGTGGTGGCGTTGGCCGAGCGCGGATGTTCCTTGCCGCCGAGCCGCGCCAGCGCGGGCTGGTTGAAGATCTCGCGCATCAGGCGGAAGCCGCGCACCATGCGCCGCAGGTCGTCGGGGTCGCCGAGGAAGTTGGGGTCGATGCGCGGCGCGGCCATCGGGTCGCCGCTGGCCAGCGTGACGCTGCCGCGGCTTTTCGGCCGCAGCACGCAGACGTGGCCGGAGTAGCCGTGGCCCAGCACCGTCTTGCGGCCGTGGTCGACCAGCTTGGCGATCACGAAGTGCAGCTGCAGGTCGGGAATGGCTTCCGAGGCCTGGCTCTTGATGAAGCCGCCGGCCTCTGCGAAGTTGGTCGTGAGGATGCCGCGGCGATGCTGGCGCCATTGCGGGATGGCCTTGAGCACGCGCGCGATGCCGCCGAGCGAGACGCCGAAGCTCTCCTTCATCTTCGGCGCGACCATCACCTGCGTGGCGTCGAGATGATCCTGCAGGTTCTGGCCGACGCCGGGCAGGTCGTGGACGACGCCGATGCCGTGCTTGCCCAGCTCCGCGGCCGGCCCCACGCCCGACAGCATCAGGATCTGCGGCGTCTGCAGCGCCCCGGCGGCCATCAGCACCTCGTGGTTCGCGCCGATCTGCTCCAGGCGGCCCGCGCGGCGGAACTCGATGCCGGTCGCGCGCTTGCCCTCGAACAGGATGCGCGTGGTGTGGGCCTGCGTGAACACCGTCAGGTTCTTGCGGCCGAGGTTGGGCGTGAGGTAGGCCTTGGCGGCGCTGAAGCGCTCGCCGTTCTTGTGCGTGACCTGGTACGGGCCGATGCCCTCCTGGTCGGCGCCGTTGAAGTCTTCGTTGATGCGATAGCCGGCCTCGCGGCCCGCCTCGATGAAATCCTGCACGTAGCGGCTGGGGCTGCGCAGGTCCATCACGTTGAGCGGGCCGCCATTGCCGTGGAATTCGTCGTGGATGCGCTCGTTGTGCTCGGCGCGCTTGAAGTAGGGCAGCACCTCGTCGTAGGACCAGCCGTCGTTGCCCTCGGCCGCCCAGTGGTCGTAGTCGGCGCGATGGCCGCGGATGTAGATCATCGCGTTGACCGAGCTCGAGCCGCCCAGCACCTTGCCGCGCGGCTGCCAGCCGGTGCGTCCGTTCAGGCCCTTCTGCGGCACGGAGTCGAAGTTCCAGTTCGCCGTCTTCGTCTGCGCGAGCAGGGCGAGCCCCGCGGGCACGTGGATGAGGATGTTCCTGTCGGCCGGGCCGGCCTCGATCAGCGCCACCGACACCGAGGGATCCTCGCTGAGCCGCGCCGCCAGCACGCAGCCGCCCGATCCTCCGCCCACGACGATGTAGTCGAAATTCATGCTTGTCTCTTCTTTCTTTTGCTCAGCCAACGAAGACCTCTGGAACGCGAATCATGCAAGGGAATCGACGAGTCCGTGCTTGCGCATCAGCGCGGCACGCCGTCGAGGATGGAAATTGATGCGCGAAGCATCCGAGTGGACCGCGGCGACCAGCCGGGTGTCCATCAGCGCAAACCACAGCGGCGGGAAGTACGCGATCGTGAACATGCCGAAGTAGCCGTTGGGCAGCTGCGGCACGTCGTCGAAGTGGCGCAGCGACTGGTAGCGCCGCATCGGGTGCGCGTGGTGGTCGGAATGGCGCTGCAGGTGGAACACGGCCCAGTTCGAGAACAGGTGGTTGCTGTTCCACGAATGGCGCGGCTCGGTGCGCTCGACGCGGCCGTCGGGGCCGGCCTGGCGCAGCAATCCGTAGTGCTCGATGTAGTTGGCCGTGGTCAGCTGGAAGTTGGCCCACAGCGACGCGAGCAGCAGGAACACGAGCACCTGCGGCCCCAGCCAGACGGCCAGCGCCGTCCACAGCGCGACCGTGATCAGCGCCGGCTGCAGCAGCTCGTTGTGCAGCGACCAGAAAGGCAGGCCGTCGGCCTTCATGCGCGCGCGCTCGAGCTGCCACGCGCGCCGGAACGCGCCGGGCATCTCGCGCAGCGCGAAGCGCCAGATGCCTTCGCCCATTCGCGAGGATGCCGGGTCGGCCGCGGTGGCGACGTCGCGATGGTGTCCGCGGTTGTGCTCGATCGTGAAGTGGCCATAGAACGTCGGCGCCAGCACGATCTTGGCGAGCCAGCGCTCCAGCCGCGACTTCTTGTGGCCCAGCTCGTGGCCGAGGTTGATGCAGAAGCCGCCGACCATGCCCGTCGTCATCACGATGGCCAGTTGCCCGGCCCAGGTGAGCGGCGTGCGCATGCAGAACCAGGCGCCATAGACGAACGCGCCCCACAGCAACGGCACCAGCGCGTAGGTGACGCGGCGGTAGAACGGGTCGGCCTCCAGTTGCGGCACGGCGTCCTCGGGCGGGTTGCTGGTGTCGGCGCCGAGCGCGAGATCGATTAGGGGCGCGACGCAATAGACGAAGATCACAGGAAGCCACAACATCAGCGTCATCGGCCACGCGCGGTACAGCACCGGCCCGAGCCCGACCAGCGTGGGCACCAGCAGCGACAGCACCCAGGCGTGACGCTTGCGGTCGACGTAGGGCACGGACGGATCGGGTGCAGTGGCGAGGCTCATCGTGACAACCAGTTTGGTGGCGCGGGTCCGGGGCTGACACCGATGCAGCTGCCAACAAATCGTCATAAAGTGACAAACAGTCCGTCCGGCGCCCCTTTCAAGGGAAGACACTGAGACGGTCGCCTCATCCTGGAACATGCCGCGCCCCGACATCGCCCATCCACCGCTGCCGCAGCCGACGTCGCTCGTGCCGCCGATCTACGCCCGCCTGCTGCGCATGCTGCTGCAGCATGCGGACGTCGACGGCGACCGCGTGCTGGCCGCGGCCGGCCTCGACTGGGCGACGCTGGTCACCGACGACAAGCGCCTCGGCCGCGACACCATCGTGCGCCTGGCCGAGGGCGCGATGATGGCCACGCGCCGGCCGTGGCTGGGGCTCGACCTGGGCGGCGGGGCGCCGGTGTCCGCGCACGGCGCGCTCGGCTACGCGGTCGTGACCAGCCGCGACCTGCGCGAGGCCGTGACGACGCTCGCTCGCTACGGCACGACGCGCAACGACGCGATGGCGTGGGCGTGCGTCGATACGGCCACGGGTATGACGATGCAGGCCGCAGAGCGCACCGACCTCGGCAGCGTGCGCGGCTTCGTCATCGACACCGTGTTGTCCGCCATCCTGCGCATGCTCGAGACGGCCGTCGGCCATGTGCCGGCCGACTTGCGCATCGAGCTGCCGCTGGCCACGCCCGCCTGGCGCGAGCAGTACCAGCGCTTCGGCGTCGCCGACTTCCGCTTCGACCGCCCGGCCTTCGCGTTCCATTTCACGCAGCGCGACCTGGCGCTGCCCTGCATCGGCGCCGACGCGAAGGCGCATGCGGGCGCCTGCCGCGAGTGCGAGGAGGCGCTGGCCGAGGTCGCCGGCGCGAGCCTGGCCCAGCGCGTGGCCGGGCTGCTGGCGAGCGTCGATGACGGCGCCTATCCGCGCATGGCCGACGTCGCGGCGCGCTGCGGCATCTCGCCGCGCACGCTGATCCGCCGGCTGCATGAGGACGGCGCGACCTTCCAGCAACTGCTCGACGCCGCGCGCAAGCAGCGCGCGCTGTGGATGCTGGTGCACACCGCCGAGCCGGTCGAGGAGATCGCCGCGCGCCTGGGCTACGTCGACACCTCCAACTTCAGCCGCACCGTGCGGCGCTGGTTCGGGGCCACGCCGCGCGAGCTGCGCGAGACCGGCGGCGGCCCGGCGCCGGCGTCGTAGAGAATGGGCGTCCGCTTCTTGTTGGACGCCGCCGTCGCATGTGCCTGATCCTGTCCGCCATCCGTCCCTCGCGCGCCGCTGCGCGTGACGCGCGCACGGGAGCCCGCGCATGAACCAGGTGCTGCTGTGGATTCGCGAGCACAAGCTCTCGACGGCGGGACTGGTGCTGGTGATCCTGGGCTGCGTCGCGCTGGTGAACCTGTCGAAGCGCGTGCATCACCTGAAGCCGCGCACGACGTCGTCGGCGAGCGTCGTCGCCGCGGCGAGCGACGCGGTGGCCAGCGGCGGCGGGGCGAGCCTGACGCCGTCGCAGCAGGCCGGCACCGAGCAGAACGCGCGCACGGCCCGGATGCGCGGCGAGTTCGAAGGCGCCACGAACTATCTCGACTTCATCGGGCAGGCGATGGGCCGGCCGCAGGAAGGCGGCAAGTTCTACGCGTTGCTCGCTTGGAAGCGCTGCAACGACCTGAACCAGCACAAGGGCATCGCCGCCACGCACACCGGCAACGACGCGTTCCACGACGGCGCCGTGGCGCTGATCGAGGACATCGAGAAGCGCTGCACCGGCGTGCTCGAGACGTATCCCGACATCCAGTCGCTGTACAAGGTGGCGATGGAGCAGCGCGGTGGCCGCGACTTCCTGATGCCGCCCGACGGCCGCGGCATCGTCTCGCCGGCGGCGCGCCAGTCGGCCAATGCCGACATCGACGCCGCGCTCAAGACCGGCGACCGCTGGGCCGCCGCCGAGGCGCTGCAGAACAACGCCGACTTCCTCGACGTCGGCAACTCCGCCGGCGACGACGGCACCGACCGCCAGTTGCACGAGTGGGGCGCCGAGATCGTCGCCTGCGAGCTGGTGGGCAACTGCCGCGGTGGCGTCGAGGTGGCGCTGCATTGCGTCGGCACCGGCGACTGCGCGCATGACGACTACCGCGACGTCATCCTCGCCAAGGTGCCCGACACGCACCGCACGATCTTCGACACGATGCTCGCCGGGCTGCACGAGCGCATGGGCCTGGTGCCGGGCCACACGGACGCCGACGACAAGCCCTGACGGACCTCAATTGATGGCGACGAGCTCGACCTCGAACACGAGCGTCGCGTTCGACGGGATCGGGCCCAGGCTGCGCGAACCGTAGGCGATGGCCGACGGGCAGGTCAGCTTGGCCTTGCCGCCGACCTTCATCTTCTGCAGTCCTTCCGTCCAGCACGCGATCACGCGGTTGAGCGGGAAGCTGATCGGGCCGCCGTGGTCGGCCGAGGCGTCGAACTTGGTGCCGTCGACGAGCTTGCCGAGATAGTTGGCCTTGACGACGTCCGTGGCCTTGGGGCTGGCGCCCGTGCCTTCCTTGAGCGACTTGAACACGAGCCCGCTGGCCGTGACGACCGCGCCCGGCTCCTTGGACGCCGCGCTCAGCGCCGTGGCGTCGTCGGCGTGGGCGACGGCGGTGAAACCGGCGGCGATCGCCAGCGCGGCGGCAAGGCGGACGGAACTCAGGCGGGAAGTCATCGAGGCAATCTCCGGGGAATGTTTTGCGAGGCGCGAATCATAGACGGGCCTCACGCGGCCGGTGTCACAGCACGTGTCAGCACCGGATCGGCGTGGATCTGGCCGCCGAACTCGAACGCGTGCGTGCCGACCAGCGCGAAGCCGTGGCGCGCGTAGAAGGCCAGCGCCTTGACGTTGCGGTCGTACGCGCCCAGCCACACCGTGCGGGCGCCCAGCGCTTCGACCTGGGCGAGGGCCGCGGCCATCATGGCGGTGCCGAGCCCCGTGCCTTGCGCCGAGCCCAGCAGGTACAGCCGCGACAGCTCGACCGCCTCGCGGTCGGCGACGCAGTCGGGCACCTTGGCGCGACGCACATGCGCGTACCCGACCGGCGCTTCCGCCGCGACCGCGAGCAGCGTGCGGGCGTCCGGGTTGCTGAGCCAGGAACGGACCTTGGCCGGCGTGAAATGCGCGTCGGCGTAGTCGTCGACCTCGTGCGGATCGCTGATGGTGCGGTAGGTCTCGCGGAAGGTGGCGGCGCCGAGGCGGCAGAGGGTGTCGACGTCGTCGACGGTGGCGGGGCGGATGAGCGGGGAGGTCACGGGCGGGGTCGGATCGGCTGGACGGGACGCCAGTTTGTCAGACGCGCACTGACAACGCATCGTCCGCGGCGACTACAGGCGGCCAAGGCTGGCGACTAGGCCGCGGATGGAAGTTCGCCGATATCGTGCATGCGCGGCCGCGTGCACACTGATTCCATCCTGGCGCCGTTCCCAGGTGACTCGTCCTCACTCGCAACACCCGAGGCCATCATGATCTCCGACCCGCTGCCCGCCGCCGAATCCCTCGCCCGCTACGAACTGCGCTTCCAGTCGCTGTTCCATTCGGGCCGCGCGCTGACGTTTCCGTGCGACCCCCAGGGCGAGGTGAAGTGGGACGCGATGACCGAAGGCGCGCGCGCCAGCTTCCTGCGCGCGCAGGGCAGCGTCGGCCGCGAGTACGCGTCGCCGGCGGTGCAGCTCAGCGACCTGCACTGAACCTGCCGCGTGGTCAGACCCTGCCGAACGAGACGCTGAGGACGATCAGAAGGAACAAGCCGATCGTGATGCCGAGTGCCGTCAGCAGCGGCAGGCTCCAGCCACGGCGTACGTAGTCGTCGCCCCAGCGCGACTTGACGAACACCACCTGCGGCTTCGCGCCGCCGTAGTACCAGCCGATCAGGAAGCCGAAGTTGACGGCCCGCAGCACGCCGTCCGGCGCCGCGGTCACGAACTGCAGCCCGACCGTGATCACCAGCGTGGCGATCGCGGCGAAGAACCACAGCCGCGCGGACTGCGCGCGTTCCGGCTCGCCCAGCGCCTGCCAGTTCTTCATGTGCAGCCAGGTACCGAAGATCGGCGAGAACAGCAGGCACCAGCTGGCCGCGGCGTTCGGGTTCCAGATCGCGGGCGACGGCCCGGCCTCGATGCGTGCCCCCTCGACCATGGCCTTCGGCGGCGCGTAGCGGTTGTCGTCCAATTCGTTGCTCCCCGTTGCGGAACGCGCTTTATACCTGCCGGGCCGTCGCGCCGCGCGACAATCGCCTCTTCGTCGTGCCCTGGACAACCCGTGCCCACCTTCGGCCGTTCCTTCCTCGCCCAGTGGTGGCTGGATCCCGCGATCACCTACCTGAACCACGGCACCGTCGGCGCCACGCCGCGCGTCGTGCTGGAGACGCAGCAGGCCTGGCAGCGCCGCATCGAGGCGCAGCCCGCGGCCTTCCTGTTTCGCGAGCTGATGCGCGTGACGGCCGACGAACCCGGCGCGCCGCGCCTGCTGCTGCGCCAGGCCGCCGACACGGTCGCCGAGTTCGTCGGCGCGCGCGGCGACGACCTCGTGTTCGTCGACAACGCGAGCACCGGCATCAACGCGGTGCTGCGCTCCATCGCGCTGCAGCCGGGCGACGAGATCGTCGTGCTCGACCAGGCCTACGGCGCGGTGATCAAGGCGGCCGAGTTCGTCGCGCGCGGCGCGGGCGCGCGGGTCGTCGTCGTGGCGACGCCGTTTCCCGTGCAGGGCGATCCGACCGATGCATACGTCGACGCCGTGGAAGGCGCGCTGACGCCGCGCACGCGCGTCGCGATCCTCGACCACATCTCGTCGCACACGGCGCTGACGTTGCCGGTGGCGGCGATGACGGCGCGCTGCAAGGCGCGCGGCGTGCCGGTGCTGGTCGACGGCGCGCACGCACCGGGCGCGATCGCACTCGACATCGCGTCGCTCGATGCCGACTGGTACGTGGGCAACCTGCACAAGTGGGCCTTCGCGCCGCGCGCCTGCGGCTTCCTGTGGGTGGCGCCCGCGCATCGCGCCGCGATCCACCCGCCGACTATCTCGTGGGGACTCGACGTCGGCCTCGCGCAGGAGTTCGACTGGACCGGCACGCGCGACCCATCGGCGATGCTGTCGGCTCCGGCGGGCCTCGCGTTCATGCGCGACGTGCTGGGCATCGAGGCGATGCGCGCGTGGAACCACGACCTCGTCTGGCGCATGGCCCACGAGTTGTCGGCACGCTGGGGCCAGCCGTTCACGACGCCCGAGTCCATGGTCGGCTGCATGGCCAGCGTGGCGCTGCCGGCGCGCATCGATGCGCTCGGCGAGTCCGCGGCGCCGGCGTTGAAGGATTGGCTGTTCCTCGAACGCCGCATCGAGGCGCAGGTGCTCGCGATCGACGGCCACGTGTGCGTGCGGCTCGCGGCGCAGGTCTACAACGACGAGTCGGACTACGAACGGCTCGCCGACGCCGTCGACGAGTGGCCCGCGTGAGCCTGTTGCTGCTCGCCCCGATGGAAGGGCTGCTCGATCACCCGCTGCGCGAGATCCTGACCGCGGTGGGCGGCATCGATCGCTGCGTCTCCGAGTTCATCCGCATCACCGACATGCTGATGCCCGACCGGGTATTCACGCGCATCGTGCCCGAGCTGCTGCAAGGCGGACGCACGCGCGCCGGCGTGCCGGTGCGGCCGCAGCTGCTGGGGTCGGATCCGGCGTGCATGGCCGACAACGCGGCGGCGCTGGCGGCGTTCCGGCCCGACGGCATCGACCTCAACTTCGGCTGCCCCGCCAAGGTCGTCAACCGCCACGGCGGCGGGGCGTCGCTGCTGCAGGATCCGGCGCTGCTGGGCCGCATCGTCGAGGCGGTGCGGCGCGCGGTGCCGGCGGCGCTGCCGGTGTCGGCCAAGATGCGCCTGGGCTACGAGGACGCCTCGCTCGCGCGCGAGTGCGCGCAGGCGCTCGCGGGCGGCGGCGCGAGCGAGCTGGTCGTGCACGCGCGCACCAAGGCCGATGGCTACCGGCCGCCGGCGTACTGGGAGCGCGTGCCGGCGATCCGCGAGGCGGTCGCGATTCCGGTGATCGCCAACGGCGAGATCTGGACGCCCGGCGACGCCGAGCGCTGCCGCCGCGTCTCCGGCTGCGACGGCCTGATGCTCGGTCGCGGCATGGTGGCCGACCC
>FTKT01454918.1_pt1 | contig 12395 bp, 13 predicted proteins | sample 1658271 | NCBI WGS metagenome assembly FTKT01 (sample SAMEA3914811, study PRJEB12502) | metagenome | biome: forest; material: soil | place: Canada | collected 2011-08-04 | depth 0.3 m | reverse complement strand
GAGAAGTTCGGCGCCTTCCTGCCGGCCGATATTCGCGGTCGCACGGAAGCGATCAACTGGCTGATGTGGCAGATGGGCTCGGCGCCCTTCGTCGGCGGCGGTTTCGGTCACTTCTACGCCTACGCGCCGATCAAGATCGAATACGCCATCAACCGTTACGCCATGGAAGCCAAGCGCCAGTTGCACGTCCTGGACACCCAATTGTCGAAGACCGAATTCGTTGCCGGCGCCGACTACAGCATCGCCGACATGGCGATCTATCCCTGGTACGGCGGATTGCTCAACGGTACCTATGGCGCGGCCGAATTCCTGTCCGTCGAAGAATACACGCATGTCCGCCGCTGGGTGAACGCCCTTGAAGCCCGGCCGGGCGTCAAACGCGGCAAATTGGTCAACAAACCGACCGGCGGCCTGCCTGAACGCCATGCGGCCAGCGACTTCGACGGTGTGCCGGAGCTCACCTAAGGTCTGGGCCTACCTCTTGCGGGAAAACCTTATTCGTGAGCATCATGCCGCCATAATCAGGGGGTGCTGATGATCGGCCAGGTTGCGTTGCCAAAAATCGTTCGGGTCCTGGCGCTGGTCGCCGTGACCGGTGTCGTTTCAGCCCTCGCCGCCTGTGGCGGCGGGGGAAGCAGCGGTGGCGGCAGTTCGACCCTCATCGCCGGCAACGGCGCCAGCAGCTCAAGCTCGAGCTCGTCCAGCAGTAGCAGCTCCCCGGCCTCGACCTGGGTGTCGGGCATCTTCAAGGCCTCATCGACCTTTGCCGCCTTGTGCCAGACCCCGCGCTCGGGCAAGGACAGCGAGGGCAACGCCTTTACCGACAAGCAAGGCACCCTGGTCGACGAAAAGAACTGGCTGCGCTCGTGGACGCACGAAACCTATCTGTGGAACACCGAAGTCACCGATAGTGATCCGTCGCTGTCGACCGGCACGGCGATCGACTACTTCAATACGTTGAAGACGAACGCCACCACGGCTTCGGGCAAGGCCAAGGACCAGTTCCACTTTACCGAAACGACGGCTGATTATCTGTCGGAACAGGATAGCGCGGCGACCGCCGGCTATGGTGCCACCTTCGCGGTGATTTCGGCCTCCGTGCCGCGCAATGTCGTGGTCGCCTTCACCGATCCCAATACGCCGGCCTCGACGGTCGTGGGTGGCCAGGTCAACCTGGTGCGTGGCGACAAGATCCTGTCGGTCAACGGCGTCGATCTCGTCAATGGCGGCACGACCCAGGCCCAGGTCGATACCTTGAACAACGGCCTGTTCACGCCGGCCGTGGGCGCGACCTATACCTTTGTCGTCCAGGATCCCGGCGCGACCAGCACGCGCACCATCAGCCTGACGGCGCAAAACCTGACGCCGAAGGCGGTCAACCGCACGAAGATCGTGACCGACGGCGCCGGTAACAAGGTCGCCTATGTCCTGTTCAACACCTTCAGCCCCTATTCGAGCGAAAACGAGATCGTGAGCGCCATGCAAACGGCGCAGAGCAACAACGTCAAGGACCTGGTGCTCGACCTGCGTTACAATGGCGGCGGCCTTTTGGCCGTGGCATCCGAACTCAGCTACATGATCGCCGGCAATACGGTGACCACGGGCCGCACGTTCGAAAAGCTCAGCTTCAACAATTCGGCGACCAGCAATATCAACCCGGTGACCGGCGAGACCAATTCGCCGACGCCGTTCTACAATACTGCCGTCGGCTTCAGTGTGGCCCAGGGCACGGCCCTGCCGGCACTGAACCTGCCGCGGGTCTTCGTGCTGACGACCGACGAGACGTGCTCGGCTTCCGAGGCCGTGATCAACGGCTTGCGCGGTGTCGGCGTCAATGTCGTCCAGGTCGGCGGCCAGACCTGTGGCAAGCCCTACGGGTTCTATCCGCAGGACAATTGCGGCACGACCTATTTCAGCATCCAGTTCCAGGGCGTCAACGACGCCGGCTTCGGTGGGTATGCCGATGGTTTCGTTCCGGCCAATTCGACCTCGTCGACCGGCGTCAAGATCAACGGTTGCGCGGTGGCTGACGACTACAACCACGACCTGGGCGACACCAGCGAGGCGATGCTGAGTGCGGCCCTGGGTTATGGCACCTCGGGCACCTGTCCGGTCGCCGCGGTCACGACACATGCGGCCGCCGCCAGGGGCGCGTCTTCGAACAGCCTGGCCATCCAGAAGCCGCAACGCTTCTTGTCGGTCAATCAGGATCTGCGGATGCCCAGGCATTGAGGCCATGGTTTACCGTCGCGGCTGGCGCCCTGATCATGGCGCCGCCTGCGACGGCGCACCCCATGCGGATGTGCGAAACGGTAATGGGTACATACGCCATCTACGCCACAAACGACTTTCTGCACGTCGATCATAGCCGTCATTTGATCCCGCTCGCATCAAACGATCTGGATGGGGAACTCGATAGGCGCGGATGGCAGGATTGGGCGATCAGAGGCCGCTTTACACTGTGCGGTCCATATCGAACGTCGCCCAGGCAATGGAACGCGCACGATCGCATAGACCTGATGTCGGTCAGGTCCGTTCGCTTTGTTCAACGCTGAAGTTGGGTGGCTTATCAGCGGCCGCACCGAAGGCAGCGCCTACTTGCGCTTGGCCTCGAGCTTTTCCTTGGCCAGTTTCGCCCGCAGCTGGGCCTGGGCAAAGTCGCGGGCCACGCCCTGGTCGGCGGCGACACCACCACCTACGGGCCATACCTTCCATTCGCATCCGCCAGCGCCACGTGGATAGAACTTGATTTCGTATTCGGTCGATTCAGTTGTCATGGCGACAACCTATAAGGCCGGGCCGCCCGACACAAGCCATTTGCGCCTCACGATTGGCTGAGCGCCGCCAAGGCCTGGCGCAGGCGCGGCACGGCGAAGTCCATAAAGGCGCGCATCTTCAGCGGCATGGCGCCTCGCGCGGCGTGGACCAGATGGATCGGCACCGGCCTGGGCTCGAAGTCGCGAAGCACGATACGCAACCGACCGTCCGCCACCGCTCGCGCCGCCTGGTAGTGGAGCAGGCGGGTGATGCCGACGTGGCGAGCGGCCGCTTCGGCGACGGCTTCGGCCGTGGACACGATCAGGCGCGGCGAAACCGATACGGCCTCGTGACCATCGCCGAAGGCCCATGAGGTCGCTTCAAACGGCGAGGCGTAGACAACCGCCGGCATGCCGACAAGGTCGGCCGGTGTCCGTGGCGTACCATAGCCATCAAGCAGGGCCGGGCTGGCGCACACCACCCGGCGCATGGTGCCGACGGCCGTGGCGATCATCGAACTGTCGGGCAGGGGGCCGATGCGCACCGCCATGTCGATCTGGTCGTCGACCAGGTGCGCATTACGATCGGATAGCATCAGGCGGACATTGATCGCCGGAAACGCCGACAGGAAATCGGTCACCACGGGCAACACATGCAGCCGCCCGAACAGGATCGGCGCGGTCAGCACCAGGTCGCCACGTGGCGCGAGAAACTCGCCGCCGGCCTGGGCTTCGGCCTCCTTGACCTGGTCGAGGATTCGCTGGGCGGCCTGGACGTAGGCCAGCCCGACGTCGGTCAGCGTCAGCTTGCGCGTGGTGCGGATCAACAACTGGGCGCCGAGATGGGCCTCGAGGTCGGAAATACGACGGGTGAGAGTAGGCACGGGCATGCCCAGTACCCGCCCGGCCGCGGAAAAGCTGCCCTGGTCGATGACCTTCAGCAGCAGCGACATGGCTTCGAGGCGATCTTGCATCTTTTCATAATATGGAAAGATGGTCGCCAATCATAGCGGATTATTCGCTGCGCTATCCCGCGTTACCTATAGGTCGAAGAGGAGAACCACATGTCGTCATCACCGTCCCGTCCACCCGCGCCGCCGTTTACGCCGGAAACCGCCGCCCGCAAGGTACGCCTGGCCGAAGACGGCTGGAACAGCCGCAATCCTGAACAGGTGGCGTTGGCCTACACGCCCGACAGCCTGTGGCGCAACCGCGCGGAATTCCTGCAAGGTCGCCCGGCCATCGTCGCCTTTCTGACCCGCAAGTGGCAGCGCGAACTGGATTATCGCCTGGTCAAGGAATTGTGGGCCCACGACGGCGATCGTATCGCCGTGCGCTTCGCCTACGAATGGCACGACGACAGCGGCAACTGGTTTCGCGCCTACGGCAACGAGAACTGGGAATTCGACGTTGATGGACTGATGCGCCGCCGTATCGCCAGCATCAATGACAGCCCGATCGAAGCCTCGGCGCGCCGTTTCCATTGGCCCCTGGGCCGCCGTCCCGATGATCATCCCGGCCTGAGCGAGCTCGGCCTGTAGTTCCGGAGATATCCCCCATGAAGCTCTATTACGTTCCCTTGTCTGGCCACGCGCACCGCGCCCATCTTTTTCTGTCATTGGTAAATCTGCCGCACGACCTGGTCCCGGTCGACCTGGCGGCCGGTGAGCACAAGACGGAGGATTTCCTGCGGCTAAACGCCTTTGGCGAAATCCCTGTACTGGATGACAACGGCACCATCATCGCCGATTCCAATGCCATCCTGGTCTATGTGGCACGGCGGATCGGACCGTCGCACTGGCTGCCGGCCGATCCGGTGGCCGAGGCCGAAGTCCAGCGCTGGCTGTCGGTAGCCGCCGGCAAGATCGCCTACGGTGCCTGCGCGGCGCGTCTGGTCACCCTGTTCGGCGCTTCGTTCGACACCGATGAGGTGATTGCCCGCGCCCATGCCACGCTGGCCGTCGTCGAACGGACCCTGGCGGCGCGGCGCTGGATTGCCGATACAGCGCAGCCGACCATCGCCGACGTCGCGCTCTACAGCTACATCGCCCGCGCCCCCGAAGGGAATGTCGATCTTTCACCCTATCCGGCGGTCGGCGAATGGTTGACCCGGGTCGAAGCTCTGCCTGGCTTTGTACATTTTCAGCGTTCGCCCGCCGGCCTGGAGGCCTAGATATGTTCGATACCCTGACGCTCGACCATGTCGGCATTCGCGTCACCGACCTGGACGCCGCCGAAGCCTTTTACGCCAAGCTCGGCTTTCACCGCGATCCAGAGGAATTCTCCCCGCAATTCAAGGCGTCCGGCCTGGTCCACGCCAACGGCCTGCGCATCCATCTGATTTTCAATGGCGTGGCGGCGCCGGAGGGCAATGCGCTGATGGATGCGGCCGTCAAGCGGCCGGGCTATACCCATGCCGCCTTTATCATCGACAGCATGGCCGACCTGGTCGCGTGGCTCGACCGCGAAGGTATCCCGATCACCGAAGGCCCCGTCACAATGGGCCACGGCCGCCGCGTGACCTGCTTCATTCGTGATCCGGATCGCAACGTGCTGGAATTCAACGAAATCCTGTCATAGGGCCTTGGCCAGGACGACAAAGGCCAGGTCGGCGCGCAACGGCGTGCCGAAGCGATTGTCTTCATAGGGAAACGCTTCGATCTCGCCGGTGCGGGCGTAGCCGCGGCGTTCGTACCACGCGATCAGCGTGTCGCGGACGTTCATGACGGTCATGCGAATATGCCGGCCGCCCTGGTCAGCGACATAGGCCTCGATCGCTGCCAGCATGCGGCGGCCCACGCCCAGCGCCTGGGCCGTCGGGTCGATCGCCAGCATGCCGAAATACCATTCACCCCCGGTCAAAGGCTCGAGCCACACGGAGGCGCGAACCGTGCCGTTGCTGGTGCGGTGAACCAGTATGCGGGCCTCGGTATTGGCCTCCAGATCGCGCCGAAGTTGGTCCAACGTGATGCGCGGCCCCGCGATAATGCCCGACTCGGCATTCCAGCTCTCTTTTTCGCCGCCGCCACGATAGGCATGATTGACCAGGGTGACGATGGCCGCGTGGTCGTCGGGCAGGGCGGGTTCAAGCATGAAGACAATTCCGGAAGGTTCGGGTCAGGCTTCTATACCCTTCACCGCCTCACGAACATAGGGGCGCAGGCTGGTCTTGGCGCCGTGGGTCTGTTTGGCGGCCAGGGTCAGCAGGGTCCGCGCCTCGTCCGCATGGCCCGATTGCCCAGCCGCTTCGGCGGCGCCCAGCAACCCGTTCAGCCGGTTCGGACTGAGCTTCAGCGCCGTATGATATTCGACCAGCGCCTGATCCGGCCGGTGCAGCGTCAACAGGACGTCGCCGAGCATTTCACGCGCCGGGATGTCGACCTCGTTCTGGCCGCGTTGATCCTGCGCATCGGCTGCCTGGCGCATCAGGCGCACGGCGTCGTCGGGCCGGTCCTCCGCCAGGGCCTGCCATCCCAGGATCTCGTTGCGCATGACCGCCATACCGGCGGCCGAGTCGGCGAACGGTGAGCTTTTGACGGCGTCCAGTTCGCGGTCGAACGCCGCCAGGGCCGCTGCCGCCAGCCGGGCGTCATGCAGGTGACCCGCCGCGACGCCCTGGGCCCACTCGATATCGAAGCCTTCATAGGCCGAGGTCCCCGGCGCGACCTTCAGCGCAGCGGCCCGCGTCCAGTCATGGGTTTCCAGGGCGTAGATCGCGCGCAGTTCGTTGTCGAAGAAATGCCCGTCATCCTTCATGTCGTCCATGCCGGGCATGGCTTGCATCTGGCTGCCCAACCCCGCCATCGAGGCGGTCAGGTCACGCGCCCTGGCGTCTTCCCCAACCTGGAGATAGGCGTAGATCAGGAATTCCTTGGCGTGCATTTGATGCGCCGCACCCGGTTCATGGGCGGCTTTCGCCCGGTCGGAGGCGGCCACCGAGGCCAGGTTGGAGGCGATATCGTCCGGCCACAGGCCCAGGCGGGCGAAGATGTGCGCCGGCATATGCAGGGCGTGCGGCGATGCCGGGGCGATCTTCGCATAGGCGCGCGCCGCCGGCAGGCCTTCCCGCGCTAGGGCCGGTGTATCGCACGTGTGAATGATATAGTGCGCCAGGCCCGGATGGTCGGGATGGGCGGCGAACAGAGGCTCGAGAATGGCCAGCGCCCGGTGTTCGTGCACCAGGGACGCATCACCCCCTGGCGTATCGGCCAATATGGCCAGGGCGTCGAACGCCGCCCCTTCGATATCGCTGGGGAAGGCGGCATGCAGGGCGTCCATCCGGGCGGCATAGGCGTCGGCGCGGGCGCGATAGGTCGTAGCCGCCGGATCGAAGAAGGCCGACAGAGCGTCGATATAGGCGCGCTCGCGGGGCGTCGCCTGCGGCGCGAAGGTGCGGGCAATACCCATTTCTTCGGCGCCCAGCTTCAGGGCCTCGGTTTCGGGTTGGCCCCATAGCTCCTGGTACTGGGTCATGGCGATACCCCAATGGGCCATGGCGCAGGTCGGATCGTCGCGTTCGATGGCCTCGAACTGCATCTGCGCCTTGGCATAGCCGAACGAATGGAGGAGGGCGACGCCGCGTTCCATTTCGACGCGCGACTTCGGGGCGCAAGAGGTCGGGAACGACACCCGGCCCAGCTTTTCACCGACCGTTGGCGCGTCGTCGTGATGATGGTGGTGCGTCATCCCGGGCATCGACATACCCGACATGTCCTGCGCCAAACCGGCCACGGGCAACAGGCCCAATGCCAACACCAAACCCGCCAGTTTCCGCATGATCCCATCCCTGTTTTGCCCGGCCTCAGGCTTAGGAAACGGCCCGTCAGGCGTCAACGCACATTTTTGCACCAAAGTAGGGTCGAATATGCCAAGCTCGGCCATCCCCATCCGGAGACTCGCCCATGCTGCGCCGTACCTTCCTCGCCAGCCTTGCCCTCAGCGCCATCGCCAGCCGCGCCTTGGCGGCGACGTCACTGAAAACCGTCTCCGCCGCCAAGGTCACCCTGCTGTCGACCATGCTGGCCGACGGAGATGAACTGGGCGAATGGGGCTTTTCCGCCCTGGTCGAGGTCGATGGCAAATCCTTCCTGTTCGACACTGGGACCAACCCCGACCTGGTACTGAACAATGCGAAGATTCTGAAGATCGACCTATCGCCGGTCGAGGACGTGATCCTGTCGCACAATCATGACGACCATACCGGCGGCCTGCTGACGCTGCGGCGCGAACTGATGAAAACCAATCCGCGCGCCATGAGCCGCGCCCACGTCTCCGCCGGCATCTTCACGCCGCGCTGGACCAAGGACGGCAAGGACGAAAACGGCCTGACGCCGCTGAAGGCGCCGTACGAAGCGATGGGAGGACAATTCGTCGTCCACGACGGACCGTCCGAACTTAGCCCCGGGGTCTGGTTCACCGGCCCGGTGCCGCGGCCGCACGACGAGACCAACTGGAACCCAGGCCTGATGATGGACAGCCCTAAAGGCCGCATCCAGGACAATGTGCCTGAAGACGGCGCCCTGGTCATGGTCAGCCCGCAGGGCAGCATCATCCTGACCGGCTGCGGCCACGCCGGCATCGTCAACATTGCCGACGACGCCCAGACCATGACCCATGGCGCGCCGGTGCTGGCGGTCATCGGCGGCCTGCACCTTTTCGCCAAGCCGGACAAGGTGGTCGACTGGACAGGCGAACAGCTTCGGAAAAAGGGCGTGAAATACCTGCTGGCCGCCCATTGCACCGGTATAGAGGCGACCTTCCGCCTGCGCCAGGTCATGGGCCTGACGCGCCATACCTGTGTGGTCGGCGCCACCGGCGCGTCCTACAGCCTGGCAAATGGCATTTCGCCGGGAGAGATCGCTGGCTAGCTTGCAATGGCCGCGACGACACCGTAAATCGGCGCATGGTTTCGAAAGCCGATCATCCTTCGGTAAAACGCTTGCCGCCGGCACTTGTCGCCGGACTGGTCGCCGCAATCGTGCTCGACACGCTGCTTCAAGTGCTGTGGAAACAGGCCGCTCTGACCTTGCCTGCCGGGTTGGCGCCGGCGGCCGTCATCGGCGCCATCCTGCATCAGCCCCTGTTCCTGATCGTCGGCGCCCTGTTTACAGCTCAGATGATAAATTGGCTTAAAGTTCTTGATAAGGCAGATGTTTCATATGCCTTGCCCATTACGGCCCTGTCCTATGTGTCGGTTGCCGCCGTTTCTGCGCTGATCCTGCACGAACACATGACCCTGGGCCGCATGGCGGGCATCGCCCTGATACTGGGCGGCGTGGTCCTGGTTTCGCGCAGCGGTCACGACACGCAGAGAGACGACGTCGCATGAGCCGGACCTGGCTGGGTATCCTGCTGGTCGTCATCTGTGCCCTTGTCGAGGGGGGCGCGCAGGTGTCATGGAAGCTTTCGTCGCGCGGCTCCCGGCGCGGGGCCTGGATTACCGCCGGTATTCTCCTCTACGCGGTCGAGATTACCCTCTATACGCGCGCCCTTACCCTGATCGACGTCAGCATCGCCTTTGCCATGGGCAGCCTGAGCTTCGTCGCGGTCGCGCTTCTGTCGCGGGGGATCCTGAAAGAACGAATCTCGCCGCTGCGCGCGCTCGGGCTCGGGCTTATCCTGTGTGGCGTCACCCTGATGGGAGGCCAGGCCTAGTGAGAGCATGCCTGTGAGCTATTCGGTTCGTATTGTCGCCTCGGCCGGCGAAGTGCCCAAGGCGCTTTGGGAGACCTTTCCATCGTCGATCGAGGGGCTGTGGTGGTACGAGACCCTTGAAGCCAGCCAGCTTGAAGGTCAGTTCCGCTTTTTCTACGCCGTGATCGAGGACGCGGGGCGCCCGATGGCCCTGGCGCCGATGTTCCTGGCGGATGTGCCTATGGAACTGGTCGTGCCCGAGGCGGCGATGCCGTGGTTGCGCGGATTGGGCCGCATCTTTCCGGGCGTGCTGGCGCAACGGACCCTGTTCGTCGGCTCGCCCTGTTCGGATGAGGGTACGATCGGCCTCATGCCCGGCGCCGACCTCGATCATGTGCTGACGGCGATGGCGGCCGGCCAGGCCGTGTTGGCGAAATCGCTCGGCGCCTGGATGCTGGTCTGGAAGGATCTGCCGGCCATGTTTACTGATCAGGCACGGCCCATCGCGCAACGCCTCGGCTTCTTCCCGGCCGAAAGTTTTCCGGGTACCGAGATCGTCTTCACGTCGCCGGACAAGGAAGACTATTTCCGTCGCATGAAGCCGTCCCACCGCCAGCAGTTGCGCAAGAAGCTGCGCCGCAGTCATGAGCGAACCAATCTCGACCTATCTATTATTAAAAGCGCAAAACACACTGTTTTAGATGAAATATTCAGTCTATTCATGCAAACCTATATGCAGGCCGAAACCCAGTTTGAAAAGCTCGATAAACCCTTTTTCGCGACGACAGCCGCCAGCGAACCGGCGCGGTTCATCCTGCTGCGCGACCGCGACGACGGGCGCCTGGTTGCCTTCATGCTGGTCTACGATCTCGGCGAGACGGTGATCAACAAGTTCATCGGCATCGACTATGACCGCCCGCGCGAGTGGATGCTCTATTTCCGCCTGAACGATGCCGCCGTCGACTTCGCGCTCAGCCGGGGCGCCAAGCGCCTGCAAAGCGGCCAGACCGGCTACCGCGTCAAGATCGAGTTGGGCCACCAGCTGATCCCACTGGTCAATTTCGCTCGCCACCGCCTGTGGCCGGTGCACGTCATCTATGCCCTGGTTGGCAAAGCGATCGGCTGGGCGACGCTCGATCCCGACCTGGCCCGGCACGTCGAGGCCCACCCCGACAATCCGACCGCCTTGCCCGGCCAATGGTCCGAACCCTCTACGCAGGGCCCATCGCCGTCGTGAAGTCGATAAAGGCGCGCAACGGCGCCGGCATATACCGCCGGCCGGGATAATAGAGGAATGGCCCGGAAAAGCCCGGCCACCAATCGGTCAGCACCGGCTCCAAGGCACCGCCGTCGAGGTGTGGACGCAGCCAGTCCTCAAACAGATAGATAATGCCCGTTCCGGCGATCGCCGCCTCCACCGCCAGTTCGGTTGCCGCACCGGCCTGGACGATCAGTGGGCCGGTCGGATCGACACGGACGATCTCGTTGCCGCGCTCGAACTCCCAACCGGCCATCACGCCTGAGCCGAAGCGGCCGCGCAGGCAGGCGTGTTGCAACAGGTCGCGGGGATGCTCCGGCCGGCCATGCCGGTCGAGATAGGCCGGGGCGGCCGCTGTTGCGAACCGTTGATGGCGGGGTCCGATCGGCACGGCGATCATGTCCTGCTCAAGACGTTCTTCGTAGCGGATGCCGGCGTCGCAACCCGCCGCCAGCAGATCGACAAAGCCGTCCTCGGCGACGATGTCGAGCCGTATGTCCGGATAGGCAGCCAGGAACGGTGGCACGATCCGCGGCAGTACCAGCCGCACGGCGCTGACCGGCACGTTCAGGCGCAGGGTTCCCGCTGGCCGGTCGCGAAAGCCGTTGACCACGTCGAGCGCCGCTTCGACCTCGCTAAGCGCAGGGCCCAACCGGTCGAGCAGGCGCGCACCGGCCTCCGTCGGCGCCACCGACCGCGTCGTGCGGTTCAGCAGCCGCACACCCAACCGCGTTTCCAACCGGCGCAAGGCCTCGCTAAGGTTCGAGGCGCTACGTCCCGTCAACCGCGCCGCTTCACGAAACCCGCCGGCGCGCGCCACGGCGACAAAAGCGCCGAGATCGCCAAAATCCACGCCGCCATCGGTGCCCGAGACCAGCATTGTTCGCTCTCCTGCACAGCTTGTGCCGATTATAGCTGATTATCATGGAGGGCGCGGATGTCTATATCGACGATCGCAACGGGATAAACGCCCAGGAGAGAGACCATGACCGACATCACCCAGGCCGGAACCTTCAAGCTCGGCGACCGCGTTGTCAAACGCCTTGGCTACGGCGCCATGCAATTGGCGGGGCCGGGCGTCTACGGGCCGCCAAAGGATCACGATGGCGCCCTGGCTGTTTTGCGTGCCGCCATCGCGGCCGGCGTCGACCATATCGACACCAGCGATTTCTACGGCCCCCACGTCACCAACCGCCTGATCAAGGAAGCGCTGCATCCTTATCCAGGCGACTTGACGATCGTTACCAAGATCGGCGCCCGGCGTGGCGAAGACAAGTCCTGGAACCCGGCCAATTCGCCCGAGGACCTGGCGTCGGCCGTTCACGACAACCTGAAAAACCTCGGCCTTGAGGCCCTGGACGTCGTCAATTTGCGCATCATGTTCGGCCACGGCCCGACCGAAGGCTCGATCGCGACCCAGTTGAAGGCGTTGGTTGATTTGAAAGCGCAGGGGCTTGTTCGCCATATCGGCCTCAGCAATGTGACGGCGGCCCAGGTCGCGGAAGGTCGCGCCATCACCGATATCGTCTGCGTGCAAAACCAGTACAACCTGGCGCATCGCGATGACGATGCCCTGGTCGACGACCTGGCCGCCGCGGGCATCGCCTATGTCCCCTTCTTCCCGCTGGGCGGTTTCTCGCCTCTGCAATCGACCGCCTTGTCGGACGTCGCCACGCAACTGGGCGCCGCGCCGATGCAGGTGGCGCTGGCCTGGCTGCTGCAACGCTCGCCGAACATCCTGCTGATCC
>FTKT01000133.1_pt1 | contig 12399 bp, 9 predicted proteins | sample 1658271 | NCBI WGS metagenome assembly FTKT01 (sample SAMEA3914811, study PRJEB12502) | metagenome | biome: forest; material: soil | place: Canada | collected 2011-08-04 | depth 0.3 m | reverse complement strand
CAACCTGACCACGGCCGACCTCAAGGGCATCTACCTCGGCACCATCAACAACTGGAACCAGATCACGGACATCCCGGGCTACGTCGGCCCGAACGCCACCATCAAGGCGTACCTGCCGCCGACCACCTCCGGCACCCGCTCGTTCTTCCTCACCGCCATCAACGGTGGCGTCACCCCGCTGATCCCGGGCGCCACGATCATCACCGGCCCCGAGGAGAACGAGGGCACCAACACGGTGTTCTCCGACCCGAACGTGATCTTCCCGTACTCGGCCGCGCACTACATCGGCCAGCTCAACGGCCACAAGACCACCACGGACGACATCGGCAACCTCAGCATCCGCTCGGTCAACGGGACCTCCCCGCTCACCGGCACGCCGTCGACCCTCAACCCGGTCTTCACCGCGAGCGCGTACGGCCGCACCGTGTACAACGTGTTCCGTACCAGCGAGTACACCGGCACCACCACCCAGTCGATCGCCCTGCGGGCGATCTTCGGTAGCAGCACCGGCTGGATCTGCAGCAACGCCACCGCCACGGCCGACCTCAAGAGCTACGGCTTCCAGGTGCTTCCGAGCGCCGCCTGCGGCACCGTCACCACCACCTGATCCTTCCTCATCATCCGGCGGCCAGAGGGTTCGTCCCTCTGGCCGCCGGCCCGCTCCCCCCTTTGACAACGAACCTTGAGGAGTACGCCATGTTCCGTATCCGTGCCCGCGTCGCCATGACCGTCGCCGCTGCCGCCGCCCTCGCCTTCACCGGCCTGAGCGACGTGGCGACCGCCGCGACCACCACCACCGCGCCGACCGGCAGCGTGGTCGTCCAGGAGGACAACACCTTCCTCCAGAAGTCGGCCGCGGCCGGCATCATCGCGGTGGCGCTGCCCAGCGCGACCGTTGCCTACAACAGCGCCTCCGGTTTCTCCGCCACCTTCCCGGTGACCGCCGGTTCGGTGAGCCTGTCCGGTTACTACGGCAACGTCCAGTTGGGTGGCAGCCTGCTGCTGGTCAACGTGAAGACCGGAAGCACCGTGGTCTTCAACAACCTTGCCTTCAGCGCCGACAACTGGGCGATCACCGGCGTGCCGCTGGGCGGCACCACGCCGGTCAACCTGCTCGACCCCGCCAGCTCCACGATCACCAACGGTGCCACGCAGTCGCTGCAGTCTCCGGACCTGCAGGTCGACGCCGACGGTGCGCAGTACTTGGACACCGCGCTGAAGACCACCTACTTCGTGGCCGGCCAGCACACCGGCACCCTCTCGCTGACCTTCACCGCCGGCAGCTGATCCGCGGCCGGGCATCGGCTCGGTTCGCCCCGGGGCCCGCGGTCACCCGCGGGCCTTTCATATGACGGAGGAACGATTCTGATGGCTCGGTACACCCGGCTGCGCCCCCTCGCACTGCTGGTCGCTGCGGCCTCGGTCGCCTTCGCCGCTGCCTCCCCGGTCTCCGCCGACCCGACCGTGGTCCCGGCGGCCCAGGACATCGTGGGGGTAGGGGACCAGACCACGGGTTCGCTGCTCGACCAGTTCTCCACCGACTACAACGCCTTCCTGGGCACCGGCTCGGGGCTGCCCCATCTGTACAGCTGGGACGCCACGGGCTCCGCGACGATCGCTGTGACCAAGACGGGTTCGGTCGCCAACATCTTCCGCCCGGACGGCACCTATCCAGGCGTCACAGCACTGGCCGCCTACACCAACACCACAGTGGACTTCGCCCGCACCTCGCGTGCCCCGGGCCCGGGTGGTCTGCCCGGCCTGGACTCCGTCCCCTTCGCCAGGGACGGTGTCTCCTGGGCGGGCAACAAGACGGGTAACGCTCCGGTCAACCTGACCACGGCCGACCTCAAGGGCATCTATACCTGCACCGTCACCAACTGGAACCAGGTCACGGACATCCCGGGCTACACCGGCCCGAACGCCACGATCAAGGCATACCTGCCGGAGTCCGGCTCCGGTACCCGGAACGTCTTCCTCACCGCCGTCAACGGCGGCAGCAGCGCGCTGACCCCGGGTGCCTGCGTCAGCTCCTACTCTGCTCAATCGGAGGAGGGCACCGATCCGGTCTTCGCCGACCCCGACGTGGTCTTCCCGTATTCGGCAGGTCACTACATCGGCCAGCTGAACGGCCACGTCACCGCGACGGACGCCCCCGGCAATCTGAGCATCCGCTCCCTGAACGGGGTCTCCCCGCTCACCGGCACGCCGGCCACCCTCAATACGGTGTTCACCGCCTCCTCCTTCGGCCGCGTTCTGTTCAACGTGCTTCGCCACTCCGAGTTCACCGGCACGGGGACCCAGCCGACGGCACTGCGTGCGATCTTCGGCAACGCCGGCTGGATCTGTTTCAACGCCACCGCCAAGGCCGACATCAAGAGCTACGGCTTCCAGCTGATCCCGAGTGTCGCCTGCGGCAGCTGACTCGCAAGCTGATCACTCGTCACGATTCGGTGGGCGCAGTCCCGCCTTCCCAGTAGAAGTCGTTCCTAAGGAGCACGTCATGTCCCGTGTCCGCGTCGCCACCGTCGCTGTCGTCACCGCCCTGGCCGTCACCGGCCTGAGCGGGGTGGCGACCGCTGCCACCACTACCGCGTCGAGCGGGAGCCTGCTGGTCCAGGAGGACAGCGCCTTCCTCCAGAAGTCGGCTGCGGCCGGCATCGTCGCGGTGGCGCTGCCCAGTGCGACCGCCGACTACAGCAGAGGAGCCGGCCTCTCCGCCAGCTTCCCGGTGACCGCCGGTTCGGTGAGCCTGTCCGGCTACTACGGCACGGTCCAGCTGGGCGGTGGCCTGCTGCTGATCAATGTGAAGAACGGCAAGTTCGTGATCTTCAAGCACCTCGCCTTCAGCGCGGACAACTGGGCGATCACGGGGATTCCGGCCGGTCACACCACGCCGGTCAACCTCTTCGACCCGGCGAGCTCGACTATCACCAACGGTGCCACCCAGACCCTGGTCTCCTCCGACCTGCAGGTCGACGCGGATGGCGCGAAGTACCTGGACGCCAAGCTGAAGAGCACCTTCTTCGTGGCCGGCCAGCACACCGGCGGGGCCTCGCTGACCTTCACCGCCGGCAGCTGACGCGTCGCCGGGCGCAGGCCCGTTCCGCGTGGGGACCGCGGCCGGCCGCGGTCCCACTGCGACCCCCGGTACCGGGTTCGGCCCCGAATCCCCGAACGTCATGAATGCCTCTCCCAGCGGAGGAAAGAGCCCATGCGTAGCATCGCTGCAAAGCTGTTCGCGACCTTAGCGATCGCCACCTCGCTTGCCACCGTCGCCGTCGGCCAGGCTTCTGCCGACCCGAACATCCTGCCGACCCTTCCAGCTGCCCAGGACATCGTCGGCGTGGGTTCGAAGAACACGCAGTTGGTGCTCGACCAGTTGTCCGCCGACTACAACTCCTTCCTGGGTGCCGGCTCGACCCTCCCGCACCTGTACAGCTGGGACGCCACGGACCCCACAGGCGGCGGTTCCACGACGATCGCCAACACCAAGACGGGTTCGGCCTCGAACATCCCCCGCCTGAACGGCTCCAGCGCTGGCACCAACGCGCTGGCCTTCAGCTTCACCAACACCACGGTGGACTTCGCCCGTTCCTCCAAGTACACGGGTGGCGAGCCGACCGGCCTGAGCCTCGTCTGGTTCGCCAAGGACGGTCTAGCCTGGGCGGGCAGCAAGACGGGTAACGCTCCGGCCAACCTGACCACGGCCGACCTCAAGGGCATCTACGCCGGCACCATCCTCAACTGGAACCAGATCACGGACATTCCGGGCTACGTCGGCCCGAACGCCACCATCAAGGCGTACCTGCCGCCGACCACCTCCGACACCCGCTCGTTCTTCCTCACCGCCATCAACGGTGGCGTCACCCCGCTGATCCCGGGCGCCACGATCATCACCGGTCCCGAGGAGGACGAGGGCACCAACGCGGTCTTCTCCGACCCGAACGTGATCTTCCCGTACTCGGCCGCGCACTACATCGGCCAGCTCAACGGCCACAAGACCACCACGGACGACATCGGCAACCTCAGCATCCGCTCGGTCAACGGGACCTCCCCGCTCACCGGCACGACGTCCACCCTCAACCCCGCCTTCACCGCGAGTGCGTACGGCCGCCGCGTGTACAACGTGTTCCGCACCAGCGAGTACAACGGCACTACCACCCAGTCGACCGCCCTGCTGGCGATCTTCGGCAGCACCGGCTGGATCTGCAGCAACGCCACCGCCACGGCCGACCTCAAGAGCTACGGCTTCCAGGTGCTTCCGCCCGCCGCCTGCGGCACCATCACCACCACCTGATCCTCCCTCATCATCCGGCCGTCAGCGAGGCTCATGGCTTGACCCCAATGCGTGGACGCTTCCGAGAAGCGGATCTTCAGGTCGGTGGAGAGGATGTCCGCATGGGTACTTCCAGGTACCCCGGGAAGCCAAACGGAACGCGGTCGCGCCGATGGACTGCTGGTCTCGTCGGTGGCGCGGGAGCTGGGTGTCGGCCCGGAGCCGCTGCGCAAGTGGGCACTGTAGTCCAGGTCTGACAGTGGCCTGTCGTGCGCGAGGGCCGATGACGCCTGCGGAGTGCGAGGAGCTGCGTGGACAGGATCTGACTTGTCGTCATCACCTTCTGGTGGCAGTGAGTTCGCACGGTACTGCCGGCCTCTACTGCCGGCAGGCTGGTTGCATGCACCGTCGATTGAACAAACTCCCCTCATTCGGTTCCTAGTTGGGGTCTCGTACACCTGGGCGGGCATCGCGTGTCATCTGGGCATGGGCGAATGGACCCAACGGGAATCCGTGGGTCCATTCGCCTGTCCGCTCGCCCTCGCGCGTCTGTCCCGCGCACTGCCGGAGGTGTTCCTGATGAAGGTCCGAGACCGAGTTCCGAGAGGACTCGGCTGGTGGGTGAGAGCCTGGGTGTCGGCCGTAGTGGCGTGGGCGGTGATGGGGGTCCTGGCGGTGCTGCCGCTCGGCGCGGGGACCGTCCAGCAGGCCTTCGCCGACGCGAGTGGTGTCACTGTGGACGGGCCGCCGGTCTGGGTACCCGACCTCACGCCGGATCCCAACACCGGATTTCCGGGCGGGGCGGGCTCGACCGGGGCCAACGGCAAGGTGACGGTGTCGCAGACACGGAATCTGCGGGACCAGGTCGTCCACGTGTCGTGGACGGGCTTCACGCCGAGCGTGGACATCTTCAACAACGCACAGACCGTCGTCAATTCGAGCTCGAACTCGGGTAATCCGACGGTCTACCCGGTGGAGATACTCCAGTGCCGTGGGGCGACTCCGGGACCGACGGACTGCTACGGTGCCAACCTCTACGGCGGCGATCCGCACCTGGGGTTCCAACAAGGATCTCCGGCAGCCGGGGTTGCTCCCGAGTATCCGTCCAACGTGGTCACCGCGGTGACCGCGCCCGACGGGACCGGGCAGGCCAATATCGAGGTCTGGAGTGCGACCCAGAGTCAGACCCTGGGCTGTGACGCGACACATCAGTGTTCGCTGGTCGTCCTTCCGTGGTACGGCGGTGACGCGCGCTCCGTCTCGCACTTCGGTACCACCGACAGCACGCCGGACTGTGGCAATCACAGCTTCGACAGGGACGCCAGTTTCAATGAGGCGAGTCTTGCCATCCTCTCCCAGGGAAACGCTGTAAACAACAATATAAACACGAGCGAAGCGTGCGCCTGGGCGAACAAGGTGACCATTCCACTCTCCTTCGCCCCCACCGACGCGGACTGCAAGGCCGCCACGACGGACTTCAAGATGGCCGGCCTGGAGATGGCCAACCGGGCAGTCCAGCAGTGGCGTTCCGGGTTCTGCCAGGGTGATGGCGCGCTCAACGTCGACTACACCTACAGTGGCGGAGAGCCCCAGGCGCGTTCGGCGTTCCTGCGTGACTCCGGTCCTGATGTCGCGCTGACGGCCCGCGCCGACAGCACTGCGGCGCCGAGGCCCTACGTCTACGCCCCGCTGGCGAACACCGCGATCAGCGTGGCGTTCCTGATAGACGACCAGTCCGGGCTGCCGATTCATCAGCTGCGGTTGAACGCACGTCTGATGGCCAAGTTGCTGACTCAGTCCTATTCCGGTGCGCCGCCCGGCCAGCCGGCCTCCTTCGTCCCGGCTTCGGTGGTGGGGAATCCGACCTGCCTCTATGTCGACCCGGAGTTCCTGGCGCTCAACCCGCCGCCGACTCCTGGCGCACCCAGCCAGTGGCCGACCTGCGGCAACAGCATCGGCACGTATCCGACCGTCGTGGGTGGCAATACCGACCTGGTCTACCAGGTGACCTCGTGGATCGCGGCGGATCCGCAGGCGGAGGCCTTCCTCCAGGGGTCGCCGGACGACTGGGGCATGCACGTCGACCCGTTCTACCAGCGGCCGGCCTATACCGGATATCCGACTGAGTCCTTCACGATTCAGGACACCTCCGGACCGAGCGCCTATCCGGACATGAAGGCGTACGACTGGATCCCACAGCTCGGTGGCCTCATGCAGGTGGCCCGGCGCATGCTCTCCGGTGCCCCTGGCTGCCAGAACTACCAGCTGAACGGCACCACGCACGACCCTTGTCCCGTTCAGTCGATCGGCCAGCGGACCCTGATCGCGATCATGGACAGTGGCCAGGCCACGGCCCTGAGTCTGCCGACGGCGCAGCTGCTCAACCCGGCGGGTTCGTTCGTGGCGCCGAGCCTGGCGTCGATGCAGGCGGCGGTCTCGGACATGCCGACGGACCCGGTGACCGGCACCCAGACGCTTCCCTACGGCACGGGCGGGACCGCCTTCGCCAAGGACGCGGCCGCCTACCCCCTGACCACGGTGCAGTACGCGATGGTCCCGACCGCCGGTCAGCCGTCGGCCAAGGCGACCGCCATCTCGCAGTTCGTGCAGCGGGCCACCGACCCGGGCAGTGGGCAGCTCTACGGGCCCGAGCCCGGCAAACTTGCGGTCGGATACCTGGATCTGACGACAAGTCAGCTCTCGCAGGCGCAGGCCGCCGTGCAGCACGTGCTGGCTCAGGACGGCGCGCTGCCCGGTAACCAGGTGGCCCCGGCCACCCCGCCGCCCGCGACTGCGGCGGCCACCACGCCCGCCACTGCCCAGCAGAGCGGCACCGACACCGGTACGACGGCCGGCAATACGAGTACCGGTACCAGCAGCAACACCGGTGGCAACACCGACAACGGCTCGGGCACCGGCTCGAACACCGTTGGTCAGTCGGCCGCCACCGAGCCTGCCAAGGCGCTCGCGAGTACGCCGGCTTCGCACAGCGCGCCGGCGAGCGGCACCCCGTCGCTTGCGCCGGTCGCGGCGGGCCAGCCCGCGCCCGACCGGGCCGGGGTCGCGCGGATGCTGATGCCCGTGGTGCTGATCGCCGGCGGCGTCCTGCTGGTCGGTGGTCCGGCGGCGCTGGTGCTCGGCGGCACCTCCGCCGGAGTCAGGGCCTGGAGCCGGCTGCGGAAGCTGGTCCGCGGTTCGGGCTGATAACTCGCGTGACGCCAGGGCCCGTTGCCCGCTCCTGCCTGGAGCGGGCAACGGGCCCTGGCGTCGTCGGGTGGACAGGCGTCAGCTGGAGCCGACGTTTTCCGGCCAGTCCGGCTGTCTTCCGTGTCCGATGCAGTGGCTGGAACTCCCCTGTGGCGGGCTTTAGTTGGGGTCTCGTACACCTGACCGGTGAACGCGTGTCATGTGGACATGGGGCAATGGACGCAACGGGAATCCGTCGGTCCGCCGCCTGTCCGCTCCCTGTCGCGTCCGTCGTGCGCATCTGCCGGAGGTATCCCCGATGAAGCTCCGTGACCGAGACCCGCACGGCGTGAAACCGACCGGCACCGCCGGCATCCATCACCGTCTGAGCCGGAGAGCTGACAGACCATGACAACGGTTGTACCGTCGCCACCCTCACCGCCGGACCTCGACCCGCCTTCGGGCGACCGGCCGCGCACGATCAGCGCGCCCGCCACCACGGGCGACCGCGTCTTCCGCGGCTTGTTGCGGGCGGCGGGCCTGTCGGTCTTCGTCATCATGGGCCTGATCGCCGTCTTCCTGCTGATCCGCGGGTCGGACGCGCTGCGGGCGACGGGATGGAAGTTCTTCACCGAACAGCGCTGGCGCGTCGAGACGCACACGCTCGGCATCGCGGCGATCCTGCCGGACGGCGTCATCATCGCGGTGATCGCGCTCTGTATCGCCGTCCCGGTCGCGCTCACGACGGCCATCTTCATCTCGGAGTACGCGCCGGTCCGACTGCGCTCGGCGCTCATCTCGCTGACCGACCTGATGGCGGCGATCCCGAGCATCGTCTACGGCCTCTGGGGGTTCTTCTTCCTCCAGCCGCGGATCATCGGGGTGATCCGCTGGATGGCGCTGCACCTGGGCGGGTTCATCCCGTTCCTGAAGGTCCGCACGGGTGACATCGGCACCTCCTACACCTCCTCGCCGTTCATCGCGGGCGTGGTGGTCTCGCTGATGATCATCCCGATCGTCACCTCGCTCAGCCGCGAGGTCTTCTCGCAGGCGCCGCAGGGCGAGCGCGAGGGCGCGTACGCGCTCGGCGCCACCCGGTGGGGCATGGTGCGCACCGTGGTGCTGCCGTTCGGGCGCGGCGGCATGATCGGCGCGATCATGCTGGGCTTCGGCCGTGCGATGGGCGAGACCATCGCGGTCGCGATGGTGATCTCGCCGGCCTTCCGGATCACCGGGCATGTGCTGGAGAACGGCGCCAACTCGATCTCCTCGCTGATCGCGCTGCGCTTCAGCGAGTCGGACGGGCTCTCGCTCTCCGCCCTGATGGCGGCCGGCCTGGTGCTCTTCGCACTCACGCTGGTGGTCAACGTGCTGGCCGGAATGATCGTCAGCCGCTCGCGCTCCGGCGCCTCGACGGGGGAGTGAGTCATGACCGACCTGCTCAGGATCGAAGAAGGACTCGAAGGTCGGGAGGAGGACGCCAGGATGAGCAGGCCCACCGAGCCGGACACCGCCCCGGTCGCCGCCGAGCGCCGGGTGAGGCTGGGTGGTGCCACCCGCGCCGAGCTGGCGACCATGGGTGGATCGCTGGTCGGTTCACTCGCGCTCGACTGGCTGCTCTACGAACGGGTGCTGCCGTTCAGCGGAGCCCAGGGATTCCTGCTCTGCTGGTACCTGCTCTTCCTGGCCTTCTGCTACGGGCTCGGCAGCCTCCAGTGGAACCAACTCGCCGTGCGTGAGCGGGTGGTGTCGGTGGTCGCCTGGAGTTCCGGGGTGCTGCTGCTCGCGCTGATCGCGGAGCAGATCGGCTACGTCACCCTGCGCGGCATGCGAGCCGCCAGTCACAGCAACTTCTTCACCCAGACCATGGAGCACAGTTCGGCCACCGCGCCGATCACCGCCGGCGGCGCGCTGCACGCGGTGGTCGGCTCGCTGGAGCAGCTCGGTCTGGCCACCCTCTTCGCGGTGCCGTTGGGTATCGCGGCGGCCGTCTTCATGTCCGAGGTCGGCGGCCGGATGGCCCGGCCGGTGCGCACCCTGGTCGAGGCGATGACCGCGCTGCCGTCCATCGTGGCCGGTCTCTTCATCTTCGGTGTGGTGATCCTCGGGTTCGGGCTCGACTCCTGCGGATTCGCCGCCTCGCTCGCGCTGACCGTGATGATGATGCCGATCGTCACCCGGGCCGCCGAGGTGGTGATCCGGCTGGTGCCGGGGACGCTGCGGGAGGCCTCCTACGCGCTCGGCGGCAGCCAGTGGCGGACCGTCTGGAACGTGGTGCTGCCGACCGCCCGGCCCGGGCTGATGACGGCGGTGGTGCTCGGCATGGCGCGCGGGGTGGGCGAGACCTCACCGGTGCTGCTCACGGCCGGCTTCACCACCCGGATGAACGCCAACCCGTTCGCCGGCCACCAGGTCAGCCTGCCGCTCTTCATCTGGAACTACGTCCGCCAGCCCTACCCCGACATGGTGGCGCGCGCCTTCGCCGCGGCGATGACGCTGATGGCCGTGGTGCTGATCCTCTTCGTCACCGCCCGCGCGCTCGGCGGCCGGCAGCCCGGCAAGCTGACCCGGCGCCAGCGCCGCCGGATCGCCCGTGAGGCCGATGCCCGATGACTCCTCAAGCTCCCAACTCCGGAGGAACACCCATGTCGTGGGCAGCAGCTCACCGCAAGCTCCGACCGCTGGCTGTCCTGGTCGCCCTGCTCGTCTCGTTCCAGGCGTTCATGCTGGAGCAGGGCGCGGCGGCCTTCGCCGACAGCCCGATGAGCGCCTACGGCTCCAGCTGGGCCGGTCCGGCGATCGACAAGTGGCGCGCGGACATCTCACCACGCGGTATCACCTTCGACTTCACCCCGAACGGCTCGGCGGCCGGCCGCCAGCAGTGGGAGAACGGGCAGTCCGACTTCACCGCTTCGGACGTGCCGTTCCGCAGCCAGCAGGACACCGGCGTGAGCAGTGCCCAGCGGACTGCTTACACCGGCGCCGCGGAGCTCCCGAAGTACGGCTACTCCTACGTGCCGGTCACCGCCGGCGGCACCGCGTTCATGTACAACCTCAAGATCGCCGGCAAGCAGGTCACCGACCTGCGGCTCTCACCGGACAACCTGGTGGACATCTTCACCGGGAAGATCACCTTCTGGGACGACCCCAAGATCACCCAGGAGTACGGCCGGGCGCTGCCGCACGTCCAGATCACCCCGGTGGTCCGCTCCGACGGCTCCGGCGCGACCGCCCAGCTCACCCGCTGGATGGAGCACACCCACCAGCAGCAGTGGGACGCCTACTGCTCCGGCGTCAACGGCGTGGCCTGCGGTGACTACACCGAGTTCTACCCGGCCTCCGGGCGGATGGTGGCGCAGAGCAGCTCCGACACCGTGGCCGGCTACATCATGGGATCGAGCGGGCTGGGCACCATCGGCTACGACGAGTACGCCTTCGCGCTGAGCAGCAACTGGCCGGTGGTGAAGGTCCGCAACGCGGCCGGCTACTACTCGCTGCCCACCGCCTCCAACGTGGCCGTCGCGCTGACCGCCGCGAAGATCCGCGGCGTGGACGACAACACCTCGCCGGACGACCCGAGCTACCTCCAGCAGAACCTGGACGGCGTCTACAACAACGGGGACGACCGGACCTACCCGATCTCCAGCTACAGCTACCTGATCGTGCCGCGGGCGGGCGCGACCCTGCCGGTGATGCCCCGCTTCAACGACGGGAAGGGCGCGGCACTCAGCAAGCTGCTCTCCTACGTGCTCTGCGAGGGCCAGGGCGACAGCAGTCCCGGCAAGGTCGACGGCATCGCCTCGATCGGCTACTCGCCGATCCCGCGCGGCCTGGTCCGCGGTGGTCTGCTGCAGACCCAGCACATCCCCGGCAACGCCAGCACGGTGGACCCCAACACGCTCAGCAACTGCGCCAACCCGACCTTCAACTCGGCCGGCCAGCTGATCGTCCTGGTCAACGCGCCGCACCCGAGCCCCTGTGACAAGCAGGGCCAGCCGCTCACCTGCACGGTGACGAACGGTCAGGCCAACTCGGGCGGTTCGGGCGGGGCTTCGTCCAACGGCTCGGCCGCGGGCTCGGGCGGTTCGGGTTCGGGTTCGGGCGGCAAGGCCACCGGGAGCGGTGGCACCAGCGGTACCGGTGGGTCCGGGGGCAGCGCGGCTGGTGGCACCGGCGCCGCAGCCGGCGCGGGCGACCCCGGGACGGCCGCCGCCGGTGACAGCGCCGCCGCGGTCGACCCGCAGACCGGCGAGCAGACCCTCGCCCAGGGCGGCGGTGGCACCGGGTCCAACGGCGCGATCGCGGCCTCGGTGGTCGCCGTCGGCGGGCGGCCCGAGGACTGGGTGCTGACCACCCTGACCGCCCTCGAACTGCTCGCCGTGGTGGCCGTGCCGCCCTTCCTCGGCGGCTGGCTGCGCCGTCGCCGCCAGTCCGACGCCGTGTCAGGGGGCCCACGATGACCGACCTGATGGACGACACCGTGGTGCTGCCCAAGGTCCAGCCGTTGCCGGCGGCACCCGCGCCGGCGGCGCCCGGCCCGTCCGTCGGGCGCCGCCGGCTGGTCCAGGCGGGCTGGGCGGCGACCCTGCTCTCCGCGCTGCTGCTCGGCTTCTGCGGCTACCTGACGGCGGTCTCCGGCCTGCAGGAGCAGCACTTCCAGTCCACCTCCTACAAGACCTTCCGCGACGAACTGGCCAACGCCACCGCGCCCACCGGCGCGGCCGGCGACGGCGACCCGGTCGCCCTGGTCGACATCCCCGCGATCGGCCTGCACCACGCGGTGGTGGTGGAGGGGACCAGCGGCCGTGACCTGATGCGCGGGCCCGGCCACCGCCGGGACACCGCGCTGCCCGGGCAGTCGGGCACCGCCGTGCTCTTCGGCCGGGGCGCCTCGTTCGGCGCGCCGTTCGGGCGGCTGGCCGAGCTGCGGGTCG
>FTKT01454747.1_pt1 | contig 12404 bp, 13 predicted proteins | sample 1658271 | NCBI WGS metagenome assembly FTKT01 (sample SAMEA3914811, study PRJEB12502) | metagenome | biome: forest; material: soil | place: Canada | collected 2011-08-04 | depth 0.3 m | reverse complement strand
CGGTTTGGTCGAGCCAGGCCCTGCCGCTGTTCACGGCGGCCGCCGATGTCGCCGAGGCCCTGGGGGCGCGGCAGATCTATCCGGGCAGCGTCTATAATTTCGGCGCCGGCATGCCGGTGGACCTGACTCCTGATACACGCTTCGCACCGACGACGGTCAAGGGCCGCGTCCGTGTCGCCATCGAGGCTTTGTTCCGCGACCGCGCCGAGGCCGGGCGGTTGCGCACCATCGTCCTGCGCGCCGGCGATTTCTTCGGCGAGGGGGCGCCGCAAAGCTGGATGCACCTCCTTGTCGCCAAGGAGATGCGTCAGGGCAAGATCACCGTGCCGGGGCCGTTCGACGTGGTTCATGCCTGGGCCTATTTGCCGGACATGGCCGAAGCGGTGGTGCGCCTGGCGGACGTGGAAGAAAGTCTCAAGGCCTACGAGGTCTTCCATTTCGACAGCCACAACCTGACCGCCCGGGACCTGTCCAATGCCGCGCAGGTCGCGGTCGGCCGCAAGATGCGCCTGAGCCACTTGCCGCGGCTGATATTCCCTTTGATGGGATTGTTCGATCCGGTGATGAAGGCCACGATCGAGATGCTGTACCTGTGGGATGTGCCGCATGCGCTGAAGGACGATCGCCTGGCCCAGGTGATCGGACCGGTGCCGCGCACGCCCCTGGTCGAAGCCCTGAAAACGCTGAAATGAAAACGCTGAAATAAACAAAGGCGGAGGTGAAAACCTCCGCCCTTTTATTACGTCTTATATAACGGCTTATCAGGCTGGTTCGGCGGCGCGTTGGGCGAGGGCCGTGTCGAGCGTGCGGCCGTCCTTTTCCCAGAGCGAGCCGATATATTGGGCGACCGGATCCGGGAAGATATAGGTATCGCCCTTTTCCAGGCCGGCGACGATCTGTTCGGCGGTCGATTCGGCCGAGGCTTTGACGGCCGGGCCCTTGCCGTCCCACAACTCGGTTTCGATCGGGCCCGGATAGATGCCCAGCACCTTGATGCCACGGTCGGCCAGGGTGACGCGCAGGTTCTGGGTCAGGGAATGAAGCGCCGCCTTCGACGCCGAATAGCCGGGCAGGGGCGGCGACGAGGTCAGGCCGACGACGCTGTCGACATTGGCGATGGTGCCCGAACCGCGCTTGGTAAAGGCCGGCACGAAGGCGCGGATAACGTTCAGGGTGCCGTAATAGTTGGTATCCATGTCGGATTTCAGCACGTCGAGCGGGCTGTCGATAAAGTTGGCGAACATCGCCGTGCCGGCATTGTTGACCAGGATGTCGGTGTCGGCCGCGGCGGTCGCGGCGGCGGCGATCGACGCTTCGTCGCGGATATCGAGCGCCAGAGGATGAACGCGGGCGTCGCCGAAGTCGGGCAGGGTGGCGGGTTTGCGTACGGCGGCATAGACCTTGGCCGCGCCGGCCTTCAGCAGTTCGCGGACGACGGCGGCGCCGATACCCCGGTTCGCGCCAGTGACCAGGACGGTTTTGCCATTCAGATTGGACATGACAGTGGTTCCTTTTAGAGGGCCGGATCGGAACGAGGCGGCTCGCGAAGCACGTTCAGGAAAAGTGGTCGCCACTTTTCCGTAAAACGGCGACTAAACAAAATATGTAAACAGATCGGTTTACATGAAGTCGATGTAAACAGATCGGTTTACATTGTCAAGCGGCTCGGCTATGATTTTCAAAAGTGGAGTTTTCGTCATGGCCGACACCGCCGCCCCATCGTTGAAGAGACAAGAGATCGTCGATCAGGCCTATCGCCTGTTCTATGACGGGGGCTTTCACGCCACCGGCGTCGACGCGGTCATGGCCGACACCGGCATTTCCAAGCGCACGCTGTACAAGTACTTCCCGTCCAAGGAGCACCTGATCGAGGCGGTGCTGGAGAGGTATGGCGGCGATGTCGATGGCCTGTTGTTCCGGCCGGCCCTGGCGCGTTCGGACGATCCCAAGGGACAGATCCGGGCCATCTTCGACGTGCGCCGTGAGGCGATGGACGGCAATGGGTATCTCGGCTGCCTGGCGGCCAAGGCGGCTGGCGAATATGCCGGCAAGCACGAGGGGATTACGACGACCGGTGTGCGCGCCTCGGTTTATATCGAAGGCCGGTTCGTCGAGCTGTGCGAAAAGGCGGGCATGGCCGATGCGGCCTTGCGCGGACGCCAGATCAACCTGCTGTTCCAGGGCGCGATCCAGACGTCGCAGGTACGAGGCAATACCGAGACGTTCGACGCCGCCAAGCAGGCCCTGGAATTCTTTCTGTAAAAGGGTCTCTGCCCTGTTTGGTTAAACCGAGGCTGAAAGAAGCGGGTTTGCGAATCCTGAGCAAACCGGCTTAATTGGCCGCATGACTATTCCGCATACTGAGTTTTCCGGTCGCGCGCCGCAGGATACCTTGCCCGTGGCCGCCCTGCTGTTGCTGGCGGCGGGCATGCTCGACGCCTACACCTATGTCGGCTACGGCGGCGTCTTCGCCAATGCCATGACCGGCAATATCGTCATCCTGATGATCCGCATCGCCCATGGCGACTGGGCGCAGGGTGTGCGCTACGTCTATCCGATCGCCGCCTATGTCTGCGGCGTGGCCGTCGCCCATACCCTCAAGGAAAAGCCATTCGCCAACTGGGTCAAATATCCCGCACGGGTGTCTCTGGCGATCGAACTGGCCCTGCTGGCCGCCGTGGCGGTCGTTCCGGGCATACCCGACGCGGCCATCGTCACCGGCATCGCCTTCGTGGCCGCCCTGCAGGCGACGGCCTTCACCCGCGTCGGCACGTTCGCCTTCACCTCAGTCACCACCTCGGCCAATCTGCGCCACCTTGCCGAAAGTTTCATGGCCGCGGTGGTCTTCCGCCGCGGATTGGCGGCGTGGCGGGAATTGCGGTTCTTCGCCACGGTTGTCGGCTGTTTCTTCGTCGGGGCGCTCAGCGGCGCCGCCGCGGCCTATGCGTTCGGCCATGCGGCGGTCTGGCTGCCTTTTGCCCTGCTTGCGGTCGCGCTGATCCTGTGCCTGCCGTGGAACCGGCGGATGCACGAGATCCTCCAGAAGAACTAGCCTTGGAATTGGCCTTTTAATTAGCCCTGACAGGCCACCGGGATCATGTCCTCGGTCCACTTTTCGACGGGAACGCCGCCGGCGGCGATCTTCAGCGTCTTCTTGCCCAGCTTGCCGACGCCGCTCAGGAAGTTGAGATCGCACGACACGCCCGAGTTCGGCTTCAGGTCGTCGAAGGCGCTCATGGTCAGGCCGGCGACGACGAAATGACCGCCACGATAGGCCAGGGTCATGGTCCGTTCCCACTTGTCGCGGCCGATCGCCATGTTTTCCGAATAGATTTGCAGCGCGCCTTTTTGGGTCTGGCGCAGCTCGGCGGTGTTGCCCATCATATTGCCGGACGAAGCGATGTCGTGGGCGAAGGCCGTCAGCTTCAGGCCCTGGTCCGGATTGACGCTGTTGCCGCTGTAGATGACGAGGTCGACGGAAGCGTTGTCGTCATCGTCGATCAGCACGGCGCGGCCGACGCTGCCGTCGTCGGTCCAGGCGCCGGAGGCGGCGCTGACGATCTTCGATGGCGGGATGACCGGCGGTGCGCCGGGCAGGGGGGCAGCCAAAACGGGCGCGGCGACGAGGGCGGCGGCGGCACTCAAGGCAAGGATTTTCAGCACGATGTTTCCCCCGGAAAGCGCGGCCGGGCGGTATCCGGGCCGCATCTGGTTTCAGGCTTAACCGCTTGGCCGCGATTTCGCAAATCTTTGCACTGAAAGCATAAAGGTGCAAGGCGATTGGCCTTCACAAGGGCGGCGGTCCGGCCTAAAGATGAGCACGCAGCCCACACGACGGGCGGCGCGCGGACCGGCGCCTCATGGCCTTCCAGAGCGAAAAGAGCGACCTTTCTCTCGATCGCAAGGTCAAGCGGCCGGTATTGCGCGGCTTCGCGCTGTTCAAGCGCCAGGTCCAGGGCTCGGGCATCCTCTTCATCGTTCTATCGGCTTTCGTCGGCTGGTGCGCCGGCGTCATGGCCGCGTTGCTGGGTCACTTTTCCCATCTGATGCAGGCCTTTCTCTACGGGTTTTCGCCGGACCTGCGGCTGAGCGAACTGACCGCCGTGCCTTTGGTGCGGTTATTGTCGCTGCCCCTGGGCGGCCTGGTGCTGGCCGGTGTGCGCCTGGCCTTTCCCCGGCGAACGCGCGCGCCGATCGACGTCATCGAATCGAGCGCCCTCTATGGTGGCCGCATCCCGGCCCGCGACACGCTCATCGTCACCCTGCAGACCCTGATCTCGAACGGGTTCGGCGCTTCGGTCGGCTTGGAAGCCGCCTATGCCCAGATGGGCGGCGGCATCGCCTCCAAGATCGGCGAGTGGCTGGACCTGAAACGCTCGCAATTGCGCACCCTGGTCGGCGCCGGTGCGGGCGCCGCCATCGGCGCGGCGTTCGGCGCCCCGCTGACCGGCAGTTTCTATGCTTTCGAGATCGTATTGGGCGCCTACAGCCCGGCGACCCTGGCGCCGGTCGCCGCCGCCTCGCTGGCCGCCGTGGTCGCCGCCGGCCTGATGCATTCCGAGCCCTTCGTCATTCCGCCGCCGGCCCACCCGAACATCCAGTTGATCGGTTATTTCCTGTATGCGCTGCTGGGCATGATCGGCGCCGGTGTCGGCATCGTCATCATCAAGCTGGTCGCCAATGTCGAAGCCATGGTGCGCCGCCTGCCGATCGGCGAGGTGTGGCGTCCGGTGATCGGCGGTTTGTGCCTGATCCCCCTGGCCTGGGCGGCGCCGCAGGTGCTGTCGTCGGGCCACGGCGCCATGCAGCTCTTTTTCGACCAGCACCCGTTCGTTACCACCCTGGCCCTGGTCTTTCTGCTGAAGATCAGCGCCTCGGTCCTGTCGCTGGCCTTCGGGTTTCGCGGCGGGTTGTTCTTCGCCTCGTTGTTCCTGGGGTCGATGCTGGGCGCCAGCTACGCCCAGATCGTCAATGACATCTATCCGGCGGCGCACCTGGAAGTGCTGAATGCCTCGCTGGTCGGCATGGCGGCCCTGGCCGTGGCCGTCGTCGGCGGGCCGATGACGATGTCGCTGATGGTGCTGGAAGTAACCCACGACTTCGCGCTGACGGCGGCCGTGGTCACCGCGGCGCTGTGCTGTTCGACGATTATCCGCGACAAGTTCGGCTATTCGTTTTCGACCTGGCGGCTACACCTGCGCGGCGAGGCCGTCCGCAATCCGCGCGATATCGGCTGGATGCGTTCCATGACGGCCACCCTCTTGATGCGCAAGAACCCCGTACAACTGAGCGAACACGCCTCGATTGCCGAATTGCGCGAGCAGGTGGCGCTGGGCTCGACAAGCCGCGTCTTTCTGGTCGACGACCTGGGCGATTATCGCGGCGTCGTGCCGACAGCCCAGGCCTATATCGAAACGCTCGATGTCGACACGCCGCTGTCGCAACTGGCCAAGCAGACCGAGGTCTATGTGCGCCCGGACATGGACGTGTCGGCGATCCTGCGCGTCTTCGAGGACTTCGGCGTCGACGACCTGGCGGTGGTCGACGAAGACCATCGCCTGATGGGCATGCTGACCGAGAAATACGTCAACCGCCGCTACGCCGAAGCGCTGGAACGGTCGCAGCGCGAATTCTTCGGCGAATGAGCCTCAAAACAGGCTGAGCGTTTCGCCGGGCCGGGGCGGCGGGGCTTCTTCGAGCAAGCGTAACGGCGCCGGTTCATAAAGATCGGCGCGGCCGAAGCGCATCCAGCTTTCCCAGACGTCCGGCGTCAGGATCACCGGTTCGCGGTCGTGGATGGCGCGCATGTCTTCGCCAGCCGGCCGGGTCAGGATACAAAAACTGGTGACGTCGCCCTCGGCGCAGCGCGCTTCGTCCCACAGGCCGGCAAAGGCCAGGGGCTGGTTGTCCTTTCGGGTGATGCGCCATTTGCGGCGGTCCGTCCGCGGTCCCGACCATTCGTTGAAGGCGTCCGCCGGCACGACGCAGCGGCGGTATTTCCACGGCCCCTGGAAGGCGCGTTTTTCGGCGGCCTCCTCGACCCGGGCATTGAAGGTCGAGGCCTTCCAGTCGCGCAGACTGCCGCGGTACCAGTGCGGCACCAGGCCGAACCGGGCTTCGGCGACGCCGCTTTGCCGGCTTTCGAAATCATGGACGACGATCGGGGCAGGGACGGAGGGCGCGATGCGGCGCGCCTCGACGATCCGGGGCTGGCCGGCCTCGTCCTGGCGTTGGGCATTCAGCAGGTGCAGGTAAAGACGGGCTTCGAAGTGTCCGCACATAAGTTTTCCTTTCTTATGTGCGGACGACTCTTACCCTCCCCAACTTCCCTCGGGAAGTCCCCCATGCAGACTCCGGTCACACGACACGGAGCAGGCCTCGCAGAACGGACGGTGGGACCGTCAGTTCAGATATGCCTTGGGACGGCGGAAGTGGTGCCGCATGGATCGCTCCAGGCTGGCGTGCTTGCCGTCACAATATCGGTTCAGATACCCGTCGAACACCGTTGCGATCTGGTCCGCCAGGGCTGTCTCCCCGGCGCGTTCGGCGGTGAGCTTCAAGTGTTGCAGTTGCGACAGGATATCCATGGCCATTTCATCCGAAGGGACGGGATCGACACTGGGGCGAAGGGCCTTGGCCACGGGATTTCCTAACCGATTGTTTTACCCCGCCTAATTTGCACACGGCCGGCCGGATAACCATCACGGTTTTTCGTGATGCCGGCGCCGCTCAGGGGCGAATATGGCCGCCCATGATCGCCTTGACCACGGCGGTGACGCGGTTGGGCGCGTCCAGCTTCTGGAAGATGTGGCGCATGTGGGTGTCGACCGTATTGCGGCTGATGCTCAATATGGTGCCGATGTCGTCGTCGGTCTTGCCGGCGGACACCCAGTGCAGGATTTCCTTTTCCTTGGCGGACAAAGGCGTGTCCGGCGCGCCGCCCTTGGGACGGGCGTAGAGACGCTTGTACGACATGTAAAACTGCGTGCAGAAGGCGTTGAGCAGGTCGAGGCGCGGCTGGCTGGCGTCGGTCGGCAGGCTGGAGGCCAGGCCGACACCGGCGATCACCGACCGCCCGGCGCGCAGCGGCACACCCACACCGCTATGCAGGCCGGCGTCTTCGGCCAGGCGCATGAAGCGCACCTGGGCGCGCGAAAATTCCGAGGTTTCTTCCAATTCGTCCCAGGTGAAGGCGCTGGTCCGGGTCGAGGCGGCCAGCAGCACCGGATCGAAGCGGGCGCAGTCGTTTTCGGCGTAATAGGCCTGCCAGTCCTCGGGATAGTTCTGAATGAGGCCCTGGCGATTAAGCTCGGGCGGCAGGTCCAGGTCAAACGGCGCCGAAAAGATCACCCGGTCGAAGCCGTATTGGCCGACAGCGCGACCCAATAGAGAAAATAATGCTCCGCCGTCGGCGGCCCGATTGGTGTCCGTCACAAACTCTTCGAAACTGTAGGCGGCGGAACGATCGGACATGACGCAAATCGGATAACGGTCGGTATCGATACCACGGGTTCAATCGATCGTCGTCGAAATTTTTTAACCTGACGTGGCCTGATCGAGACATTTCGTGACCCGGTCGCGCAGGTGCGGCACGACCTCTTCTTCAAACCAGGCGTTGCGCTTCAGCCAGATCTGGTTGCGCGGCGAGGGATGGACCAGGGGAATGAAGCCTGACGCTTCGTAGTCGCGCCACGCCCGGACCGTATCGCCCAGGGTCGCTTGGCGCCGTTCGCGCAGGTAATAGGCGTGAGCGTAGCTGCCGATCAGCAAGGTCAGGGCGATGTTCGGCAGGGTTTTCAGCACGGGTGCGTGCCATAGGGGCGCGCATTCCGGCCGTGGCGGGTTGTCACCGCCGGCGCCGCGGCCCGGATAGCAGAACCCCATGGGCACGATGGCGAATTTGGACTCGTCGTAGAAGACGTCCGGCGTGACGCCCAGCCAGTCACGCAGGCGTTTGCCCGAGGCGTCGTCCCAGGGAATACCCGAGGCATGGACCTTGGTCCCCGGCGCCTGGCCGACGATCAGGATACGCGCCGCCGGATCGGCTGCGCGCACGACGGGACGGGGACCCAGCGGCAGACAGGCTTCGCACACCCGGCAGGCGGCAATGCGATCGAGAAGGGGGACGTCCGGCATGAAAACATGATAGGGTCTTTCGGGTGAATTTCCAGGGGGCGGCTGAGGGGGCGGGAGATGCAAACGGAAACGAGGGGAGGACCGAACGGCTGTGTTATCGCGCTGGCCGTGGTCGGGGGCTTGGCGATCTGCGGGGTCATCGCGGCCGGTGCGGCCGGATATATTCTGTATTTAACCTTCATGGCGCACCAGACCGCCGAAAAAGCGCGCACCGCGAAGGCGGATGCCTCAGAGGCCGCGTCCGTCTCCGCCAAGGCAGCGACGCCACGTCTTGCCGCCTTGCCGCCGCCGGTCGTGGCCATGTCCGCCGACAAGACGATCGTGCGCGACGAAGCGCTCAACCTGGAAGGCGTCTATGACCCCAAGGCGCCGGTCGAGAGCGGCAAGTACGCGCTGCGTGAAATCGATATGGGCGGCAATGACGATTTCGGCGCGTTCGAGCATGCGGGTTTCGCGCAGGGGAACCGTCCGTTGGAATTCGTCTTCGATGTCGCACCCCCAAAAGGGACGGGCAGCAAGGCCGCGACCGCGACGATCCGCGTTGCCGCCACCAGCTATCGGCTGACTCGTGAACGGATCGAGTTCAGCGCGTTCGATGCGCGGGTCGGCGATATCCGCTTTGCCGGCGCCGTCGATCCGGCTTTCCTGATCCGGCTTGACGACACAAACCATAGCCCGGCCTTCGAGGATGCCGCCGTTATGACGGGCGACCTGACCGTGGGCGGCCAGGTCGTCAAGGGCGTGGGCTTCAGCTATCTCCTGAACGACGCTGGGGACTAGCTGCCCTGGACCTCGCGCAGCAGCGAGAAGCCTGAGTCGCCGTCGACCCAGGTGTCCTTGTCGCGGACGATGGCCTGTGCCGGCAGGTTCTGGGTCTGCACGCCCATGCCGTTGACTTTGCGCACGGCGGTGCCGATGGCCATGAATTCGATCAGGCCCTGGCCGATCTCGATGATGTAGGTCTTGACCCCGACAACTTCTTCCGCGCCCAGGCCGTCGGCCTCGCGCTTCAGCCGGTCGATGCAGTGCTCGCGGGCGTCGTGGACCAGGGTGGTCAATTCCGAGATTTCGCCACGCGCCAGCGACTTCAGCGCCGAGAAGATACCGCCGACCATGCCCAGGCTGTAGATCGAGGTCGACATCAAGAGCTTGACCGGCGCGTAGCCCAGCGAGGCCATCGCCCATAGCTCTTCGCCGGTCAGGTCCGACGTCACCACATTGCCCGACCCCAGGCCCGGGTGCGACATGGCGGTGCCCGTCATGACCATTTCGTGGGTGCCCATCCAGGGCAGGACGGTGGTGCGGATACCCAGCACGGCATTGGCGCCGTCAGCGCGCGCCGCCTGGACGATGCGGTCGAGGGCGATATGGCGTGTCTTGTTGAAAATATCCGAGTATTCGGAAATTTCACCGCGCGCCAGTTGCTTGAGCGCGCCGAGGAAGCCGCCGCCGACGCCCATCGAATAGGCGACATTGCCGAAGACGTGCTGGATAGGCGTATAGCCAGCGTCCATATGGCAATAAAGCTCCTGGGCGTCACCGGCTGTGGTGAAGAAGGCGCCGCCGCCATTGCGCGCATTGACGCACGAGCCGACGAATAGGAATTCCGTATTTCCGGAAAGACCGCGCAGGTCGCCCGACACGCCGGTGACGCCCGAGGCGCCATGGCTCTGCGCTTCACGCGCCATGCGGCCGAAGGCGTGCATGCGGCCGTCCTGGATCGCCTGGGTCACCTGGGGGATTTCGCCGCCCAGGATGTTGTTCAGCCCGGCGCCCAGGGAGCCGAGGAAGCCCATGGAGTTGACGCTGTTGCCGACGACCATTTCGCCGGCGCTGTATCCCTTCAGCGCCAGGCAATAGATTTCGTTACCCGACAAACCCGTGACCTTGGCCATTGCGCGCTCCCGCTATGATGTTGTGGCGGGCGGAGGGTGAAATGGCTTTGCGGCGATTGTCAATTAACGATTGCGGTACAGGTAATCGGCGGGAAGCCCCAGCCGCAGGCACGACTGTACCGCCGGCGATGACGGTAGCATGATGCGATCGGCGGCGCCCGCCGCCTGGCGCACGATCGGTTTTTCCCACGCGCGCAGGCCGCAGTCCGGCGTCAGGCCCAGGTGGTCGCGCATCCATTCCGGCACCAGGTCAACGGCGGCACGGATCAGCATGGGCTGGAGCGGGCGTACGAAGACCGGCAAGGCCGGCGCCGCCCGCATGATCTTGAGGAATTCGAAAATGACCGGCGAATGCTCGAGGCGCCCGTACATGGCTTCGAACATCTCGTCCATCTCGCGCTGCGAGGCCGGCGCGCTGGTCGCGCCATAGAGTTTCGCCACCGGCTGGGCCTCGCCGCACAGCGCGTCCCACGCCTCGACATCGAGATGATGGACATATTCGTTATAGGCCTGGCCGAAGCCATACACGGCCGTCGCCTGCACCCAGCTCAACAGGGCGGGGTCGTTGGCGCGGTAAGCCTCGCCGTCAGGCAATTCGCCGGCGATGCGGTCGTGCATGCGCACGACGCGGGCGATCATCGAGGTGGCGATACTGCGGGCGGCATAGACGGTGACCATGGCGGCCAGCCCGGTGCGTTGCATGCGTTCGACGGGATTTGTGCGGAAAGCCGAATGCCGCCACACGCCCTCGCGAACGCCCGGATCGGCCAGTTCGAGAATCACCGCGGCAACGCCGCCGATAAACAGGCTGACCGGGTTCTTGAAGATGCGCCAGGACACCGATGAGGCCAAGGTCAGCGCCGGTTCCCCCTTGGGCTCGGCGAAATCGACCGGGAAACTGCCCGGGGGCTGCAGCATCCGGTGTGCCGTCGCGTCGAGGCGGCGGCCGAGCAAGGGAAACGGGGAAGGGATGACCAGCTTGGACATGACCGCGAACCCTATCCGGTTACCGCTCTGGAAACGATGGGCGAAACCAGGCTGCCCTGCAAAGAAACCGGAAATGCCGCCTGCTGACACGGCCTGTCAGTACTTGGGGGGCGCAAAGCTTGACATTCGCGCCCGAGACGCCACTTTCAGCCCATCTCACACGGGGCCGGTTATGACTGCATCAAGCGACGCCATCATCTCGATTCGCGGATTGCAGAAGACATACAAGGGCGGCCACCAAGCCCTGAAGGGCATCGATCTCGATATCAAGCGCGGGGAGATCTTCGCGCTGCTGGGGCCGAACGGCGCCGGCAAGACGACGCTGATCGGCGCGGTCTGCGGCATGGTACGCATTACCGGCGGCACCGTCATCGCCGATGGCCATGACGTCGTCGCCGACTTTCGCCAGGCGCGGCAAAAGATCGGCCTGGTGCCCCAGGAACTGGCGACCGACATGTTCATCAAGGTGCAGGACACGGTCACCTTCTCGCGCGGCCTGTTCGGCAAGGCGCCGAACAAAAAACACGTCGAACAGGTGCTGAAGGACCTGTCCCTCTGGGACAAGCGCAACGACAAGATCGCGACCCTCAGCGGCGGCATGAAGCGGCGCGTGCTGATCGCCAAGGCGCTGTCGCACGAGCCCGATATTCTTTTCCTCGACGAGCCGACCGCCGGCGTCGATGTCGAACTGCGCCGCGACATGTGGGAAATGGTGCGCAAGCTGCGGGAAAAGGGCGTCACCATCATCCTGACGACCCACTATATCGAAGAGGCCGAGGAGATGGCCGACCGCATCGGCGTCATCAACAAGGGGGAAATCATCCTGGTCGAGGAAAAACACGCCCTGATGAAAAAGATGGGCCAGGTCGAAATCAAGGTCGAATTGAAGACGCCGCTGGCCGCCGTGCCGCAGGCGCTCGATGGCTTGCCGGTCAAGCTGTCGCCGGACGGCACGACCCTGACCCTTTCGATGAAGGGGGAGGCCGACGCCGAGGACGCCTCCGCGGCCGACCTGGTGAAAAAGCTGGCCGCGGCCAATATCGACTTCAAGGCCATCGACATGAAGCGGTCCTCGCTCGAGGACATCTTCGTCAGCCTGGTGGGGGGCAAGTGATGAACTTACACGCGGTCAAACAGATCTACTGGGCCGAACTCGGCCGCAGCATCCGCACCCTGTTCCAGAGCCTGGCGGCGCCGGTCATTTCGACGTCGCTCTATTTCATCGTCTTCGGCTCGGCCATCGGTTCGCGCATGCAGACGATCGAAGGCATTCCCTATGGCGCCTTCATCATTCCGGGCCTGATCATGCTCACCCTGTTGACCGAGAGCACGTCGAATGCCTCGTTCGGCATCTACCTGCCGCGGTTTACCGGCACGATCTACGAG
>FTKT01024190.1_pt1 | contig 12414 bp, 9 predicted proteins | sample 1658271 | NCBI WGS metagenome assembly FTKT01 (sample SAMEA3914811, study PRJEB12502) | metagenome | biome: forest; material: soil | place: Canada | collected 2011-08-04 | depth 0.3 m | reverse complement strand
CTACCGCATGCTCTACGAACACTCGCGGGCGCAGATCACCGGCGGCGACCAGGAGGTGCGGCGCGCGCTGATCCTGGGCGCCGGCCAGGCCGCCAAGCGCCTGATGGCCGGCATCCACCAGCAGGGCTGGATCGTGATGGGCATGCTCGACGACGACCCGGTCAAGCAGGGCGCCCGCATCGCCGGCGTGCCGGTGCTGGGGCCGCTGGACGCCGTGAGCGATCGCGCGGTGCTGGGCGCGGCGACGCACCTGATCATCGCGTTGCCGGGCGCGTCGTCGCGCCAGCGGCGGCGGGCGTTCGAGCTGGCGAGCGCGGCCGGACTGCCGGTGCTGACGGTGCCTTCGGCGTCAGAATTGCGCCAGGGCGATCCGGATCTGGCCCGCGGCGTGCGCGATATCGAGCCGGAAGACTTGTTGGGCCGCGAGCCGGTGAAACTCGACGAGCAGGGCATCGACCAGGTGCTGCACAGCAAGACGGTGCTGATCACCGGCGGCGGCGGCAGCATCGGCTCCGAGCTGTGCCGGCAGGTGGCCCGCTACAAACCGAGCCGGCTGGTGCTGGTGGAGCTCTCGGAATTCAATCTCTATACGATCGAGCAGGAGCTGAGCCACCGCTTTCCCGAGCTCGAACTGGTCCGCCTGATCGGCGACGTGAAGGATCTCGCGCAGATGGAGCGCGTGTTCGACGCATGGCGACCGCAGATCGTGTTCCATGCAGCGGCCTACAAGCACGTGCCGTTGATGGAGGAGCACAACTCATGGGCGGCGCTGCGCAACAACACGCTGGGCACGCACAACGCAGCGCTGGCTTCCGCCAGGGCTGGCGTCGAGCGTTTCGTGTTGATCAGCACCGACAAGGCCGTGAACCCGACCAACGTGATGGGGGCCACCAAGCGGGCCGCCGAGATGGTGGTCTCCGCGTTGGCGGCGGAACATCCCGGCACGCGCTTCATGGCCGTGCGCTTCGGCAACGTGCTGGGCTCCTCGGGCAGCGTGATTCCAAAGTTCAAGGAACAGATCGAGCGCGGTGGACCGATCACGGTCACGCACCCGGACATCATTCGATACTTCATGACCATCCCTGAGGCCGCGCGCCTGGTGCTGCAGGCCGCGGCGATCGGCGAGAGCGGCCAAGTGCTGGTGCTCGATATGGGCGAGCCAGTGAGGATCGTCGATCTCGCGCGCGACATGATCAAGCTGTCGGGACACGGTCCCGACGATATTCGGATCGTGTTCACCGGCCTGCGTCCTGGCGAGAAGCTCTACGAGGAACTGCTGTCCGACAACGACACGACGCTGCCGACATCTGTGCCCCGCCTGCGTATCGCTCGGCTCGACGACCGCGGTGCTGGTGCGAAGACTCTTGACTGGCGCGCCGAGATTTCCGATCGGAGCGGTGCGCTGCCGGACTCCGAGGTGCGCGCAGCGTTGATCGCGCTCGTTCCAGAGTACCTGAGCGTGACTGCCAAGGCGTAGCAGCGGCCTGTCGACTCGTGCGAGCCTAGGCTCGTCGAGGTGGAGGTCGAGGTCGAGGTCGGTGCTCTGATTCACGAGGACACCCGGTTGCTTCCTTCAACGGTTCGTCCAATGGGCGCTGAAGAAGGTTGCGGCGCGTATCAGGGCCCTCTTCCAGAGGCTGGTTCGGAACCGGACATCCGTGCTGCCGGACAGCCCGGTGATGATTGGTCTGCCGACGAACAGGAGAGGCTTGCCCGCGGCGGTCCGCACCCAGGTGTAGACGGCCTGCTCGACGTAGATGGATGCACGCTCATCGATCGCGTCGAGGCAGGCCGCCGCGACGTAGGCGTCGGCTCGGAACATGAAGCAACGTGTGTCAATCCAATTCATCCCCAGATGGCGCCAGCCGGTAACGGGAAGCGCGCGGTCGCGAGCAATCGCGACGACATCGCACAGGTTCTCGACGACGTATTTGCCGGTCAGCTTCAGCAGATAGTTCGTCGATTCATCCAGGCGCCAGTACGCGATTGCCGAGCGGATCAGCAAGTGCTCAAGCCAGCCCTTGCCGCGCGCCTGATCTGACGGATCCTGTGCGAACCATTGGCACGAGACCGTGGCGTCGCCCACCTCCTGTGCCAGCCTCGCCGCTTCTGAGGGGTTACCGCACAAGGCCACGAAGATTCGTCCGGCGACGCCCGCCTCGCGCGTGCGGCGGATGGCGTCTAGAGTCGACCGATATCGCTCGCCCGCGTCGCGTAGGGCGGTGTCGGGCGTGCTCGGCGACCCGAGGTACGCCGTGACGAGGATCGCGGTGTCGGGCCGTGCGAATGCGGCGCCGGTCGTCAAGAGGCACCTCGAGCGCCATACTCCCGGGAGACGTCGCGAGCCGTCTTGAGAAGCGCCAGCAGCACGGTGATCTCGGCCAGCGCGGCGGCTGCCATCGCACCATCGGGCATGCTCTCGACTCGGAATAGGAACAGCCCGCCCGCTAGCAGCACGAAGCCGATCGCGCCGTAGATGATCGCGAGCTGGTAGCGATGGTCGTTCGACAAGGGATGCAGGAAGGTTAAGGACACGTAGTTCGATGCACAGGCGGCGAGGCCGCACGCTAGCGCGAAGGCCAGGGCCCGGAGGGAAGTGTGCATCGCGGCAGCCAGGCCCGAGGCGGGGAATACGTTGGCCAGCCCCAATCCGATCAGCACGAGCGCGACGGCAAGCGACGGACCGATGAGCATGCGCAATGCCTTCGAAAGGCGCCCATAAAGTTCGGCATGCGTCTTGCCGATGAGCAGCGGATAGGCGGTGGAAAGCGCCATGCTGACCATGTTGGAGAGCGCGTTGCGCAGGCGGTCGAACTGCTGAACCTCGACGAGCCTCGCCGGGGCTGCGATCGACGTGAGTGCGGACGGTCCCAGCAGGTAGATAGAGGAAAGGAGACTCGCCGTGAACAGGTGCACGCCGGCTTTGAACTCGCGAAGCAGCGAAGGCGGCGTTTTCGTGTCGCTATCCGCCGTGGCGTCTGGCCGGGCGCCGAATGCGGCGCACAGGGTCGGCCAAGCCGGCAACAGGCTGATTAGCGCGAGCGTCGGGACGAAGGGCCAGCAGCGGGCGATCGTCGGCGTGTCAATTGTGCGGACGAGTTCTGCGCCAAGCAGCAGCAGGCGGGAGCCGACCAGCAGCTTCAGCTGGAGGCCGGAAGAAGGGCGGCTGAGGTGATACCACTGCCATTGCAGGACGGGCCCCACGCCGAAGGCGTAGGTGCTAAGGGCGACGAGCAGGGCGCACGACGTTGTCGGGGTGAGGTGCACGACGAAGAGTCCCGCTGCCAAGATGACGGCAAGCTGGTAGCTCAGAATTCCCCGCAGCAGCCGTGCGGCCCGGGCGGCGGACTCTCCGGCGAGCGTCCGGGGCGTGACGATCGGAAAGGAATAGGTTGCCAGCACCGTAGCAATCTGCGAAGCGAACAACGCCTTGGCGCCGACGACGCCGAGCGGCGCCGAGACAGCCGCCAGCGTTGGCAGAATCAGGATCGTGGCGACCGTGTTCATCAGGTTGGCGGAGGTATAGCTCAACGCCTTCCCGAAATGCAGCGTCTTGGCAATCGAGCTCATGTCGCGTCTGCGTCTTCAGGCAAGGGCGTCGCCCTCATCTCGAGAACGCTGCGAACAGGATTATCACCAACGCGTCGCGGAAGCGGCGCCGCGTCGATCGGAACGCACAGGCGAGCCGCAGGCGGTCGCGCCAGTTCATCCTTTGCAAGACATCCTTCATCCAACTGTCGTCGCCAACCAGTGTCGCGATGCGCAGTGCGTTGAGGCGGAAGCGCCCGTCGCGAATCTTGCCCGCCCTGCGGAGAATTGCTGCGATCCCGACATTGGCGCCCGCTTCGTTGCGGTCGTGTTGGCGGTAGTTCAGGCCGGGTCTTGGGTCGATATGCCATCGCCAGCCCTTGACGCGGGCGAAGGCGTAGATCAGCCAGTCGTGCACCGCGGCCTCCCGCGCTTCTGCATAGTTCTCCCGGACCCACCGGTGGAATTGATCGAAGGCGTTGCGAGTCAGCACGAACGTGCAGCCGGGTCCGGGGGCCTCGAACAGGTAGTCGAAGCGACGCTGCGGCTGCGACTTCACCAGCAGCATCGTCGCTCCGTCGGGCCAAAAGGCGAGCACATTGCTCGAATAGGCCTCGAATCCTGTGCGGCGCAGCGTTTGCACGGCGTGCTCGAGCTTGTCAGCGAACCAGACGTCGTCCTGGTCGGAGAAGGCGACATACTGCGCGTCGCCGATGTCAGTCTCGTGCACTAGCCGCAGGAAGTTGCGATTCGCATTCCCCATGCGCGGCCCACCTGTCGGCAGAAGGTCAAACGAAGGGTTGGCGACGTATTCGCTCAGCAGTTTGGGCGTCGCGTCGTGGGAAGCATCGTCGCTCGCATGGATGCTTACCCGGACGCCACGCTGTGCGAGGATTGAGTCGACCTGCTCCCGCAGCCAGGGAACGCCGTTGTGGGTGGCGAGCAGGACGGCGACCGTAGGTTCGGCCGGTTGGATCACGCCGTGGTCAGTCATGGTAGGTGTTGAGGAACTCTTGGCGCTGCGCGATCGTGGCGGCCGCGCCATCGGCAAAGATGTGGCACGCGTCCTGCGATTGCCGGGCCAACGCGTCCGGATCGCGTGCCAGTGAGGCAATGTGGTCGAACAGGTCGCCTATTGACCAGCTCGCTGGCAAGAGGTTGCCGCACATTCGCGGGTCGAGCATGTAGCATCGCACGCCGCCTGAATCGCGGCAGACGGGGACGCATCCGGCTGCCATGGCCTCCAGCGGAGGCAGGCCGAAGCCCTCGTGGTCACTCATGTGCGCGAACACCTTCGAATCCGCGTACAGCGCGCGGAGCTCGGTGCGGGAGGGCCGCAACAGCACCTGATCGGCGAGTTTGCCCGCTTGCGCGGCCAGATCGTCGTCGGGCGTGATGACCGCCGTGCGAAGCCCGACTGCCCGCGCTCGTGCCAACAGGTCGAAGTAGAGGTCGGCCCGTTTGTACTTGCCATGTCGCAACATCATCGCGATGTCGATGGTGCGCGAGTCGGCCGAAACAGGCGTGCGGAAGAACGGATCGGCCCAGATCGGCGCCAACCGGGGTATGGCGATCCGGAGGTCGATCAGCGATTGCTGCAGGTAGGCATTCGCCGCCAGCAGCAACTCCGCCTTCCGGTAGGCCGCGAGGATGAACCGTTTCAGGATGCGCGACACCATCGGCGAAGCGACGAAGCGCCACTCGAGGTCCTGGATAAAGGCGGCACGCCGGCAGCCGTGCGCCAGCCAGAGCACGGGCAGCGTCGAGTAGTGCGTCGCGATGACGGTCGGCACGTGCGGTGCCTCGCGTCCCGCGGCTGCACCCAGCCAGCGACGCGCACTCATGAGCAACTCAGGCAATTGGAACAGCGCGCGTGCCTTGACGGGCCGCAAGTCGCTGACGTAGGCGACCGGCAGGCCGCCGGCATCGATTTCGTGCCGGTGCTTCCAGAGCACCAGCAAGGTGACGGCCGAGCCGGCGGCGGTCAGGTCGCGACCGAGGCGCAAGGCTTCAAACTGACCGCCTCGGATGGCCAGCGTGGGCAGCACGATGAAGGTCGACGGCAGGGAGGGCGGCTTCGGCGTTCCAGCGGCGTTCATGCTTTGCGTCGCGTCTGGGCGAGGATGTGGCGCGCCGTGTAGGCCAAGCGCAGGAGCCTCGAAACAAGCGCCGAACGGCCGCTTTCCATCCAGATCTTCTCGTTGGCCGCGAAGCCAGCGGCGGCGTGCATGTCGCTGTGTCCGCCCAGGTGATACGTGCCCAGCACACGGTCCACGACTGTGAAACCCTGCAGCCCCCGCTCGCGGAAATATCCGTAGAACCATTCGTAGTCCATCGCGTGGGGCATCGGCTTGTACAGGCCGCGCGACATGTAGAGATGCCGCGGCACCGCGCACCAGTTGTGCGCGAGGTGCATGCCGCGCCACAGCCTGCCCGGATGCGAACGGAACTCGCCGGCCGGGCGGCCGTCCTCCGTCGACAGCCGCGCGTGGCAGCAGGTCACGTGCTCGTCGTCGACCAGCGGGGCGAGGATACGGAGCATGTCGGCGTCGTAGATGTCGCCGGCGTTCAGCACGAGGACCTGGCGGCCGCTCGCTCGCTCGATGCCCTTGTTCCAGGCGTCGGCGATGCCGCGGTCGGGCTCGCTGACGTAGTCGCTCACGCCGTACAGGGTGGGAAGTAGCGACTTCGTCTCGTCGGTCGAATCACCGTCGATGACGATCCACTCGAAGTCGATCCACTGCTGCGCGGCCAGCGAGGCTGCTGTGCGTTGCAGCTCCTTTGCCGCGTTTCGGGTAGCGGTCACGATGCTGAAGAGAGGTCGGTCCATGAGGCGAATTTAAGGGCTGCAGCTTCTTGCGCTGGCGTGCCGGGGTGGGTTGTGGGGTCGTCAGGGTCCGACGATCGAAGTGGGGACGTCGTTGCCGACCGATTCGGGCCTCAATGCCTGTGACGCGATGCCCGTCAGGGCAAGCGCCAGGCCGAACGCCAGGGGAGGAAAGCAGTAGGTGTCCTGCGTGGTCAGGAACCCAAGGCTTCCATAGACGAACAGTAGTCCCACCCGTGTCGCCGGTTCGGTCGCCTTGCGCAGCCTCCACAGCACGGAGGCGATCGATCCGAAGAAGATGAGGAAGCCTGCGACACCGGTCTCGACCAACAGCCGCAGCGGCAGGTTGAAGGTCGACGCCCGTTGCACGTTGATGTGGCCGAACTGGTCCAGAGCTTCCTGCGACAGGAAGATGAAGTCCGGCGCGAAACGTTCGAGGTAGAAGAAGTTGAACTGGCCGAAACCGACGCCGCTGAGCGCGTATCCGGCCCTAGCGACGTTCGCCGAGAGAATAGTCGAGCCGACACGCATCACGCTGCTCAGGTTGGCGTCGAGATCGGCTGCGGCGGACGACTGGATCATGAACGACAGGGCGACTCCGGCCAGGCCCGCGATCGCCAGGATCAGGGGCTTCGTCCATCGATGGCGGTGGGTCACCGTCGTCAGGTAGACGAACTGAGCCGCCAGGACGATGAACATGGTCTTCGCCTGAACGAGATAGGCGCAGACCATCAGGGAAATGCCGAGCAGGCCGTGAAGGATCCGCCAGCGGCTCCCCGTCACAATGAGCGGCATTCCGAACAGCGCCGCAAACGCACCGAAGTACGAAGGTTCGCTCATCAGGCCGCTGGCGCGGTCGATGGTTCCGCTCTCGCCGCGAAACAGCAGCAGAAAGGGATTGTTTCCCGTGAGCACGCCACCAGCCTCGAGTCCGAAGCAGAGCAGATGAACAGCAGCCACCCAGGGCAAGGCGCGCATGGCCAGTTCGCGGCTCGCAGGCCGCCGCAGTAGGACGAGCCATCCCATGAAGACGACGACGAAGAGGCCGAACATGGCTGCCTGCCCTGCGAACTGCGCGATCGGATTGCGCGACCAGTCGAAAGCCGACCAGCCCAGGAGCAGGTTGACGCCGAACGCAAACCCGCCCGCACAGCCCACGAGCGCGAACGAGCGGAGGGTGCGGCGGATGACGAGGTTGGCGGCCACTGGCTCTGCGCGCGTCGCCAGGAACCACAGCAGGATGCAGGCGAGGAACGGCGAGGCTGGTTTGGCACCCGCTTCGCGAAGGAGCAGGCCCGTCGGCGAGAACCAGTCTATCGGCAGCAGCAAGAGTGCCACCATCAACGGCCAGGCGGAGGCGGCCCGTCGCGAGACTCGGTCGGTCGTCATCATCGCGACGCGCCGCCCAGGTGCCGACGTGAAAGCAGCCATGCACCATGACCGAAAAGGACGGCCAGGAAGGCGCCGATCGCTAGCCGGCCGCGGCGCGGGTAGGTGACTTGTTCGGCGGGACGGGCAGGATCGACCACTAGGATCGGACGTCCGTCGCGTTCGGCGTCGATTCGGGCGGAGTCGTATTGGCGAGCCAGCAGGTCGTAGAGCACCTGGTCGTATTGCAATTCCCGATACAGGCTGACGTATTCCTTGTGCGATCTTGCGCGCGGGCCGGGCGACGCCAGCCTGGCGAGCTGTTCCTCGAGCGCTTCGACTTCCGAGCGCTGTGCGCCGACTTCAGCATCGGCGTCCGTGTGCGATCCCTGCAGGACGTCGAGCCGCAGTCGCGCGGCATCGAGCACGGCGAGGGCTCGGGAATAGTCTGCAGCGGCCTGGGCGGGTTCGACCGCGCGCATTCCGGCATCGATCCCCACGCTGGCGACGGCCTGCCGTGCGGCATTCAGCCGGACGCCTGCCTGGGCCACCAGGCCTTCGAAGAAAGTCGCCCGTATCCGCGCCTCGCTGAGAGGCAGGCGATCCAGGACAGCCTTCAGTTCCATCACGTAAGCGTTGGCCAGCGCTGCCGCGCGCGCCGGATCGGCATCGCTGACCGTGATGCGAATCAGGCCGTCGTCTCGGCTGCTCTCAACGTCCGTGTGCAGCGCCAGCCGGGCTCGAACCTCGTCGCGATTTGGCAGGTCGTAGACCCGAGGCAGGGCGAATCGATCGACTAAACGGTCGGCGACGAGGCGGCTTCGAAGCAGCCCGGCGACCTGGTCCGCCCGGCCTGTCAAACCGGCGATGGCGTAGATGTCGCGTCCGATCGCATGCGCGTCTTCCGGCAGGCTGGGCCTGGGCGCCGGCGGGGTCCTGAAACTGGTCGTGGATTCGTATCGCGGAGTGACCAGCGCAGAGCCAGCGAGGCCGATGGCCGCCCCCAGCAGCGACGAGAGCAGCAGCCGCTTCCAGCATCGTTGCAGCGGAGCTAAGATGTCCAAGTGTGGCGTCTGCATCGCATGTCGTAGCGGCGGTGTTTGAACGTGGACGCTCACACCGTCCCCCGGAGACCAGAGCAGGAGTGTGTCAGAGGGCACGGCTCAGCGCGTCCGCTGTCGGAGATCCCGCAGGATCGCTGCCCCCGCGACGCCGATGCCGAGCAGCGCGCCGCCGATGGCGAACAGATATCGCTTGGGCCAGGATTTGAGCTCGGCAGGCTGCGCCACGTCGATCACCTGGATAAGGGCGCCCTCACGGCTTTCGTCGACGCGGGCGAGTTCGTACTGGCGGGCCATCAGGTCGAACAATGTCTCTTGATACTTGAACTCGCGGTACTTGCCCACGTAGTCCGGATCGTTCTGGTCAGCCGGTTCCGTCGTCTCCTGTGCCGCCAGTTGCTGCTGCAGCGCTTCGACGGCGGCTGTCTGCTCGCGCACCTCCGGCGCGGTGTCGGCCAGCGAACTGCGCAGGGCTACCAGCCGGACCTCGGCGGCGGCCAGGTTGGCGCGCAAGCGGGCATAGGCATCGGCCGCTGCCTTGGGTTCGGCCTTCAGCGCATGCGTATCGAAGCCGCTCTTCTGGAGTTCGGTCTGCGCCACCACCAACTTGAGCTTGATCTGCCTCAGCTGGTTTTCGAAGAAGACACGGCGCTGCTGGGCCTCTGAAACGGCCAGCGTATCATTGAGGCGACGCAATTCGGCCACGTACTGGTTGGCCATTGCGGCCGCCCGGGCCTGGCTGGCGTCCGTTACCTCGACGGTAATCAGACCGTCCTTCTTGTCGGCCGTGATGCTCGAAGATTGCGAGAGTTCGCGGCGTGCGAAGGCGCGATAGGGGACGTCGTAGACCTTCATCAGGTCGAAACGCTCGATCATCCTATCCGTCACCGTGTCGCTCTGCATCAGGGCGACGTACTGGTCCGCCGGGTTCCTGGTGTTGTTCCCCGTCAGCCCCGCCAGGGCGCCGAGCGAGGCAAGAGCGGAAGCCGCGCTGCTTTGCTGCTGCGGCGGCAGGAACGTCGTGTGCGAGGCATAGCGCGGCGTCACCAGGAAGCTCGCCCCGATTCCAAAAAGAGCGAACATCACCGGTGCAGCCAGGACGACGCCTAGGCGTCGCCGGATCGAAGCGAGGACGTCCGCGAGCCAGGCGCTGTCACCGTTCGCGTCGTCCGGGACAACGTCCGAATCGTTGCTCTCGATGGTCATGTCAGAGCCCCAGCGTCTTGATGCCGGCCAGCCCGAGACCGAACTGGTACAGGATCTGCGTCCAGTCCTTCGCGTCCTGCACGAAGGTCGCCTTGTTGACCTGCTCGGGCACGAAGATGGCGTCGCCGGCCTGGACGACGGCGTCGTTGAGGTTGTTCCCTGAGTGCCAGAACGATGAACCTTGGCGCGCGCTGATCACCGAGCCGTTGGCCCGGATCATGAAGATGCTGTCCTTGTCGGCGCCACGGGTGGGGCCGCCGGCCTGGGCGAGGTATTGCACCGCGGTGTGGCCCGGCTCGTAGATGAAGCTGCCGGTGTTGAACACGCTGCCGAAGATGCCGATCGACGACCCTCGGCCGGGCACCTTGATCGTGTCACCGTCCTCGAGCGCGAGATTTGGCAACGCGGTCGCGTCAGGCGCGAGCTGCAGCACGACGCGGCCGGTCGGCCGCACCTGGCGCAGGCGCTGCAGCAGGCGCTCGTTGGCGGCCGCCGTGGCGTTCTGCGAGGCGAGTTCCTCGCTCGAGGTCACGCGCTGGCCCGCCTGGTTCTTGGTGATGTCGGTCTCGAGGTCGCGCAGCGCGCGGTCGTAGTTGAGTTCCTGCTGGCGGCGCACGGTCTCGCGCGTGAATTCGGTACCGAACGGGTAGGCGGCGAGCGTCAGGCCGCCGGCCGCACGCAGCGCGTCGTCGATACGGCTGCCAGGCGGCAGGATGTAGTCGCCAGGATGCGCCACCTCGCCCTCGACCCGCACGTGCTGGTTCTGCACGGCCAGCGGCAGCGAGGCGGTGATGGCGCTGAACACGCGCACGACGTCGCCCGTATCGAGCGCATCGTGGCCGTGGGCCGGCAGCTTGAGTTCCGCGACGTGGCCGGTGTTGCGGTCCGCCAGGCGCTCGATGGCGACGCGGCTGCGGTCGGCCACGGGGTTGAATCCTCCGGCCATGCGCAGGAGATCGTCCAGGGTCTCGCCGGGCTTGAGTTCGTAGATGGCCTGCTGGTTGACGCTCCCCAGCACTGCAGCCTGGGTGCCGATGGGGCCGACGAAGATCACGTCGTCGGGCTGGACGAGCTGGTCGGTGGCGCGGCTGCCTTTGAGCAGAAGGTCGTACAGGTCGAAGACGCCGATCTCCTTGCCGTTGCGGCTCAGGTGCACGTCCCGGAAGCTGCCGGCGGCCGAGGGGCCGCCCACCCGCATGAGGACGTGCAGCACCGAGGCCAACCCGCTCACGGTGACGCTGCCGGGGCGCTGGACGTAGCCGCCGACGAACACGCGGATCGGGCGCACCTGGCCTAGCGTCGCGGTGAGCTGGAAGTTCTTGAAGGTCTCCCCGACGCGATGCCGGATCGTGTCGCCCAGGTCGGCGTTGCGCAGGCCGGCGACTTGGATGGAGCCGACGCGGGGCACGGCGATGTTGCCGGCACGGTCGACCGTCACGCGCAAGTCGGCATCGACCGTACCCCAGATCGTGATCTGCAACTCGTCGCCCGGACGCACGATGTAGTCACCGGGGACGGAGGGCAGCGGGTCCTGGCTCGCGAACGGGGACGGGTCGGTCACCAGGTCGGCTCCGAAGCGCCGGATCGTTGGCTTGCGCAGGCGAAGAAGGGCCGTGGACGTGCGACTCGTGCCGGCGCCAGTGCCCATCGCGCTCGATGACGTCGAGTCGCTGTCCTGGGCGGCGCTGGGCGACGGGGTATTGTTGGGGTTCTGCGCCTGCAGCTCGGCGAAGCGCTGCTGCACGTAGAGCTCGAACTCGCCGGGCTGGTAGACCTGCGTGCGGTAGTACGGATCCACCGGTTCGGACTGCCTCGAGGGGGTCGTGCGATTGCTGTCGGACTGGCGCAGCCGCGCTGTCGCCGCCCCGGCGGTTTGCCCGGATGAATCGACGCTTGCACCGCCGGTATTGACGTCCGTGATGTCGGTGCCGTTGCTCGACGTGAGGTCGTTGCTCGTGTTGCCGCTGAACTGGGCCTGCGCGGCCTGCGAGGTCATGCCGAGCGCCAGCGCGAGGGCGGTCGTCGACAGCGTGGCGCGCCAGCGTCGGAGGGCCGGCGCGGCGGCTGTGGAGAAAGTCATCGGCATTGAACGAAGTTCGCGCGGCGCGCGTCCGGTCGGATTGTCGGGAGCGGCGAATTCTAGCTGCAGCATGTTACGGGCTTGGCGGTGTCTCAGGGCCGGTTGGACGCGTTTCATCGGTACAAGCGATAATGGCGATTCATGACAGAAGCATCCCAAGCCCAGGTCCCGGCTCAAACGGACCCCGCCCTCGAGCCACAAGCCGCCCCCGCGCCGGCCCGTTTCGATACCCTCCCTCTCGATGCCAAGCTGATCCGCGCCGTCGCCGATCAGGGCTACGCCTTCATGACGCCCATCCAGGCGAAGGCGATCCCGCTGGTGCTGGAGGGGCGTGACGTGATGGG
>FTKT01456054.1_pt1 | contig 12415 bp, 14 predicted proteins | sample 1658271 | NCBI WGS metagenome assembly FTKT01 (sample SAMEA3914811, study PRJEB12502) | metagenome | biome: forest; material: soil | place: Canada | collected 2011-08-04 | depth 0.3 m | reverse complement strand
CTCCTCGTCCTTGGTGCGATCGGGCGAGCCACCGGTGATGCGAGCCAGTTCGCCCGCGTCGTAGATCGCGGCGGGCGCCACGGAATGGCTTTCCGGCGCGACCTGCCAGGAGCGCGACGCCACACGCGTGTACGCATTGGACAGGCCCAGGCGGGGCCTCAGCCGGCTGAGGAACGGTGCGAGATAGGTTTGCATGCGCATCTAAGTGACGGGTTGGCCTGCAGCGTCTAGAGATTCAGCGTAGTTTCGTGAACGACTCCATCTGTGTCTTGAAAGGCGAGCGTCTCGCCGACCGCCAATGGGAATCCGTCCGTCTTCAAGATGCTGGAGGTTTCCGAAGACAACCTTCGTCGACAGCCGGTCAGGAGCGGGCGTCGGCGCATGTCCGCTTTGAGGCATCACGAGGCGTGGTGCTCAATCGCTTGCCTTCGGTTTGGGTCGACTGGATTCCTTGGACGGAGTTGGAAGAACGCCCCGAACCTTTCGGCTCAGGGCGTCTGGGGTTAAACGGCCTGTCATTCGATCAAGCAAGCTTCGGCGTCGGCTGCACGCGGGTCTTGCGCATCGCGAATCCAACTGCGCCAAGGCCCAACAGCAACATGGCCCACGTGCCCGCTTCGGGCACGGCGGTCACGCCGTGGATCGTGCCGCTGATCATCCGATCGTTGTGGTCGGCGAAGTTGTCATCGGAAGCATGGGACCGGAGGTATACGCTGCTTCGGTGCGGAGGTATCCACAAGCCGGTGCGTTACCGATTGTTTCAGAGTTGCCGAGATATCGAATTCGCCCGACACTGGTTTTTTCGAGACATAGGTCACGCTGCAGGGTCACGAGTGTCGTCCCGTGCTCAACCCAGGAGCGCTGGTGCCCATACGCGGCACCGACAGAACCTGAGCAGCCGTGTTCGGCCAGTTGCTGCCGGTCGCGGTCGACTGCTTTGGGGTAGGCTGGGTCATCGGCAGGCCACATTGGCCCCGAGCGACGTCATCGCCGCCAGCTGACCGAAGCCCCGGCGAAGCAATCTTCCGAGGTTTTTGCGTTTGCGGGCTGGTCGCGATGTTCAGCGGCGATTGCGGCCGTAGCCTGCGCAGGCTACGAACTGCTTGCAGACCTCGTCGCTCGCCTGCTTCGCCTTCTTCGCGAGCACCGGGTCGGTCAGCGTGAGCCTGGCGCCAGGGAGTGCGCTAGTCGTCAGCACCAGAGTGCGCGCGCCCAGCTTCCACTCCATGATGTCGGGCTCCTTGCCGGCCATCAGATCGCGGGCCGTGCGGGTCGGCGCCCCGAAGCGCTCGCGCAGGTCGGCCTGCAGGGCCCTGAGCTCTTCCGGCGACAGGCTCTGCGAGTTGTCGCCCCGCTGGTTGGGGAGGAGCGTGCGGCTGAGCACGGTCTGCACCGAGTACAGTTTGTCGTCGAGGAACGCGAAGCGGGCGGGCCGGGTGCCGAAGAACGGTACCGCGTGCACGTCGATGAGAAAGATGCGGTCGACCGGCAGCGTGGACTGGCCGTCGACCCCGCTGCCCGCGCCGACGCCCGCGTGGCCGCGGCCAGTGACCACCACATCGGCCGCCTCCCATGCCGCAAGCGCCTCGTCCCTGGTCGTGCGGCCGAACACGAAGCCGAACGGGATGAGCGGATCGCCCGGCTGTGTCGCCGAGGCTGCGCTCGCCGAGGGCGAGCGGCCGGCCTCCGACGCGGGCTGGGCCATGGCAACGGCGGACAACGCCAAGGTTAGCGTGAGGGCGACGGCGGTAAAGCGCGATCGCGAAGAGATCGTATCGAGCGTCATGCGCGGTATTTTCCAGGAAGTCCGCAACTGGTCGATGGCGCTACGATCGACTGACCGCTTCCAGGCGGGACTCGGCCAGAACCGGTCGGTTATGACCGGACGCTTTGGGGTAGGCTAGATTACCGGCGCAACCCAAAACTTCAATGATGAGAGCAATCGATGTCCGTCGCTAATTTTGCTCCGGAATTCCGGACGCCAGAATTCGTGGCTGCTCTGAAGGAACTGATTAAGAGCTCCAAGTACCTCTACCGTGACGCGAACCTGAATCGTGACGAGCTTGTGCAATATCAAGTCGGCGCGATGTTTCGCGAGGCCACCGTGTTTGACTGCACCGCGCGCCTCGGTGGCATTGTCGGCGGCACGCGCTTCGTCGTCGTCTCGTCTGCTCCTCGCAGCCTGAGCAGGCTGTCAGAGCGGTCGGAATGGGGACTGGCGACCCTTGGTGCCAACGAGTTGTTCAAGGTCATCGATGTTCAGGTCCTGCAGGACAAGACGCAGATCACCTTGGCACATGTGCCGGCGGCTTTCGAAGCCTATTTCCGCTCATCCGATTCCTGGCTGTTCGACAAATGGACGGTGCCGCAGGCGCAACAAGATCTGCATGCGGCTGTCGGAATGCCAACCATCGCGGCTCACGTTGAGGAAGATTGGCGTCGACGAATCGAACGTCCCCCGGGTATGAACGCAGAGCGGCGGTTGATCCCTGCATGATGATGATGCCTCGAGTTCCTGGAGTCGCTGATCGGCCACAAGCAGCCGGTCGCCACCGACCGCTTTCGGCCACGCTGCCCCGCCGCTCCGCGGAGCGACAAACACCGGCTACATACTCTCGCTAAGGCAGGACATGACGCTGATGACAATGCAAGAGATTCAGCGGGATCTCGACAAGATCTTTCTGCCCTTGGAGGCGCGCGGCCTCACCGGCCTGCGCCTGATCGACCGGGGCTTGCCTGAGGACACGATTGACTCCTTCGAGGAGCGCCTGGGCATGCTGCTGCCCGCGGATTTCAGGGAGTTCCTGAGCGCCTACGACTTGGGCAGGTTCACGCTCGGGCCGGTAGCGTTCTGTGGAAATGGCGACTACCTGAACCACCTGGCCGTGCTCAATGGTCGTCGCGGTCGTCCAGCAGAGTTACTGGTGATCGCTAATTCGGATCCGTATGTCATCCTGCTAAACCTCAAAGACGGAAGCGTGCTGGCGCTGGACAACGAACTCGGCTGGGAGAGGGCGATGCCGGCCGCACGCACCTTCGAGCTGTTCATTCGAGGCCTTGGCACGATGGCGGAAGCTCGCGTCCGACGTGCCGCGCCACCTTCTCTGGCTATTGCAATCGCCGTCGAGGTCGGCGTCGCAAATGCGCCGTACTGGCTCACGATGGTTCGATGAACCTCCCACGGGCGCGATGGCGTTACGATCGCTCCGACCGCCACTGGGCGGCACGCGGCCATGACCAGCCGGTCGCGAACGTCCGCTCCCGGGGAGTCGGCCAGATCGAAGCTCCGTCGACGGAGCTTCGTGGCAGATGCGATGTCACGCCAACTTCACACGCCAGAGAGGTGAAGACATGGACTACGACAAGGGCAAGATTGACGAGGCCATCCTGGCCCTCTTGGGGGCTTTCGAATTTGACAATGGCCGCGTTTGGAAGCGCCTGAACTTCGGGGCGATGGATCGCCTCTATGAAGCGGGTCTCATCAGTGACCCAAAGGGCAGAGCTGAGTCCGTTTACCTGACCGAAGTGGGCATGCGGCAAGCCAAGGTGCTTGCTTCGAAGTATTTTGCCTCGGGGTCATCCTAGTTTTGTGCTCTTGCATTGCTAGGAATGTGGCTGACCAGCCGTCGGGCCCGGCCGCCTGGCTATCGGCGCCGACCGACGATTCCGCGGCCCGGAACGCTACGTCGAAGAAGGCCAACCGGAAGGACGTCTCGCTCGCGATGTCATCGGCATCAAGTCCGGCCAGTCCCTGACTGCGGAGAGGTCTTCGCGAAGTTCATTGTTGGGGTCCCTCAACTCGTGGGAGTTCCCCATGGAAACAGTTGCCACCCAGTCTACGTCGCACACGCCCTGGAACAAGGGCAAGCTGGTCGGTCAGAAGGCACCGTTGAAGCTGAAGGAGATCTGGGCAATCCGGGTTCGTCTGCAGCTCGATCATCGGGCTCGAGAACTGGCGCTATTCGACCTGGGTATCGACAGCAAACTTCGAGGCTGTGACCTGGTGAAGCTGAAGGTGCAGGACGTCTGCCATGGCGAGCGCGTCGCCTCTCGAGCCGTCGTCATGCAGCAGAAGACCCAGCGCCCCGTCCAGTTTGAACTGACACCGGCGACGCGCGCGGCCGTGGAGGACTGGATCCGTACAGCCGACCTTTCCAACGATGACTATCTGTTTCCGAGCCGAATCCACCGCTCGGAGCACCTCGGAACCCGGCAGTACGCCCGGATTCTGGAGGGTTGGGTCGAGGAAATCGGGCTCGACCCGGCGGCCTATGGAACACACACCATGCGGCGCACGAAGGCCACGCTGATCTATCGGAAGACGAAGAACTTGCGTGCCGTGCAATTGCTGCTGGGGCACACCAAGCTCGAAAGCACGGTTCGCTACCTCGGCATCGAGGTCGACGACGCGCTTGAGATCTCCGAGCAAACGGACGTGTAGTTCGAATCTTCTGCCCGGCATGCTGCGGGCAGCATGTTCGGCCTTGTTGCAGTTGGTCTGGAACCTCCGGCATATCAGCTGCGTCTGTGCGATTTAAGCCAGATATGCTGCGGCCGATTAAACTTCAGCTCCTCCCTTCATTCAAAGCCTATGTCCAAACTCACCGAACTCAAGAAGCAAATCGCCGCACTCGAGGCCAAAGCCGAGCGCATTGCGAAGGAAGAAATGGCCTCAGCGATCGCCAAGGTCAAGGACATCATGGCCGAGTTCAATCTCACCATCGAGCACCTGACTCAGGCCGTCGGCGGCAGGCGCGCTGCGAAGAAGGCGAAGGCGAAGGCGAAGACCGCATCGGTGGCCAAGTATGCCGACCCGAAGACGGGGAAGACCTGGTCCGGATTCGGTCGCGCGCCGGGCTGGATCGCCGGGGCGAAAAATCGCGATGCCTTCCTGGTCGGCAAGAGTGCAGCTCCAGAAGCCGCAGCGAAGGCGCCGGCCGCCGCGAAAAAGGTTTCAGCCAAGGCTGCGAAGGCTGTCAAGGTTGCGAAGAAGGCTCCGAAGCCGGCCGCAAAGAAGGCGGTGACGCCTGCCAAGAAGGTGTCCAAGGTGAAGACCGCATCCGCGGTCGCGAAGAAGAAGCCTGCAGCCAAGAAGGCAGCTGCGAAGAAGTCCGCGCCGAAGTCGGCTGCGTCGAAGCGGGCCGCGGCAGCACCAGTTGATCCGATCGCCGCACCGGCTGCTTGACGTCAGGCAACTGGCCGGGCCTTGTAGCCCGGCCTTGTCAGTGGCGATGAAGACGCATGTCGGCCATTACCGGCCGGTCGCCGAGGACGGCTTTCCGGTCGCCGAGCGAGCAAGGCATCATCCACACCGTCACTTGACAAACCACAAATGGCCTCGGTGGGAATGCGACCCTACGCTCCTCGCGACGTCGCTCGTCTCGAGGCACTGAACCAGACCATCGGGAGTTTGCAATGGAAAGCATCGGCCGCGATCTGACTGAAATGCAGCGTACGCCGTTGGCAGAAGCGCACGTCAGGGCCCTGCGAGGAGCCGGCACAGAAGTGGACTACCGCGCGGGAATGCTCCTCGCACGACATGGCGATCCGATGGATCGCTTCACGTATGTCGTGGGCGGCGAGGTCGAAGTGGTCAATCCGTTCACCGAGGAGCGCTTCATGCCGTTCACGCTCGGCCCGACGCAGTTCATGGGCGGGATCGGCTTCCTGAGCGGTGGCTCCTGGTCGATGCCCATGCGCGCCGTCTGCGATACCCGGGTGATCGAGGTGCCCCGTGCCGCGATGCTCCGTCTGATGTCCGAAATCCCCGAGATGTCGGATCACATCATCACGGTACTGGCTGCCCGACATCGCCGGCAGCTGGAGGTCGGCTGGAGTGCCTTGGCGCTGGTGGGCGAGGAAATGGACCGCGATGTGCAACGCGTCGCCGAATTCGCGAGTCGCAACCATTTGCCATTCGCCTCCTACGCGCTCGGGAGTGCCGACGCCGGGCAGCTCGCGGTGGCGTGCGGGATCAGGACGGACCGACCGACCGTGATCTTCGGGCGCGACCAGGTGGTGACCGATCCGACACCGGAGAAGGTCGCCCGGCTGTTTGGCCTGAGCTACGACCTACCCGAAGAGGATGCGTTTGAAGTGGTGATCGTCGGTGGTGGCCCGGCGGGCGTTGCCGCCGCCGTGTACGCCGGAGCCGAAGGCCTGAAGGCCCTCGTGGTGGAGGATGTCGCCATTGGGGGGCAGGCTGGGATGTCGAGCCGAATCGAAAACTACATGGGCTTCCCGACAGGCATTTCCGGCGCGGACCTGGTCTGGCGCGGCGAAGTGCAGGCCATGAAGTTCGGAACCCGCTTTGTCACGCCGCGGCGCGTGGTCAAACTGGAGCGCCTGGCGGACGGCGCCTTTTGCAGTACCTTCGAGGGCGGTCAGCGCGTCCGGGCCCGAGCCATCGTCGTCGCCACCGGTGTTCATTACCGGCGTCTTCAACTCGATCGCGCGGCCGAATTCGAAGGTGCAGGCATCTACTACGCGGCCACTGAGAACGAGGCGCGCTTCTGTCGAGATGCTGAAGCCGTGGTCATCGGCGGGGGCAATTCGGCGGGTCAGGCCGCCATGTTTCTGAGCCGCTTCGCTCGCCACGTCCGAGTGCTCGTCCGCGGCAGCTCTCTGGCCGCGTCCATGTCGAACTACCTGTCCAGCCGCCTCCAGGCCAATCCGAAGATCTCGATCGAGTACGCGCGCGAGGTCACGGCACTTCACGGCACGGCCAAGCTAGAGGCAGTCACGATCCGCGACTTCCATGATGGCGCGACACGCCAGGTCCCGGTCTGCGGTGTCTTCGTGATGGTCGGCGCGGCACCGAACACCGAATGGCTCACGGGACTTGTCGATCTGGACCCGAAGGGCTTTGTCATGACGGGCGAAGCGGTCGGCGGCAGCTCGCCGTACGCCACGTCGGAACCCGGCATCTTTGCGGTCGGCGACGTCCGGGCCGGCTCGGTCAAGCGCGTCGCATCGGCCGTCGGGGAAGGCTCCGTCGTGATCTCGACGGTGTGGGACTATCTCAATGCGCCGCAAACGCCTTGACAGCGCCCACAATGCTTCTCCTGGTCCAACGTCACACCGGACTCGGTGTGCGGCAGCAGACGGCCGCCAATTCCTGCCTGTCGTCAGTGACGGCTATTCGGTAGTCTAAACATGCGCTTCAAAGTTGGCGCCTTGCGCTGGCGTCTGTTCCTTGGCGATGGAGTCGAGTCTTCCAACCACTTCCGCCGAGAGCTTCAGCTCGACTGCTGCGAGGTTCTCGCTTAGGTGCGCGACTGACGAGGTGCCGGGGATCAGCAACAGGTTCGGCGATCGTTGCAGCAGCCAAGCCAGCGCTACCTGCATCGGTGTCGCGCCGACGGTTCGGGCGACCTCGGACAGCGTCGTCGACTGCAGCGGTGTGAAGCCGCCAAGCGGGAAGAATGGCACATAGGGGATGCCATCGCGCGCCAAGGCCGCGACGATTGCCTCATCCGTACGGTACGCCAGGTTGTACATGTTCTGCACGCACACGATCGGACAGATCTTCCGGCCATCGATCACCTGCTGGTGCGTCACGTTGCTCAAGCCGATGTGCTTGATCAGCCCTTGCCGCTGCATCTCCGCCAGGGCCGTCAATGGCTCCTCCAGCGAGCCCTCTTTGGGGCCATGGACGTCCAGCATGCTGCGCAAGTTCACCACCTCCAGCACGTCAAGCCCAAGGTTGCGAAGATTGTCATGCACCGCTTGCCTCAGCTCCGAAGGCGACGTGGCAGGCAGCCAGCCGCCCTTGTCGTCGCGCTTGGCGCTGACCTTGGTGACGATGACCAGGTTGTCTCGGTACGGATGCAGTGCTTGGCGAATGATCTGATTGGTGACGTGCGGGCCGTAGAAGTCGCTTGTATCGATGTGATCGACGCCGTGGTCTACCGCCTCCCGCAGTACCGTCAATGCGGCTAGGCGATCTTTCGGCGGGCCAAAGACGCCCGGGCCGGCGAGTTGCATTGCGCCGAAGCCCATACGTTTGACGGCACGGTCGCCGAGGATGAAGGTGCCTGCCGTGGAGAGATCGAGCATGGTGCTTCCTTGTGTTGTGGAGGGACTGGCCGCCAATGTACTGACGCGATCGCTGCGCGATAAGATGCTTCAATCCACACGGGTTGTACCGAAAACCGAACAATGGCGACCGACTTGGCTGACCTGCAGGCGCTGGTGACCGTCGCGCGCGCGGGGGGCTTCCGTGATGCCGCCCGCGCGACCGGGAGCAGCGCGTCCACGCTCAGCGAGGCCGTACGTCGGCTCGAGAGTCGGCTCGCCGTGCGCCTGCTGACCCGCACCACGCGCAGCATCACCCTGACTGAGGCCGGGGCCCGTCTACTCGAGCGTCTCGGCCCGGCGCTGGACGAGGTCAATGCGGCACTCGACGTTGTCAACGGCTTCCGGGACCGCCCAGCCGGCACGCTGCGGCTGAATGTGCCCACGAGCGCCTCGCGCCTGGTGCTACCTCGCATCGTGCCCGGGTTCCTGGCCGCTTTCCCCGACATCCGGCTCGAGGTCACCGCCGAGGAAGGTTTGGTAGACGTCTTTGCCGCCGGCTGCGACGCCGGCATCCGGTACGAGGAGCGCCTGGAGCAAGACATGATCGCTGTACCCATTGGCCCGCGTTGGCAGCGTGCCGTGACCGCAGCTTCGCCGGCCTACCTCGCGCGCCACGGGCGCCCCGCGCATCCGCGCGATCTGCTGCGGCACGCTTGCCTGCGCGCACGCTTCGCCAGCGGCGCGATGACGCCGTGGGAGTTCGAGAAGGACGGCGAAGTACTCAAGGTTGAGGTCAGCGGCCCGCTGATCGTACGCATCGGCGCAACGACAGACCTCGCCGTTGACGCTGCGCTGGCCGGCGTTGGCATCATCAACCTGTTCGAGCAGTGGTTACAGCCCTACCTGGACAGCGGCGCCCTTGAGCCAGTCCTGCAGGACTGGGCTCGACCATTCACCGGCCCATTCCTGTACTACCCGAGCCGGCGCTACATGCCCACGCCTTTGCGAGCGTTCGTTGACTACCTCAGCCGCGATCCGGCAAGCTGAATTAGATGCGGCGCTCGTTGGGCACCCTTCACCAGACCTGATACGCCGGTACTGATCGGCCAGGTGCAGTCGTTCGCGTATGTCGTCTTTCGGGCGAGTTAGCTTGCGATCTTGGTTGCGGTAAGCAAGGTAGACTTTCCCAATGAATATGCCTGGTGAGACCGCTACCGCTGGTCTGCGAGTTCGCCCCTTCGACATGACTGCCGACGTTCCTGCCATGTCGGCGTTGTTCTGCCAACTCGGCTATGAGACCGCGGAGGGCGTACTCCGCAGCCGCGTCGCAGTTGGTGTGAGCGATCCGGCGACGAAGGTGCTTGTAGCCGAGGATTGCGATCGTATCGTCGGCGTGCTGGTGATGCATGTGCTCGCACCTTGGCATGAGGCGGCGTGCTGGGCGGTAGTGTCGGCACTGGTTGTCGACGAACTTGCTCGCGGCAACGGTGCCGGAGCTCTGCTGCTGCTGTCGGAGGCGGTGGCCTTCGCGCGCTCCATAGGATGCAGTCACATTGAACTGTCTAGCAGCGAGGCGCGGGTCCGGGCACATGCCTTCTATGAACGTGCCGGCTTTGCTGAGGTGCGCAAGCGCTTCGTCAAACGCCTTACTGTTTGATCGGATGTGATCATCACGGTCAGAGGCTTCGCTCCATCAGGGGAGCCGATCGTCTCCAGTCGGCCACAACCTGTCGGTCGCGAACGACCGCTACCGGGTCGTCCGCCGAAGCGGGAGCGGTCCGTTACCTCTCAAGGGAGTCCAGCACAAAATCCGCAGACAGTTGAGCAACGCTGCCGAGGCTACGAGCGGCGGTTGCTCCACGCTGCTCGGTCGCTAGGGAAGGATGATGGAAGCTGTGGTCGCCTCCCACTACCGCCACCCGCACGTTCCCCTTAGCCGTGCCTTCGCCTCTTCGGGGATGTCGCCGTCGCAGGTCATGCTCCCGGGGGCTTCGTCGATGTCCCGCGCGGTGCGCACGAGCCCGGCACCTTGTCTGGCTCGTCGACGTCGAACTGCCGCTCCAATAAATTCGCCGCGATCGGGAAGTCGTGATTGCTGTCCGTCGTGATCCGGAACCGACGCTTGGTCTTCGCTCGGATGCGGTGGCACTGCATCGACCGCTGCACGCGTTCTTTGCCGACGTTGAAGCCTCGCGCGAGGAGTTCTCTCCAGATCCGCGGCCAAGCGAAGTGGCGCAGTTTGCGCGTCGGCACGCTGGCTCATTTCTGGCTCGGCGCCAACATGTGAGTTGACAGAAAGAGCGGCAGAACGAAGCGAGACTCCCCGCCTCGCCTCGCTGCAAAAGCGCGGCGAATACCCCTAACATGGGATACGCTCGGCGTCCCCGAGTCGTATACCATACACCGTATTTCAACGGCGATCGATGCGGCAAGATTGCACTCATGACACGAACCGTGCCACTGCTATGTGCACTGGCTGCGGCTCTGATCGGCTGCAGCACCGCCCTGCCCACCAGCCTGGTACTGTCCGACCGTTCCACCGGCGCCAGATTCGTTGGCGCAGTCGTATCGAGCGGCGAGGCACAGGCAACAGCCTCCATTGAGATCAACGGTGTTTTCTATAGCGGGAAGTTCGATCCTTCCAACGGCAACGCCGTGGCCCTTCTCGTGGGCACAGGTGGCGACCTTCTGCACTGCGTCTTCCACTTCGATCCGAGAACGCGGACCGGGGTCGGTGAGTGCCAGCTAGCCCGTGCCCGTCGCTTCGATGTGACACTTTCGGACTAGAGAAGGCGCAATGCATGCCCCTCCGGATGCTCAGACACTATCTGGAGTTCTGACGTCAAGTTTTTTCCATCGGCTCGCCCCGGATCAGCCGGTCGCGGACGATTTCAGGTTTTCTGCTTTGAAGTCAACGACGTAGACATCAAGTCGAGGATCGCCCACGACCGTCTGGGTTCGGCCAGTGGACGGTTCTCGGCGGGTGTCAGCTTTCAGGTAGGCAGCCGGCGGTCTACCACGTACGCCACGGTCCCTTCGAAATGGCCAACTTGGGCCTCAGAACTGGCAGACCATCGGAGCGGGCAACAGGCTCCGAGGCTGCGAGCAGTCTTGCTGCCGCTGATTGGCGGTGATGGCTGCAACGTGGGTGCCGACGATCGGGCTCGGCGCGAGACGACGCGCGGCTCGCGGCGCAGAGGGTCTGCGGGCAGTCGCCGCGTAGAATCATGGCCCCGGTTTTTTTGCCGCTCTCGGTCGATCACGAACGAAGTCGCATGCTCGTTGAGCAGCGAGCCCGAGTCGGTGGCACAGTTGAATGTCGGCCCAGTGGCTTACTCTGATGTCGGCATCAACAGCCACCGCGACAGATTCGGAGAATCGACATGGCTCAAACGCAAGACGTTACGGAGTACGGCGTTCGTGAGGTTGTGCTGTATGTCGAGGATCATCCGGTCAACGTCGTGCTGATGCGGACCGTCTTCGAGCATCGGCCCGAACTCGAACTCGTGGTCGTGCTCGATGGAGCCTCCGCGATGGCCGTCACACAACATCTGCGGCCCGCCTTGCTGCTTCTCGATTTGCGCCTGCCGGATTGTCACGGCACCGAACTTCTGGCACGCATGCGAAGCGTTCCTGGCTGGGAATGCATCCCCGCGATCGCCGTCACTGCCGAGCTCGAATTCGAGCCTGCGGGCACCGATTTCATGGACGTCTGGCACAAACCGCTACGCGTGCCAACGCTATTGGCTCGACTCGATCGCGTGCTGGTCCCGCGGCCGGCCCACAAGCGAGCGATCTTCCCAACTTGAGTCACTCGACGATACCGAAGCGAAATAGGAAGTCGCAGATCGGCCATGAGCAGACGGTCGCCAACGGCGGTTTCGGGTGGGCTAGACTTCATCGCATGGATCGCTACAACCTCATCCCGGAGTTGGAGGCTTTTGAACTCGAGTTGGGTGAGGAGGAGACACCTCTCGGTTGGGCAAGCTGCACCGGCAACTTTTCCTTAGCGGTCGCCTACGCGAGCCTCGTTTGGCCCGCGTTCACCGAAGTGCGGGGAATGGTGTTCCGCGGAGAAGCGGATGAAGCCGACGTCGATCGTTGGTTGGCCGATTTGGGCCATGATCGACGAGCTGTCGAGGCCATGCTGAATCACCTGCACGTCCTAGACGTTCAGAGTCCCGGCCACTGGGGCCATGCGACTGAGTCGCAGCTTCGCTTCATCGGCCAGACGCTCAAAGCGTCATGGGCGGCGAAGTTGGCCCGCGATTTTCCAGGGCGAGAGTTCGCCGTTGAGTTCCTACACGGCACGGCGCACGACATGCGCGGGTATCAGGTGTCCTTCCATGAGCGGCGCCAACCTGGCGATGCGTAGGTGGGGGCCCGCAGTCGGCCA
>FTKT01000125.1_pt1 | contig 12417 bp, 11 predicted proteins | sample 1658271 | NCBI WGS metagenome assembly FTKT01 (sample SAMEA3914811, study PRJEB12502) | metagenome | biome: forest; material: soil | place: Canada | collected 2011-08-04 | depth 0.3 m | reverse complement strand
CACCGACCCGGAGATCGCCGAGGCGCTGCTGGACGCGGCCGCCCGGGCGAAGGAGCTGGGCAAGCCGCTGCTGCTGGCCCATCTGGCGCTCAACGACCTGTCGACCCGGCTGCGCACCGCCGAGTGCACCGTCCCCGCCTACCCCGCGCCCGAACGCGCGGTGCACGCCCTCGCGCACGCCGTGCGCTACGGCGCCTGGCGGCGGGAGACGGAGCTGGCCGAGCAGACCGCGCGGATCCCCGAGTTCGAGGGGATCGACGAGCCGGCCGCCCGCCGGCTGGTCGAGCGGGCGCTGGGCTCCCGGACGGCCACGGCCGCGCGCACCCAGCCCGGCGGCGCCCGCTTCACCCTGCCGGACCAGGAGGCGGCCGCGCTGCTCGGCCACTACGGCATCGACGTCGAGCGGGCGCTGCCCGCCCCGGACGAGGAGCAGGCGGTCCGGGCCGCCGCCGAACTCGGCTACCCGGTCGCCCTCAAGGCCACCGCCGGACACCTGAAGCACCGTCCGGACCTCGGCAGCGTCCGGCTCGACCTGACCACCGAGGACGGGCTGCGCCGGGCGCACCGCGAACTGGACGCGCTGCTCGGCGGCGCCGCCCGCGCCGAACTGGTGGTGCAGCGCCTGGCGCCGCGCGGGGTGGACACCGTGATCGGCGCCACCGTCGACCCGGCGGTCGGCGCGATCCTCTCCTTCGGCCTGGCCGGAGCGCCCGCGGAGCTGCTCGGCGACCTGGCGCACCGGCTGATCCCGGCCACCGACCTGGAGGTGGCGGCCCTGGTCCGCGAGGTGCGGGCGGCGCCGCTGCTGTTCGGCTGGAAGGGCGCGGACCCGGTGGACACCGGCGCGCTCCAGGAACTGCTGCAACGGGTCTCCCAGCTGGTCGACGACCTGCCGGAGGTCGCCTCGGTGGACCTGAGCCCGGTGGTGGTCGCCCCGCAGGGGCTGGCCATCCTCGGGGCCCGGGTCCGGCTGGCCCCGCTGCCGGTCCGCAGCGATCTGGGCCCGCGCAGCATGAGCACCCTGTAGCCTTCCTGGGTTGCGCCCGTTCGGGTCGCGAACGTCGTGCCCGCCCGGTCGCGAAACGTCGTGCCGGCGCGGACCGCGAACGCGGCGGCCCGTCCGGCCGCGAAGCGCCCGCCCGGGCCGCAGAACAGTCGCCCGACCGCCCGGAAGTACGGAGCGGTCCAGCCCGCTCCGTCGGCGGGACATGCCAGGATGGAGTTATGGCGAAGACCGGTACCACCACCACGCAGGATCTGCGCTCCGCGATCGAGCGCAGCGGCTACTACCCGGCGCTCGTCTCCGAGGCCGTGGAGTCCGCGGTGGGCCCCGAGCCGATCACCTCCTACCTGGTCCACCAGGAGACCACCTTCGACGCGAACGAGGTGCGCCGGCACGTCACCGTGCTGGTCCTCACCGCGACCCGGTTCGTGGTCAGCCACACCGACGAGCAGGCCGCCGACGCGACCAGCCCGGTGCCCTACGCCACCACCTCGACCGAGAGCGTGCGGATCGACCGGATCGGCTCGGTGGTGCTCAGCCGGATGGTGGCCAACCCGGAGACCTACACCCCCGGCCAGCTGCCGCGCGAGGTCGTGCTGACCATCGGCTGGGGCGCCGTGCAGCGGATCGACCTGGAGCCGGCCGGCTGTTCGGACCCGAACTGCGAGGCGGACCACGGCTACACCGGCTCCGCCACCGCCGACGACCTGTCACTGCGGGTCAGTGAGGCGGGGGACGGACCGGAGACGGTCGCCCAGGCCCTGCTCTTCGCCCGGGCGCTGTCCGAGGCCACCATCAGCACCCGGCCCTGAGGCCGGCCCGCCACGATGCCGTACTTCCCGCCGTCGGACCACGACGCCTTCGAACTGCTCGCCCCCGCCGACGCCCCCGCGCCCGCGTACGGCAGCGGCGCGCTCAGCGACCTGCTGCCCTCGGTCGCGGCCGGCCTCGGCGTGCCGGGCTTCACCAGCACGCTGCCGATCGCCCCGGCCGACCGGGTCTGCGTCTTCCTGGTCGACGGCCTGGGCTGGGAGCTGATCCGGCGTCACCCCGAGTACGCGCCGTTCCTGACCTCGCTGCTGGGCGGCTCGCTGGGCGGCACCGGCCGCCCGCTGACCGCCGGCTTCCCGTCCACCACCGCGACCTCGCTGGCCTCGGTCGGCACCGGCCTGCCGCCCGGCCTGCACGGCCTGGCCGGCTATACGGTGGCGATCCCCGGCCGCAACCAGCTGATGAACCAGCTGCGCTGGCAGCCGCCGGTGGACCCGCACGAGTGGCAGCCGTACCCGACGGTCTTCGAGCGCGCGCAGGCCGCCGGGGTGACGGCCAGTCAGGTCTCCTCGCCGCTCTTCGCGCAGACCCCGCTGACCCGGATCGCGCTGTCCGGCGGCGAGTTCCTCGGCCGGACCACCGGCGCCGAGCGGATGGACCTGGCGGCGCAGCAGCTGGCCGCGGCCGACCGCACGCTGGTCTACACGTACGTCAGCGAACTGGACGGCATGGGCCACCGCTACGGCGTGGACTCCGACGAGTGGCGGATGATGCTGGACACCGTCGACCGCCTCGCCCGCCGGCTGGCCGAGCAGTTGCCGCCGCGCTCCGTGCTGTACGTCACGGCCGACCACGGCATGATCGACATCGCCCCGGAGAACCGGATCGACTTCGACGACGACTGGGAGCTGAGCGCGGGCGTCGCCCTGCTCGGCGGCGAGGGCCGGGCCCGGCACGTCTACGCGGTGCCGGGCGCCGCGGCCGACGTCTTCACCGTCTGGAGCGAGGTGCTGGGCGACCAGATGTGGGTGGCCACCCGCGACCAGGCGATAGCGGCGGGGTGGTTCGGCCCCGTGGTGGACGACCGGGTCTACCACCGGATCGGCGACGTGGTCGCCGCTGCCCGGGACGACATCGCGGTGACCGCCTCGCGCAGCGAGCCGGGGGAGTCCTCGATGATCGGCCTGCACGGCTCGATGACCCCGGTCGAGCAGCTGGTGCCGCTGCTCGAAGTCCGCGCCTGACCGCCCCCCCGCCGAGTTCGAAAGCTTCCGAAAGGCCCTCGCTCCACCCATGGCTGAACTGGTGTTCTTCTCCGGCACGATGGACTGCGGCAAGTCGACCCTGGCGCTGCAGATGAACCACAACCACGCCGCCCGCGGCCGGCAGGGCATCATCTTCGCCCGCCACGACCGGGCCGGCGCCTCGACCATCTCCAGCCGGCTGGGCCTGCGCGCCGAGGCGGTCGAGGTGACCGACGGGTTCGACTTCCACCTGTATGTGGTGCACCTGCTTTCGGCCGGCGGCCGGGCGGATTTCCTGATCTGCGACGAGGCGAACTTCTACGCCGCCGAGCAGGTCGACCAGTTGGCCCGGATCGTGGACGAACTGGGTATCGACGTCTTCACCTTCGGCATTACCACCGACTTCCGCACCCGGCTCTTCCCCGGCTCCCAGCGGCTGGTCGAACTGGCCGACCGGGTCGAGGTCCTGCAGGTCCAGGCGCTCTGCTGGTGCGGCGCCCGGGCCACCCACAACGCCCGCACGGTGGGCGGCGTGATGGTGGTGGAGGGGCCGCAGGTGGTGGTCGGCGACGTGGCGGTCAGCGAGAGCGAGGTCGGCTACGAGGTGCTCTGCCGTCGCCACCACCGCCGCCGCCTCACCGCCGCCACCGCCCGCGCCGCGGCCCTCTCGCCGGACGTGCTGCCCTTCGAGGAGCACCGCACCTCCTAGTACCTCCTAGGGGAGCTGGACCACCGAGAACCGGCCGCCCTGCGGGTCGGCCAGCCGGGCCACCCGTCCGTACGGCGTGTCGTGCGGCTCGACCAGCGCGAGGCCGCCGAGTGCGATGGCCTGACGTACCGTCAGATCCGTGTCGGTGACGGCGAAGTAGACCCGCCAGCGCGGCGGGCCCTCGCGCAGGTCGGTGCTCTGCCGCAGGCCGGCCACCCGGTGGCCGTCCACCCGCAGGGTGGCCTCCTCCTCGCCCCGGCGCACCGCCGAGGGGTCCGCGGCGACCACCGAGCGGCCCAGCACCGAGCCGTAGAACGCGGCGGCCAGCGGTTCGTCGTTGGTCACCAGTTCGTTCCAGACCGGGGCGCCGGGCTCGCCGACCACCTCCCAGCCGAGGTGCTCCTGGCCCTCCCAGAGGCCGAAGAAGGCACCCGAGAGATCCGCCGCGACCGCCAGGCGCCCGGCCCCCTCGGACCGCAGCGGTCCGACCGCCACCGTGCCGCCGCACTCGCGCACCCGCTCCGAGGCCAGGTCGGCGCTGTCCACCGCGAAGTAGGTGGTCCACTCGGCCGGCCGCCCCGGCTCGTTCGGGGCCGTCCCGATCCCGGCCACCTTGGCGCCGCGCAGGGTGGCCCGGACGTAGCAGCCCAGTTCGGTCGGGCCGGGGGTGAACTCCCAGCCCAGCAACGCGCCGTAGAAGGCCTCGGCGCCCTCCAGATCGTGGGCCACCAGGCTCACCCAGCACGGCGTGCCGTGCGCCACCCTGACCTTCACCGCAGTCATCGCAGGCCTCCTCGCGGGGCGTCCGGCCCGGCGGCGCGGGCCCCAGGGCCAGATGCTCCCACCTGGAGCCGTGGCACACCCGGTGACAACGCGGACACGCCGGGCAAAGACCGTACAAAGGTCCCGCTTCGTCCCTCCGTGACCGCTTGAGGCAGCACAATGGCGACCATGGACAAGACTTCTCCGTTGATCTCCGTCGAGGACCTCGCCCAGGCGCTGGCCGGGCCGCGCCCGCCGGTGCTGCTCGACATCCGCTACCGCCTGGTGGTCCCCGCCGCGCCCGCCGGGCCGTCCGGCGCCGAGGAGTACGCGGCGGGCCACCTGCCGCAGGCTCACTTCCTGGACATGGACCGGGACCTGGCGGCCGAGCCCGGTTCGGCCGGCCGCCACCCGCTGCCGGACCCGGAGCTGCTCGGCGCCGCGCTGCGCCGGGCCGGGGTCGGCGCGGACCGGCCGGTGGTGGTCTACGACGCGGGGCCCGCCACCGCGGCCGCCCGGGCCTGGTGGCTGCTGCGCTGGGCGGGCCACGGCGACGTCCGGGTGCTGGACGGCGGCTTCGCCGCCTGGCAGGCGGCCGGGCAGCCGGTGACCACCGAGCTGCCGGCGGCGGCCGAGGGCGACTTCAAGCCGGTGCCCGGGCAACTGCCGACGGTGGACGCCGACCAGGCGGCCGAGCTGGCCCGTACCGGCCTGCTGCTGGACGCCCGGGCGGGGGAGCGCTACCGGGGCGAGGTCGAGCCGATCGACGTGCGGGCCGGGCACATCCCCGGCGCGGTCTCGGCGCCGACCACCGAGAACGTCGGCCCGGACGGGCGCTTCCTGCCGGTGGCCGAGCTGGACCAGCGGTTCCGGGCGCTGGGCGCGCAGGGGCAGCCGGTCGGCGTCTACTGCGGTTCGGGGGTGACGGCGGCCCACCAGGCGCTGGCACTGGAGGTGACGGGCCGCCAGGCGGTGCTGTACCCGGGCTCCTGGAGCGAGTGGTCGCGCGACCCGGCCCGCCCGGCCGCGACCGGCGCCGAGCGGGGCTGACGCAGTCGGGGCCCGGCGGATGCCGGGCCCCGCTCCGTCCTACTCCTGCTTCTTGCGGCGGCTGCCGAAGACGATCTCGTCCCAGCTGGGCACCGTGGCGCGGCGGCCCGGGCGGACGCCGTCCGCCTCGGCCTGCCGGTCGGTGGTGCCGACCAGCCGCTCCCGGTGCGGGGCGACCGCGCGCGGCATCAGGATGTCCGCGTAGGCGGAGCCCGCGCCGACGGCCGGGGCCGCGGCGGCCGGCTCCTCGACCTCCTGGATCTCCTCGATCGGGGCGGCCTCGATGACCGGACCGACCGTCAGATCGCCCCGGTAGGCCGGGACCACGTCCAGCAGGCTGGTCAGCGAGTCACGGGCCTCCGCGGTGGCGGCGCTCGCCGCGGCCTCGCGGGCCGAGATCCGCTCGGGCGGCATCATCCGGTCCGCCGAGATCCGCTCCGGCGGCGGCGACATGATCCGGTCGGCCGAGGGCCGCTCGATCATCGGGCGCAGCGGGCGGTCCTGGGGCAGCCGGGCGATCCGCGGGATGAACGGGAAGACCGAGTCGTCCTCGCGCTCGACGCTCTCGCCGATCAGCGCGCGGGCCTCGTCGTCGTTCGGCTGGACCAGGCGTCGCGGCGGGTCGTAGGTCCAGCTCGCGGTGCGGCCCTCGCCGTCCGCGCGGTAGACCAGGGCGACCTCCCAGGTGCCGTCGTCGCGCCGCCAGGAGTCCCAGCTCTCGGTCTCCTTCTCGGCGCCGCGCAGCACCAGCCGCTCGGCGACGGCCTCGCCCAGCTGCGGGCCGGTGCTCTCGCCGTGCCGACGGATCGGGGTCTTGCGGGCTCGCTCGGCCATGAAGGCTCGCTCGGCCAGCACGGGACCCTCGAAGCGGCGTACCCGGTCCACCGAGATGCCGGCCGCGTGAGCGACCTCCTCGGCGGAGGCACCGGCTCGTATCCGCGCCTGGATGTCACGGGGGCGGAGGTGGCTCTCCACCTCGATCTCGATCTGGCCCAGGCGTGGGCGGTCACCACGGATGGCGGCGCGCAGCCGCTCATCGATGGGAAGGGTGTACTCCGTGCTGTCGGCAGCCTTGAGGACCAGCCGTGTGCCGTCATTGCTGACAGCCACGACGCGCAGTTCGGGCACGGTTACCTCCCGGGTGGTGCCTGCCGACGTCACCTGCGTCGCTGCTCCCGTACTGAGTGTGGCCTGCCCACTGGCGACTTGCCACAACCTTGCAGAGTTCTCCGGCGTGTCGGACTTCCGTCCGGACGCGCCGCTGTGGCACGGTTGCCTGTCCGCCGCGTCCTGTTGACGCGTCGTCCGGGCTCCCGGCCGTCCCCGCACGTGGATGTGGAGCGACGGTTCTGGTCGAGCGCCGCCGTGCGTGTCTGGGTCCGTGATCATCGTCCGTAGTGCCGGTTTGACGGGCAGTCGAGAGGATGACCGAGGGCTCAGGCTCCACGAACAGTACTCCATTCGTGGCATCCGCAGGGGCGGCACGCCGCTCAAGTCTCGCGTGATTCACGGGAATCTCAAGAGCGGTGACCCCGATGGCGGACCGCCGATCTGTTGACGGTGATCATCTTCACATATATCGACCTCGGACCGGTGGATTTTCGCCCCTGTGTCCTTCTTTGTGCAAGATAGGCGGACATATCTGATTGATGGACCAGTGAAATGACAATCCGAAGCAAGGGGCGCTGATGCCGGAGAAGCGGGAGCCGAACCAGGTGCGGGAGCCGTCCCAGCGGCGCCGGCTGGACCTCAGCGTGGCTCAGGTCGCGGCCAGCGCGCTGGCCGCGGTGGCCGGCGCGGTGCTCGCCTCGGAACTCGGGGTCTACGGGACGATCATCGGCGCGGCGGTGGTCAGCGTCGGCGCCACCACCGGCGGCGCGATCTTCCAGCACGTCTTCCGCCGCACCGGCGAGCAGCTGCGGGAGGCCACCGAGCGCGGGCCCGGCCCGGAGCTGAACGAGCTCCGGCAGGTGCCGCTGACGGACACCGCGCCGATGCCCGCCGCCTGGCTCCCGGAACCCAAGCCGGAGCCGAAGTCGGAGCCGGGCGGCGAGTGGAACGACTCGCGGGTGCTCAAGGCCGGCCGGCGGCGCGGCTGGAAGACGTACGCGGCGCTCTCCGGGCTGGTCTTCGTGCTGGCGATGGTGCCGATCGTGGTGGTGGAACTCGCCTCCGGCAAGAGCATGCACGCCATCACCACCGGCCAGGAGGGCGGCGGCACCTCGATCCTGCCGGGCCGCGGTTCGACGCCGGACCCCGCGCCGCCGAAGCCGCCCGCCGGGAGCGCGAGCCCGACCGCCGTCCAGGGGACGAGCCCGCCGGCCTCGCCCGGCCCGTCCGGCGGCGCGAGCCCGTCCGGCTCCGGCACGCCCCAGCCGTCCGCCTCCGCGGGCGGGTCGGCCTCCCCCTCCACCCCGGCGGCGAGCCCCTCGGGCGGGCCGTCCGGCACGCCGGCCCCGTCCGCCGCTCGCGACAGCGCCGCGCCGGCGCCGCTGCCGCCGGCCGCGAGCGGGTCCCCGTCGCCGTGAGCGAGGTGGCGCCGACTCAGGCGCCGAGCACCCGGCGCAGGTAGTCGTTGGCGAAACGGCGGTCCGGGTCGACCCGGTCGCGCAGCGCCGTGAAGTCGGCGAAGTGCGGGTAGACGGCCGACAGGTACTCGGCGTCCCGGGTGTGCAGCTTGCCCCAGTGCGGACGGCCCTGGTGAGCGGTCATCAGTTGCTCGACGGCCGTGAAGTAGCCCTGTTCGGCGGTGCCCTTGTAGAGGTGCACGGCGATGTAGACGCTGTCGCGTCCGCTCGCGGTGGAGAGCCAGAGGTCGTCGGCCGGCGCGGTGCGGACCTCCACCGGGAAGCTGATCCGCCAGTCGGAGCGCTCGACCAGCGCCTTGAGCTCGCGCAGCACCTCGACGGCCGCCGCGCGCGGCACCGCGTACTCCATCTCGACGAAGCGGACCTTGCGCGGGCTCGTGTAGACCTTGTACGCGATGTCGGTGAAGGTGCGCTCGGACCAGGCCCGGCTGGCCACCGCGGCGATCGCCGGGATGCTGGCGGGGAAGGCGCGGCCGACCCGGCAGGCGCCCTCCCAGACGGTGTTGGAGAGGAAGTCGTCGTCCAGCCAGGCCTTGAACCTGGGCAGCGGCGCGGCCGGCCCCTGGCTGCGGTTGTTGCGCTTGGTGCTGCACCGGTCGGTGTGCGGGAACCAGTAGAACTCGAAGTGCTCGTTGACCGTGGCCAGGTCCTCGAAGCCGGCCATCACGTCGTCGAACATCATCGGCTTCTCATGGGCCGTCAGCAGGAAGGCCGGCTCGACCGCGAAGGTGATCGCGCTGACCACCCCGAGCGCGCCCAGGCCCAGCCGGGCGCCCTGGAACAGCTCGGGGTCCTCGGTCGGCGAGCAGCGCCGGACGCTGCCGTCCGCGAGGACGATCTCCAGCGCCCGGATCTGCGCGGCGAGCGAACCGGAGTCGCGGCCGGTGCCGTGGGTGCCGGTGCTGGTCGCGCCGGCCACCGTCTGGACCTCGATGTCGCCCATGTTGGTCAGCGACAGGCCCGCCGCCTCCAGCAGCCGGTTCAGCTTGGCGAGCGGCAGGCCGGACTCCACGGTGACGGTGCCGGCCTCCCGGTCCAGCTCGCGGACGGCGGTCAGCGCGTCCGGGCGCACCAGCACGCCGTCGCCGGCCGAGGCGATCGCGGTGAAGGAGTGCCCGGAGCCGACCGCCTTGACCGTCCGCCCGTCCTCGGCGGCCTGCCGGATCACCGAGGCGAGCTCCTCGGCGGACCGGGGAGCGACCACCCGGCTCGGATCGGCGCTCTGGTTGCCCGCCCAGTTGCTCCAGCGGCCGGCGGTGACGGTGGCGGGCATGCGGGGGCCTCCTGCGGTCGGGCTACCAGTGGGTAGGGAGCCTAATCACCGCATCGGCGCAGGTCTATGCCATTGCATTGCACTTTGGTCACTGCACCTGGCGGCTCTCGGCGGCTCTCCCGGGGACCGGACGGGGGCCGTGCGCCGGCGGACCGCCGCCGGCTCTCGCGGTGCCGGGCCGGGGCCGTGCGTCAACGGACCGTCAGCGGACCGACGCCGGCTCCGCGACCGGCTCGGGCGGGTCCAGGCGCAGCCGCCGCACGCCCGCCAGCGCGGTGAAGGCGGCGAAGAGCGCCGAGGCGAGCGGCACCCAGTAGCCGGCGGCCGCGCCCGAGCCGTCCACCACCCAGCCGGCCACCGAGGAGCCGAGCGCCACCCCGAGCGCGAGCCCGGTGGTGGTCCAGGTCATCCCCTCGGTCAGCTGGGCGGCCGGCACCAGCCGCTCCACCAGCGCCATCGCGGTGATCATGATCGGGGAGATCGAGAGGCCGGCCAGGAAGAGCGCGCCGCCGAGCGCGACCAGGCCCGCCACCCCGGTGCACCAGGTGGCCACCAGCACCAGCGGCACCATGCTGACCGCCATCGCCGCCACCCCGGTGAGGAACCGCTTGGCGAGGGTGCCGCGCGGCTTCAGCGCCCCGAAGACCACCCCGGCCAGGCCCGAACCCAGCGCGTAGACGGCCAGCACCAGGCTGGCCAGCGGCTTGTGCCCCTGCTCCTGCGCGAAGGCCACCGTGACCACCTCGACCGAGCCGAAGATCGAGCCGGTCGCCACGAAGGTCAGCACCAGCACCCGCAGCCCGACCGAGCGGATCACCGAGCCGGCCGACCGGGCGGCCGCCGGGTGCACCGGCGGCTCGGTCCGGCGCTGCGCGGTGAAGAGCGCCACTCCGACGGTTAGGAAGACCACGGCCAGCAGCACCCCGGCCTCCGGGAAGACCGCGGTGGCCAGCCCGATCGAGAGGATCGGCCCGACGATGAAGCAGATCTCGTCGACCACCGCCTCCAGCGAGTACGCGGTGTGCAGCTTGCCCGGGTCCCGCCGGTACAGGTGCGCCCAGCGGGCCCGCACCATCGCGCCGGTGCTCGGCATGCCGCCCATCGCGGCCGCGCAGACGAAGAGCGACCAGTCGGGCGCGCGCAGCCGGGCGCAGAGCAGCAGGGCGACGGCGGCCAGCATGGTCAGGGCGGTGGCCGGCAGCGCGACCCGGCGCTGCCCGTGCCGGTCCACCAGCCGCGAGACCCGCGGGCCCAGCACCGCGGCGGAGGTCGCCATGGTGGCCGAGACCGCGCCGGCGATCCCGTAGGAGCCGCGCAGCTGGGAGAGCATCGTCACGATGCCGATCCCGGTCATCGAGATCGGCAGCCGGGAGACGAACCCGGCGGATGAGAAGGCCAGACTGCCCGGCGCGGCGAAGATCTGGCGGTAGCTGGACAGCACGACGGCTCCGGGTGGTAATGGACGTTGCTCGTCCGGACAGCTTACGAAGCTTGGCAAACCAGATAAACCGGACACCCGGCGTGGCCCGCCCGGCGGCCGCCCGCCGCGCAGTGGCAGGATCGGTGCCATGTCCGACGCGCTCACCCTCACCGACCCGGCCCCCTACGACGCGCTGCTGCTGCTCTCCTTCGGCGGCCCGGAAGCCCCCGAGGACGTGGTGCCGTTCCTGGAGAACGTCACCCGCGGCCGGGGCATCCCGAAGGAACGGCTGGCCGAGGTCGGCAAGCACTACTTCCTGTTCGGCGGCGTCAGCCCGATCAACGGGCAGAACCGCGAGCTGCTCGCCGCGCTCGGCAAGGACTTCGCCGAGCACGGACTGGACCTGCCGGTCTACTGGGGCAACCGCAACTGGGCCCCGTACCTGGTAGACACCCTGCGCGAGATGGCCACCGCCGGCCACCGCCGGATCGCCGTGCTGGCCACCAGTGCCTACGCCGGCTACTCCGGGTGCCGCCAGTACCGCGAGAACCTGGCCGAGGCGCTGGCGCGGCTGGCCGAGGAGGGCCTGCCCGCGCTGACGGTCGACAAGCTGCGGTACTTCTACAACCACCCCGGCTTCGTCCAGCCGATGATCGAGGCCACCCTGGCCGCGCTGACCGAGCTGCCGGCCGCCACCCGCGACCAGGCCCGGCTGGCCTTCACCACGCACTCCATCCCGACCGCGATGGCGATGAGCTCCGGCGACCCCGGCGACCCGGCCCGCGGCACCCCGGGCGGCGCCTACGTCGCCCAGCACCTGGAGCTGGCCCGGCTGATCGCCGAGGCGGTCGCCGAGGCCACCGGCGTCGCCGACCGCCCCTGGGAGCTGGTCTACCAGAGCCGCAGCGGCGCCCCGCAGATCCCGTGGCTGGAGCCGGACATCTGCGACCACCTGGAGGCGCTGCACGCGCAGGGCGCCCCGGCGGCCGTGATGGTCCCGATCGGCTTCGTCTCGGACCACATGGAGGTCAGGTACGACCTCGACACCGAGGCCACCGCCGAGGCCGCCGAACTCGGGCTGCCGGTCGCCCGGGCCGCCACGGTCGGCGCCGACCCGCGCTTCACGGCGGCGGTGCGCGAGCTGCTCCTGGAGCGCGCGGCCACCGAGCGGGGCGAGGCCGCCCAGCGCCGCGCGCTGGGCTCGCTGGGCGCCGGCCACGACGTCTGCGCCCTCACCTGCTGCCCCAACCCGCGTGCCCCCAGGCCCGCGGCGGCGCAGGCCTGACACTCCCTCACCCATCTTCCGGAGGATCCCCGTGCCCGACCCAGACCTGCTCGACGAGCTGCTCGCCGTCGCCCTGGAGGCCGCCCGGCAGGCCGGCGAACTGCTGCACGGCGGCCGCCCGGCCGACCTCGCGGTGGCCGCCACCAAGAGCAGCCCGGTCGACGTGGTCACCGAGATGGACCTGGCCTCCGAGAAGCTGATCGTCGAGCTGATCGCCGAGCGCCGGCCGAGCGACGGCTACCTCGGCGAGGAGGGCGCCGAGCGGCCGAGCGGCAGCGGCGTCCGATGGGTCGTCGACCCGCTCGACGGCAC
>FTKT01000895.1_pt3 | contig 12424 bp, 6 predicted proteins | sample 1658271 | NCBI WGS metagenome assembly FTKT01 (sample SAMEA3914811, study PRJEB12502) | metagenome | biome: forest; material: soil | place: Canada | collected 2011-08-04 | depth 0.3 m | reverse complement strand
ATGCTCGCGATGGGCGCGGCCACCACCCTGGTCGGTGTGCTGCCCACCCACGCGGTGGCCGGCGTCTGGGCCCCGGTCCTGCTCATCGCCCTGCGCATCTGTCAGGGCGTCGCGGTGGGCGGCGAGTTCGCCGGCGCGACCCTGCTCACGGTGGAGAACGCCCCCGAGAACAGGCGCGGCCTGTTCGGCGCCGTCCCCGCGATGGGCACCGGCGCCGGCTTCGTGCTGGCCAGCGGTGTCTTCGCGCTGGTGTCGCAGCTGCCCGACCACGCCTTCCTCACCTGGGGCTGGCGAGTGCCGTTCCTGCTCAGCATCCTGCTGGTGCTGTTCGGCGTCTGGCTGCGCCGCGGCATCGAGGAGACCCCGGTCTTCGCCGAGCTGGAGCAGCGGCACGAGAGGGTCCGGTTCCCGCTGCGGACCACCGTCGGCAAGCAGCCCGGCGCCGTCCTGCGGGTGCTCGGCATCACCGTCTCCGGCTTCGTCTGGGGCTATCTGATCCAGGCGTTCGCGCTCTCCTACGCCACCAAGAACCTGCACATCCACAAGGTGACGATGCTCTGGGCGATCGCCGTCGCCTCGGCGCTGGAGATCGTGGCCATCCCGTTCTGGGGCTGGCTCTCCGACCGGATCGGCCGGCGCTGGACGGTGGCGGCCGGACTGCTGTGCACCGCGGCCTACGTCTTCCCGTTCTTCAGGCTGCTGGACACCAGGAGCACCCCGATGATCTTCCTGGCCATGGTGCTCGCCATCCCGATCTGCAAGGACATGATGTTCGGCCCGCAGGCCGCCCTGGTCGCCGAGCAGTTCGACGCCCGGTGGCGGTTCAGCGGAGTCAGCGTCGGCCGGGAGTTCGGCGGCGCGCTCTTCGGCGGCACCGCCCCGTTCATCGGCACCGCCCTGGTCGCCGCCAGCGGCTCCATCACCCCGGTCGCGCTCTATGTGATCGCCGGCTGCCTGGTCACCGCGGTCGCCGTCTTCAGCGGCCGCGAGACCTCGCGAGGCGAGATCCCGGCCGTGGCCTGACCCCGGCCTCCCCGCACCGGGGAGGCCCCAACCCCCTCCGCAGGAGAGACGCAGTGAGCACCCAGCCCCTTCGCATCGCCAAGATCGAGGCCCTGGCCCTGTCGGCCAGCTTCGACGACCTCTACGACTCGCCCGAGGAGGTGCCGGACTGGCTGCGCTTCCCCGCCTCCAGCCACCGGGTGCTGCCCCGTCGGGGCCAGTACGCCACGCTGGTCAAGGTGCACGCCGAGGACGGCACCGTCGGGATCGGCGAGGCCTACGGGCTGCCCTCCCCGGAGGTCACCGCCACCGTCGTCTCCACCGTCCTCGCCCCGCTGCTGGTCGGCCAGGACGCGCTGGCCACCACCGCCGTGTGGGAGCGCCTGTTCCAGGGCCAGGCCGCCGGGGGGCACAACCGGGGCTTCTACCTCGAAGCCATCGCCGGTGTCGACCTGGCCTTGTGGGACCTGCGCGGCAAGCTGGCCGGCGAGCCCGTGCACCGGCTGCTCGGCGGCCCGGTCCGCGAGCGGATCGACTGCTACGCCAGCCCCGTGGCCCTGCACGCCGACCCCGAGGACTCGGCCCGCCAGGCGCTCGACTACGTCGCCGCCGGCTTCAAGGCGCTCAAGGTGAAGATCGGTCGCGGCGTGCGCGTCGACCGGGCCCACCTGAGTGCCGTGCGCGCCGCCGTCGGCGACGACATCGAGATCCTCACCGACGTCAACTGCGCCTACGACCTGGACGAGGCGACCCGGGTCGGCGCCGTCCTCGCCGACCTCGGCATCTCCTGGTACGAGGAGCCGCTGCAGGTGGACGACCTCGCCAACCTGGCCGAACTGCGCCGCCGCACCGGCCTGACGATAGTCAACGGCGAGACCCACTTCACCCGCTTCGACCTGCGGGACTCGCTGCTGCACCGGGCGATCGACGTCTTCATGCCGAACGTGGCGCGCTGCGGCGGCATCACCGAGGCGATGCGGTTGGCGGCCCTGGCCTCGGCCTTCCACGTGGACATCGCCCCGCACGGCGTCGGCTCCGGGGTCAGCCTCTGCGCGGCCCTGCAGCTCTGCGCGGCCACCCCCAACCTGCGCACCTACGAGTACAACCGGCTGCCCAACCCGATCCGCGAGCGGATCCTGCTCAACCCGCCGGTGTTCTCCGACGGCGCGCTGACCGTCCCGACCGGCCCGGGCCTCGGCTTCGAGCTGGACGAGGCGGCCGTCGACCGCTACACCGTCGCGCGTTTCTGAATCCCCGTCAGACCCCGCTCCTCGCTCCCCGCCCACGGAGGCAGGCCATGTCATCGTCCGAGCCGCACCACCCGAGCCGCCGCTCCATCCTGCGCGGCGCCGCGATAGCCGGCGCCGGAGCGGCGCTCTCCCCGCTGCTCACCCGGTTCTCCGCGGCCGCCGCCACCGCGGGCGGCTACACCATCCGCTACGACCAGGCCGCCAAGCAGACCATCAAGGGCCTGGGCTTCGAGATCCAGTCGGACTCCATCGGCTCGGGCAACAACGGCCTGCCGAGCACGGTCAGCGGCGTCCCCTACGACCTCACCGCCACCGAGCGGACCCGCTTCTACCAGCAGATGCTCAAGGTCCGCTCCGACCACGGCTTCCGCTACTGCCGGCTCGCGCTGGGCCTGTACTACCGGGGCACCGACAGCACCGGCAAGTACCTCCAGGACCGCTACCCCGGACAGGCCGCGCTGCTGGCCGAGATGATCAGCCAGTCCGCGATCGAGGGCGTCTCCGCCGAGTACTGGTCGCCGACCCCGGGGTGGAAGTCCAACAACTCCTACATCGGCGGCTCGCTGGCCTCGTTCGCGCCGGCCGACCTGGACGCGCTCGGCAACGCCATGGTCGCCGACCTCGACCACCTCGCGTCGCAGGGCGTGCCGATCTCCATGTGGGGGCTGCAGAACGAGCCCGTCTACAGCACCCCGTACTCCTCCTGCGTCTACAGCGCCACGCAGTACCACCAGGCCTTCGCGGCGATCGCCCCGAAGATCCGCGCCAAGTACCCGAACGTGCTGATCCACGCCAACAGCCTGGACGGCTGGAGCGGTTCCTTCGGCCAGGCGATCAAGGCCGATCCCACCGCGCTCTCCTACGTGGACGCCTGGACGTACCACCGGATCGGCACCGACAGCAACGAGCAGATCACCGGCGACTACACCTCGGGCGCCGTCGGCAAGCAGGTCTTCAACAACGAGTTCGAGTACCTCGACAACCAGACCTCGAACGTGCGGACCATCAACACCGCTCAGTCGATCATGAACTGGATGGTGTTCCAGAACGCGCCCACCTGGTTCTGGCTGCACGCCCTCAAGCCCACCACCAACGCCGAGTCCCCGGGCTACTCGCTCGGCTTCTGGCGGCCGCCGAGCGACACCGACTTCAGCCACTTCCCCGACATCCCGGTCGGCCACTGGGACTTCAACCCGCAGAACTGGAACTCCGTGGCCGGGTTCGTGCAGTACATGCCGTGGGACTCGGTGCGCTACGGGGTGGACGAGTCGGCCGTCCTGCAGGACCAGCGGATCATGGCCTGGAAGACGCCGCAGGGCAAGCCGGTGTTCGCCGTCACCAACCGGTCCAGCACCAGCTCGTTCACCTACACGGTGGACACCCAGACCGCCGCCACCTTCCAGGGGCACCGGTTCGGCCCGGCCGTCAACAACCAGACGCTGCCGACGCAGACCGGGCCCACGCTCACCCTGACGCTCCCCCCGCTCTCCATCGAGTTCTGGGTCCGCACGCCCTGACCCGCCCGCCCCGTCCCGGTACACCTGAGAGGATTCCCACCCGTGCTCCCTGACCAGCCCGACGCCGGCTCCGACCGGCCGTCCGCACTCCAACGCCGCACCGTGCTGGGCCTGTTGGCCGCAGCCGGCGCCGGTACCGCGCTCGGGATCAGCGCGGCGCCGCGCGCTGCCGCGAGCACCTCCGGAACGTCCACCGGACCGTTCGCCTACAAGATCCAGAACAACTCGGGCGGTGTCCGGCAGACCATCCTGGGCCTCGGCTTCGAGATCCAGTCCGACCACATCGGCGCCGTCAACAACCAGATGGACCCCAACGATCCGGTGATCTCCGGCGTCCCGCACGACCTGGTGGCCAGTGAGCGGACCCGCTTCTACCAGCAGATCCTGATGGCCGGCCGCAGCGACCACGGCTTCCGGTACTGCCGGCTCGCCCAGGGCCTGTGGCTGCGCGGGGTCTCCGCGGACAGGAAGCAGATCATCGGTCGCTGGCCCACCCAGATGGCCGAGTTGGCCGAGATGCAGACCCAGGCGAAGCTGGACGGCCTGGCGGCCACCTACTTCACCCCGGCGCCGTACTGGAAGTCCACCGGGAGCCTGATGAACGGCACCCTGGCCTGCTTCGACCCGTCGTTCACCACCACGCACCCCGAGTACAACGCAGACACCGCCAGGTTCCTGAACGACTTCGGCGACGCGGTGGTGCGCGACCTGCAGTACCTGGAGAACAACGGGCTGCCGGTGCGGTTCTGGGGACTGCAGAACGAGCCGGGCAACTGGAACCGGGCGTACGGCAGTTGCGGCTACACCGGGGACACCTACCGGCAGACCTTCGACGCGGTGGCGCCGAAGGTGCGGGCCGCGTTCCCCGGCGTCACGATCCACGTCGACTCGCGGGACGGCCAGTCGGGCGCCTTCGGCACCGCGGTGCGCGGCGACTCCACCGCGCTGAGGTACGTGGACGCCTGGACCCACCACTACACCAGCCAGCCCTCCGACAACCTGATCAGCGCGCCCTCGTACTACCTGGACAACACCCTCGGCCGGCCGGTCTTCAACGACGAGTTCGAGTGGGAGGGATCGACCACCGGCAACTACCAGCAGACGGTCGACACCGCCCACTCGATCATGAACTGGATGGTCTTCGCCAACGCGCCGACCTGGTTCTGGCTGCACGCCCTCAAGCCCACCTACACCGACACCGCGGTCGGCTACGGCCTCGGCGTCTGGCGTCCCTCGGACGACAGCGACTACACCAAGTACGCGGGCGTGAAGCAGGGTTACTGGGACTACAACGCGCCGGTGTGGAACGCGGTCAGCGGCTTCGTCCAGTACCTGCCGTGGAACTCGGTGCGGTACCAGGTGGACGAGCCGCTCGACCCGGCCACCGGGAAGCCGTACGTGGACCGGCGGATCATGGCCTGGAAGACGCCGCAGGGCAAGCTCGTCCTCGCCCTCACCCACCGGGTGCCCAACGCGTCGACCGCCACCGCCGCGCCGTACACCTTCACCGTCGACACCGGCAGCAGCCGCACCTTCACCGGCCACCGCTACCGCTGGAGCCCGCACGACCAGCCGCTCGCCGACAACAACGTGCCGCAGGCCACCCGCTCCGGGCCGGGCCTGAGCATCACCCTCGATCCCAACACCATCGAGTTCTGGATCGAGAACATCTGACCGTACCTCCCTCGCGCCGAGCGGAGGTACGGTCGGCGATTCCCCGGGTGACGCCCGGCGCGCTCTCAGCCGGCGAAGGCGCGGGCCGGTAGCCCTGACACGCTCGGGCGGACCAGGAAGAGCGCGCCCGCGGCCGGTTCCGGGTCGGCCAGGCCCAGGCGGGAGGTGGTGGCGAAGAGCTGGTCCAGGTCCCGGCCGCCGAAGGTGCAGGCCGAGACCTGGGCGGCGGGCAGCTCGACGACGTCGGCGAGGGCGCCGTCCGGCGTGTAGTGGTGGACGCGGCCGGCGCCCCAGACCGCGACCCAGACACCCCCTTCGGCGTCGACGGTCAGGCCGTCGGGGGAGCCGAGGTCGCCGAGCAGCGCGAACGGGCGCGGGTCGTGCAGGCCCTCCTCGGGCGTCCAGCGGTACCGGTCGATCCGGCGGGTCGCGCTGTCGGTGTGGAAGGCCAGGTCGCCGGTGGCGTTCCAGGCCAGCCCGTTGGGGATGGTCAGCCCGCGCCGCACCCGGCTGACGGTGCGGTCCGGGTCGAGTCGGTACAGGTCGCCGCCGCCCGGGCGTGCGTCGTAGGCCATCGACCCGCAGTACAGCCGGCCCGCGGGATCGCAGCCGCCCTCGTTCATCCGCACCGACGGGCCGCTCCACAGCTCCTCGCCGAGCGTCAGCGGTGTGCCGGGGCCGTCGTCGAAGGCGAAGCCGCGCTCCACGGCGTAGACCAGCCCGCCGCCGGCGCGCGGGCGCACCAGCGCCACGACGTCGGCGAGATGACGCCGTGTCACCTCGCCCCGGGTGTCGAGTTCGAGCACGTCGCCGGCGAGCAGGTCCACCCAGCGCAAGCCGTCGGGCCAGCGGTTCCCGGTGATCCACACCGGCCCCTCCCCGTGCCGCGTCAGCGGCGGGGTGAGCTGTTCGGCCTTCATGCGGGCAGCCTCCTGGGGTTCCGGCGGGCCCCTTCGGGCCCGGGGCCGGTGTGCGCGAAGTCTTGTGGAGCGGACGGTTCTCTGCATATATCTGCTTAGCAGCCTAGTCGCTAAGGAGTTTGCCGTGACGCCACCCCGTCGCTCCGCGCCCCAGAAGTCCTCCGATGCCGATCCCACCGACTCGCGCTTCTCCAGGCGTGCCGCCCTGAAGGGCCTGGTCGCCGCCGGCGTCCTGGCCGCCGTCGGTGACGGCCTCTTCATGGCCCAACCGGCCGGCGCCGCCACCGCGCCCGCCGTGATTCCGCCGCTGCCCGACACGGTCTCCGGCGTGGCCACCCCGCAGCTCCCGGTCACCTCGGGCTGGCGCTACACCACCAGCCCGCCCGCCTCGTTCTGGACACCGGGCACCAACACCTCGTCCTGGCAGGCGATCCAGGTGCCCGGAGAGCCGGCGCTGCAGGGCCAGACCGTGCCCTCGAACGTGGAGTGCGCCTACTCCACCACCCTCGCCATCCCGGCCGACTACGCCGGCTGTACCGTCATGCTGCGCTTCGACGGCGTCTACAGCTCCGCCCGCCTGTGGGTCAACGGCACCCTGGTGCGCACCCACGAAGGCGGCTTCACCACCTGGTACGCCGACATCACCTCGCTGGTCACACCGGGCTCGCAGGCCACCGTCACGCTGGGCGTCACCGACGAGTCCGCCACCATCGCCGGCCAGTCGGCCTACGCCAAACACAACATCGGGGGCATCCTGCGCGAGGTGACCCTGGTCGCCCTGCCCGCCGCGTACCTGACGCGGCTGCACGCGGACACCGCGTTCGACGCCTCCTACACCAACGCCACCCTCACCGTGACCGCCGCCGCCGTGCTGCCGGCGGGTGCGAGCGGCACCGTCACCCTGGCCCTGACCGACCCCAACGGGCAGCCGGTCACGCTGTCGCCGTCCACCGTCACGCTGACCGGAGCGGCCCCGCAGAGCGCCGTGGCGATCGCGGTGGCCGCGCCGCTGAAGTGGGACGCCGAGCACCCCGACCTCTACACCCTGCAGGCCACCTTCCAGGCGCCCGGGGCGGCGGCCGAGACGACGAGCCGGCGGATCGGCTTCCGCCAGATCAAGGTGCAGGGCAACCAACTGCTGGTCAACGGCAAGCCGGTGCACCTGCTCGGGGTCTGCCACCACAGCATCACCGAGCCGCTGGGGCGTTCGACGACGCCGGCCCTGGAGCAGCAGGCCCTGCAGCTCTACAAGGACGCGAACTGCAACTTCATCCGGACCTCGCACTACCCCCCGACGCCCGCGATGCTCGACTGGGCCGACCGGCTCGGCATCTACGTCGAGGTGGAGGCGCCGGTCTGCTTCCAGTACAACACCGTCAACGACCCGGCCTACGCCGACCAGTACCTGACCCAGTACGCCGAGCTGGTCGAGCGCGACCGCAGCCACGCCAGTGTCATCGACTGGTCGCTCGGCAACGAGAGCGGGATGGGCGTCAACTTCGCCTCCGAGAACACCTTCTCCCACCAGACGGACCCCAGCCGCCCGACGGTCTTCGAGGTCGCGGCGAACGACAACGGCGGCAGCCAGGCCGACATCTACAGCGGCCACTACCCCAGCCTCGGCACCGCCTACGGCAACGCCAACCAGCCCGTCCAGTACGGCGAGTTCGCGCACATCCCGTGCTACAACCTCGACACGCTGAGGGCCGACCCGGGGGTGCGCGACTTCTGGGGCCACAGCATCGCCAAGCTCGCCGCCAAGTTCCGCACCACCAACGGGGTGGTCGGCGGCTCGATCTGGGCGGCCATCGACGAGGTGTTCCACCTGCCGGGCGGGCCGGTCGGCTACGGCGAGTGGGGCGTCATCGACCTGTGGCGGCGGCCCAAGCCCAACTGGTGGTTGACGAAGAAGGCCTACTCGCCGGTGCAGATCGCCGACGGGGTGCTGACGGGGCTCACCCCGGGCGCGGCGATCCCGGTCGCGGTCGCCAACTGGTACGACCACAGCAACCTCGCGGAGCTGACCATCGGCTGGCAGCTCGGCAGCAGGTCCGGCACCCTGACCGGGGTCGACATCGCGGCCCGGCGCAGCGGCACGCTCACGATCCCGGCCGGTACCTGGTCCTCGGGCGACGTCCTGCAGTTGACCTTCAACCGCGGCTCGCAACTGGTCGACCAGTACCGGCTGTGGCTCAACTCCCGGACCACCCCGGCCTTCACGCCGGCCGGCGGCACCCCGCCCACCGTCCAGGAGAGCGCCACCGGCATCACCGTCACCGGCGTCGACCTGCCGTTCAGCGTGACCTTCGACAAGGCCACCGCACGCCTGGTCAGCGCCACGGCGGGGGCGGCCATGGTGCTGACCGGCGGCCCGGACCTGGTGATCTCGCGCGCCGTCCCCGGGCCCTGGGTCGGCAGCTCGGCGACCGTCACCACCAGCGGCGGTCAGGCGGTGGTCACCCTGGCCGGGCGGTTCGGCACGGTCAACACCAGCCTCCAGGTGTCCATCGACGGCCGCGGGCTGCTCACCACCACGTACACCGTCGCCAACCCGCCCACCGGCCAGGTCAGCGACGTCGGCGTGCAGTACCGCCTCGCCGACGCCACCGACACCCTGAGCTGGCAGCGGGACGCCCAGTGGACGGTCTACCCCGACGACCACATCGGGCGGGCGAGCGGCACCGCGAGCAGGTCCAGGGCCGCCGGCACCGACGGCTACCGCGTGCAGCCGAGCTGGCCGTGGTCGCAGGACACCCACAGCTACTTCCTGTTCGGCAAGGACAGTGCCGCGCACTGGACCAACGACTTCCGCAGCGCCAAGGCGAACGTCCGGCTGGCCAAGGCGGTGGTCGCGGCCTCGGGGGCCGGCGTCCAGGTCGAGTCGGACGGCACCGACGGGGTACGGCTGGCACCCGCCGCACCGATCGTGATCGACGACTCGTCACCGTTGGTCGTCTACACCGGCGCGTGGACCCATGGCGACGTGAGTTCGGGATACACCGGCGGAGACCTGTTCGGGACCGAGTCGTTCTCGAACGCGACCGGCGCCACGGCGGCACTGACCTTCACCGGAACCGGCGTGGGGCTGTTCAGCGCCAAGGCGAACAACCTCGGGATCGTGAACATCTCCATCGACGGCACGGTGGTGGGGACGGTGGACCTCTACGGTCCGGGCAAGACGCCGGCCCAGCTGGTCTTCACCAGCGCGCCTCTCGCCTATGGCCGGCACACCGTCACGGTCCAGTGCACGGGCACCCGCAACGCGGCGTCCAGCGGCACCTACGCGCTGGTCGACGCCTTCCAGGTGGTGAACTCGATCGTTGACGACACCGCGGGACAGGTCGCCTACACCGGAGCGTGGACCCACGCCGCCGGCCAGAGCTGGACCAGCGGCGACCTGAACCAGAGCGAGTCGTTCAGCAAGCAGACCGGCGACCGGGTGAGCCTGGCCTTCCGGGGCTCCGGCATCCGGGTGATCGCTCCGAAGGGGTCAAACCAGGGGATCGCCTCCATCTCCGTCGACGGCGCCGCCGCCGTGTCGGTCGACCTGTACGCTCCGGGCAAGCAGTTCGCGCAGCGGGTGTTCGAGCTGACCGGCCTGCCGGAGGGCCCGCACACCGTGACGGTGAGCGTGACCGGCCAGAAGAACGCCTCGGCCTCCGACGCCTTCGTGGTGCTCGACGCCTTCGAGGTGCTGACCGGCGATCCGTTCGGCACCCAGCAGCCCGGCGTCGACCTGATCACCAGCGCCCGGCTCAACTACCCCGATCTGGACTGGGGCAACTACGTCGACCCGGCGATCACGCTGTCCGCCAACTTCACCGCCACGGCCCGGATGAGGCTGCTCGGGGGGTGATCCAGGGGTTGGCGGCCGCGCGGGCCCCGGTACCCGTCCCCGTGGGGACGGGTACCGGGGCCCGCGTTACGAAAACGTTTCCGAAGACCTCTATCCCTACTTTCGTATATCGCATACTTTTGGCGCACCCCCGCCCCCCTCTCCGGAGATGCCCCATGAGCACCGCAACCGCCCCCCAGGGCAGAGCTCTGGCCGCCCAGGCGCGCGCCCAGAGCACCCGCCGCACCATGGTCGCCAGCACCGTCGGCACCGTCATGGAGTGGTACGACTTCAACCTCTACGGCCTCGCGTCCGCGCTGGTCTTCGGGCCGCTCTTCTTCGGATCCTCCTCCTTGGGCGGCACGCTGGCCTCGTTCGCCACCTTCGCGGTCGGCTTCGCGGCCCGGCCGATCGGCGGCGTGATCTTCGGTCACCTCGGCGACCGGGTCGGCCGCAAGTACGTGCTGCTCATCACGATGTTCGGGATGGGCATCGCCACCGCTCTGCTCGGTGTGCTGCCCACCCACGCGGTGGCCGGCGGCTGGGCCCCGGTCCTGCTCATCGTGCTGCGCATCTGCCAGGGCATCGCGGTGGGCGGCGAGTTCGCCGGCGCGACGCTGCTGACCGTCGAGAGCGCCCCCGAGGGCAAGCGCGGACTGTTCGGCTCGGTCCCGGCGATGGGCACCGGCGTGGGCTCCGTGCTCGCCACCGGCGTCTTCGCCCTGGTCGCCACGCTGCCCGACCACGCGTTCCTGACCTGGGGCTGGCGGGTGCCGTTCCTGCTCAGCTTCGTCCTGGTGCTGCTCGGCCTGTGGCTGCGCCGCGGCATCGACGAGACGCCCGTCTTCGCCGAACTGGAGGCGCAGCAGGAGACCGTGCGCAACCCGCTGTGGCTGACCGTCCGCAGGCAGCCGGGCTCGGTCCTGCGGGTGCTGGGCATCACGGTGTCCGGGTTCGTCTGGGGTTACCTGATCCAGACCTTCGGCCTGCACTACGCGACCGCCAACCTGCACATTCCCAAGTCGACCATGCTGTGGGCCTCCGCCACGGCCGGCGTGCTGGAGATCGCCACGATCCCGTTCTGGGGCTGGCTCTCGGACCGGATCGGGCGCCGGCTGATGGTCGGGATCGGCCTGGCCTGCACGATCGCCTACGTCTACCCCTTCTTCATGCTGCTGCAGACCAAGGACACCCCGTTGGTCTTCCTCGCCATGATCCTGGCCATCCCGATCTGCAAGGACATGGTCTTCGGCCCCCAGGCCGCCCTGGTCGCCGAGCAGTTCGACGCCCGGGTCCGGTTCAGCGGGATCAGCGTCGGCCGGGAGTTCGGCGGCGCGATCTTCGGCGGCACCGCGCCGTTCATCGGGACCGCGCTGGTCGCCTCGTACCACGGCTCGGTCGGTCCGGTGGGGGTCTACGTCATCGTCGGCTGCCTGCTGACCGCCATCGCGGTGTTCAGCGGCCGCGAGACCGCGAAGAAGCCCATCGCCACCATCGCCTGACCCGCGGAACCGCGGAACCGCAGAGCCGCAGAGCCGCGGTGCGAGGCGCAGCCGCGCCTCGCACTGCTCCTGCCGCTCGCCCCGGCGGTTCTGCGGGCGGCAGGTGGGCAGCAGGCTGGCATGACCCATTCACCGCCGCCGCGCGCCCCGCAGTCGATGGAACTCCACGAACTCCAGGTCGCCGAGCCCGGCCTACTGCCGTTCGCGATCGGCTCCTTCGACACCATCGGCCCGCTCTCCCGGGCCCCCTTCCCGCACCGCCACAGCTTCTACGAGATCGCCCTGGTCACCCACGGGCGCGGCGCGCACGTGGTGGACCTCAAGCGCCTGCCGCTGGCCCCGCCGCACCTCTACGTGATCGCCCCCGGCCAGGTGCACCACTGGCAGGACTGCGAGGGCGTCGCCGGCTGGGTGCTGCTCTTCAACGAGGACTTCCTGCTGCCGCACCCCGAGGACGTGGCGGCGCTGCACGCTCTCGCCGCCCACCTCTGGTGCGACCTGGACCCGGGCGAGGCCGCCCGGTTCGAGGCGCTGCTCGCCGCGATGGACGAGGAGTACCGGGGCGCGGGCTTCGTCGATGTGCTGGCCTGCCACCTGCACGTCCTGCTGATCCGGGCAATGCGGGCCTGCGGCGTCGGGGCTCCCGGTGGCCGGGGCGGCGCGCGGACCGGGGACCTGGCGGCCCGGTTCGCCCGCCTGGCCGCGCTGCCCGGCCCGCGGGACC
>FTKT01457708.1_pt1 | contig 12426 bp, 13 predicted proteins | sample 1658271 | NCBI WGS metagenome assembly FTKT01 (sample SAMEA3914811, study PRJEB12502) | metagenome | biome: forest; material: soil | place: Canada | collected 2011-08-04 | depth 0.3 m | reverse complement strand
GAGGATCGCGCGCTGCTGGCCTCGCTCGGCGACGACCTGAAGTTCGTCACGATCACGTCCGCCGTCAAGGTGGTCGAGGGCGACGAGCTGGTCGTCACCGTGACCCCGTCGACGCACGCCAAGTGCGAGCGCTGCTGGCACTGGCGCGCCGACGTCGGCGCCGACGCCGCGCATCCGACCATCTGCGGCCGCTGCACGAGCAACCTGTTCGGCACGGGCGAAGTGCGCAGCATCGCCTGAGCCCGCGCGCCTGAAGGCGCAAGTTGGAGCAACGACGCGACGCGTGCCGACGATCCCCCGTCGGCACGCGTCGCCGCGCGCGCGTCGCGTTCATCCCTAGCCTGCCGCTTGCGATACCCAGGCCGGTATCTCCACAATCCGCTGCCGCCTCGGCACGGTGTCGCGGCGGCAAGCCACAAACCAGGGAGAGAACATGACACCGCAATCGATCAACAACCGAATCGCCTTCCAGATCTCCGACGCCGACCTGCAGGCCGTCCAGGCCGCGCTGCAGACCCTGCAGGCCAAGCTCGTGCCGCTGCTGGTCAACCTCGAGCCGGACGACCGGCGGCAGTTGCCCAAGATGGGAGCGAAGACCGTGGACTTCGTGTCGCGGACGCTCAGCTACACTCGCGGCAACCCGCAATACCAGCCCTCGTTCATCGACCTCGACGACTTCACGATCGACCTCGCCGCCGTCGGTGTGCTGCGCGAGATCCAGCAGCCGCTCGCGCAGGTCGCGGACATGGTCGAAGACACCCTGCTGCTCTCCGGCAGCGAGGCCCTGACGGCCGCACTCACCTGCTACCAGGCCTTCAAGGGCGCCGCGAAGGCCAACGCCCCCGGCGCCGCCACGATCGCGGCCGACCTGTCGACGCGCTTCCCGGGCCGCGCCGGCGTGAAGGCGGCGCCGGTCGGCCGCCCGGCCCCGGACGCCAGCCCGGCCCATTGAGGCCGCGCTGAACCGGCCAGGATTCCCGCCGCGAATCCTTGAACGCCGGCGGCGTCACCCGCCGCCGGCCGCGGCACCGGCCCTGGCCCGGCCCGATTTGCCCCTCCAACAGGCATCGATGCCTCTCGGAGCGGCAAATTTCCCGCTCGGAGAGGCAACATTGGGTCTTCGAGCGGGATCGATGGCCCTCGGAACGGGAAATTTGGTGCTCGCAACGGGAAATTTCCCCCTCCGCGGAGGATATTTCCCGCTCCGAGGGGGATGAATGCCCCTCCGGGAGGCAAATTTCCCCCTCCGAGCACCAAATTTCCCCCTCGGAGGGGCAATTTGCTGCTCGGAGGAGCAATTCTGCGGACAAGGACGGCGCACGGCCGCCCGATCGAGGCGCCGCGGCGTCGACCGGCCGGGACGATGGCGCCCTGCCGGCTTCCAGCCAGCAGCCGACACCCGCGATCATTCCCCCGGCAACGACGATCGCCGACGCCCCAGGCATGAAGCCGTCGACCACCCAGCGGACGGACGGCTTCCGTCCCCAATCGGCCGTCAGCGCGCCCGCCGCCCCTTCAACCGGTCATCCCACCGGCCGGACGAAGCCGAGCGCGTCGACCAAGTTTCGGAACGATCGCTTCCTGCGGGCGTGACGGGCAGAAAACGACCCAAAGCAGAAATCGAGACTGCGGAACTCAACGCCCGAAAGCGGTCGATATACGGCGCTCTTGCCAAAGCTGCTCAAACTGCGTTTGCGTGATCGCGACGCCTTCGAACTCCGGGTCATCATTGATCTGCGACAGCGGTGGCACAGCGACCTCTCCGATTCTCGTCCCACCGCTTTCGCCTTCCTGGCTTGCGAAACCGACGGATCCATCACGGAAGAACTCGAGCTTTCGAACTTCGAAGCGCTCTCCGTCAAGTTCGGACACCAACCGCACAGGTTCGTCGCGATGGTCGTGCTTCCAGATGACGCTGATGTATTCCATACTTGCTTGTAGTTTCCAAGAGCTGCCGTAGGTGACCGGCTGCTAGTGGCCGACATGCGTACGAGAGGCCATCACCCCGGTCAGGCGACACGCCACCGACTCCCGGCCTACCGCTTTGCGCAGCATACCTGTCCGTCGAGGCCGGCGGATAAGCTGCTCGGGACGACCCGAACCGTAGTCGGCGCCGGCGAACTCGTAGCCCTAGACCGAAAGACCCAATCGTCAGCGGGCTACTGAGGTCGGCGGTTCGAGGGCTTGTAGACCGCTGCGCGCATTCGGGCAAGAATAAAAGCACTCATGGCCCGGCCCTATGCCCCTGCTCAACCTGCCCCGAGCGAAGATCCGCTCTTCGCCCGCATCTATCACCTGCCGTACAGGCAACGTCGGGGCGAGTTCAGTCGACGGGTCGTGACGGGTTACCCGCGTTTCCTCTATCGCTATGGATCATTGAACGCCGACAACATCGACCGTGCTCGAGACCTCATCGTTCGGTCGGAGCTTTGGCTATCCTCGCCGACTGACTTCAACGACCCATTCGACACCGCGGCGCACGTGGTGTTTGACGGCACGATCAACGAGATGCGCGCATGGCTTATGAAGCGAGAAGCCGCGGTGGTCGGTCTGGATCCAGCAGAGAAAGCTCGTCGTCGCGAGGCTATGCTCGCAAATCCGACGCAGCTCGCCGCAACAGTGCCGGCGACATTTCGCAAGCACCTCGATGCGGCGGGCATTGCGTGCTTCACACCCGATCCGCGCAACCTCCTGATGTGGAGTCACTACGGCGCGAGTCACAAGGGTATCGCCTATCAGTTCGAGCCTACCCAGGCTCTGGACACGTTCACCTACGCGGTACCGGTCAACTATTCCGAGGAGTATCCCGTCGTCGACTGGCTCCGCGATCCGCAAAGTGGACTGCGTTCCACGATGTTGCGCAAGCACCCAGGGTGGGCGTACGAACGAGAATCGCGGATCTTTCAGCCGAACGGTGGCCGATCCTACTTGCCCTTCGACCCATCGGGCCTGACGGGAATAATCCTCGGATGCAAAGCGTCGGCCGAGACGGAGACCGCGCTGCAACGGCTTCTAGAGGAGCGAACTGCCGCGGGTCGACCAGCCGTTAAGCTCTACCGCGCCCAGATGCACCCGCAGGCCTACAAGGTCACGCTGTCTGCGATGCTCATCGCCAGTTTGTCCCAGCATGGCTAGCTTGCTTGGGGCCGTCGCTCGAGGGCCTGAGACTTCATTCGCTTGCCCCTGGAGCGGTCACCGGTCAATGGCAGCTAGTGGCCGACAAGAGCCGGACGGGGAGCACGCTTCTACTCTGATCTCGGGATCTCCAGCGCCCGCGCTATCCCTGCAGTGACCGCATGGAGCGCCTGATCAGTGAGTCGCAATTCGATGCTCACCTGCCGGTCGACGCCCAACGTCAGAGCCGCCAACTCGTCAAGGGAGAGCAGCAGAAAACCGTCATCGAGCCTCCAGGACTGAACCCCGCCGTAGTAAGTCGCACCTGTCTGGGTGCATAGGCAGTACGTGTTCTCGCCCAGCGCTTCGTCCTGAGGGTCGACCGTCAGTCCTCGCTGAATCTCCAGGCGAGCACCGTCGCCGTCGGGCATCTCGGCAAGCACCACGACAAACGTCTCCAGATCCTCCAGCTCTTCGGCACTGCCCGCGGTGGCAAAGAACGACGACATCACGTCCCTTCAAAAACTGTTGACCGATACCCGGAAGCAGACATGAGCCAACGGCTGCTGATGGCCGGCACCAGTCCTCACTCTGATGGAAGCTGTTCGACCCAGATTGTGTGTCCTGGGTATGGTCCTCCATCGTCCATATCGCGCCTTGGAGGTCGCCAGGCCGTTCGGCGTCAGTGAACGAGTAAGTGAAGACACTCACCTTCGTCTTCAGCGCCTCACGCTGCTCCTCCAGCATGGCGTCGCTGCCACACCAGACATGATCATCTTCGGTGGCGGACTTCAGCGCATCGGCTAGACCGTTCGGAGTGATGGCCAGAAAAATCATGGGTGCCTAGACGAGAGTCAACGGAACAGGTTGGAGAGCCTACCCGAAAGGCGCCCCCCCCCGCCGCGGGCAGCTTGTGGCCGACCTGCGTCGGTGGACGGTTGGCCGAATCCCAGCGTTCAGTCGCAGTGGCGAATCGCTCTCGGCTCTTCCTGGCAGTTCCTCAACGTGGCGTAAGGCCTGCCCTCGCACAAGCTTTTGCCAACGAGCGAGATCGGAAGCGAAGTCTCTCCGCCGTCGAACGAGATCCTCACCTCCAAGGTTTGGTCTTCGAACGACTGCAGTTCTTCGATCAAGCCCGCGATCGTCTTCCCTTTGCCTGTCCAGGCTGCCTCGGCCATGGTGTCTTCCTTTGTCGACGTCGGATTCGACGCTGATCAAACTGTAGCTGATCGACGCGCTGCATCTGGGCGCTGTTTGGCCCCGCCAAGGCGACAAGTGGTCGCCTGTAAGGGTCGTCCGCGACCGCCTGCAACTGGCCCGAGCAACGACGGTCGAATGCATGGGGCTGCTGCTGCCGCTTCCCGATTGTTTCAACAAACCCGCATCTCCAACAGAGCACGAAGAGTCGTCTCCGTCGCCTCGTCGTCCGGCCTCGCCCGATGTGCGATACCCAGCGCTCTCGACAGCGCAGGTTTCAACGGGCGCATGCTGATGCGACTATGCGGTGGCGGCGCGCCCGCTTCATGAGGCAACAACGCAGCGCCGTAGCCTGCCGCCACCAGACTCTTCATCGCGTCGTTGTAGTTCAACTCGATGCGCGCCTGCGGCCGCTCACCGGCCGCTGCGAACCATTCTGCAGTTTGGCGAGAGAGCCGGGTGCTGCGATCGTTGGCGATCAAGGGCCGGGCGGCAAGCCAGGCTGGCGTGACTTGCCGCGGTGGTTCCCAACCCGCCGGGATGAACGCCAGCACCGGATCCCGGCGCCAGCCCTGCACGCGAAGGCCGCGCAGCGCCGGCTGCGGCAGCGCCACGATGCCGATGTCCATGGTGCCGGCGGCCAGTCGGGCCAGGGCGTCTTCGCTGGTCACCACTGCGACCTGCACCTCAATCTCCGGATGCTGGGCCGCCAACGCCTCCAGCGCCTGCGGCAACAGATGCGCGAGCGCGCCGGTGGAGGCGCCCAATCGCACGCGGCCGCCGCGCGAGGCGATCTGTCGCTGCACCGTCTGAAGCAGATCGTCGGCCTCGGCCAGCAGCCGCCGCGCCTTGTCGATCAGCAAGCAGCCGGCCGACGTCGTGGTGACGCCGGCCGGCGCGCGGTTCAGCAGGCGCGCACCCAGGCGGGCTTCGAGTTGCGCCACGTGCAGCGTAACCGTTGGTGGCGCCAGGTGAAGTGCCTTGGCCGCCGCGGTGAACGAGCCGAGGTCTGCCACCGTCAGCAGCGTACGCAGACGATCGAGGTTGATTTCGCGCATCGGGCCACTCTCGTCGTGGGGGATTACTTCAGGAATCCTGAATCGTTAGTTTGACATATTCAACTAGTCTGCATTGGACAGTCAATGCACCATTCGCTTCGAACTCAATCGGAGCGTTCCATGACCCCTCTAGTTTTCATCGACGGCGACCAAGGCACGACTGGCCTGCAAGTCCGGCAATGGCTGGCGGGGCGGAACGACCTTCGCCTGCTGCAATTGCCCTCGGAGCATCGCAAGAGCGCGGCCCATCGCGCCGAGGCGCTGAATGACTGCGACGTCGCACTGCTGTGCCTGCCGGACGACGCCGCGCGCGAGGCCGTGGCGCTGGTGCGCCGGCCTGGCGTGCGGGTGATCGACGCGAGCTCCGCGCATCGGACCTCGCCCGGCTGGGTCTATGGCCTGCCGGAGTTGGAGGCTCTGCAGGCCGAGCGCATCGCCACCGCCGGCCGCGTCAGCAATCCCGGCTGCTACCCCACAGGGGCGCTTGCACTGCTTAGACCGTTGATCGACGAAGGCCTGGTGCCGGCAGACTATCCGCTGGTCATCAACGCGGTGTCGGGCTACGCGGGACGGGGCCGGGCCGGACTCGAGGATCATGAAGGTGCCGGCGCTGCCAACGCGTTGCCGTTCCAGGTCTACGGCCTGGGCCTGAACCACAAGCACCTGCCCGAGATCCAGCAGCATGCCGGCCTGGCGCATGCGCCGGTGTTCGTGCCGGCATATGGCCACTATCGACAAGGCATTGTGTTGACGATCGCGCTGCATCTGCGCCTCCTGCCCACCGGCGTGACGGCCGCGCGCCTGCATGCCGCGCTTCAGGCGCGCTACGCCGGGCAACCTTTCATCGAGGTACTGCAGCCTGCTGAGGACGTCGAAGCGCGGCGACTCGACCCACGGGAGCTCAACGGTAGCAACCGGTTGCGGCTGGCGGTGTATTCGCAGGAGCGTACAGGCCAGGTGCTGCTTGCGGCGGTGTTCGACAACCTGGGAAAAGGCGCAGCGGGAGCGGCGGTGCAGAACCTTGACCTGATGCTCGGCCTATCGGCGGGACAACTCTTTGAACTCGATATGCCGCAGTCGTGATCGAAGGTGTCCTTCCCAAAACCGGCCGGTCGCCAATGACCGCACCTGGCCGATTCTCGCCGTCGATCAGTCGAGGCCCGAGACGTTCAAGGTTCGATGAGGTCCGGCATGCCGATGTGCTGCGGTCGAGCGTTCATCGAAAAGCAGGCAAGCCAACGCACACACGCATCGAGGCAACGGCGACATGCGACGAAGCGCGGATCGGACGCCGTGAACGGCGCATCCCGTTCGCGCTGAAGTGCCACCATCTCCGCTCTCTGGCGACATTGAGGAGAGCTGATCATGCAGGACACCTGTCCCCGGGCCTTCAGGCGCTTGGTGCCGACTCGCTCCGCAGGATCGAGGCTGGGCGTCCTGCCGGGCGTTTCGGTACGCCTCTGGCTCGCCGTGGCGATGGCCGCTGGATGCATGCTGCATGTCAGCCAGGCCTTCGCATCGGATATGGCGCCGCTGGCCTGGTTCGCAGGAACCTGGACGTGTGCGGGCCATTTCGAGTCCAACGGAAAGCCGATTGCAGCGCGACTGCGGTTCGAGTGGAACGAGGCGGCGGGCGCCTTGGTGAAGTACCACGACGACCGACCTCCCAACGCCTACCATGCGGTCGAGCTATGGGGCGCGGACGGCCCGAGGGGATTGGCCGCAACAATCCTCGATCCTTTTGGCGGCGCCCGTCGATTCACCTCGACCGGCTGGGCCGACGAATCGCTGACGTGGACTCGCCTGGCCGAGGCAAAGCCGGTCGAACGGTTTCTCTACGTGCGAGAGGCACAGGATCGGCTGCGGGTCGAGTGGGCGACATCCAGGGACGGTTCGACGTTCAAGCCAGGCGACACGCTCCTCTGCGAACGGGAAGTGGCCGGCTAGCGCGGTCGAAAGGCGACTTTTGCGAAGACCCGCATCTGGCCGTGTGCTGCCAAGTCGTCATCCGAAAGATAGCAATGCCGACGGCCCGATCAGCCCCAAGCCATCAGTCAAGGAATCGACACTCGACCTTCAACCCAAGCGGTGGCTCGCTTGTTCGCTCCTGGCAGCGGGCCAAGGCATCTATTTTTTCGCCAGCTGTCGATTCTTCCCATGCAAGACCGTCGTGGAGTCGAGGGCACGAGCCTCACCAACCGCAACAGAGGCGCGCCCGGTGGCGGAAGTCCCAACCTGCCGCCCCCACACGCGCAGCGTACTTTGAAAGGACACGCTCGATGATCATCACCACCACGGCCCTTGATCGATCCTCTGACGACGGTACAGGTGCCCCAGCGCATGCTTGGCCCGGCATGCGCATTCGGCCGCTGCGACGCAGTCGGATGTCAGGTCTTCGACTGCGCGCCTCGTGCGCTCTTGAGCAGGGCCCTGCTCGCACCCTGTCCCTCAGGAAGTCCACTGTGAAATCGTTGCCCTCCGCCGTCGCCGGGTTCTGCTGGATCCTCCTTGCCGCCGTCTCGATGCCTGCCTTGGCCGAGGATTCGCCAGAGGCCGTGGTCAAGAGGCGGTTCGAGGCGACCGCGCACCGCGACATCGACGCCATCGCTTCGCTCTACGCACCAGACGCCATCGAGACCTCGCCGGCCTTCTGCAACGCACGCCAAGGCTCGGCAGGCGCGCGCAAGACGTATGGCGACCTGTTCCGTGATGCGCCCGGCATCGAGGACGAGGTGACCAACTTCGTGGTCGACGGCAACCACGTGGCCGTCCAGTTCATCGCACGCGTTCGCAAGCCGGACGGATCGATTGCGTTCGAGGCGCCGCTCGCGAACTTCCTGACCGTCGAGCACGGCCGGATCGTGCGCGACGATACGTACTTCGACACGAAGGGGAGGCCCTGCTCCTGAACGGCACGGCGTCCGATCTGGTGGCCGATCGTGGCGATGCCATCCGAATTTCCTCGACAAGCGAGATCCGACCATGCTGAAGGGAACCTGCCACTGCGGCGCGCTGCACTGGAGCCTCGAAGGCGATCCCGGCTCCGTCACTGCGTGCAACTGCACGCTGTGTCGACGCTACGGCGCCCTGTGGGCCTACGACTACGAGGGCGAGCGCATCAACACCGCGGGCCCGCGCGTCGTGTACACGCGGCCAGGCAAGGCCGACCCCGCGCTCGAGATCCACTTCTGCCCGACCTGCGGCTGCGTGCTGTGCTGGCGTGCGCTGCGACCCGACAAGACCGGCCGCCGGCGAATGGCGGTCAACCTGCGCCTGGCGCCGCCCGATGCCGTCGCGGCGCTGTCCATCGACCACTTCGACGGCCTGGACACCTTTGACGACCTCCCTGCCGACGGCCGCTGCGTTCGCGACCTCTGGTTCTAGCACGAGCAAGACGCCGGGGTCCAGCGTGAGCGTCCGCCACAAGCAATCCATCGACGTTTGAAGAGGCGATGCGCGTACGTCTCGATGGACGGGCCATCGGCCTCATCCGAGCAAGACAAGCGCCACCGCGGGAAAGGCCACGGCATGAACGGATACAAGCCTGAAGGTTGGACGACGATCACGCCACGGCTCGTGACTCGCGATGTCCAGGGCCTGGTCGATTTCCTGAGGCGCGTCTTCGGCGCCACGGGCGAGGCGCACGCTGGCCGGCCCGCCGAGATGGCGATCGACGACTCTCGCATCCTCGTCAGTGACGGGGACGGCGTTCGTTGCGCCACCTGCGCGTTCCTGTACGTCTACGTTCCCGACGTCGACGACGTCTACCTGCGAGCGATCGAGGCAGGAGCCAGGACGATCGAGGCTCCCTCGAACACGCCTTATGGAGATCGTCGTGCGACTTTGGAGGATCGCTGGGGAAACACCTGGCAAGTCGCGACGCGATCGGTGCCTCACTAGGGCTCGCTGGAAAGGGAGGCGGAGCCGTCGGCAATGGTCGCCGGCTGGCGCGGCTCGGGACGGCCACCGCGGGCAGCCGTACGCGAAGCGGCCGCGCGCCGGGGAGCCGGGGCCGCGCGCGGCCTGTTTCGTCAGTTCAGCGTCCAGACGTACTCGACGTCCGTCGTCGTGCCCACGGGGCGTCCCTGGTCGTCCGTGCCCACCTGCACGGGGCATTGCGCCAGCGCGTCTGCGGCGGCCTTGTCCATGAGGCGATTCTCGCGCGAAGCGCCCGAGGCCTGCAGGATCTGCGAGCCCGAGATGCGGCCGCTCGCGTCGACGCTGAAGCGGATGCGCGTGACGCCCGTGACCCCGGCGCGCTGGGCCGCGGCCGGGTACTCGGGGCGGCACTGCGCGGCGCCGGCGTTGATGCGGGCGGCGCGCGCCAGGACGCGCGCGACGGCGTGCACGGTGTCGTCGTCGTGCCTGCCGCCGAGATCCACGATGACGTCGTTCTTCCGCGGGTGATCCTCGATCCTGGCAACGATCACGTCGGGCGGCAGCGGCTCGATCGGGATGATCGGCGGGGGGATCACCAGCGTGGGCAGCCTGGGCCGCGCGGGATCGGGCAGTTTCGTCGGCTTCGGCTCCGGGGGCTTGACCGGATCGAGCGGCGTCAGCGCGATCGTCGGCGGCTCGCTGGGCCTGTTCGCCAGCTTGGCGGAGACCAGCACCGCCGCCAGCAGCGCGTGCAGGCCGACGACGACGAGCAGGCCGACCGGGTGGCGGTCGGTGCGGCGTTGCGACAGGGCGAAGCTCATGCGAAATCCTCCAGTGAGAACCGATGGGGCGCGCGAACGGCGCGTTCGTCCTGGTGAAACGGGCCGGGCCGGCATTCAGGGTTAATGAGATTTCCCGTGGATTTCCCTGATCCCGGCGACCCGCGCCGCGCCATAAGCGAGCCGCCCCGTGGCGGTCAATGCGGACACGCCACCGTTTCATACGTTTGCTAACAGCCTGGAAGCGCTCGACAACGGCTAAAGTAGATGCTTTTGCGCGGAGTCAATCCCGCGTCCCATTTCAGCGTCTGCATGGCCACCCGATCCCTTTCCCGTTCTGCCGGCAACGGCCCCTCGCTGTGGCTGTGGCTGGGCATCGCCCTCGCCGTCGTCCTGCTGGATCAATTCGCCAAGGTTCTGATCGTCCGCGGCTTCGGCATCGGCGAGAGCCGCACCGTCACCTCGTTCTTCGACGTCGTGCGCCTCGAGAACACCGGCATGGCCTGGTCGCTGCTCGCCAACGCGGGCGGCTGGCAGCGCTGGTTCTTCATCGTGCTGGCGCTGGCCGCCAGCGGCTTCATGATCTACCTGCTGGCGCGCAACCGCTCGCAGAAGCTGTTCTCGTTCGCGCTCGCGATGGTGATGGGCGGCGCGGTCGGCAACGTCATCGACCGCATCACGCGCGGCGCGGTGGTCGACTTCATCTCGCTGCACTGGCACCGCGCCTACACGTTCCCGGCCTTCAACCTCGCCGACAGCGCGATCACGCTGGGCGCGATCTGCATCGTGGTCGACGAGCTGCGGCGCGTGAGAAAGGGGTGATGGCGATGAGTCGTTCGCCCCTTCCCTTGCTCGCGAGCGCCGCCACCGTCCTGTTCGCGCTGTCCGCGCCCGCCGCGCACGCGGCCCTGTCCGCGGGCTTCGCGGCCAACGACCTCGAGGCGATGACCAGCGTCGAGCTGCGCGAGCGCATCGCGCACGGCGCCACCACGGTCATCGTGCCGATCGGCGGCACCGAGCAGAACGGCGCCCACATGGTGCTGGGCAAGCACAACGTGCGCGCGCACATCCTGGCCGACCGCATCGCCGACGCGCTGGGCAACGCCATCGTCGCGCCGACCATCGCCTACGTGCCCGAAGGCAGCATCCACCCGCCCGCGGCGCACATGAAGTACACCGGCACGATCTCGGTGCCCGACGCCGTCTTCGAAGGCCTGCTCGAGGCCACCGCGCGCTCGTTCAAGCAGCATGGCTTCAAGGATGTCGTGTTCCTGGGCGACCACGGCGGGTACCAGTCCGACCTGACGCAGGTCAAGGACAAGCTCAATCGCGAGTGGGCCAAGGATCCCGCCTGCCGCGCGCATGCGCCGCTCGAGTACTACCGCATCACGCAGACCGCCTATGTCGCGGCGCTGAAGGCGCACGGCGTCAGCGACGCCGAGATGGGCTCGCATGCCGGCCTGGCCGACACCGCCCTGGCGCTCGCCGTCGACCCCGCGCTGGTGCGCGAGAACAAGCTGGCCGGCCCGTATCCGGCCGGCGTGACCGGAAACCCGAAGCGCGCCACCGCCGAACTGGGCGAGCTGGGCACGAAGCTGGTCGTCGAGACGACCGTCGCCGCGATCCGTCGCGAAACCCAGGCTCCTCGCTGAACCTCTTGAACGCCGCATACTGATCCGATGCCCGTCGCCGTCGACTACCCGATGCTGCCGCTGCTGGACATGACGCTCTTCCCCGGGAGCGAGACGTCGCTGTTCGTGGGCCGGGCGTTGTCGCGCGCGTCGGTCGAGGCGGCGGTCGCGAGCAACGGCGAGCTGGTGGTGGTGCGCCAGCGCGAGTTCGGCACGCTCGAATTCACCGCCACCGACCTGCACACGGTGGGCACGCTCGCCACGATCACGTCGCTCACGCGGCTGCCCGACGGCACGCTCAAGATCACGGTATCGGCGCATGACCGGGTGTCGATCGACGGCGTGCGCCGCGCCGACCACTTCCGCGTCTTCGCCACCATGCTGCCCACGCCCGCGTGCCCGCCCGCGCGTTCCGCGCGCCTGCGCGCCGCGCTGCTGCGCCGGGTCGGCACCGCGCTGACGCCGGAACAGCTGGCCATCCTGCGCGACATCCCCGAGGCCGGCCGCCTCGTCGACGCCATCATGCCGCTGCTGGCCGCGCCAAGCGCGCGCAGCATCCATCCGCACCACTCGCTGCACCAGGGCCTGCTGGAAAAGCTCGACGGCGAGCAGCGGCTGCTCAAGCTGATGAAGATGCTGCCGCACAACCGCCGCGCCGAGGTGCCGCACAACGGCGACTTCACGCAGTCGCTGCCGCTGCCCGGCTTCGATCCGGCCGGCGAGCCGCAGGCCCGCACGACGGCCGATGGCAGCCTGTGGCTCGTGTTC
>FTKT01000822.1_pt4 | contig 12430 bp, 11 predicted proteins | sample 1658271 | NCBI WGS metagenome assembly FTKT01 (sample SAMEA3914811, study PRJEB12502) | metagenome | biome: forest; material: soil | place: Canada | collected 2011-08-04 | depth 0.3 m | reverse complement strand
CGCCGCCACCGCGCCGACCGAGACCGCGCTGTCGCCGGAGATCACCTTGGCCTGGACGCCCTGCTCCTCGAAGTACCGCAGGGTGGCGGCGGCGTCCGAGCGGACCCGCTGCCGCAGCACCACCAGGGCCAGCGGCTGCAGCCCGGCCGCAGGGTCGGGGGCGTCCAGCGGGACGGCGGTCCGGCCGAGCAGCAGCACCCGCAGGCCCTTGGCCCCCAGCTCGTCCACCTCGGCGAGCGCCGGATGGCCGGCCGGCAGCAGCACGTCGGGCGCCCCGAGCAGCCAGCTGGCCTCGCCGCCGGACGGCTCCAGCAGCTGCACCCCGCTCCACTTGCGGGCCGAGGAGAACGGCATCGCCTCCAGCACCCGCCAGCCGGCCCGCTGCCCGTCGTCCAGGCCGTACGCGTCCAGCACGGCCTGCATGCTCGGGTTGGGCCGGGCGTCCGCGCCGGCCATCACCCCCAGCGCCTGCTGGAGCAGCGCGCGGTCGGCCAGCACGTGGTTGGCCAGCGGCGCGCCGTCCGCCAGGAGGCCCGCCGAGCCGTCCAGCGGGCGAAGCTCCAGCACGTCCATGCCGCCCTCGGTGAGGGTGCCGGTCTTGTCCAGGCAGACGGTGTCCACCCGGGCCAGGCCCTCGATCGCGGGCAGTTCCTGCACCAGGCACTGCTTGCGGCCCAGGCGCACCACGCCGATCGCGAAGGCCACCGAGGTGAGCAGCACCAGGCCCTCGGGGACCATCGGCACGATCCCGGCCACCGTCCGGCGGATCGCCTCGCGCCAGTCGTTGTGCTCGACCGTCCACTGGCTGATCACCAGTCCGATCGCGGTCGGGATCAGCAGGTAGGTGATGAACCGCAGGATGCTGTCGATGCCGGTCCGCAGCTCGGACTTGACCAGGGTGAACCGGCTGGCCTCCTCCGCCAGCTGCGCCGCGTACGCCTCGCGGCCGACCTTGGTGGCGACGAACGCCCCGGCGCCGGCCACCACGAAGCTGCCGGACATCACGGCGTCCCCCGGGTGCTTGAGCACCGGATCGGGCTCGCCGGTGAGCAGCGACTCGTCGATCTCCAGGCCGTCCGCCTCGGTGACCCGCCCGTCGACGATCACCTTGTCGCCGATGCCGAGCAGCACCGTGTCGTCCAGCACGATCCCGGCGACCGAGACCTGCCGGACCTGACCGTCCCGGCGGACCTCCGGCTTGGCCTCGCCGATCAGCGCCAGGCCGTCCAGGGTCCGCTTGGCGCGCACCTCCTGGATGATGCCGATCGCCGTGTTGGCGACGATCACCAGGCCGAAGAGGCCGTCCTGGAGCGGGCCGACCACCAGGATGACGCCGAAGAGCACACCGATGATCGCGTTGAACCGGGTGAAGACGTTGGCCCGGACGATCTCCCTGATCGAGCGGCTGGACCGCACCGGGACGTCGTTCACCTGGCCGCGCGCCACCCGTTCGGCCACCTCGGCCGACGTCAGCCCGCCGCGGCGGACGGCCTGCCCGGGGCCGCACGCGTGGGCGCCGGGGGTGCTTGCGTTTGAGTCCGCTCCCGCGCCTGCCGCCGTGCCCGCCTCCGCGGCTGCGTCCGGAGCCGGGCTGCCGGGGTCAGCGGTCTCTTCCGCGGGGTGCGTCATGGCACCGACTCTACGGGCGTGAAATGTCCGGTGCGTGCTACTTGAGGCCGATTTCAGGCCGACCGGGTGGCCGGCCCCCGACGGGCCGTCAGCTTTCGGTGGAGGGCGCCTGCGCCGCCGCCTCGGCCGCGGCGCGGCGGATCGCCTCGCGCCGGCCCCGGCAGTACCAGAGGCCGATCAGTCCGAGCAGGCCGCCGGAGAGGCAGATCCACGGCCAGCTGCCCCGCCCGTGGGCCTGCAGCGAGCTGTGGAAGGGGAGCATGACCAGGAAGGCCAGGAACCACAGCGCCGTGCCGCCGCCGACGATCGCGACGTCGTTGGCTTCCATGGGCGGCGGGGAGGGGCGCAGCGGGGTCTTCGGCATGGGGCTGCTCGTCGTCTCCGTACGTGGGAGTGGTGGGGGCCCGCCGACGGGAGGCCGGGGGAGGACCGGACCCAAGCGTACGGGGGAGGCGGCCGTACCGGGCAGTGGCCTGCGGGGCGCACTTGCACGGGTGCGACCGGTGCGCGACCGGAAACGGCCTGACGGCGACTGGTCTACGCGCGAAGATAGCGCGTGCACGACCAAGAACTCATACTTGAGATTCCGGTTGCCCATCGCGTGTCGTCTTGACCGCGCCCCGTGTCAGCCGGGCGAACCGGCCACCGTCCCCCGGTCCCCGCCCCCTCCTCAGCCCCCACCAGAGGACATCGCATGCCATCCGTGGCCCAGCCGACCATTGAGTCGCCCGAGCCCAACCAGAGGGCGCCGCACACCCCCAACGGCGTCCTCGACCGCTTCTTCCGGATCTCCGAGCGAGGCTCCAGCCTTCCGAGGGAGGTCCGCGGCGGCTTCGCCACCTTCTTCACGATGGCGTACATCCTCGTCCTGAACCCGATCATCCTGTCCAACGCGGTGGACATGAACGGGTCGCACCTGAACGGCGCCCAGCTGGTCACCGCCACCGCCCTCACCGCCGGGCTCACCACCCTGCTGATGGGCGTCATCGGCAACGTCCCGATCGGCCTGGCCGCCGGCCTCGGCGTCAACACCATCGTCGCCCTCCAGCTGGCCCCCAAGATGACCTGGCCGGACGCCATGGGCATGGTCGTGCTGGCCGGCATCTGCATCATGCTGCTGGTCGCCACCGGCCTGCGCGAGCGCGTGATGAACGCGGTGCCGCTCGGCCTGCGCAAGGCCATCGCGATCGGTATCGGCCTCTTCATCACCCTGGTCGGCCTGGTCGACTCCGGCTTCGTCAGCCGGATCCCGGACGCCGCCCACACCACCGTCCCGCTGCAGCTCGGCGGCACCGGTCACCTCACCGGCTGGCCGGTGCTGGTCTTCGTGCTCGGGCTGCTGCTCACCCTGGTCCTGCTGATCCGCAAGGTCCCCGGCGCGATCCTGATCTCCATCGCGGTGATGACCGGCTTCGCCCTGGTGGTCGAGAAGATCGCCGACATCCCCGCCCTCTCCTGGGGCCTGACCGTCCCCAAGTGGCCCGGCAACCCGGTGGCGGCCCCCGACTTCGGGCTGGTCGGCAAGGTCAGCCTCTTCGGCGGCTTCCACCAGGTCGGCCTCCTGACCGGCTGCCTCTTCGTCTTCACCGTCCTGATGAGCTGCTTCTTCGACGCGATGGGCACCATCCTCGGCGTCGCCGACGAGGCCCACCTGCTCGACCGGAACGGCGACCTGCCCGGCATCAACCGGATCCTGATGGTCGACGGCATCGCCACCGCCGCCGGCGGCGCCACCTCCGCCTCCGCCAACACCTGCTTCGTCGAGTCCACCGCCGGCGTCGGCGAGGGCGCCCGCACCGGCTTCGCCAGCATCGTCACCGGCGCCCTCTTCCTGGTCGCCCTCTTCCTCACCCCCCTGGCCACCATGGTCCCCGCCCAGGCGGCCACCCCGGCCCTGGTCACCGTCGGCTTCCTGATCCTGGCCAACTCGATCCGCGAGATCGACTGGAGCGACTACACCATCGCGGTGCCGGCGTTCCTCACCATGGTGCTGATGCCCTTCACCTACTCGATCACCAACGGCATCGGCATGGGCTTCATCGCCTTCTGCGTCCTGCGAATCGCCGCCGGCCGCGGCCGCTCCGTCCCGGTCCCGCTGTACGGGGTGGCGGCCGTCTTCGCCTTCTACTACATGATGCCGGCGCTGGGTCTGCTGCACTGAGACCCACTCGACGACGCTGAACCCCGGGCCCTCCCTCGACGATCGCGGGAGGGCCCGCGGTGGTTGCCCGGGCCGTCCAGCATGCGGGTACTGTCCCCTCGTAGGCCGAACTGATGGACAGCGGACAGCAGTCCGACTGCCGGTGAGGGGCGACGATGCTGGAAGAGCGGGAGTCGATCGGTAAGCGCGTTCGGCGCCAACGGCTCCGACTGGGCATGCCGCAGGCCGATCTCGCCGCCGCGATCGGCAGGACCCAGGGATGGGTGTCCAAGGTCGAGAAGGGCCGCATCGAGCTGGACCGCGCCTCGGTCATCAACGAGGTTGCGGCGGCACTCCACTGCCATCCGAACGACCTCATCGAGCGGCCGTTCGTCGCGGGCAGGTCGCCCGAGAACCAGTGGCAGGTGGCCGCATCGTCCATCCTGCGGGAGTTGCGCCGCTACGACCTTGTGCCGGTCTTCGACGGCCGGACCCGGACCTCTGCCGAACTGTGGCAGGAGACCGCGCGACTTCACCGGCTCCGCGACGCGGCGGCGAACATCGCCATCCTGCGCATCCTGCCCGATCTTCTCCGTGAGGCCCGCGCTCTGGCCGAGGGCACAACAGGGCGTGAACGCGAGGAGGCATTCGGGATCTACGCGGTGTGCTGCAAGTTCGCACACACCGCCGCGCACACCCTCGGCCACCCCGAACTGGTCGCGATGGCCTGCGAACGTGCGGCCTGGGCCGCGCAGCGCTCCGGTGATCCGGTCCTGCCCGCCGTCGCCGACTGGATGCGGGTCTGGGACATGTGGGCCACCGCGGACTGGACGGACTCCCTGGCCCTGTCCGACAAGGCACTTCGCTCGATTCAGCAGGAGTACGAAGCCGGCGATCCGCTCGCGATCCGCGCCTGGGGCACACTGCAACTGCGCGCGGCCGTCTCGGCGTCACGAGCCGGTGACCCGGATGAGACCGAGGACCGTATCCAGCTCGCCCGGACGGCGGCGGAGCGGATGGCGGCGAGCAGCGCTCCGGTCTTCGACCGCCACTCGCTGACCTTCTCCGCCGGGAACGTCCAGATCCACTCCGTCTCGGTCCAGTTGGAGATGGGGGACCACGCCAAGGCCCTGGTGCTCCACGGGCGGGCCGACCCCGCGCAGGTCGCCGTACTCCCCAACTCCCGACGCGGCCACCACCGAATGGACCTCGCCCGGGCCTGGCTCTGGGACGGCAACCGGGACAAGGCACTCGTCGAATTGGAAGAGGCAGAGCGAATCGCCCCCCAACTCGTCCGCAACCATCCGATCGGCCGCGCCACCCTGCGCAAGATCGTGTACGCCGAGCGGACCGCCACCCGGGAGAAGCTCCGCCGCATGTCCGACCGCTTCCACCTGGACGGATAGTGGTATTCCCCTGATTCATATTCACATGTAGCCGCCCGCCTACTGTCAGTTGCATGAGCGGACGACGCAGCACTCATGCAGATGTGAACGACCCCGCACCGACCTGGACGCCCCGCCTGGGAGACCTGGCGCAGGACTTGGCGACCGGCCTCCTCGGTGTGGTGGTGGAGGTCCCGGGGGAAGGCGTCTACTCGTACCACCTTCGTCCTCCCGGCGGAGGCGAGGAGTGGACGGCTCCCCGAGACGGCAACACGCTCGGCCCCGCCCCCAGCGCGCTCTGCCGGCCGGAGGGGGCTCTGCCCCGATGAGCCCGTTGGACCCTGCCCCGTCTCAGGCTCCACACGAGTGGGACGTTGAGCCTGACGCCGCAGCCGTCCCCGCTGCTCGGCGACAACCGTCTCGCCGCCCTTGTGCACGCCGCACATGACCAGGTCGTCGCCCGCCTGCCGCGTTCCCGCAGCCTGGTCGGTACTACCCAAGGCCCCTCCCGTTCGTGAACACCGGATTCGGGAGGTCGCACTACCGCAACGGGAGGACTTTCCCGCTGCGACGACCAGTCGGCAAGGGAGGTGAACAGCATGGAGAACATCACCGCGGACGAACCCGAACAGGACGAGGAGGTCGTCACCCTCGGCGACGCGGCGACCCTCACGAAGGGCAGCTCGAACAGCAGCGTCGAGAACAAGCGCTCGCCGTACGACGTCTGACGCACCAGCGGCGGCACCCTTCTCCGGGTGCCGCCGTGCCCTACTTCGTGGAGGTGATCACATGTCCTGGTACGGGGGCTACCTCACCCGGCCTGCCGCTCGGCAACGACCCGTAGGCACGCAGATGTTGTGGGAGGAGCCCGCCCTGTGGTCCGCCGATGCGCTGGTGAGGCTCGCCGCTGGACCGGGCGGGCGTCGCCTGGCGGTGTTCGGCCCGTGCGCCGCCTCGGACACGCAGCTCGATCGGCTTGTGCAGCGCAGTGACCTCGGCGCGTGGGATGCGGCGGTTACGGCCTGGGCGGGTGCGTACACGCTGGTCATGGATGACGCGGGCGGGTCGGTGTTCGTGTGGGCCGATCCGGCTGGGGCCTGCCCGTTGTATGTGGCGAAGCCTGGGGGCGAGACGGTGTGGGGGTCCAGCGCCATGGCCTTGGCGGCGCTCCTCGGCGCTCAGCCGGATACCGCGTGGCTGGCCGGTCACCTGGTCGACCCCACTGCCTTCACCCCGGGCCGTTCTGCCTGGGCGGGCGTCGAGCAGATCCCTCCCGGGCACCGTATTACCGTGCGCTACGGCACCTCGTTGGCGACTGTCCCGTTCTGGCGCCCGTCGGAGTGTGACTGGCCCGAAGCTGTTCACCGGTTACGTGCGGACCTGGCGGGCGGTGTGCGGGTCCGCGCGCTGCGCGGCCCGGTCTCCTCGGACTTGTCGGGTGGACTGGACTCCTCCACCCTGGCCGCCCTCGCGGCCCGTCTGGGCCCGGTCCTCGGGGTCACCTTCCATCCCGAGGGGGTCGAGTCGGGCGGCGACCTCGACCACGCGCGAGCGGTAGCCCGGGCCTTCCCGTCGATCAGTCACGAGCTGATGGCGATGGGTCGTGAGCACCTGCCGTTCACCGACCTCGACCGGCTGCCACTGACCGACGAGCCCGCGCCCTCGGCGATCACCATCGCTCAACTGACCGCCCAGTTGGACGGCCTGGCCGGTCTCGGGAGTACGACGCATCTGACGGGTGACGGCGGTGACAGCCTGTTCATGCTGCCGCCGGTCCACCTGGCCGACCTCGCTCACCAGGGGCGGCTGGTCCGCCTCGCCTCCGACGCGCAGAGCTGGGCCCGCCTCTACCGGACCAGCCCGTGGCCCGCAGTCTCGGCGGCCTTGCGCAATCCCGGGCAGCTCGCAGGTCTTCCGGGCCCAGCGCCCTGGCTGACCACCACTGCCCGGGACCTCGCGCGCTCCGCCACTGCTCCCTACCCGGACGTGTTGACGCTCGGTCACGCGGACCGTTTTCTGCTCACCGAGGCCCGCTTCGTCGGCCGTACGGCGGCCACGGAAGGACAGCTCGCCTCGGCTCACGGCATCGCGATGCACAACCCGTTCACCGACCCGCGCGTGGTGGACACCGTTCTGTCGGTCGACGCCGCCCGGCGCTGGTCCGCGCACCGCTACAAGCCGCTGCTCTCCGAGGTGGCAACGGGTCTGCTTCCCCCGCAGGTGCTCGACCGGGGCTCGAAGGGGCTGTTCGCCGTCGACCACCACCATGGCCTGCGGGCCAACGAGGCTCGCGTCCTTGGTCTGGTGGACGGTCGACTCGCCGCGCGCGGACTGATCCGGCCCGTTGTGGTCCGGGCCCTGCTCCGGAGAGCTCTGCTCGGCGTCAACATCCCGTGGGGCCGGATCGAACCGCTGCTCGGCACCGAACTCTGGCTCCGGGCTGCCGAAACGGCGCCCGTGACAATCAAGTGGGAGACACGATTCGCATGAAGCCCGGTCCGAACACCCGCACCGCGCTCCTCGACCGCGCCGCCGTCGTCGTCAACTATCGGACCGGCGTGACTGTGCTCCTCACGGGCGACACTCTCAACCGCTGGCTCACGGCCTTACCAGCCGGCGGAGCGCCCGCACCGGTCACTGTGCGCGGCTCGGATCCCTCCTGGGGCACGGTGGAGAGTCCGGTACGCCTTCAAGCGTTAACCGCGCCGCCATGGCGCTGGCGTCTGCCCGCGTCTGCCTGCCTGCTGCTCGTCCTTCTTGCCCGGGAGATCGGCTCGTCCTCCACCCGCTTCGCCCGGCTGCTGCGCCTGGCTGAAGCCGGGCGTGCTCTTCGTGCCGCCGATCCGACCGGTGCGCGGCTGGCGGTACGTTCGGTGCGCTGGGCCGCGCGCAGGGTTCCGGCTCGGGTTGCCTGTCTGGAGGAGTCCACCGCGGCTTCGCTCCTGCTCGCGCTGACCGGTCGCGGTGGAGCCTGGCGTCACGGGGTGGCCACCGATCCGGTCCGGCTGCACGCCTGGATCTGCGACGACCGCGGGCAGCCGGTCGAGGAACCGGCGCACACTTGCCAGTACACCGTTCTCAACACATCCAACCACCGTGGAGTCGACGTCAGATGAGCACCCCGCACATCCTGCTGACCGGTGAGCGCGTCAGCCTCGCCATGACGAATCGCGACCACCTGCCCGACTACCACCGCTGGGAGAACGACCCCGGTACGATCCTCGGCTACGGCACCCAGGTTGCACAGTCCTGGGAGGTGCGAGCCGGTGGCTGGGAGGGACAGGGCCGCAATCGCGACTATCCGCAGTTCGAGGTGATCACGAACGAGGACCGGGCGCCGGTCGGCCTGACCACCTTGCAGATCGACTCGGCCGTCCGCACCGCCGAGTTCGTGATCCTCATCGCCCCCGAATCCAGGGGCAAGGGGTTGGCCACGGAGGCAACGGCTCTGACGTTGCGTTGGGCATTCGAGTACGCCGCGTTGCGGATGGTGTGGCTGAAGGTGCTGGAACCCAATGCGGCAGGAGTGACGGCTTATCAGAAGGCCGGATTCCAGCCGGCCGGCCGCCTGCGGCAGTCCGGGTACTGGCTGGGCCGCCCGTGTGACGAGATCCTGATGGACGCCACTGCTGACGACTACCTGAGCACGACCGAGCCCGGCTGACCAGTGCTGCGTGATGCCGGCGCTGGGGCTGCTGCGCTGAGACCTACTCCCTGATATTCGGCCCCGGGCCCTCCCTCGACGATCGCGGGAGGGCCCGCGGCGGTTGCCGGTCAGGACGGGGTGGGGTGCCAGGTGGTGGCGTGGGTGGTGGCGTAGGTGGTCAGGGGGTGGGGCGGGGTGCCGGTGAGGCGTTCTACGGTGTTGGTGGTGGGGGTGTTGAGGCCCTCGCGGATCAGGGCGAAGAGGGCCAGTTGCCAGGTGGCGATGGGTTCGGGTGCGCCGGCGGACCGGAGCTTGTCGGCGAACTGATCGGGCGTCAGGGGGGTGTAGCGCAGGTCGCGGCCGGCTGCCTTGCCGATGATCGCCAGGGCCTCGGCGTGGGTCAGGGACTGCGGTCCGGTGAGTTCGTGGACCTGGCCCGCGTGCCCGTCCTCGGTCAGGGCCAGAGCTGCCACCGCGGCGATGTCGCGGGTGTCGATGAAGCTCAGGGCCGCGTCGGCGGCGGGGAGTTCGAGGGTGCCGTGGTCGCGCAGGGGTGCGCCGAAGGCGCCCTCGCCGAAGTTCTGCTGGAACCAGTTGGGCCGCAGGACGGTCCACTCCTTGCCGGACTCGCGAACGTCCTGCTCCCAGGTCGCCATGGGAATCACGGTCGGGAGGCGGTCGACGCCCAGCACCGAGAGCAGCACGACGCGGCGGATGTCCGGTGCGGCGTCGAGGAGTTCGCGCAGCAGCGTGGCCGCCTCCGGCTCCCCGGCGGGGCCGACCAGGTAGAGGCCGTCGGCGCCGGTCAGGGCGGGGGCCCAACTCCCGTGGTCCGCCCAGTCGAAGCGCACCGGCTCGACTCCGTCGGCGGCCGGCCCGGGGGTACGGGTGGCGGCGCGGACCGTCACGCCGCGCGCGGCCAGTGCCTGGACGAGGGGCTTGCCGGTCTTGCCGGTTGCTCCGAGGACGAGGACGGTCATGGGGTCGCTCCCTGGTTGCGGTCGGTGGCTTGCTGAGAGCAACGGTAGGAGGGTGGCCGCGGATGATTAATGTCTGTGGGTCCTTATTTCATGTCTCTGCGTCTGGGAGTAGAGGGCAGGAGATATACGCTCAGGTTCATGGATGTCCTTGCAGATGCCCTCGCCGCGATGCGCACCGGGCCGGCCAGGTCCGCGCGCACCGATGTCCGCGCGCCCTGGGGGCTCCGGTTCGCCGCCGTCACCGGGGCGACCTTCCACGTCGTCCTGCGGGGCACCTGCTGGCTGCTGCCGGCCGACGGCGAGCCGGTCCCGCTCGGCCCCGGCGACATCGTCTTCCTGCGGGACGGCAGCGCGCACGCTCTCGCGGACGATCCGGCCAGCCCGCTGACCGACTTCACGCCCAGCCGGCCGTCCCCGTCCGCGCCGATCGGGCAGGTCGAGATGGACGGTCCCGGGGCGCGCTGCGTGCTGCTCTGCGGCGCGTACCGGCTCGGCCGCCGCCGGCCGCACCCGTTGATGGCCGAACTCCCGGACGTCATGCACCTTCCGCCGCGTCCGGCCCGGCACCGGGCGCTGTACGCGATGGTCGAGCTGCTCGGCGCGGAGTTCGAGGAGGCCCGGCCGGGCCGCGACACCATCGTCCCCGCCCTGGTGGACGCGATGCTGCTGTACATCCTGCGGGCCTGGGTGGACGACCGGTCCGCCGCGGCCTCGCAGGGGCTCGGGACGGCCGGGTGGGCCACCGCCATCACGGACCCGGCGATCAGTCGGGCGCTGGCCGCCGTCCACTCCGACCCGGCGCGGCCCTGGACGGTGGAGGAGTTGGGTGCGCGCAGCGGGCTGTCCCGGTCGGTCTTCGCGCAGCGGTTCACCGCGCTGGTGGGCGAGCCGCCGCTGACCTACCTGACCTGGTGGCGGATGACCACCGCCGCCCGCCTGCTCCACGAGTCCGCGGCGCCGCTCAGCGCGGTGGCACAACGGGTCGGCTACAGCTCGGAGTTCGCGTTCGCCAAGGCCTTCAAGCGGGAGCTGGGCACGGCGCCCGGCCGGTACCGGCGCGATCCGGCGGCCTGAGAGGCGCGCAGCAGTCGCGCGCGGGGGCCCATGGTCCTGCCCTCTCCCGTGTGCCGGGGAGAGGGCCGACCGGTCTCTGTTCTCGTGCGGGCTCGGCTGGGGCGGGGTGCTCCTGCGGGCTCAGCCGGGTCGGGCCTGGCCGAGAAGCTGGGCCGCGGTGGCGTGGTTGTCGGGGTGTGCGGCGGCAGCCATCGCGGTGGCGGCGGTGGCCGGGTCGGCGAGGGGCGGGATCACCAGCAGCAGGACGTGGTCCTGCAGACCGCGGGTGATGCTGATGGTGTGGTCGCTGGCGGAGAACCGGCCGACGTGGACGGCGGCGCCGTCGATCATCAGACGCCGGGGGACCGCGTCCCAGGCTCCGGTGTCCAGCCCGACGCGGGCGATCGGACCGAAGTGGGCGGCCAACGCGGTGATCAGGTTGGGCAGTTCGGTGCGCAGGTCGCGGGAGCGGGGCCACCAGGCGCCGTCGAACATCCCGGTCCGGGAGAAGGTGCAGTCCAGTGCCAGGCGGGGCAGTGCGGGCAGTGGCGGCAGGTGGGGCGGCGGCAGGTGCGTGGGGAACGGCATGCTCTGGTTCGGCACCATCTGTGGCCGCCTGTCTCGGACTCTGGGGACCGGTTTCTGCACCGGGAGCGACCGCCGGCCTGCGGTGCCTCCTCGGCTACCTCCACGGTACTCCGACCGCTGCCCCGGGTGCTCTGAGCAGGGACGCAGTCCCGCTCGGGCGCGGCAGGCGGGAGGGTCGGGCCGCCGGTCGCGCGAGGGTCGGGCGGCCGGTCGCGCGCAGGCGCTGTCTCGGCCATCCGGCGGCTGGATTTGGCCGGTCGCGCTCTGCTCATTCCGGTTCGGGTATAGCAGAGTTGAGGCTGGGCAGACTGCCTGGAACAGTCCGGGAAGGGACAGAGGCTGATGGTGCGATGGGACCCAGCCGGGATCGACGAGGCGGACTTTCTGCCGGAGCCGTTCCGGTCGGCCGACCAGACCTCGCTCTCCGGGCAGCGGCAGACCCTGCGCTGGTATCGCGGGTTGATCGTGATGCTGGTGGCGGCCGCCGTGGTCAGCGCCTTCGCGGGGCCGGGCAAGTGGGGCCGGACCGACGTCACGCCGCTCTTCTCGGTCGCCGCGTTCCTGGTGGCGGGCTACTTCTGGTCCCGGCTGCGGCAGAGCAATCCGCAGGCCGTCTGGTACGAGGCGCGGGCCGTGGCGGAGTCGGTGAAGACGCTGGCCTGGAAGTACACCGTGCGGGCCCGGCCGTTCGGCGGTCCGGCTGACTCGCCGGAGGTGGACCAGGAGTACCTGGAGCAGGTCGCGGACGTGCTGCGGGCCTTCGAGGGATCGGGCGCGGTGGCGCCCGGCATAGTGCCAGAAATCACCGACGGGATGCGGGAGTTGCGTGCCGCCGCGCTGATCGACCGGCGGACCATGTACCTGCGGGTCCGGGTGGAGGGCCAGCGCACCTGGTACCTGGCCAAGGCGGACGCCTGCGAGTCGCAGTCGGTCTCCTGGGGGATCGGCACCGCCGCCCTGATGATCCTCGGGGCCGCCGCAGCCGTGGCCCAGGCGGTCGGCGCGCTGC
>FTKT01000469.1_pt5 | contig 12433 bp, 13 predicted proteins | sample 1658271 | NCBI WGS metagenome assembly FTKT01 (sample SAMEA3914811, study PRJEB12502) | metagenome | biome: forest; material: soil | place: Canada | collected 2011-08-04 | depth 0.3 m | reverse complement strand
ATCGAGCGGCGCGCCGCCGCCGGTACGGTCCAGGCGCGTGCGCAGGAAGGTCGCCCAATCATAGGGATAGATGGTGTTCAGCGCCTTGACCACGTCGTCGAAGCCATAGGTCAGCGGCAGGTAAGACTGGTCGTCCATGCCGAAAAAGGTCTTGGCGAAATCGTCGAGCGACTTTTTGCCGCCGGTCTTCTCGCGGATCAGGGTATCGGCGTCCAGCCACATCAGGGCGCCTTCGTCATAATAGTCTTCCGAACGCTGCCACGACGGCCAGGACTTGGGGCCGCGGTTCGACAATACCGGGTCGACATTGGTTTCCTGGAGATTGCGCCACTGCCGCGCCGGCAAGGTGTCGTACAGGGCCGCCCGCACCGCCAGGACCTGCAGGCGCTGGTCGAAAGTGTAGAGGCCCGAGCGCGATTCCAGCAGGTCGCCGAAATATTCGGTGCCGCCTTCATAGACCCACATCAGGTCGTTGCGCATCGGTTGCTGGAAATCGGCGATGAACTGGTCGTGCGGCCGGCGGAACTTGCCGTCCCACGAGTGGGCATATTCGTGCGGCAGGATATCGCGGCCGAAGCCCTTGCCCGACACCGTCTTGAAATAGCTGGGTTCGACCGCGTCCTCGGACGAGCGGTGATGCTCCATGCCGATCCCGCCCATTTCGTCCGACACCGCCACCAGGAAGTCATAGTGGTTATAGTGGCGGGCGCCGAACAGCTTGTAAGCTTCCTGGACCACGTTCTTGTGGATTTGCAGCACGTTATCCGGAATCTCCAGATCGTCCGGATAGTCGGCGACGACGTCCATGTGCACCGGCACCTTGGCGCCGGGATCCAGGTCGTAACGCTTGAAGTAACGCCCGGCCAGGACGGGGGAATCGATCAGGTTGTCGTAGGAAATCGTCTTGAAGGTCACGACGTCGCCGTCCCGGCGGTCGGTTTCCAGCGCCGTGCCGTAATCCCAGCCCTGCGGCAGGGTCAGGGTCAGCTTGACCGGAATGCGCCGCGCATAATAACCCGCCGGATAGAGCGAGGCGCTCCACATCTGCAGATCCATCGTATTGCGCGTATGGACGACCTCACCGTCCGCCGGACGGACCGGCGCCAGGTACTGAAAATCGGTCGTGATCGTCTTCGCGCCCGCTGGCACATCGACGTGGAAGGCGTGCATGGCGACCAGGTCGCGCGTCCACGGGATTTCCTTGCCGTCGATGAGGACGTGCAACCCGGCCAGCTTGGTCGCGTCGCCCTCGGTCGAATGCGTGCCCGGGATCCATTTGGGCTCGAGCAGCGTCACGGCGCCGGTCGTGGCGACGGGGATTGTCTCGTGGATATTGATGACATGGCGATCGATATCGCTGGCGTCGACGCGCAGGTCGATCGTGCCGGGATAGTCGACGTCCTGGGGCACCGGCAGGGCCGGCGTATCGGCCGCCGTCACCGGCAGGGGCTGCGACCGGGCAGTCGCCTCGCCGGCCATCAAAAGGGCCATCAGGGCCAGGGTCGATACGGATGTCATGGGCGCGCCTCCACCAGGAATCGAGCCTCATGCCCCAAAGTGGCGCGAAACGTCGATCGCACTTTTTGGGGTAAACATGAGGCGTCCAATATGCCGGCACTATCGACCGGCTCGGACGGATTTGTAAAGCCGGTTTCAGATGCTACGGTCTGCCGATGACGCCGTACGGCTCAGGGTCTGGACGAAGACGTCGGCATCGGGCGTGGCCCAGACGCTGCGCCCGGTCAATGGGGCGTCCGGCCGTGTCCCCGGCGCCATGGCCAGCCCTGTCATCCGCCCCCTCACCGCCCCGCCATGGTCGACCAGCAGCGTGCACGGCAGGTTGATCGTGGCGCCGCGTGCCCCGGTCAAGGCCGCAGCGACCATGTCACCGCCATTGGGTTCGATCCATAGCGGCAAGGCCTGGGCGTGCGTCCGCTCCAGGGCCTCGCGCGCCGTCTTGATATCGAGACGTTTGCGGCTGTCGCTCAGCACCGACAGCACTTCGAAGTTCGGCCCGCCATAGCGCGCATAGAGCTTCGCCAGGTCACCAGCTTCGATCAGGCATGGGGCGCACCATTCGGCCCAGATGGCGACCAGACGAGTCTTTCCCGTCAGTTCCGACAGATGGTGGCGCGACCCGTTATCGCCCTGAAGCATCACCTCCGGCAGACGCATGCCCGGCGGCAACGCTTCGAAATATCGCGCCACGCCATTGGTGGCCAGAGGTGTGCCGGCAAAAATCGACTGCGCTTGCGCCGCCGGCGCGATCAGCGCCGCCGATGCCGTTGCCACTAGGAAGCCCCGCCGGTTCATCATGCCCCTTCCCCGTCTTGTCTCAGCCGAATTGGGCCGTGATCGTCTGGCCATGACGGACGATGGTGACGCGCCAGCCGCGGGCGCCAGTGGTGACGACGGCCTGCAGGTCGCTGGTCGAGGTGATCTGGCGGCCATTGACCTCGCGGATGATGTCGCCGGGCTGCAGTCCGACGCTGGCGGCATAGGTGTTGGCCGAATCGATCGACGAGATCATCACGCCCTTCGGCGCATCGAACGGATCGATGCCCAGTTCGTCGGCCACGGCCGGCGACAGGTTGACGACATGGGCGCCACCGAACGGATTGCGGCCGGTCAGGGCGCGTTCGTCGCGCGGCGGTGAATTGGCCGGCGCCGCCGCCTTGATCTTGACGTTGAACGGCTTGCCGTTGCGAAGGCCCTGGACATCGACCGTCTGGTTCAACGCCAGAAGATCGGTTTGGTACCGCAACGCGGCCTGGTCGTTGACCGCCGCGCCGTCGAGTTTGAGGATCACGTCGCCGGTGCGCAGCCCGCCCGCCTCGGCCGGACCGCCCTTGTAGATATCGGAGACCAGCACGCCTTGCGGCCGGTCCATGCCCAGCGACTTGGCGATGTCGGACGTGACGGTGTCGGCCTTGGCGCCCAGCCAGGGATGCGACAAATGGGCGCCGCCGCCCACCGCCGTATCGACCACCCGCCGGACCAGGGGCGCCGGAATGGCGAAGCCGACGCCCGAGGATTGGCCGGCGCCGGACAGGATCATCGAATTGATGCCGATCAGCTTGCCGTTCATATCGACCAGGGCGCCGCCGGAATTGCCCGGATTGATCGCCGCGTCCGTCTGGATATAGCTGCCCGCCCCCTCGCCGACATCGGTGCGGTCGAGGGCCGAGATAATCCCGTTGGTCACGGTCTGGCCGACGCCGAAGGGATTGCCGATGGCCAGGACCAGGTCGCCGACCTGTTGATCGTGGCCGTCGTCGATGGCCAGGGTCGGGAAGGTTTCCCCTTTGGTGTCGATCTTCAGCACGGCCAGGTCGGTGCGCGGGTCGGCCAACAGCACCTTGGCCGGATATTCGCGGCGGTCGTTCAGCACGACCATGAATTGTTGGCCGCCCTCGATGACGTGGTTATTGGTGACGACGACGCCGTTCGATCGCACGATGACGCCGGAGCCCAGCGACTTCTGCACCTGCTGCCGCGGCTGGATACCATAGAACATTTGCCAGAACGGATCGGCCTGCTGGCGCACCACGCCCACGGCGTAGACGTTGACGACGGCCGGGGCGACCGACTTGACGATCGGCGCGAACGACGCCTTGTAGCCCTGCTCCGGCACCTTGCGTTGCTGCGCTTCGGCGCCGTTGAAACCGGTTCCGGAAAAACCCTGTGCGGCCTGGGCGCCGGTGCCTTGAGAATGCCCGGGCCCGCAGGCGGCCAGCGTCAAGCCGGTGGTCAGAAGCAGCGAAGCCAGAAAACGCGCGCGGAGGGTCATGGAATCGGTCCCGGAAATATCGATATCCCCGATATTTCCAGAATCAATTTGGCTGCATCAAGGCCTTAGTCAGGCGGCATTGCGCCCGGAATCAGCGGGATCGGCCCGCTTCATCGATTGCTTGACGCCCAGGCCAAGCCACATGTTGAACCCCATGAAGGCCGCAGCCACCAGGAAACAGGCGCCCGACCAGATGACCGGCATGCCGGGACGGGTCACATAGGACAGCAGGAAACCGAATATCAGGGGCGCGACGATATTGGCGAGCGAGGATACGGAGGTATTTGCGCCCTGCAATGTCCCCTGCTCCTTTGGGTCGACCTTGCTGGTCATCAGCGCCTGGATATTGGGCCCGGCCAGCCCCCAGAAGGCGCCCACCGGCAGGAACAGCACGAAAATCCAGGCGGTCGGCGATAGGGCGTAGCCGACAAAGGCAATGGCGCCGCAGATCAGGCCGATGAACATCGCCTTGCGCTCACCGACTTTCTTGACGATCCATCCCGTCAGTCCCGCCTGGACGATGGCCGTGCATACGCCGACCGCGGCCAGGCAACCCGCCACCTGCGGCGCGCCCCAATTGAAGCGATCCTTGGCATAGAGGACGAAAGTGGTCGGAAAGACCGATTGGGCCAGGTAGATCATCAGGTACATGCCGGCCAGGCGCAGCACCTGTCCCGACCGCGCCAGGAACTTGACCGCGCCGATCGGGTTGGCGGCATGGAACGAGAACGGCTTGTGCTTTTCCGGCGAGAGCGATTCCGGCAGGACGAAAAAGCCATAGAGGAAGTTGATCAGGCTGAGCAGGCCCGCCACCACGAAAGGCAGCCGCTGAACGACGACGTCGGGATGCAGGCTGAAAGAGACCAGCCAATTGGCAAAGCCCGAGGTGCCCATCGCGTGGCCGATTGTGCCCAACAGGGCGGCAAACTGCGGCGCGACCAGCATCAAGCCGGCGCTGAGGCTGGGCCCCATGATGAAACCGACACCGAACGACGCGCCCATCCAGCCGAACACCTTGGCGCGCTGGTGCGGTTCGGTGATGTCGCTCATATAGGCGTAGGCCGTCGACACCGAAGCGGCCGTCATGCCGCTGACGACACGGCCGACCAGCAGCCACCACAGGTTCGGCGCCACGGCCATGAACATCAGGTCGACGCCGGTGCCGAAGTTCGACGCCAGGACGACCGGGCGCCGGCCGAAATGGTCCGACAACCCGCCCTGAATCGGTGAGAAGATGAATTGGGCCAGCCCCCAGGCGCAGCCGAAGATCCCGGTCCACAAGGCGGCGGCCGACACCGAGCCGCCGAGGAAACTCATGATCAGTTGGGGCAGGACCGGAAGAATAATGCCGATGCACAGCATGTCGAGGAAGACGGTCACCAGGATGAACGGCGCGGCGGCCTTCAGCTTGTGTTCGTTCCCCAGGTCTTTGTGGCTTTTCGGCATGAAGTCTCCCGCCCTCAGAAGGGGGCTGATGTAGCCGAATTCGCGAGGCTTGCCTACGGATTTCCCGTCCTCGCGACCAACCGCCGCCGGCTATCGCAAGATAGGCCGGAAGGGCGCCAGCGTGCCGTCATTATGGTGCCCCTTCAGGCCCATCAGCTTCATTTCCAGATCGTAGACATCGACATTGATGAACGGGTCGAGTGTGACGCCGGATTTGATATTCGGACCGTTGGCGATGAACAGGGCCTGCATATCGGGCGCTAGGTTGTCATAGCCGTGGGCGCCGCCCTTGTAGCCGATGCCCTTGGCGTGGGTGTCGTCGACCAGCCAGCGTTGCTCGGCGGCGCAGACGATCGCCGGGATGCGCGGATTGGTGCCGAAGTGGAAACGGGCCGGCACGTCGGCCTTGTGCCAGCATTGCATATGATCGAAGTGCATATGCGTCAGCTTGTCGACATCGGCCTCATGCCCCGGCGCCGCATCCAGCGTCGCCACCGGCCCGGTGGTGCGCATGACATAGCTGCCGGCCGGCAGATAGTCCTCGAGGAAATAGGCGCGGTCCACCGAAATCGCCGACATGCCATGGTCGGCGACGATGATCTGGTTGGCCGCGACGCCGCGCGCCTTCAGCCCGGCTTCCAGGCGGCCGATCGCTTCATCGACGCTGGCGATGGCGTCGTTCACTTCCTTCGAATCCGGGCCGTGGTCATGCCCCTCGTGATCGACGATATCGAAGTAAAGCAGATAGGCATTGGGACGTTGATCGGCCGGCAGGTCCATCCAGGCCAGAATCTGGTCGACGCGGGCGTCATTGGTCACCTTGCTGTCGAACTTCGAATAGTAGGTCGGGCGAATGCCCTGCACCGCGGCTTCGGAGCCCGGCCAGAATTCGACGCCGACCTTGCCGCCGTCCTGCACGACCGTATCCCACATCGGCGTGCCTTCATCCCACCAGAAGCGGTCGGTGACGGCGTCGCTGTTCGACATCTTGAACGTCACGTCCGGACGCCCCGCATCGTGCATGGTGTTCTCGATGATGCCATGGTGATCCGGATAAAGCCCGGTGACCAGGGTATAGTGGTTGGGAAAGGTGATCGACGGGAACGACGGATGCATGGCGGTGTTGACGCCACCGTCCGCCAGGGTCTTCAGGTTGGGTGAAAAACCCCGGCCGAGATAGTCGGCGCGGAAGCCGTCGATCGACACCAGGATAAGCGGCGGGGTGGCCGGCGAGATATGCGTCGCCCCCTCATCCGTATCGGCCATTTCAGTTGTCGCGCAACTGGCCAGAAGCATCGCCATGGCGGCGAAAAGGGACATCGACAGGATATTACGCATGGGGGGCTCCATATTACAGGACGCTTGTCCTACCTGCCCCCGCGGACGTCAATCCATTGCATTTGAAATTATTATGACGCGTCCCGCACCGCGCACGAAAAAGCCGCCCTCCAGGGGGCGGCTTTTCCGGTCTTTCGGAACCGAGATGATCAGTCGCTGGTGCGCAGGCGATCCAGCATCTGTTCGCGGGGCCACCCCGCCTCGGGTCTAGTTTCGCCGGCCGGTTGCGGCGCCGCCTCCAGCTTCAGATCTTCGGTGGTTTCGGGTTCCATCAAGTCAAAGTCGGACATAACTCACTCCTTTGGCAAAACTGGATCGGACACGCCGTCAAATCCTCTGTACCGACGGTACCTCATTTCCGGAAAGTCGAAAGTAACTATTCTTTATCTTTCGATCACGCAGTTGCGATGTTACCGCTATCTGAAACGCAAAAAGCCCCCAGCCGAGGCTGAAGGCTTCTTGTTTGCGTTATAATATTGCAGCGCGATATGTCCGCGCTTCGATGCAATCTTATTCTTCGCCGCCGGCGACTTCGAACACCGGACCGGAGTCCTTGCCGCGGGCGCTTTCGTCGCGGTCGACGAATTCGATGATCGCCATGGCGGCGTTGTCGCCGTGACGGAAGCCGGCCTTCATGATGCGGATATAGCCACCGTTACGTTCCTTGTAGCGGGCAGCCAGCGTGTCGAACAGCTTGCCGACCTGCGTGACGTCGCGAACGCGCGAGATGGCGATACGGCGGTCGTGCAGCGTGCCCGACTTGGCCAGGGTCACCAGCTTTTCGACGAAGGGACGCAGTTCCTTGGCCTTCGGCAGGGTGGTGATGATTTGTTCGTGCTTGATCAGCGAAGCCGACATGTTGGCGAACATGGCGGTGCGGTGCGAGGTGGTACGACCGAGCTTGCGGTAACCGGAACCGTGACGCATTTTGAATACTCCCAAGACCGGCGTGGCGCACCACGTCGCGGCCCCAAAATCAAGCCCGGAAGCGAAGGTGGGTACCGACCGGCCCCTGCCCGTTCCAGACGTCCGCCCCGAAAAGGCGGAAATTACAGCGACAAGGTTTTGGGTCTTTCGCCGTAAGTGGCGCCCGAAACCGGGCTCCTATAAAAAGGAAACCCGGATGATCGCTCATCCGGGTTCCGTATTTTCGAGCTGGAAAACTTTAGATCTGGTCTTCGAACTTCTTCGCCAGGTCCTCGACGTTTTCCGGCGGCCAGTTCGGGATGTCCATGCCGAGCGACAGGTTCATCGAGGCCAGGACTTCCTTGATTTCGTTCAGCGACTTGCGGCCGAAGTTCGGCGTACGCAGCATTTCGCTTTCCGTCTTCTGGATCAGGTCGCCGATATAGACGATGTTGTCGTTCTTCAGGCAGTTCGCCGAACGGACGGAAAGTTCCAGTTCGTCGACCTTCTTGAGCAGGGCCGGGTTGAACGGCAGCTCAGGCTTGCCTTCTTCCACGACCGGCGCCTTCGGCTCTTCGAAGGTGATGAAGATCTGCAGTTGGTCTTGCAGGATGCGGGCGGCGAAAGCCACCGCATCGACCGGCGTTACCGCGGCGTTGGTTTCAACGTCGAGGATCAGCTTGTCGTAATCGAGCGACTGCCCCTGACGGGTCGGCTCGACGCGATAGGCCACCTTCTTGACCGGCGAATAGAGCGCATCGACGGCGATCAGGCCGATCGGTGCGTCTTCCGGACGCAGACGGTCGGCGGGGACGTAGCCCTTGCCGGTCTGGACGGTGAATTCCATACGAACCGAAGCGCCTTCGTCCAGCGTGCAGATCACGTGGTCCGGGTTGAGAACTTCGATATCCGCCGGAACGTCGATCATGCCACCGGTGACGGGGCCGCCGCCGGACGCGCGAAGCACCATGCGCTTCGGGCCTTCGGCGTGCATGCGCAACGCCAGTTGCTTGATGTTCAGGATGATGTCGACGACGTCTTCACGGACGCCTTCGATGGAGGAAAATTCGTGGACGACACCGTCGATCTGGACGGAGGTCACGGCCGCGCCTTGCAGCGAGGACAGGAGGACGCGCCGCAGCGCGTTACCGAGGGTCACGCCGAAACCGCGTTCCAGAGGCTCTGCAACAAGACGCATCTTGCGCGAGGGATCCCCCAGGGTTTCGACTTGTGGCTTCTCGGGACGAATAAGCTGTTGCCAGTTTCTTTCGATCATTGCGTCCCTCAAGACAGGAAGGGCCGCCCCAGGTCTACGCGTGAGCGGGCCCAGGGCGGCATAAAAAGGAAAATAGTCTACGCTTAGACGCGACGACGCTTCGGCGGGCGGCAGCCGTTGTGCGGGATCGGCGTCACGTCACGAATGGTCGTGATCGTGAAGCCCACCGCTTGCAGCGCGCGCAGGGCCGATTCACGGCCCGAACCCGGACCGGCGACGCTGACTTCCAGCGTCTTGACACCATGTTCGATGGCCTTGCGGCCAGCGTCTTCAGCGGCGACCTGGGCGGCGTAAGGCGTCGACTTGCGCGACCCCTTGAAGCCCATCGCACCGGCCGACGACCACGACACGGCATTGCCTTGCGCGTCCGTGATGGTGATCATGGTGTTGTTGAACGAGGCGTTGACATGCGCCACGCCCGAGGTGATGTTCTTGCGTTCGCGCTTTTTAACGCGGGAAGGTTCTTTGGCCATAGGCTAATCCTTACTTCTTCTTGCCGGCGATCGGCTTCGCCGGGCCCTTGCGCGTACGGGCGTTGGTGTGCGTGCGCTGACCGCGGACCGGCAGGCCCTTGCGGTGACGCAGGCCGCGGTAGCAAGCCAGGTCCATCAGACGCTTGATGTTCATCGACACTTCGCGGCGCAGGTCGCCTTCAACCGTATAGTCACGGTCGATGGTTTCACGGATCTGCAGCACTTCGGCGTCCGAAAGCTGATTGACACGGCGGGCGTCTTCGATGCCGACCTTCTTGACAATCTCTTCGGCGTTCTTCGGGCCGATGCCATGGATGTATTGAAGCGCGATGATTACGCGCTTGTTGGTCGGGATATTGACGCCAGCGATACGGGCCACGTTAAGATTCTCCTGAACGCACACTGCGGTGCGCTAAAAACGAAAGGCGACACATATGCGTCGCACGCCAAGACTTTTCCGAAGCTGGCGTGCGGCCCATACGCGTGATTTCGCGGAAGCCTGCCCTTATAGAAGGGTTTTCGCTCCCGTCAATGGGTTAAAATGCAAAAAAGCAAGCGAAATCGAAGTTCCGCACAGCTTATTTACACCTTTTTAATCCCAAGGCCCTGAGGCCTCTTGGCAAGCCACGTCTTACGCCGCAACCCGCCTGGAATTTCAACTGTGTCCGGAACATCGAAGACGCCCGGACGGTCGTCATGCCCCGGCGTGAACCGGGGAAACTTGTGTAGCCCCTCGACCTAGGCCAGGGCCTCGTCGATACGGGCGGCGACGTCGTCAACCACCCCCATGCCGTCGACCTCGACCAGCTTGCCCTGCGTCTCGTAGTAGGGCAGCAGCGGCGCCGTCTGGGCGTTGTAGACCTTAAGGCGATCGCGATAGACATCGGGATTGTCGTCGCTGCGGCCTTCGTCGTTGAACCGCTTTTCGATACGCGCGATCAGGGCCGATTCGTCAACCTTCAAGCGCACGACCTTGTCGATCTTGGCGCCGCGTTCAGCCAGCATGGCATCCAACGCCTCGGCCTGGGCCACGGTGCGCGGAAAGCCGTCGAAGATGGCCCCGCCGGCCGCTTCGGCGCGCGGCAGATTTTCCTTGATCAGGTCGATGACGATCTGGTCGGAGACCAGGTTGCCCGCGGCCAGGATATCCTTAACCTTCTGGCCCAATTCCGAGCCCGAGGCGATAGCGGCGCGAAGCATGTCACCGGTCGACAGCTGGACCATGCCGCGCTGATCGACCAGGCGCTTGGCCTGCGTCCCCTTGCCCGCCGCCGGCGGACCGAAAAGGATTATGTTCATCGTGCCCCTCCCCGGGTCTTTACGACCGAGGTCTTGCCGCCGGTCTTTACGCGGGACTTCTTGATGAGCCCCTCATATTGGTGCGCCAACAGGTGCGATTGGATCTGGGCCACCGTATCCATGGTCACCGTGACGACGATCAGGATCGACGTGCCGCCGAAATAGAAGCCCGAGCCCATCTGCGCGATAACGAATTCCGGCAGCAGGCAGACGATGGTGATGTAGGCGGCGCCGATCACGGTGATCCGGGTCAGCACGAAATCGAGATATTCCGCGGTCCGCTTGCCCGGACGAATGCCCGGCAGGAAGCCGCCATACTTGCGCAGGTTCTCCGCCGTCTCTTCCGGATTGAACACAAGCGAGGTGTAGAGGAAGGTGAAGGCGATGATCAACACGGCGTAAAGCGTCATGAAGATCGGTTGGCCGTGTTGCAGCGAGCTCGACAGCTGCGGCAGCCAGCGCAGGAACACAGGCAAGGCGTCCGGGTTCTTGCCGGCAAAGAAAGTGGTGACCGACGTCGGCATCAGCAGCAGCGACGAGGCGAAGATCGGCGGAATGACACCGGCCGTATTGACCTTCAGCGGCATGAACGAGCTTTCGCCGCCCATCACGCGATTACCGACCTGGCGCTTGGGATACTGCACCAGCAGGCGACGCTGCGAGCGCTCCATGAAGACGATGAACACGATGGCGGCGATCAGCACGATCAGGATGAATATCAGCTGGAAGGCATTCACCGCGCCCGTGCTGTTCAGCGACAGCAGGGTGCCAAGCGTCTTGGGCAGCACGGCGACGATGCCGGCGAAGATGATCATTGACGAGCCGTTACCGATGCCACGCGAGGTGATCTGCTCACCCAGCCACATCAGGAACAGCGTGCCGCCGGTCAGGGTAAAGCAGGTCGAAATCAGGAAGAAAGGCCCCGGATGCAGCGCCAGGCCCGAGCCCTGCATGGCCGCGCCGATGCCGAACGACTGGATGAAGCCCAGCAGCACGGTCAGGTAGCGCGTATACTGGTTGAGCTGCTTGCGCCCCGCCTCGCCGCCTTCCTTGCGCAGCTTTTCCCAGGGCTGGTAAACCGAGCCCATCAGCTGGATGATGATCGACGCCGAGATGTACGGCATCAGGTTCAGGGCGAAGATGGCCATGCGTTGCACGGCGCCGCCGGAGAACATGTTCATCATGCCGAAGATGCCGTTGGACTGCCCCGAAAAGGCATGCTCGAACGCCACCATGTTGATGCCGGGCAAGGGCACATAGGTGCCCAGGCGATAAATGATCAGCGCGCCCAGCGTGAACAGCAGGCGTTTATGCAGATCCGTCGCCTTGGCGAAGGCGCCGAAATTCATGTTGGCGGCAAGTTGTTCGGCTGCGGATGCCATAAATGTCCTCGAATCGAGCGGAGTGGTCCCCGCTTATGGTTCCCTTACGGGTTGAACGCAGTCTACAGGCGATTTTTAACGATCGCTGTCCCGCAACTCGAACCCATATGGGGCACACCCATCAAAAGGTCAATTGAGGCCCCTGCGTTATCCCTATTCGGGACGCCGGGGCCTCAAGATTGACTTACTCAGCGGCTTCGGTCTTGACCGGACGCGTTTGGGTGATGCTGCCACCGGCGGCTTCGATGGCCTTGACGGCCGAGGCGGTGGCCGAATGGACCGTAAGGTTGAGCTTGGCCTTCAGTTCGCCTTCGCCCAGGACGCGCACGCCGTCCAGTTGACGGCGAATCACGCCGGCTGCCACCAGGGCGGCGCCGTCGATGGCCGACTTCGGGTCCAGCTTGCCGGCGTCGATGGCGTCTTGCAGGCGCCACAGGTTGACTTCAGCGAACTTCAGGGCGAACGGGTTGTTGAAGCCGCGCTTCGGCATACGCATGTACAGCGGCATCTGGCCGCCCTCGAA
>FTKT01000453.1_pt4 | contig 12480 bp, 13 predicted proteins | sample 1658271 | NCBI WGS metagenome assembly FTKT01 (sample SAMEA3914811, study PRJEB12502) | metagenome | biome: forest; material: soil | place: Canada | collected 2011-08-04 | depth 0.3 m | reverse complement strand
GCGGCGGGCGGCGGCGCGGGCGGGGCCACCGGAGGCTCGGCCGGGGCCCGGTACTGCTCGGCGGGCTGGGCGTACGGGTCGTACGGCTGCTGCGCGTACGACTGCTCGTACGGGGCGTAGCTCTGCTCGTACGGCTGCTGATAGGGGACGTACGGCTGCTCGTACGTCCCGTAGCCCGGGTCGTAGCCCTGCTGCTGCTCGTACGACTGCGGCGGCTGCTGCTCGTACGGGGCGTACTGCTGGGGCTGACCGTACGCGTCGTAGCGCACCTCGTACGGCTGGCCGTACGGGTGCGGGGCCTGCGGCTGCTGCCCGGTGGACCAGTCGCCGTCCTCGGGCCCCCTGCGGTCTGCCGTTCCGGTCACGCCGTCCCTCAAGGTCTTCCCGTGTGGGCCGGGCTCTCGCCCCGCCGTCGTACGTCCTCAGAGCACCGGGCTCAGCCGGCGTCCACGTAGAGCGCGCGCTTGTCGATGTACCGCACCACCCCGTCCGGCACCAGGTACCAGACCGGCTCGCCCTTGGCCACCCGCAGCCGGCAGTCCGTGGAGGAGATGGCCAGCGCGGGCACCTCGACCAGTGAGACTCCGCCGACCGGAAGGCCCGCGTCCGTCAGAGTGTGCCCTGGCCGGGTGCATCCGATGAAGTGGGCGAGCGAGAAGAGTTCCTCGGCATCGCGCCAGGAGAGGATCTGGGCGAGCGCGTCGGCGCCGGTGATGAAGAAGAGGTCGGCGTCCGGGTGCAGCGCCCGCAGGTCGCGCAGGGTGTCCACGGTGTAGGTCGGGCCGGTCCGGTCGATGTCGATCCGGCTGACCGAGAACTGCGGGTTCTCCGCGGTCGCGATCACCGTCATCAGGTAGCGGTCCTCGGCGGTCGAGACCGCCCGGCCGCTCTTCTGCCACGGCTCCCCGGTCGGCACGAAGATCACCTCGTCGAGGTGGAACGCGCTGGCGACCTCGCTCGCGGCGACCAGGTGGCCGTGGTGGATCGGGTCGAACGTGCCGCCCATCACACCGATCCGCTTGCGCCCCTTCGGCACCGCCGCCGCCCTGCTCTCTCCCATGCCGCCACACCTTACGCGACCCGGAGAACGCGCGGCCGACCCGCTCGGCCCGGGCATGCCAAAGGGAGCGTCCCCGGCGGACGGGGCGCTCCCTCACCTCTGCCCGCGGGGCTCAGCGGTCCCGGTTGAAGCGGGTGACGACGAAGAGCAGGAGCAGCAGGAGGAAGAGCGCGCCGCCGCCGGTCAGCAGCGGGTTCAGGCTGCTGTGGTTGCTCCCCTCGGCGAGCGTGGTCAGGACGGGCAGAGTGCTGGAGCTCATGGCGGCGGGGCCTTCTCGACTCGGTGGGCGGGTCCAGGACGCGGGTCCCGGCGGCCGGGGCGGCCGCGCGCTCATCGTACGGGGCGCCACCGCGCAACCGCGCGGCGGCTCCCCGCGTCTGACCCAGGGTGAGAGGTTCGCAGAAGCCCTAGTTGTTGCGGCCCGCGCGGACCAGGATCCAGGCGAGCAGGCCGACGCCGACGATCGAGCCGAGCACGACCAGGCGCAGGAAGAGGCCCGGGCCAGGGCCGGACGAGATCGGACCGGCCAGGGACACCAGGGTGGCGGGGGACATCGGCGGGCTCCTCGGGGGTGCTGTGCTCGGGCAGGCCAGCGTAGACCGCGGTGGTTCGGATCCACGCCACCGCCCCCTGAACGGCCCTGCCCGCCGCGTACGCTGAGCCCGGGGACGAGTACGCGGTGGCAGGCGTTGACCAAGTCGAACAGCGGGGGCCGGCGAGGGCCGGGACCGGCGTCGAGCAGGAGGTACTCAGCACATGACCAAATCCACCGGTAACGGCGACCCGCTCAGCAAGGGCAAGGCACCGAGCCGCCGCCGCCAGCGCTTCCCCGGCATCTCCACCCGCGCCTGGGAGCACCCCGCCGACCGCTCCGCGCTGGTCGCGCTGCGCAAGCTCAGCGGCTTCGACGACGTCCTCAAGAAGCTGGCCGGGCTGGTCTCCGAGCGCAGCATTCGGCTGCTCTTCCTGGCCACCGCCGTGAAGACCTCGGAGCGCCAGTTCCCCGAGCTGTACAGCATGGTGCGCGACGCGGCCTACGTGCTGGACCTGGAGAAGGTCCCCGAGCTGTACGTGACCCAGGACCCGACCGTCAACGCCATGTGCATCGGCATGGACACCCCGGTCATCGTGGTCACCAGCGGCCTGGTCGAGCTGCTGGACGAGGAGGAGCTGCGGGCGGTGATCGGCCACGAGGTCGGGCACGCGATGTCCGGCCACGCCGTCTACCGCACGATGCTGCTGATCCTCACCAACCTGGCCACCCGGGTCGGCTGGATCCCGCTGGGCAACCTGGCCGTGATGGGGCTGGTCACCGCGCTCAAGGAGTGGTTCCGCAAGGCCGAACTCTCCTGCGACCGGGCCGGCCTGCTGGCCGGTCAGGACCCGCAGGCCTCGATGCGCGGCCTGATGAAGCTGGCCGGCGGGCACAACCTGGGCGAGATGAACGTCGACGCCTTCCTGGAGCAGGCCGAGGAGTACGACAAGGCCGGCGACCTGCGCGACAGCGTGCTCAAGCTGCTCCAGGTGCTGCCGCAGACCCACCCGTTCGCGGTGGTGCGGGTGGCCAAGCTGAAGCAGTGGTCGCAGAGCGAGGAGTACCGCTCGATCCTGGCCGGCGCCTACCCGCGCCGCGAGGACGACCCGGACACCTCCGTCTCCGAGCAGTGGAAGGCCGCGTACGACTCCTACGGGAAGTCCGTGAAGGAGAGCAAGGACCCGCTCTTCGGCCTGATCCGCGATATCGCGGACGGCGCGGGCTCGGTCGGCGGAAAGCTGCGCGACACCTTCACCGGCGCGCGGAACCCGGCCGGCAAGGACAGCACCGAGGAATAGCGCGGCTCGGAATTCCCCGTTCTGCGGACCGGAATTCCCGTTCTGAAAAGAAATTCAGAACGGGAATTCCGGACGGTCATCCGGCGGTCCATCGGTAGACCCGCACTCCCCCTTCGTCGGTCACCAGGCGGTAGCCCGCCGCGGTCAGCGCGGCCCGGTCCCGCAGCTGCTCCGACTGCGGGACGGGGAAGTCGCCCAGCGGGTCCAGCGTCGCCACCCAGTAGGCGGTGGGCCGGTCCCAGGGACCCACGGCGCCGGGGTAGGTCATGGAGGGGAAGAGCGAGACCGTGCACCGGTCGGTCAGCTGAGGGGCCAGCCGGTTGGAGGCGGCCACCGTCGCCCCGTCCGGGATCACCGCGAGCGCCCGGCGGATCGCCGCCACCGCCGGACCCGGCGCGCCGAGGTCGGGCACCGGCACCGTGCAGACGGCGACCAGCAGTGCGAGCACCGGCACCGCCCGGGCGCACCAGCGCAGTTGGTCGGTCCGACCGGGCCAGCCGGTCCGCCGCAGGCCGTCCAGCATGGCCGTGAAGAGGACCGGCATCAGCACCGCGTTGTAGTGCTGCGCGCACTCCCAGTAGATCGGCGTGAGCGACCAGAACCGCGCCGCGAGCGGCAGCACCGCGAGCGCGGCCAGCGGGGAGCGCAGCGCGAGGAAGAGCGTGGGCGCCAGCAGGGTGAGGACGGTGATCCACTTGACGCCGGGCAGCAGCAGGCGGCCGAGCGGGTTCGACCCGTTCCACTCGGCGGGCGCCGTGTAGAAGTAGCCGCCGAGCGGATTGAAGGCGGGGATCAGCACGGTCACGATCAGCACGGTGCCGAGCACCGCGGTCAGCACGGTCGCGGCCCCCAGCCGGCGGCTCCCCCGGCAGAACAGGTAGATCCCGACGCCTGCCAGCAGCAGCCCCTGGTCCTCCTTGACCAGCAGCAGCGGCAGCGCCCAGCAGACCGCCGCGCGGTGCCGCCCGCGAGCCAGCGCCGCCAGCGCGAAGGCCGCCAGCGGGACGGCGAAGGCCACCTCGTGGAAGTCGAAGAGCAACGCCCGCCAGAGCCCCCAGGAGAGCCCGTAGGCCAGCCCGATCGCCAGGCCGCCGGCCCGTCCCAGCAGCTCGACCGCCAGCCGGGTGACCGGGACGGCGGAGAGCGCGAGCAGCACCGCCTGGGCCACCAGTAGCGTCGAGGCGTCCGGGAACACCCGGTAGAACGGCGCGAGCAGCGCCAGCACCGGGCTGAAATGGTCGCCGAGCACGCTGAAGCCCGTCCCCTTCAGGGCCGCCGTCGGCACCCCGGAGCGGGCATATCCGCGCACCGCCTCGTCGAATATGCCGAGGTCGAATCCGCTGGTCTCCATCCGCCAGTGGCGGGTGAGCGAGACGGCGCTGTATCCGATCGCCAAAAGGGCAGCGAGAAGCCAGGGAACCAGGCGTCGTGAATTCATGGTCGGGACATTAGGAAAATCCGCCTGAGGATTCACTGAAAGTTTCTGAGGAATTCTTCAGAACGGATTTTCCCGGCACATCAGACAATGGCCTTGCCGCGTCCGCGAATTAACCTATGCTGACGCAATGCAACTTCTGATGGTCGAGGACGAGGAACGGCTGGCGCAGTCGCTCAGCCAGGGGCTGCGGGCCGAGGGCTACGCGGTGGACGTGGTGGGCGACGGCCTCAGCGGGCTGGAACTCGCCCGCTCGGGCCACTACGCGGCCGTCGTGCTCGACCTGATGCTGCCCGGCATGAACGGGTTCCGGGTCTGCGAGGAACTGCGCCGCGACGAGAACGCCGTGCCGATCCTGATGCTCACCGCGAAGAACGGCGAGTACGACGAGGCCGAGGCGCTGGACTGCGGCGCGGACGACTTCCTCAGCAAGCCCTTCTCCTACGTCGTGCTGACCGCCCGGCTGCGCGCGCTGCTGCGCCGCGGCGCGGTGAGCCGGCCCGCGGTGCTCGCCGTCGGCGACCTGCAGATCGACCCGGCGGCCCGGCGGTGCACGGCGGGCCGGACCGTGCTCAAACTCACCAACAAGGAGTTCGGCGTGCTGGAGTGCCTGATACGACGACCGGACCAGGCGGTGCCCAAGGCCGAGATCCTGGACGCCGTCTGGGACTCGGCCTTCCGCGGCGACGTGAACATCGTCGAGGTCTACATCGCGGCGCTGCGCCGCAAGCTGCACGCGGCCGGGGCCGGCTGCCTGATCGAGACCGTCCGCGGGATCGGCTACCGGGTGGTGTCCGATGCCCGCTGAGCAGCGTCGTTTCACCCTCCGGATCCCCCGCTGGAGCCGGCTCGCGGTCCGCACCCGGGCCGCGCTCGCGGCGGCGGCCGCGGCGGCCCTGGTCTTCACGCTGGCGACCGTGCTGGCGGGCAACGCGGTGTACGGGACCGCGATGAAGCACGAGACGGCGCACGCCGGGGGTGAGGCCGACAGTGTCGCCTTCGGCATCCCGGACGTCCCCTACGAGCCGTACGCCGACGCCTCCTACGTGGTGACCGACGCGCAGGGGAACTGGCTCAGGAGCACCAACGCGTTCAACCAGTACAAGGCCGAACAGAGCTACGGCCACCCCGGCGCCGGTTCGCCGCAGCTGCCGGCCGTCAACCTGACCTGGCCTCCCTCCACGACGGTCCGGTTCCACTTCCCCGGCACCCCCAGCTACAAGCGCTCGATGGCCGGACGGACCGTCACCCTCGTGGTGACCCAGTCGCGGCCGGTGACCACCGAGCAACTGCTCAAGTACACCGGCCAGCCGGACCTGCCGCCGCAGACCCTGCGCGTCTACGCGCTGGTCAGTCCGCTGGACGCCGAGGCGGCCGAGGCCAACGTCACCCACCTGCTGGCCTGGTACCTGATCCCCTGGGGCACCCTGTTCGTCGCCCTGATCGCCTGGCTGGTCACCGGGCTCGCGCTGCGGCCGGTCGAGGCGATCCGGCGCCGGATGGCCGAGATCGGCGAGGGCGCCTTCCACGAACGCGTCCCCGTGCCGCCGGCCCGCGACGGCATCGCGCGGCTGGCCCGGACCACCAACACCACGCTGGACCGGCTGGAACACGCGCTCACCCAGCAGCGCCAGCTCGTCGCGGACACCTCGCACGAGCTGCGCAGCCCGCTCGCCGCGCTGCGCAACTCGCTGGAGGTGCCGCTGGCCCACCCGGAGGGCGTGGACTGGCCGGTGGTGGTCGAAGGCGTGCTGAGCGACACCGGGCGCCTGCAGGACCTCACCGACGACCTGCTGCTGCTGGCCAAGCCCGCGCAGGCGGCCGGCGAAGCGCAGAGCGTGGAACTGCACGACCTGGTCGCCGAGCAGGTCGCCGAACGCGCCCACGCCCCCGGCCCGCCGCGCTGGACCACCGAGCTGGACGAGGCGACCGTGCCCGGCCAGGAGCTGCTGGTCGGCCGGCTGGTCCGCAACCTGCTGGACAACGCGGCACAGCACGCGCTCGGCGAGGTCACCGTCTCGCTGGCCCGCGAGGAGGGCCGGGCGGTGCTGACGGTCGGCGACGACGGCCCGGGCATACCGGCGGCGGACCGCGAGCGGGTCTTCGAACGCTTCGTCCGCCTCGACAGCGCCCGTGCCCGCGCCTGCGGCGGCGCCGGCCTCGGCCTGGCCCTGGTCCGCACCATCGCGGAGGGCCTGGGCGGCACCGCCGAGGCCCTCGAACCGCTCGACGGGCACGGCGCCCGGCTGGTCGTCCGGCTGCCGCTCAGCCCTTCGTCGTAGCGGCCAGTACCGCGCACTGCTGCCAGGCCGGGTGCGAGTGGTCCGCCGGGTCGACAGCGCCGGGCGGCACCGGGAACGGCCCGGTGCCGCCGATGGCCAGCGGCTGCAGATAGGTCGACTGGACGGCGCCGCAGGCGCTCGGGCCGACCTCCAGCACCGAGTCCACCAGGCGCAGTTGCTGGCCCGCGATGTTCGCCCGGTCCAGGTAGAAGCGCAGCTCGGCGCGGACGCTGTAGAGGGTGACCGGCCCGGTGACCGCCACGCCCGCCGGGCGCAGCGCGTAGACCAGGGTGTGGTCGCTGGTGACCTGCAGGGTGGCGGCGTCCGCCTCGGAGACCTTGACGGTACCGGTGACCTTGACGGTGTCGGCGGCCAGCGCCACCTTGGCCGGGTCGAAGCGGACCATCCAGCCGGTCGGCAGATGGTGCTGGTCGTCGCCGGGGCTCGCCAGCGCGGTGTCGAACTGGCCCTGCGCGGACGGCGTGAGCAGCGCCCGCACCGGCGCGGTCTCCCCCTGGACGAGCACCGCCGAGGCCAGCTCGGAGGCGGTCAGATAGCGCTGGACGGTGTCCAGCGCCTGACCGACCTCGGCCTGGGTGAAGTGCGTGGTGGCCGCTGCGGCGGGCAGGCCGAAGCCGGCGCTGCCGTCCGCGTAGCCGACGGTGGGGCTGAGCGAGGCGAACGGGGCCTTGGCGTCCACCGGCGCGACCGAGCCGCTGGCCGGGGCGAGCGCCGTCAGCCCGGTGGTCAGCTGCGGGCCGGCGCCGAGGCCGAAGTCGCGCTGCGGCGCGGTCACCCCGAAGTACACGGCGGCGCCGAAGGCCAGCACCAGCAGCAGCAGGAGGGTCAGCGCCTGCCGTGGCAGCGAGGCCAGCAGGCCGAGCCCGATCCGGCGCCGGACCGGGCGGCCGAACGCGCCGCCGAGGCGCTCGCGGGCGGAGAGTTCCTGGATCCGGGCAGCTCGGACGAAGGATTCGTCGAAGACGACGGATCGGTATTCGTCATCGCTTCCGGAACCGCCCTCGGGCGCACCATCCGGAGGTTCACCCGGGTCACCCATGTATCAAGAGTAGAGCGCGAACCGGCTCCTGAACGAGGCCCGGGACGCAACTTCCGGACCCCGCGACCCGGGCTGTCACCCGGCGGGCTGCCGTTCGGCCGCCAGCGCCGTGACGGCCACCGTGGCCACCCCCGCTGAGCTGGGAGCCGAGCTGGGCGCCGCGCTGGACGGAACGGCGGCGGGGCTGCTGCTGCCGACCTCCGGGCGCCGGTTCGGCGTACCGGCGGTACCGCCCGCGCCACGGTAGACCGCGGCCACCGCGACGGCCACCAGGCCGATGCCCATCAGCACCACCAGCACCCAGGCCACCGGCCGGTGCCAGCGCTGCTGGGCGATCTGCCGGCGGCCGAGCGGTCCGCGCGGCAGGTAGCCGGGCCAGCGGACCGCGCGGCGCCAGCCGGGTGCGCGCGGCGGGCCGGCCCAGGGGTCGGTGTAGATCCGGTCGTCGTCCAGCCCGGACGGGTGCGGTCGCAGCTCCAGCGGCAGCCCGTCGTGCCCGTCGGCCCCGGAAAGCTCCAGGGCCCAGCCCACCACGCCCGCCTCCGGCTCGATCCGGGCCTCGGCCGCGGCGAGCTGCCGCTCCCGGGCGCTCGGCTCGTGCACGGCGGCGGAGCGGACGAAGGCCTCGTCAAGGACCACGGTGGCGAACTCGTCGTCCGCACCACCGTGGTCGGCGCCGTCGGAGTACGGCAAGCCCCCCACATCCTCAGCCACGGATTCAGCGTATTACCGGGGGCGCGATTTGTCTGTGCCTCCTGGCACTTGGTCCACCGTCAGGATGACCCCGCCCGGCGTGAAAGGCCGCACGCGCCCCGCGCCCGCTACCCCTGGTGCGGCACCACCGGCGCGAAGCGGACCGGCAGGTGGACCAGCGCCCGGTGGAAGGGCCCGGGCCGCCAGAGCAGCTCGCTCTGCGGCAGGGCCAGCTCCAGGTCGCCGAGCCGGCTGGTCAGCTGCTCCACGGCGGTGATGGCGATCAGCAGGGCCGGCTGGCGGGCCGGGCAGGCGTGCGGGCCGGCCGCCCAGGCCAGGTGGGCGTTCTCCCCGCTGCGCGGCTGGCCGCCGTCCTCGGCCGGCGGGGCGGCCTGCGAGTTGACCGCGGCGTAGGAGACCATCACCAGGCTGCCGGCCGCGATCTCGGTGCCGTGCAGGGTGATGTCGTAGCGCGGGTAGTGGGCCGAGAGGTTGGAGAGCGGCGGCTCGTGCCAGAGCACCTCGTTGATCGCCTCGTGCGCCGTCATCACCCCGCCGAAGAGGGAGCCCGCGTACCGGGCGTCGGTGAGCACCCGCAGCAGGGCGTTGCCGATCAGGTTGGTGGTCGGCTCATGGCCGGTGATCATGGTGAGGGTGATCTGCCGGACCACCTCGTCGTTGTCCAGGCCGGCCGGGTGGTTGAGGAACCAGGAAGCCAGGTCCCGGGTCGGCCGGGTGCGCCGTTCGGCGACCATCTCGGTGACCACCGAGACCAGGTCCGCATAGGCGGCCGTCGCGCCGCCGGCCGACTCCATCATCCCGGCGATGCCCGCCACCAGCCGGTCGCTGTCCTCCTGCGGCACCCCGAACCAGGTGTTGAAGACGAAGAGCGGCAGCCGCCGGGCGTACTCGGCGATCAGGTCCGCGCTGCCGGCGCCCTCGAAGCGGTCGATCAGCTGGTGCGCCACCTCGGTGACCCGGGCCTGCAGGGTGTGCGGCTCGATCAGCGCGAGGCTGTCGGTGATCACCTGCCGGTAGCGGTCGTGCACCTCGCCGTCGCTGAACAGCGCGGTGGGCCGCCAGGCCAGCGCGGGCAGCACCGGGGAGTCGGCGGGCACGGTCTGCTGCCAGGCCCGCGGGTCCTTGGAGAAGGTGTCCGGGTCGCGCAGCACGTCCAGCGCCGCCTGGTAGTCCGTCACCAGCAGGGCCTCGACGCCGGGGGCGATCTCCACCGGGGCCACCGGGCCGTACTGGCGCAGCAGCTCGTAGTGGCCGTGCGGGTCGGCCGCGAAGGCCGGGCCGTGCAGGGCGAGGGGACGGGTGCCGGAGGGGGTCACAGCTGCTCCAGGGGCTCGCGGTGCAGGACGTGCTCGGCCAGCGCGATCAGCGCCTTGATCGCCCCGCCGCGCTCACGCGCGTCGCAGAGCACCAACGGGGTCTCGGGGTGCAGGTCGAGGCGGTCCCGCAGCACGAAGAGGTCGTGCACCGGGGCGTCCGGGAAGCAGTTGACCGCCACCGCGTACGGCAGGCCCTGCTCCTCGACCATGTCCATCACCTCGAAGGACATCGCCAGGCGGCGGGTGTCGGCCAGCACCAGCGCGCCGAGCGCGCCGCGCGCGATGTCCTGCCAGAGCGGCAGGAAGCGCCGCTGGCCGGGGGTGCCGAAGAGGTAGAGGACCAGCTGGTCCGGCAGGGTGATCCGGCCGAAGTCGACGGCCACCGTGGTGGTGGACTTCTCCGGCAGCCCGGCCGCGTCGTCCACGGGGGCACCGGTCTCGGTCATCGCCTCCTCGGTGTGCAGGGTGGGGATCTCGGACAGGGTGCGGATCAAGGTGGTCTTGCCGACCCCGAACGGGCCGGCCACCACCAGCTTCATCAGCGTCTGGTCCGGGTCGGCCAGATAACCGACCCGGCTAGCCGAGCGTGCGGAGTCCAACGATGAGCCTCTCGACGAGGGAGCGGTCGATCTGCCGCGCCTGGGGAATCGGATTGCGGGCCCGCAGCCGCCCCGCCTCGACCAGGTCACCGGCCAGGAAGGTGGTGGCGCTGACCGGCAGGCGCAGGTGGGCCGCCGCCTCCACGACGGTCAGCGCGCCGGGTTGCAGCAGCTCCCAGAGCCGGTGGTGCTCGGGTTCCAGCCCTTCGGGCGGGTCCTGGCTGATGGAGTGCAGCACGGTGAGCCGGTCGAAGGCGGCGCCGGTGGGTCGCGCCCGACCGCCGGTGGCGAGGTAGGCGGGCACCATCCGCCTGCGGGGGTAGAGGGTCATGACCGCGCGCCTGCCTCCCGCTGCCGCGCGGGACTCGCCATGGTCCGGGCCAGCGCGGCGACCTGCACCTGCATCTGGTAGGCCACGTTGCCCAGTTGCGCGTCGGGGGTGGTGAAGACCGCGAGCGAGGTGTTCTGCCCGGCCGGGACCACGATCGCGAAGCCGTGCTCGGACTCCACCACGGTCTGCGCCAGCTTCGGCTGCTCGTCGTCGGTGAAGGCGGTGGTGAAGGCGCGGCTGGCGGCGTGCAGGGTGGCCGTCATGGCGGCCACCCGCTCGGCCGAGGCCCGGCTCAGGTCGGCCGAGGCGCCCTCGACCAGTCCGTCGCCGGTGGCGATCACCGCGTGCAGCACGCCCGGCAGTTCCAGCACCGGGTCGAGCACCCAGGAGATGTCGTCGGCGAGCGGGCGTCGGATGGTACTCACTGGTCGGCTCCTTCAGAGGTCGGGTCGGGGGTGTGGTCCCCCTGGGCGGCGGCCCGGCCGGAGCCGGTGCCGCGTTGCAGTGCCTCCCAGCGGGCCGCGGCCTGTTCGGGGGTCCGCTCGACGGCGGGCCGGCGGTCCTCCGGGGCCCGCTCAGGCGCCGGGGCGAGCGGCTCGCGGCGGCGCCGGCTGGGCAGGGTGTCCGGGTCGGGCAGTGCGGCCGGCCTCGCGGTGTGCCCGGTCGGGGCGGGCGAGGCGACGGCCAGCGCGGACGGCGAGGACGGTACCGAGGGCGTCACCCGGACCGGCTGCGGGGCCAGCACCGACAGCGGCTGCTCGGCGTCCACCACCCCCAGCAGCGCACCGCCCACCCGCACGATGGTGCGCATCCCGCCGTACGGCGAGGGCTCGATGTGGCAGGCGAAGCCGTACTGCCGGGCCAGCCGGCCGATCACCGCGAAACCGGCCCGGGGCGGGTTGCCCAGCTCGGTCAGCAGCACCTCCGGCGGACCCGCCAACAGCCGCCTGGCGCGGCGCAGTTCGTCCTCGTCCATGCCGATGCCGGCGTCGTCGATGACGACCAGCGCGCTGCGCCCGCCCTGCTGGATGGTGACCGGGACCTCGGTCTCCGGGTGCGAGTACGCGGTGGCGTTGGCGAGCAGTTCGGCGATCGCGATGGCCAGTGGCTCGGCCGCCCGGGCGACCACCGCAAGGCGCGGCTCGCGCAGGTGGTTGGCGACCTTGACGCGCCCGTAGCCGGGCACCCGGGAGACCGCGCCGAGCACCACCTCGGAGAGCGGCGAATCGGTGCGCGCCAGGCCCGGCCAGGCCTCGCAGAGCACCGCGACGGTCTGGATCCGGCGCAGCGCCAGCTCGTTGCGGAAGTCGACCTCCAGCAGCCGGGGGTCGTCGTTGTCCTCCTGCATCTGCTGCACCAGGCTCTGGATCTGGTAGAGCAGCGTCTGGATCTTGGAGGCCGCACCGCGCATCGTGGCGCGGGCCGCGGCGTCCACCCGGGCGCGCTCGCCGAGCACCGCCGCGGCAGCGCCGTCCAGCACCGCGCGCAGCGCGTCCGCGGCCTCCTGGTCGGCGAACTGAGGGTCCTTCAGACCCGGGACCGGTGCGTTCGGGTGGTTCAGCGCGAGCGCCTCGGCGGGCAGCCGCTCCTCGGCGAGGTGGGTGAGTTCGGCCAGCAGCGCGGCCAGGCGCTGTTCGCGGTCGGCCAGCCCCTGTTCGGCGGCCGCCGCCCGGCGCTCGGCGCGGTCCAGCTCCTGCTGGGCCGCCGCCACCCGCTGCTCACTGCGGGTCAGCTCCTCCTCGGCCGTGCGCACCTGGTACTCGCTGCGGGCCAGGCTCTCCTCGGTGGCCTTGGCCCGCAGCTCCCAGCCGGCCTGCGAGCTCTCGGCGGCCGCGGCCCGCGCGACGGCC
>FTKT01000564.1_pt3 | contig 12486 bp, 14 predicted proteins | sample 1658271 | NCBI WGS metagenome assembly FTKT01 (sample SAMEA3914811, study PRJEB12502) | metagenome | biome: forest; material: soil | place: Canada | collected 2011-08-04 | depth 0.3 m | reverse complement strand
TCGCCCTCGTAGCGGCCGTCGTTGCGACGCGCCAGCCAGACAGTGCCCATGCCGCCGTGGCCGATCTCTCGCACCAGCGTGTACGGGCCGATCGCCTGGCCGGCGAGGCCGGCCGGCTTGGGCAGCGCCGACGTCTGCATGAACTCGCCGCGCTCGATCGCGGGCAGGTGCTGCAGCATCGCGGCGACGGCGTCGGCCAGCGGCGGATCCTGCGCGCGCAGCGCGGCCAGGCGCGCGTCGCGCTCGGCGTCGGACAGGTCGAGCAACTCGTCCAGCAGCGGCGAGAGCTTGCTCCAGGTCTCCTTGCCGACGCTCATGTCATGGTTTCAAGGATGAAGAAAGGAACAGGCGCGCCTTCGCCCAGTCGCGCTGCACGGTGCGCTCGGTGACGCCCAGGATCGCCGCGATCTCGAGCTCCGACAGGCCGCCGAAGTAGCGCAATTCGACCACGTCGTGCAGCCGGCGGTCGGCCACGGCGAGCTGCTGCATCGCCTCGTCGACGCGCAGGATCTCGTCGTCGTGGCGCGAGAGCGAGTCGCCGAGGGCGGTGTTGAGCGTGACGTGCTCGATTTCGCCGCCGTGCCTGGCGGCGCGCCGCGATCGCACGAAGTCGACCACCACCGAATGCATCACGCGGGCCGCGTAGCCCATGAAGTGCTGCTTGTCGGCGAAGACGGCCTCGCTGGCGCCCTGGAAGCGCAGCCAGCTTTCGTGCACCAGCGCCGTGGTGTCCAGCATCGTCATGTTGCCGGAACGGCTCATGCGGCTGTGGGCCAGGCGCTGCAGGTCGGCGTAGAGCAGGGCGAAGGCCTGGTCTGCCGCCTCGCGATCGCCGTCGGCGGCCGCCTTCAGCAAGGAGGTGATGTCGGACATGGGCTTTTACGTTTCGGGCTGGTCGAGCCCGCATGCCCTGACTTTAACTCGCCGTTACACATTTATTTTTGACCACGGCTGTCGGGTTGCGTGATCGCTTCACGTTTTATTCAACGAGGGGTGGTGTTTCGGGAGGAAGGGAGGCCGGAGGGCCGACCCGGGGTGCCACCCCTCACCCGGGAAACGCCGCCGCCGCCGGCCGTCGAGGCCAACGAACCGCGAGGAGCTGTCCTTGATGTCGCCCACCCGTCCCGAACGCGAGGAGGACGCCAGCCATCCCGGCTCGGCGGATCGTCCGGCCACGGTCCCGCGCACCACGCCGGTGTCGGGCCCGGCGGAGGTGCAGGCGCGGGTGGAGCTGCACCTGTCGCAATGCCGCCGGCGCGGCGGCGTGCTGGCGCTGCTGTGCGTCAGCGTCGACTCGGTGCTGTTGCCGGGCGGCAAGGTCAGCGCCAGCATGGAGCAGCGCGTACGGCAGGAGGTATCGAACCGGATCGGCAACGCCGTGCGGGGCAGCGACGCGATCCTGCGCGAAAGCGACCGCGACACCTGCGTGGTGATGCCCGGCGCGGACACGGCCGTCGCGGACCGCGTCGGCCGCCGCCTCGAGCGCCTCGTCAACGGCGACTACCGCGTCGCGGGCGAGTTGCTGCAGGTGGCGGTGCGCATCGGCGCCGCGGCCCATCCGGCGGACGGCACGCGGGCGCCGGAGCTGCTGCGAAAGGCGGCCGACCGCGAGTAGATCAGTGCGTGTGCGCCGCGCCGTCCAGCGCGTCGGCCACGAACCTGGCGGAGCGGCGCAGGTTCAGCAGGGCCTTCTCGCGGTCGACGGCCATCGGGCTCGCGCTGAGGCAGCACAGCGTGCCGTAGACGCGGCCGTCCTTGAGCACGATCGGCGTCATCACGTGGCCGCGCAGGCCGGCGAGCAGGCCGGCGGGCGCGATATCTTCCGCGAGCTCGTCGACGTCGACGATGAACTCGGGCAGCCTGCCTTCGAGCACCAGGCGGCAGTAGGTGCGCTCCAGCGGCACCACCTCGCCGATCTTCATCGGCATCGCGCCCGTGGTCTCGCCCACGCGCGTGACGCGCGCGCCGTCGATCAGCTCGGCGACGAACACGGCATCCACCCTGAGCATCCTGCGCAGCAGCTGCAGCGCCTGCAGCACCGAGGCGTCGACCAGCGGGTCGCTGGATTCGGCGGTGGCGACGAGCAGGTCCGACGTGTGGATCGTGACCTCGTCGGGAGGCATGGTGTCGAGCAGGTGGGCCATGGCGATTCGTGGGTTCGGCGGTTCGAGGCCGGACTATCGCGCGGGTGCCCTGTAGGGAGGTCTCGATGCCGCCGGCGGTCGTGCCGAAATGCGCACGGGCCGGCTGGCCTGATGCGCGCATGCCACAGCCACGGCTGCGAACCTACGGCGTGTCGAATTCGACGATGCCCGCCAGGGTATCGCCGCCGCCGTACGCGCGCATCACCTCGGCGATGACGACCCGATAGCCGGCCAGCCAGTTCGCGTGCGCCGCCTTGGCCCGGAGGTGCGCGGGATGCGCCATCAGGGCCTGCAGCGCGTCGAGCGACGACCAGTAGTAGACGTTGGACACCAGGCCCGTCGCCGCGTTCTCCCACGACTCCTCGCCGAGATACCCCGGCAGGTCCTTCGCCGCGGCGGCGATGACCTGGTCAAGGGTGTGGAACGCGTCGTCGAATTGCTTCTTCGCGAAGATGAAAGTGGAGGAGTAGATCACGGCGGCGCGCCTCGTGGTGGGGCGCGCAGGATAGCTCAGCGCGGCGGCCGGCTGACGATGCCGCGCAAAGAGCCTTCGAAGAACGGCCTCGCGCGCCACGCGCCGTGGCGGCGATCCCATTCGCCCGAAGCGAGATCGGCGCCCAGCCGTTCGACGATGCGCGCCTGCACGTCGTCGGGGACGAAGCTCCAGGCCGATTGCGCGCGCCGCACCGCCGGGTCGAGGAAGGCCTCGGGGCGCGCGTAGAACGCCTCGCTGAAGCCGTCGACGCAATCGATCGGGATCGGCAGCACGTGCACCTCGCACGCGCCGCCCAGGCCCTCGACCAGCGTCGCGATCGGCGGATAGCGGCGGCGTTCGACCGCCAGCATCTCGGACGCGTAGTCGGCCAGCCAGTAGCGGTCGAGCGCGTCGCCGTCGAAGGTCAGGACGACGATGGGCCCGCGCGTCACGCGGCGCAGCTCGCGCAGGCCCCGGGCGAGGTCGGGCCACTGGTGCACGGTGACGAGCGCCATCGCGGCGTCGAACGACTGGTCGTCCAGCGGCAGCTTCTCGGCGACGGCGTCGACGGCGGGCGTCAGGTGCGCCGGGCGCTGCGCGCGCATCGCGGCCGAGGGCTCGATCGCCAGCACGTGGCGATCGGTCGGTTCGTAGGAGCCGGCGCCCGCGCCGACGTTGAGCACGCTGCGCGCGTCGCCGAGCGCGGCATGCACCCAGGCGGCGAGCCGCGGGTCGGTGCGGCGCTGGCGGCCGTAGCCGAGGCCGTGGGTGGCGTAGTCGACGTCGCCTGCGATGGGGATGCTCATGTCGTTGACGCAGAGTGAGGAATTCGGGCGCTCAGCACGACAGGTCTTCCGCGAAGCGGGCGCCGTCGGCGACGTCCAGCGCCAGCGAGGCGCCGTGCGCGGTCAGCAGCGTGCCGTTGGCGAAGCGCAGCGTCAGCTCGATGCGGCCGGAGAGCGTGGCGGGCAGTGCGGGGCGGGCGATGTCGCGGCCGTCCTGGCGCAGGCGGCCTTCGGCGAGCTTGCCGAACGCGTGCGACGGGTCGCCGGCCAACGTGGCGTCGGCCAGCGCCAGCGTGACGCCCGGCAGCCAGCCGCGGCCACCGGCGGCGTCGCGTACCGACGCGGCCGCGAAGCGCACGCGCACGGCGTCGCCGTCCGTCGCCACGTCGCGAACCTCGGAGTCGTGGAATTCGAGGGCGAAGCGCATGCGGGCGATTCTGCCCGACGCCCGCGCCGGAGTGAGGCGCATCGACGCCGCGCGCCTTGCTGTACAAAACGCCCTTGGCCGTTGTCGCGAACGCTGCCGAAGCCAGGTTGCCCTGAAGTTGGAACCGCGAGCGCGGGAATGCCGCGTAGCTCCACCGACCTCTCGCTCAAAGGGCCAGATGCAAGGGAAGCGCGATCGTGAAGACGCATCCGGTCCCGGGAACGTCTCGAACGGACAGCGTGCCGAAGTCCGCCTCGACGCTGTGTCGAGCGATGGCCAGGCCGAGGCCGAGCCCCGTCCTGTCGGCGCTGCGTTGGGTGAATGGCGTGAACATCGTTTCAGCCGTTCCATGGGACAGGCCGCCGCAATGGTCGTGCACTTCGATGAGCGCCTTGCCGTCGAACGGGAAAGCGTGAAGCGTGATTTCGGTGCGGGCGTGCGTGAACTTGAAGGCGTTCTGGAGAAGGTTGGCCAGGGCCGCGTGCAGCAAGGGTCGGTTGCCTCGGACGGACATGCCTTGCGAGACGGGGCGTACCACCAGACCACAGCCCGCTGCGTCCGCTTCGAGGCGTGCAGCGCTCTCGGCATCTTCGATGAACGATGCGACGGAGAAGACCTGTCGCTCCGACAGCGTCCCCTGGCGCACCTCGTCCACTGCGCGGTCGATGAGAAGACCCAGGGTCGCATGGCTGCGTTTGAGCACCGCACCGGTCGCGCCAGCCACGCTCAGGTTGCCGAATTCCAGTGCGCTCACCGCCACGGTCGCCGTCGAGAGCGCGTTTCGCAGCTCATGGACCAGGAAGCCGACGCGTTCCCTGGCTTCGTTGGTGTGGGCCGTCAATACCCGGGCGTCGCGTTGGGAGGTGAATTCCAGCACGGCGTCCGCGATGGCGTTGTCCAGGCATCGATTCAGCGTGCGGAACTCGTCGACGGCAAAGGGGGCGTCGCGCTCGAACGCCAGGTCCGTGATGGCCTGGCAGAGGTCGCCGTAGTCGTGGACGACCTGGTCGACCGTGTATCCCAGACCCAGGAGACTGGCGCCATGGGCAGCGGCGCTCACGCCGATCTCGGACAGTGCCAGGCCGTCGCCGCCCGAAGCTCCGGAGATGCCGATGCTCTCGTCGTAGGCGCCGGCCTCCTCTGCGCGAAGGGTTCGGATCAGCTGGTCCAGGAACATCGGGATGCCGTTCGAAAGCTGCTCCTCGCTCGCGCTTCTTCGAGGTCTCGCCGCGACCTTGGCCGTGCATCTCGCGATGAGGTCGGCGCGGTTGTTGGTCAGAAATGCATGCATCATCATAGGAAGTCTCCGTCCAGTTGGCCGCCTGCTCTTTGAACGACGGAGGCGCAAGACTCACAGATGGGCAACAACAAACTAGCGCTACTTGGCCGCATCGTCTGTTCGGCAGCGCACCGAGGCGACCGCGGCCTGCTCGCCACCAAGCTGGCGCAGCCGCGTTCCGTGCCTTGTCGATACGGCACACTGTGGAAAGAAACACACCACCGCGGGCAGGGGCTTGCATTGGCGGTCGGATGACGTAGACTGGTGATTCATACAGTATCACTGGTCGGCACGGCTTCCTGCTCGTCATGGACACGCGGCGCAAACTCATCATCCTGGCGGACGCGGCCAAGTACGACGCGTCCTGCGCTTCCAGCGGCACGTCCCGGCGCGACTCGTCGGATGGCTTGGGGCTCGGCTCGACCGAGGGCGCCGGCATCTGCCACAGCTACGCACCGGACGGCCGCTGCATCTCGCTGCTGAAGGTGCTGCTCACCAACTGGTGCACCTACGACTGCCTGTATTGCGTCAACCGCGAGTCGAGCAACGTCGAGCGCGCCCGCTTCACGGTCGACGAGGTCGTCAGCCTCACGCTCGATTTCTACCGCCGCAACGTCATCGAGGGCCTGTTCCTCAGCTCCGGCATCGTGCGCTCGCCCGACTACACGATGGAACAGGTGATCGAGGTCGCGCGCCGGCTGCGCGAGGAGCACCACTTCCGCGGCTACATCCACCTGAAGACGATTCCCGATGCGAGCGACGACCTGGTGCTCAAGGCCGGCCGCTACGCCGACCGCCTGAGCGTCAACATCGAGCTGCCGACCGCCGACGCGCTGCGGGCGCTGGCACCCGAGAAGGAAAGCGCGGCCATCAAGCGCTCGATGGCCCGCATCAAGCTGCAGTTCGACGATCACGCCGACGGCGTCGCCAAGCGCCCGCGCGCGATGCCGGCCGCGAACGCGCGTCCCGCCGCGCCGCCGCGTTTCGCGCCCGCCGGCCAGAGCACGCAGATGATCGTCGGCGCCGACGCGTCGGACGACCGCACGATCCTGCAGACCAGCGCCACGCTGTACGGCGCCTACCGCCTCAAGCGCGTCTACTACTCGGCGTTCAGCCCGATCCCGCACGCGTCCGATGCCCTGCCGCCGCGGCCCGCGCCGCTGATGCGCGAGCATCGCCTGTACCAGGCCGACTGGCTGATGCGCTTCTACGGCTTCGCGCAGGACGAGATCTGCACGGACGACGGCATGCTGTCGCTGGACGTCGACCCGAAGCTCGCCTGGGCGCTGGCCAATCCGGCCCAGTTCCCGATCGACCTCAATCGCGCGACCAGGGAGCGCCTGCTGCGCGTGCCCGGCCTGGGCGTGCGCTCGGTCGAACGCCTGTTGATGGCGCGCCGCGCGCGCAGCGTGCGCCGCGCCGATCTCGACCGGTTGCGCGTTCCCGTCGCCAAGGTGTTGCCGTTCGTGGCCATGCCCGATCACGTGCCCAAGGACGGCGATCGCCTGCGGCTGCGGGGGCGCGCGGGCCCGCGCGCGGAGTCCGGCGTCGGCGTGGGCGAGCGCCAGTCCGACCTGTTTGCCTGAAGGTGATGCCGTGGCGTTGCCTCGTTCGCTGTACGCGTTGATCGTGTTCGTTTCGCTGTTGTCTGCCTTTGTCATCGTCTGGGCGCGCGAGTGCCCGTGAAGGAGTCGTGATGTCGATGTGGTTGTCCAATCAGTCCGTGAGCGTCGTCCTGCTGGTGACCGGCGGCCTGCGCGTGGTGCAGCATGGCGCGCTGTCGCTCGTGAGTCCGTCGACGTTGCGCCGTGCGCAGACGCAGGTCATGCGCGTGATCACGGTCGTCGCCGGGCACTGAACGCACGGCGGCTTGGCTCGGGTTGCGCGTGTCGCTGGTGGCCATCACTGTCCGTCTGGCCTCGGTCGTCGACTGGGCGGGCTTCGCGCGGGCCGTGCGTGCGTTGCGCGCCGACGGGGTGGCGCCGGAGCACGTGCGCTGGCGTGTCGACGGCGACGATGCCGGCACGCCAGACTTGTTCGAGTCCGGCGACGAACGGCGCGCGGGTGCGCTGTCCGGTGATGCGGCCATGTCCCTGCCTCGCTCGTTCGTCGACGCCGCGCGCGAGGTCTTCCTGCATGCCGACCCGCGGCGCCTGCCGCTGATCCATCGCCTGGCCGCGCGCATCGCGGACGACGCGCGCGCGTGGGCCGATCCGCTGCACGAGGATCGCCTGCAGTTCGAGCGCCTTCTTCGCGAGGTGCGGCGCGAGATCCACAAGATGCATGCCTTCGTCCGGTTCACCAGCCTGGAAGTCCCGGAGCTCGCGGTCGTCGGCGACGACGCGGCTGGCGACGGCGTGGCGAGCCCGGCGGCCGTCCGGCACGTCGCGTGGTTCGAGCCGGGACATCACGTGCTGGAGGCCGCGGCGCCGTTCTTCGCACGCCGCTTCGCGACGATGCGCTGGGCCATCCTCACGCCGCGGGCGAGCGTCGAATGGGACGGCCACGCGCTGTCCTTCGGCCCCGGCGCGCGGCGCGAGGACGCGCCCGCCGCCGACGCCGGCGAGGCCTTGTGGCTGGCCTACTACCGCAGCATCTTCAATCCCGCCCGCGTGAAGGTGGCGATGATGAAGAAGGAGATGCCGGTGCGCTTCTGGAAGAACCTGCCGGAGGCCGCCGCGGTGCCCGAGCTGCTGGCGCACGCGTCGCGACGTGAGCAGCGCATGGTCGACGATGGCGGCGTCGCGCGACTGCGGCGGCGCGGGCAATTGGCGGCCACCGACGCGATGCCGGCATCGACCGCTGTGCCGATGTCGCTCGACTCGCTGGCACGCCAGGCCGCGCGCTGCCGCGACTGCCCCGGCGCCGACGCGGCCACGCAGACCGTGTTCGGCGAAGGCGAGGCGGGCGCCCGCGTGATGCTGGTCGGCGAGCAGCCCGGCGACCACGAAGACCTGCGCGGCAAGCCGTTCCAGGGCCCGGCGGGCCGACTGCTTCGTGAGGCGATCGCGGAATTCGGATGGCCGGTCGCCGCGCTCTATCTGACCAACGCGGTCAAGCACTTCCACCACGAACTGCGCGGCAAGCGGCGCATCCACAAGACGCCCGGCCAGCGCGAGGCGATGGCTTGCCTGCACTGGCTCGAGGCCGAGATCGAAGCCGTGCGCCCGCAGGCCATCGTGGCACTCGGGGCGACGGCGGTGCGCAGCTTGCTGGGCAACGACGTCGCGCTCACCGCGAACGAGGGGCTGTGGCTCGCGAGACCCGACGGCACGCCCGTGCTGGTGTGCCTGCATCCGGCGGCGATCCTGCGGGCGGAGCCGGCGCGACAGCCAGCGATGCGGCAGCGGTGGATGGCCAGCCTGGCCCGGGCCGATCGCTACGTGATGGATCGTGTGGACGACCCCGCGCTCGCGCCTGCTTGACCGGTGCGTCCGACTGAATTGACGTTGCCCTGGCCATGCCGTTCGTGATGGAGACTTGGCCGACGCGCGGCCAACGCCGCCCGGTCCCGCCGTCGTGAACAGCAGAAGACTCGCTCCGGCTCTCCGGCGAACCGCACACGACGTGCAGGGTTCGACTAGCTCGACCAACGACGCCACGTCGCCAGCAGTCGCCGCGTGAAACCTGCGCGCCCGCGCTGCGGGTGCCTGCATCGGATCCGCTGGCGAAGCCTGCGCGGAGCACGATGGCGCGTCGCGCGTCGGCGTGTCCAGGCGCGCAGGAACTCCAGCCGGCGATAGCGTGCTTGCAGCCGCACGTCATCGTTCATCGAGTCGACGAGGCGAAGCCGCACGCCATCGTCCAGCTCGCCGTCGGCGAGCGCACTCAAGAGTTCCCATTCCGCGTTTCGGTGCATCGTCCGCTCCTGCCGCCGCCGTCGACGGCCTTCGCGGAGGAAGACTCTCGCGACGCCCGCGATATTCCCGCCGGCATCGAAAGACTCTGACGCCGTCATCCCCGTTGCGGCGCACGGAATTTCGGCGAGGCGCCGGCGGTATTTCGAGGGAGGGCCAGGCGGTCCTCGCGGCTGGCGCAAAGCGTTCGCCAGCAACCTCCAGACAACACAAGGAACCGACATGAAAGTCCTCCAGAGTTCACTCGCTCTCGTCCTCGCCTCCACGTTCGCCGTCGGCGCCGCGCACGGCCAGACGCCGCTGACCCGCGAACAGGTCAAGGCGGAATACCGGGAGGCGGTCCGCACGGGCGACATCCTGGCACCCGGCGATTCCGGGTTGAAGCTCAACGAGATGACTCCGGATCGCTATCCCAAGGCGGCCGCCGTCGGCAAGACGCGGGCGCAGGTGGTCGCGGAGTTCGAGGCGGCCGTCCGCAGCGGCGATATCGTTCGCAGTGGCGACCTGGGAATGAAGGAGAACGAGCTCGACCCGCGACGCTATCCCGCCAACGCCGTGGCCACCGGCAAGACGCGCGAACAGGTGCGCGAGGAGTACGCCGAGGCGGTTCGCACGGGCGACGTCCTCGCGCCGGGGGACAGCGGCCTGAAGATGAACGAGGAGTTCCCGCAGCGCTACGCCAAGGTGCGCGCGAACGACGTCGCGCCTCGGACGCTCGCCGCCGCGACGCCGGCTTCCGGCGCAGTCACCGCCACACAGTGAGGCGCGCGGCGTCCGGCCTCGAACTACAGACTTGCGCCTGCACCCGGATCCGCGTGATCCGGGGCAGGCGTCTTGCGTCGTGGTCTCGGGCGCCGCGGCCGTCCGACGACGCCGCGCTTTAGCCGACCACGTGCCGGGCGATGTCCTGCAGCGACGTCACCGCGATGGCCGAGGGGTACGTCGATCCCTCGAGGCGGCGAGCCTCGATCCCCTCGTCGCTCCACGCCGGCGCGCCTGCATGGCGCAGCAGGTCGGTAGAGAGGACGATCTTCTCCGCCAGCGGCGCTCCTGCCTGTCGCAGTCGCTGCATCTCGCGAACCGCGGGCCCGGCCGCCACGCGTTGATGCGGGACTTCCCCGTCCACGTCGCTCAACGCCGCGATGCCGACATGCGCGCAGATCCCGAACTCGGGCCGCGCGCCGAACTGGCGGGCGCAGAGTTCGGCCAGCGCGTTCAGGTCCTGTTCGACGGTGCACGCGGCCAGCAAGGCCTCGCGGCATGCCTGGTCCGCTTGTCCGGAAACGCCGAACGCGAGGGTGACGCTGTCGCTGGTGACGTTGCAGATCGCCGCCGTTCGCGGGTGGGTCGAGCCCTCCACGCTGCGCCGGAATCGCGCGACGAGGAACACCTCGTCCTGCGCCAGCATGGCCTGCGACAGCGCGTGGTAATTGTTCCAGCTGATGCAGGCGAACGCGAGCTCCTTCTCGACGGCCGGCGCGCTCGCCGCGGGATGCCGCGCCGGCCCCGCGGGCGCGAGCACGGGGACGAGCGCCACGTCGCCCGTCGGCCTCAGCTGGCAGGCGAGCCGGATGTCCTTGCCGGCATGGATCCGGCGCAGGGTGGCGCTCTCCATGTCGGTGGGCGCCGGGCAGTGCGCCTCGCCGTCCACGATGCGGACGCGACACGTCGAACAGCGCGCGCGCCCGCCGCACACGGCCACGTGGGGCAGGTGGTGGCTGCGGCTCGCCTCGAGCACCGACCACCCGCACGGCACCGCCACCGATCGCCCGGGATAGCGGATGCGCACCGTCGAGCCCGCGCGCCGCTCCCGCCACGACCGGCCCCAACGCGACACGAACACCAGCACGCAGGCGCCGGCATAGACCGCCAGGACGGCCTGCCGAACGCTCGCCAGCACGGGCTGGCTGGCGCGCGTCGGCGTCACGGCGGACAGCGCATGCACGACCGCGGCCGTCTGCAGCTCGCGCGCCATCGCCAGGAACCCGAGCGCGCCCAGCACCGGCAGCAATAGGGCCAGCGCGAACAGCACGGGCTGCAGTCGCTGGTAGATCGGCCGCCGCACCAGCGCGAAGTGGACGCCGATGCAGCCATGCAGCCAGCCGGGCACCAGCAGCGCGAGCTGGCGGCCCTGGCCGTCGGCGGCGAGCAGCGAGCCGATCACGCGCGAGTACGCCGTCGACTCCCCGTAGATCTGCCACGCGAGCCGGGTACCGACGGCGTGGCCGATCAGCAAGGTCGGAATGCCGAGCCCCAGGAAGACGCGCACCAGGTCCGCCGGGGCCATGCGCAGCGTGCGGCGGGCGTAGATGGCGTCGAAGGCCAGGGCGAGGTGGATGGCGAAGGCGCCGTACAACAGCACGCTGCCGACGCCGCCGTGCCAGAAGGCCGCGGCGATGGCCAGCGCGCGTTCGGCGACGTCGAGCGAGACCAGGCCCAGCGCATGGTTGGCCAGGTGCACCGCGATGTAGACGAACAGCAGCAGCCCGCTGACCAGCCGCAGGTTGCGCCTCGACAGGCCCGTCCTCGCGCTCGGCTCCATCCCGGTCCCTTCTTCCAGAGTCGCCGACAGCGCCGGCGTCGCGTCCGCGACGTTAACTCGATGCACGCCGATGCCCAAGAAAGGGCTTGCGAGGAATACCGCCGCGCGCTCCCTAGAATTCCGTCGGACTCGCTTGCCCCAGCATTCCTGTCATGTATCGGGAATAAACCGTCGCCTCGCCCGGTCTAGTGAGGAAGAAAGGTTCGCCCATGAACGATGAAGAGAACTGGCGGCGCTTCGAGCTGCTGGCGATGCCCCACCTGGACGCCGCCTACAACCTGGCTCGCTGGCTGACCCGCGACGACCACGACGCCCAGGACATCGTGCAGGACGCGACCATGCGCGCGATGCGCTACATCCACGGCCTGCGCGCCGAAGGCGCCCGCGCCTGGCTGTTGCAGATCGTGCGCAACACCTACTACACGTGGCTGAAGACCAACCGGCCGTCCGAGCGCGTCATCCTGGACGACACCGAAGATGCCTGGCAGGACTTCCCTGCGCCCGCCGTGGACGAGCCGCACGTCATCGCGCTGCGCAAGTCGGATCGCGAGCAGCTGAACGCGGCGATCTCGGCGCTGCCGGTGGCCTATCGCGAAGTGATCGTGCTGCGCGAGCTGGAGGACTTCTCGTACAGCGACATCGCGCGGATCGCCGAGATCCCGATCGGCACCGTGATGTCCCGGCTGGCCCGGGCGCGCGGCCTGCTCCGCGTCGCCCTGACGCCCAAGGTTCGACCGCTCCTGCACACCGTGTCCGTCAGCGCCAGTGGGGGTGCTCAAAAATGAATCAACTGAACGAACACGAACGCATCACGGCTTTCATCGACGGCGAGCTCGACCTGTCCGACCAGCTCGACATGGAGCGCCGCTACGAAGCCGAGCCCGCGCTTCGCGAGCAGGTCGACGACGCGCGCGCGCTTCGCGCGTCGGTCAAGGAGGCGTCGTACCACGCCGCGCCCGACGCGCTGCGCCAGCGCC
>FTKT01457709.1_pt1 | contig 12495 bp, 11 predicted proteins | sample 1658271 | NCBI WGS metagenome assembly FTKT01 (sample SAMEA3914811, study PRJEB12502) | metagenome | biome: forest; material: soil | place: Canada | collected 2011-08-04 | depth 0.3 m | reverse complement strand
GTACGCTTCGCTACAGGGGAGGAGGCACAAAAAAACCGCGGGCCGAACCGGCCGCGGTGTGTGTCGCGCATTTCTCTGACGGTGATTATTAAACCTTATTTCGCTCGCGCCGTCAAGCGAATGTTCGCGCATTGTTCCAATTATTAACGCCCATGCTTTTGAAACAGGCGAAACCCACAATGCCATTTGGACTTTACGCGCCTGACACACGGCCCTATGTCATCCCGCGCATTGGAGACATCTGGCCATGGTGGCAAAGGCAAAACGAGATATGAGCGACATCGCCGTCATCGACGGCGTTCCCTATCGCTGGCACATTTACCGCGAGCCGCAATGGTCGACCGACGACGGCGCCAAGGGCCTCTGCATATCGGTCGAGCCCCAGGAAAATCCCCAGAAAATCCTGCTGATGGAATACCCCTTCCCCCCGCCCAACCGGCACCAGCAGAGGCCGAAAGTCTCAAAGAGCGACGTCGCCCAACGGATCAAGGAAGCGCTCGCCGCCGGCTGGGAACCGGAATCGCGCGGCAAGCCGTTCACCTATATCATCGAAAAATAAGGCATCCTCGAAAGACAAGGCCGGCAAGACGCCCGAAAGCGCCCTGCCGGCTGTGTGCTGCCAAAAGACACGGCCAGAAAACAACGGCCAAAAGATTTGAAATAATTAAAAAAAGACGGCAGTGCCGCCGCAAGACCACCGGACAAGACGATAGATCGCCAAGCCTGGCCAGGATTTCCTATCAACATCTTTTTCGTTGAAACAGAGCCAAGGCGCCAAATGTCAAAAATGGTCACTACAGCGCAAAAACATCCAGTCGTCCGTATGCTTGGCCGACAATGACCAGCTTGGCCGCCTGGGCCCGGGCATAGGCGTCGCGAAACGCCCGCGACAGCCAGATCGGCGACCGGCCGCGACGGCCGCTCCAGCCCAGGCTGCCCTGCGCTTCCGCCGTCGCGATCATGCGCCCCGCATGGGTGCGCGATACCGCCAAAGACTCGCTGAGCGCCGATATCGACGACAGGTTCGTCACCACGCGTTCCGCCGCCGGGTCGGCATCCGCATCGATCCCGCCCATCAGGCGATCCATCAAATTGCCGCCCTCGTCCATCCACGCGAACAAGGCATAGGCCGGCGCCGGATTGGCAATGGCCTCCGACGCCAGCAGGCCTTCGGCGACCCGGGGCGCCATCGCCCGCAACCCCGCCTCGCCGGCCGCGCCGAACCGCGCCGCCCGGTCCCCGTCGTCGAGGATATCGAGCGCGCCGAGATGCAGCACATACCACCCGGTCAACAGGTAAAGCGCCTTGGCCGTCAGTTCGACCCGGACCTGGCGCGCCGGCACCCGCCCTTCCGCCCGCTGGATGATATCGTACTTCAGCGCTTCGGAGACGAAGGCGGCGATCGTATTGCGGCTGGCCAGGCGGTGATGCAGGCCGGCATTGATCAGGTCCAGCCGGCTGACACTGGGCCGCGCCGGCAAGGGGCGCTCGAAACACTTGGCGACCGCCATGTGACACAGCAACCAGCGCTGCTGCGCCCCGAACAGGGACGAGATGCGCGGCTCCAGTGCCTTCAGGACGGAAAAGCCATGCGCCAGGTGACCCGCGGCGCGCACGAAGTTCGGATGGGCCAGCAGGGCGGCGATATCGGCCTCTTCCGTCGCCCCACTCATTTGAGCGTCGCCAGGAAGACGCCGCCGGCGATCAGGACAATGCCCAGCCAATTGGGCAGGCTCAGCTTCTCGCCCAGCAGCGCGACCGAGATCAGCGCGACCAGCACCAGGCTGAACTTGTCGATCGAGGCCACCTTCGCGGCGTCGCCGAACTTCAATGCCCTAAAATAACAAATCCACGATCCGACATCGGCCACCGCCATCAGGCCGAACAGGCCCCAGCTTTTCAGCGGGATCGCCGACAAGGTCCGCCATTGCAGCACGGCGATCGCGACCAGGGCCACGGTCACCACCATCAGCACGGTGCCCAGCACGCCCATCAGATTGGTGTTGACGCCAGTGACGCCGGCCTTGGCGAAAATGACGGTCAGGGCCGTCAGGACGGTCGAAAGCGCTGCCCAGAGCAGCCAGCCATTGGACATCATCTTCACCACACGCCCCTCCAACAGCGCCTGGCTATCAATTAATCACATACCGGTCAAGAAAGCTTGGCCGGTCAAACAACGCCCGCTCGGCCCTCAGCACGCCTCGCTCAACACCAGGGTCGAGACTTCAAGCAGATCCTCCCCGGCAAAAGGCTTCTTGATCTGCGCGTCGGCGCCGATGCGCAGCGCCGCGGTCAGGGCGTCGTGTTCCGACAGCTTGGGCCCCAGTCCCGCCGACATCGAGATGATACGGACCTGCGGCCAGGTCGCCTTCAGCATGCGAATGCCCTTGAAACCGCCCATGCCCGGCATGAAGATGTCGCACAGCACCAGGTCGACATGGGCGATATCGACGTCGGCGAACGCCGTCTCCATCGAATCCGCCTCCGATATCCGGTATCCAGCCGCCCTGTAGGCCTGCGCGGCGATGGCGCGGACGGTCGCGCTGTCGTCGATGATCAGCACATGCCGCGGCCGCTGGGCCTGCGCGACCTGACCGTCGCCGTCCGACAGGATGCCGGCTATGGCCGACTCGGTGAACGGTTTACGCAGCACATAGTCCGCCCCGGTCTGGCGCGCGCTTTTCAGCGTCGCCTCGATCCCCTCGCCACTGCTGCCCGCCGTCATCAACACGATCGGGGCGGACGGCGCCAGGGCGCGAAAACGCGGCACGTGCAACAGGGTATTGTGCTGGCCGACGAAGATATCGAGGAACAGTGCCTGTACCCGCATCTGCGTCAAGGCTTCGCTGGCCTCGCGGATCGACTCGAACGCCACGCTGGACCGGCCGTGTGCCTCGATCATCCTGGATATGATCTGTGCCTGAACCCGGCTGTCCTCGAGAACCAACGCTGTACGTTCCACATCATCCTCGCAGCCGACCACACGCCTACAGTGTTAGAAGGACACGCTTAATGGCGGTTGAAGCGATCGTTACAGCCTTGTGACAAGTGCCCTGAACGGACATGGCCTTACAAAAAAACTGGTCTTTCAGAACGCGGTTCGCTACACACCCCCGAAATTCGAAAGAGCCAAATCGTCCGGTCGCCGTGAAACCCAAAATCCTTATCGTCGACGATACACCCGACATCTGCGAACTGCTGGAAGCCGTGTTGGGCCGCAACGGATTCGACACCGTCTCGGCCAATAACGGCACGCAGATGGACGCGGTCCTCAAGACCGGTCCCGTCGACCTGATCATCCTCGACGTCATGATGCCGGGCGAAGACGGCTTTTCCATCTGCCGGCGGATCACCGCGGCCGGCGGCCCGCCGATCATCCTGCTCAGCGCCCGCCAGGCCGATTTCGACAAGGTCGAAGGCCTCGACCTGGGCGCCGAGGACTATGTCGCCAAGCCCTTCAGCAATGACGAACTGCTGGCCCGCGTCCGGGTGGTCTTGAGACGCAGCAAACGCGCCGAAACCACCCCGGCGCCGGCCGAAACCTGGACCTTCTGCGGCTGGACGCTCGACAAGCAGACGCGGAAGCTCTCCAGCCCGGCCGGGCGCGTCCTGGCCCTGTCGCCGGCGGAGTTCGCGCTGTTCAAGGTCTTCCTCGACCGCCCCGGCCGCCCCCTGCGCCGCGACCAGATCCTCGACGCCATGGACGACGTCCACGGCTTCAGCACACCGCGCGGGCTCGACACCCTGGTGTCGCGCCTAAGGCAAAAGATCAAATACGCCGACCCCCGCTTCAGCGGCGCCAACGAACTGATCGAAACCGTATACGGCGTCGGCTACATGCTCCGCCCCGACAGCCCCGCCGAATCTTGACCTCATGCCTCTCCTCCCTTGCGAAGCGGGGGAGGTGGCAGACAGCGCGCAAGCGCTGGATGACGGAGGGGGCCGGCACCGGCGCTATGCCTACCCCATCCCTTCCGCCGGAAACGACACCCAAAACGTCGCCCCCTCGCCTTCCGTCGACTCGAACCCGATCGTTCCCCCCATCCGCTCGACGATCTCCCGGGTGATATGAAGCCCCAACCCCGATCCCCCCTTGGCCCGCGTGCTGGACCCGTCGGCCTGGGCGAACCGGTCGAAGATCCGCCCGCGAAACGCCGCCGGTATCCCCGCGCCCCGGTCCTCGACCGAAATCGTCACCCGCTCATCCACGGCGACCGAAACCGTCACCACGCCCTGCGCCCGCGAGAACTTCGCCGCATTGGACAACAGATTGGTCAAGGCCTGCTGGAACCGCCGGCTGTCGACACGAATAGCCGCACCGGAATTTTGCGCCGCGAACTGCAGGGTGACATCCAGCTTCTGCGCATAGGGCGCATTGACGGCGACGCATTGCTCGACCAGCTCGTCGACGCGTTCCGCCCGAAGGTCAAAGGCCATGGTGCCGGTGGCGATCTTGTCGATGTCGAGGATATCGCTGATGAGGTCGACCAGCTTGTCGCAATTGCGCCGGGCCATGTCGACCAGGCGCCGGCCGGTCGGCGTCAGGCGCTCCGCCTCTTCCGAGGTCAGGAAGTCCAAAGACCCGCGGATCGAGGTCAGCGGCGTGCGCAATTCATGGCTGACCGTCGTGATGAATTCGCTCTTGATCCGGTCCATCTCCCGGCGTTCGGTAATGTCCTGGATCTGCGATATGAAATGGTCCGGCGTGCCGTCGGCCGTGCGCGCCAGGGACACGCTCAGCATCCCCCAGATGAGGCGGCCGTCCTTGTGGACATAGCGCTTTTCCAGCGCATAGGACGCGATCTCGCCGGCCAGCACCTTGCCGACCAGGGCCATGTCGCCGTCCAGGTCCTCCGGATGGGTGATGGTCTGGAAATCGGTCGCCAGAAGGTCGGTCTTCGAATAGCCCAGCAGGTCGCACAAGGCCGCATTGACCTTGAGCCAGCGCCCGTCGAGCCCGACCAGAGCCTCGCCGATCGGCGCATTCTCCATGGCCAGGCGAAACCGCTCCTCGCTCTGCACCAGCGAGCGGTTCGTCGCCAGCAGCCGCCGCGATTGCCGGTTCAGCGACAGCAGGGCCTGCACGGTAAAGGCGCACAACAGCGCGATGACCAGGCCCGTGATCAGCGCGATGCCGGGGAACGGCGAGCGTTGCGCGTCAACGAAGGACCGGGTGGGTGTCATGTGCAGCACCCAGGTCTGGTTGGCGATCGAAACACTGCGCGACAGGTCGTAACGGGCCACCGCCGCCGCCGTGCCCTGGTTGACGATGACCTGGGCCGGTCCCGCCCCGATGGCGACGTCATATTGGCCACGCACATCGTCGGTCAGGCCGTCGCGCGCGAAGGTCCGGGCATCGAACTGGGCGATCAGGCTGCCCCGCGGCCCGGCGCCGCCCATCGGCACGGCGACGAAGAAGGTCGCCTGGCCGTTGCCGCCATAGACCAGGGGCGACGCCACCGGCTGGTTGCGCCGGGCGGCGTCGGCCACCGTCGCGGCCATGATCGGCGATCCGGAGCTGGCCGCCGCACCGGGGCCGACCACGGCAAGGCTGCGCAGGCCGCGAATGCCGCGCAGGAAGCCCGAGGCGTCGCTGTTGAAATGGGACAGCGAGGCCGGATTGTCGCTCTGCAACAGCATGGCGTATCGCGCCAGGTCGCGAATATCGTCCTGGGCGCGCGAGCTCATCAACTGTTGAATCTTGCCGGCGTCGCGCTCCATCAGCCCTTCGCTGTAGCGATCCTCCTGCCCGGACAGGGTCTGGTAGGCAAAGAAGGCGCCCAGGGCCAGCACCAGGAAGACACTGGCGGGAATGAGAAACCGCTCGCCCGCCCCGATCTCGTCGGTCGCCTCCGCGCCGCGCAGGCTCATGCCGAAAAACAGCACCGCCAGCATGGCCGTGAACAGCAGGCCCGTGCTCAGGATCAGGATCGGCGTGAACGACCGCGCCGACACATCAAAGGCCTTGGTGCTCGTCCACACCAGGACCCAGCTGTTCTGGCCGAACTGGAACGTATGCTGCACCTTGAAGGCACCGTCCGCCCCGCCCGTCTGCGACGTGTATAGCCGCCCCGCCGGCGACGCGGCGGTCTGGTCGAAGATCTGAAGATTGAGCTGCTGGCCCTGGCTTTGCGTCAGCCCGGCGAACAGCTCGCGCGCCACAAAGGGGGCATAGACCCAGCCCTCCACCGCGGCACGCCGTTCGGCGACCGTGGCCGGCACGCCGTCGGTTTTATAGACCGGCAGGACAACCAGGAACCCCGGCGAGCGGTCCTTGTCCTGGACCAGGATGAGCTTCCGCGTCATGCTGAGGCGGCCCGTATCCGTCGCCTTGTCCAGGGCGCTTATCCGGCTGGGCTCGAAGGCGAGGTCGAGACCCAGCGCTTCCTGGTTGGTCTCCATCGGCTCGACCCGGGTGACGACGAAGTGCCGCGGACCCGGCACCACCGGATGCACGCCGAGGCCTTCCGGCGCGACAGGCGCGACCAGGCCAAGGCCGCGCAAACCCGGATAATTGGTTTCGATATCCGACGTCATGACGAAGATCCGCCAGTCCTTCGGCGCGATCTCGCCCTTGCTCTTCCAATAGGCCACCGCCGAAACCAGGGCGTTGCGGTCCGACTGCAGGCGGTGACGCAGCGCGTTTTCGCTCTCGTCGGCCAAGGCGCGGAACGTGTCCTGCTTGGCCTGGAATTCGCTGACCGACACGATCTTCCACGCATAGAAGGTTAGGCCCAGCGGAATAAGCAAAAGGAACAGGGCCAGGGCCGATATCTTGCCGACACTGCGCCCGTTGAGCTGGATCGGATTGGGATTGCCCGGCGCGATCAGGGCCAGGGGCAGGAAGACGACGACCCCGAACAGGTCCCCGCCCCACCACGAGATCCAGTTGTTCGCCACCTGCTCGGCGGAAACGAGCCCCGCCAGGCGCAGCGTGGTGACGCCGACGGTCGCGGCGGTGACACAGGCGATCGGACCGGCCAGGATGAACAGGCGGCAGATCTGCGCCACCGAGGTCAGCCGCAGCGGCAGGCCGACAAAGCGTTTGGCCAGCGCGCAGGCCAGCAGGACCTGGGCGGTCGATCCCGCCGCGATCGCCGCCGCGACACAAAGCTTTGCCTCATCCAGACCGTGATGCAGGTCGACGGCGCCGGCCACGAAGCAGTTGAGCAAAAACGAGCCGATCCACACGCCCGGCCACAGGCGGCGCCCGTGCACCAGGCAAATGCCCAGCGCCAGCCCGGACGGCGGCCAGATCAAGGTGGCATAACCCGGCGGCACCGACAGCATCAGCCCGACGGCGCCGGTCACCACGTAAAGCCCGGCCAGGGCGGCGATCATCACCAGGACACGTAACGGCCCGCCAGACGCGAAAGGCTGGCCGAGGGAAAAGGGGAACGTCTTCATCGGCTTCGATTCATCTCACGCCGTGCGCGCGTCCCCAGGGACGGTTGTCGCCAGAAGGCGCGTTATGCTCGAGATCACGACCTCGATGTCGAACGGCTTGATGATATAGTTGTCGGCGCCCATCTCTATCGCCTGCATGACGTCGCCGTTCTTGTCGCGCGCCGACAAGACGATGACCGGTATGTCGCGATGCGCCGGCAGGTCGCGTTTGCCCGCCAGGAAGCCCATGCCGTCCAGTACGGGCATGGCCAGGTCAAGCAGGACAAGATCGGGGTTGAAGCCAGGCAGGACGTCCAGGCCGCGCCGGCCATTTTCCGCGACCGCGACCTCAAAGCCCCGCAAGGTCAGGAAGATTTCCAGCAGTTCGCGAATATCGAGTTCGTCCTCGACGACGAGAATGCGTTTTTTGTGTTCGCTGGCCATGCTGATCCCCGATCGGCTTCCGGTCAATGCTTACTGGTCAATGCTTGCCGGCCAGGGGCGACCGGTAGCGGCGCCCAGGACGCCGACGGACTCTGCATCAGGCCGAACCAATAGGTCGTTAAGGTCCGTATCGCGTCGTCATAGTCGTTGGGCATGATCGGCTTGGTCAGGTAGCCGCTGGCCAGGGCGTCATAGGCGGCGGAAATATCGCTTTCCGCCGACGAGGTGGAAAAGACCAGGCAAGGCAACGACCGCAGCTCGGGCGTGCCCTTGATCTCGCGCACCAGGTCCAGCCCGCTCTTGCCCGGCAGGTTGATATCGGTGACCACCAGGTCGGGCCTTTGGTCCGGCGCCTCGCCCACCATTTCCATCAGCTTCAGGTGCGCGGCCTCGGCGGACGGACAGACCGTCACGTCGATGGCCGCGCCCAGCCGCGACAGCGTCCGGCGAAACAGCATGACTTCGCTGGGGCTGTCTTCGACCAGCATGAGGCGGGGAGACCGCTGGGGACGGTAAAAATTCGCCATGGGCTTCAAGCTCGAGAGTACACTGATACCGCAGACAAGGCGCGGTCCCGGCTATCGAGAGGGATACCCGTTGGTCGAAATTATCAGGTCCGCGCCTCAAATGTCCCTTAATCAATTGTCACGCCGTTGAAAGAATCGACCCGCGAATGCTCAAACGAAACGGCCGCCGCCGTCGATATGCAGCACCTCGGCGGTCGTGAAACCGTTGGCCAGAAGGAAAAGAATACCATGGGCGATCTCGGCCGGCGTGCCGACCCGGCCCACCGGCAGGGCGCGCGCCGCCTGGTCCAGCAACGCGGTGCGACCCGCAAGCCCGATGGGGTCGAACAAGGGCGTGTCGACAAAGCCCGGCGAGATGACATTGACGCGGATGGGTTTCAGCTCCAGCGCCAACCCGCGGGCCAGCGCCTCGATGCCGCGGACGGCCGCCGACGTCACGGCGAAACCGTTGCCGGACGGGCGGTCCGAAAACTGGCCGCCGGTCAGGACGATGGACCCGGTCGGCGGTAGCAAGGGCAAGGCCGCCTTGATGGCATAGAGCGCGCCGGCCAGCCGTTCCCGCACCGCGCCCAGCAAAGCGTCCGGGTCGCTATCGGCCAATAACCCGCCGGTCAGCCCGCCCGCCGAAACCACCAGGTGATCGACCCGCGTCATCGCCGCAAAGACCGCCTCGACCGACGTGCGTTGCGTGATGTCGGCAATGGCCGTTTTCACGCCGGGAAGCTGGCTGGCGGCCTGGTGCAGTTTCTCCGGCGTCCGGCCGGCGATCGTCACCTGCGCTCCCGCCGCAAGCGCCGCGCGTGCTGTCTCCAGGCCGATGCCCGAACCGCCGCCGAAGATAAGGATATGGGTGTCGCGCAGCACGTCATTGGGGTGCGAGGTCATGGTCAGGCTCCTGAAGGAAGGGAGCCCCAAGCCTATTTTATTCCAATCGGTCGCGGAACATGGCAAAATGGCCTATAGCTCATTCGAAAAAGGAATAAGCCGAAAATGGACACGCTGCAGGCCATGCGCCTCTTCGCCCGGGTCGTCGAGATGCGCAGCTTTTCCGCCGTCGCGCGCGCCGAAAAGACGACGCAACCGACCGTCAGCAAGACGATCGCCGGGCTGGAGCGGACCCTGGGCGTGCGCTTGATCGAACGCTCGACGACAAGCCTGGCCCCGACGGACGAAGGCCAGCGATTTTACCTGCGCTGCAAGCAATTGGCCGAGGACTATGACGCGGCCGTCGCCGATGTCCGCGGACAGACCCAAAACCTCGTCGGCGTCCTGTCCGTCAGCGCCCCGCTGGGCCTGGGCGAACTCTACCTCAACGGCCTCGTCATCGCGTTTCTCGGAAAACATCCGGATATCCAGGTCGAACTGATCCTCAACGACCGTATCATCGACCTGGTCGAGGAAGGCATCGACGTCGCGATACGCCTGGGTGGACAATTGCCGCCCAATGTCATCGCACGCCCCGTCGCCACCTTCCCGCGCGTACTGGTCGCCGCGCCCGGCTATCTCGACCGCGCCCCGCCCCTCCTGCGGCCGGAAGACCTGGGCACCCACCAATATATCCGTTTCGCCCGCCTCGATCCCGGCCGCGAACTGACATTTACCGGCCCCGATACCGGAACTGAAAACACCGTGACGGTCCGGGTCGACGGACGCTACCAGGTCAACAGTTCCCTGGCCCTGCGCCACTGTTTTCTCGAAGGGGTCGGCCTGGGCAGCGCCCCGGCCTGGCTGGTCCAGGATCTGGTCGACGACGGACGCCTTGTCCGCCTGCTCGCGGACTGGGACCTGCCGCCCCAGCCCGTTCACCTGGTCTATCCGTCCCGCCGCAACCAGCCGCTGAGAGTCACGGCCTTTCTGCAGTTCATGACCGAAGAAATCAGGCGGCTGCCCGGGGTTAAAAGCTGACCTAAGCCTGCGCCTCGGTTTGCAAGATGCGATGCATCAGGTCGGTCAGGTCCTGAGCCGCCAACCGCGGCGACAGCATGTTCAAATCGATCAGGGTCAAGGCCTCGGCGATGCCGTCCAGCGCCCGATCGCCCTGCAGCGAGGTGTCCAGGCGCACGATGCAGTCGAACAGGTTGGCCGTCGCCTTTTCCCGCGACAGAAGCTCCGCGAAATAGAGCTCCGCCAGCTTCCACATGACGGGGTCGATCTGGAACGGCTGGCCGTCAAGCCGCGACACATACAACCGGCTGAAATCGCCAATCTGGCCGTCGACCCGAGTATAACCGTTGAACTCGCTGCGCGCTTCGGCCCCACCCGAGACAAGCAACGGCACGTCTTCATAGGCCAGGGCGTCGAAGATTTCGCAGTCCGATTCCGCGATGCCTTCCGATATACACAGCGCGACGAAATCGCGCGGCGTCAGCCGCAACAAAAGCTTTTCCGGGATCGTCATCTGCGCGTCCGGCAACATGACCCTCAGCCGACTGGCAATGTGATCCTCGGCCAGCCCAAGCCGCTTCACCGCCGGGCGCGGCGCAACGGACGTATCCCGGCGCAACACAATGGTCGAAGGTTCGACAAGGTTGTGCGACAACTCATTCGAGTGATCATCGAAAGCTTCGACGACAAAATGAAGTATATCTGGAAAATTGAGGACCGTTACACGCTCGCCGACAACAGGCTTTATCTGCCGCTGCAAGAATCCGGGCGCTATAACCCCACCTTCGGGGTTCAGCATTTTGAACAGGTGAGTGCTTGTCTTTTTCATGAATTTTATATTGTTTTCAAAATTCATAAATCAAGCCCACCCATCTGCTCAAACCATCACTTCCTGTACGGCCCAGTTACATCCTGTGACGCCTCATTCCCTTCAGGCCGGAAATAGAACGGTATGAAGGTTTGACTTCGTGGATCGGGCGCAATTGAAACCGACCATACAAGGTAGAGCGTTGCGTCAAAACAACAACCATAGGAATTAATCCACTTAATCGGAAATATCCGCCATCTCCTTCTTGCCGGAGTGGGTAACAAGGTTATGCTCCCCGAACGATGAAATGACAGCAAGCCTGGGAAAGACGCGCCCACCGCCGTCCGCGGCGGCAGGTAACGATAAGCGGCTCGGCGTCCCGCAAGGCAGGATCGACTGAACGTGGGACATCGCCGGCCATAGACGCGCGAGCCAGAGATTTAAGGCCAGAGATTTGAGGCCAAAGACTTGCGAAGAAAGGCCCCGGGGCAACCATCGGCGATGAGTGGATTTGGAGGGGACAATGCTAAGCAAGACGATATTGGGATCAGGCCTGTTCTGCCTGGTCGTGGCCGCCACGCCGGCTGCCGCGCGTGACACCGGGCTGGCAAATGCCCAAATCTTCAAGGACGACCATAGAGACACGTTCGGCAACCGCGCGCTCGACGAATGGCTCGAAACCCGCCTCGGCGGGGTCATGAAAAGCTGCCTCGGCGTAAAATTCCTTCAAAGCGCCCGCAGGTCGAAGATCGCCGATTCCGTCGTTCCTGACCCCAACAGCTATATTACCGCCATCCCGGACTATCTCAGCGATGGCCTGGGCATCACCGCGGACCCGTCCCACAACCCGCACATCGTGCTCATTACGCCGGACGCCGGCATCCCGGCCAACGACGCATACGGCTATTTCGCCATGGTTTATCCCTCTGACGCCACACGGCAAAAAGCGGTCACGAACGATCCGACCAACCGCATCACGCCCTTAAGCGATGGCGCCAACCTGGTCCAGGTTGCGCCCATGGCCGGTGTAAGCAACGCATCCTATTCGGCCAGTTGCGCCGACGTCGTCAGCGCCAAGATGCAGGCGGGCGTAACCCTGCCGCTCGACACCATCAAGAGCGCACTGGCCGCGCAATATGACGGCAGCAACAGCTATGCCCTCAACCTTGTCTACGGCCGATTTTCATCAGGCATCTACGAGGCGCTGACAGGCCTCGGCGCGGGCAGCGCGGCCAATCGGGTGCAAAATCTCAAGGTCGGCCTGGCCGTCTGGAACTGGTATCTCATGCATCAAGACCGGCTCACCGGCAGCAACTGGATATTGGCCTATCTGGATGGCGTGACAATCTACAGGGAAAGCGGCAACAAACGCGAGGTCAAAGCAACCGCATCCGCCAGTACAAGCTTGAACCTCATCCCGTTCGTCAACGCCAGCGCCGACGCCAC
>FTKT01001185.1_pt3 | contig 12497 bp, 12 predicted proteins | sample 1658271 | NCBI WGS metagenome assembly FTKT01 (sample SAMEA3914811, study PRJEB12502) | metagenome | biome: forest; material: soil | place: Canada | collected 2011-08-04 | depth 0.3 m | reverse complement strand
ATCGTGTTCTGCGCCAACGGCATGACGATGGGCGTGGGCGCGGGCCAGATGAGCCGCATCGACTCCGCGCGCATCGCCGGCATCAAGGCCGGCAACGCTGGTCTCACGCTCAAGGGCACGGCCGTCGCCAGCGACGCGTTCTTCCCGTTCCGCGACGGCCTCGACGTGGTCTGCGACGCCGGCGCCACCTGCGTCATCCAGCCGGGCGGCTCGATGCGCGACGAGGAAGTGATCAACGCCGCCGACGAGCGCGGCATCGCGATGGTGCTGACGGGCACGCGCCACTTCCGCCACTGATCGCCGGCATCTCCGCACGACAGGCCCGCGAGGTTTTTCCGCGGGCCTTTTTCATGGCGGCTACTGGAACGTCTTGAACCAGTCGCGCGCCGCGACGCCGCAGGCCGCCTGCGCCAGGAAGTGGTAGTTGTCGGTGCTCGTCGGATCGCCGCCGGCGGCAATCACGGCGTTGCGGGCCGAGACGAAGGCGGCCTTGGCGGTCGCCCACGGGTCGCCCGCGGTGGTTGCGCTGTCGACGTCGAGCGCCGTCAGCGCGCTCGCCACCGCGCCATGGTTCTGGAAGTAGGCGTAGGTGAGCGTCGTGTTGGCGAACGACACCTCGGTGTCGCCGTGGCCGCCGCACATCAGCAGCGGCACCGTCGGCACGAAGGTGCGCAGGTCGTTCTTGTGCCAGGCCTTGCGCACCGGGTTCGCCGGCGTGCAGGCCAGCGGCTCCGTCGTCGACGTGGCCGGGCAGGGGTTGGTGGCGGCATCGGCGATCGCGGCCTGGAGGAACGACGTCTTGATCAGGCTCTGGTCCGGCGACCCGAACCAGGCCTGCTGGGCGGGGCTCAGCGTCGCGTAGCCGGGCTCGTCGTTGGCCAGCAGATAGGCCGGCAGCCTGCCTTGCGCGACCAGCACGGCGGCGGGCGTGTCGTTCGGCCCGATGGTCTCCATGCTCGGGGCGTAGGCGGCCGGATAGATTTCCGTCGGCGACTGGTAGAGATCGCCGTCGGCCTTCTGCCAGGCGGTGAACTGCATCGCGTACTTGAGGATGTCATCGGGGGCGACGTCGCTGATGCTGTCGAGCGCGCCCGGCGTGCTGACCAGGGCCTCGTAGCCCGCGCTCTCGGCGTAGTTGCCGCTGCTCGGCGCGGCCGCGGTGACGGCGATGCCGGCCTGCTGCATCGCGCGCACGGTCGCCATCGTGACGTAGCCGCCCTCCGAGTGCCCGGTGAGGAACAGCTTGCCGTTGTCGGTCACCGGATGCTGCAGGTTGGCGAACGACTTGCGGGCCGCGGCGAGCGCGTCCATCATGTCCTTGGACTCCTGGTCGGCGATGTGGTGCGAGTGATAGGTGAGCGTGGACGTGTCGTAGCCCGCGTAGTTCGGCGCGATCACGATCCAGCCCTGCGCCGCGAACAACGCGACGACCTCGATGCTGGTGATGCCGTACGGCGCCTGCGGCGTGAGGTCGGTCATGTCGACGCCGTGCACCTCCGAGCTGCCGTGCGCGTACATCATCAGCGGCCGGCTGCCGGTGCACGCCGGATCGCTCCCCGTGGGCACCATCAGCGCACCGGAAGCGGTGGTCTTCTCGCCCGCGGCACCCACCGTCGCGTACTCGAAGTGGTGCACGTCGATGCCGCACTTGGGCGCGCCGGCGACGGCGGCCAGTTGCGTGCCGAGCGTGCCGAACGCCGCGACCTGCGCGTTCACGCCGGAGGTGTCGAGCGAGAGCACGCGCGGTGGCGGGTTGACGATCAGCGAGCCGCGCACGCCGGAGTTGTCCATCACCGGCGGCGCCGCGGCGGAGGTGGGCGACGAGTCGCCGCCGCATCCGCTCAGGTTCGTGGTCAGGATCGCCGCGGCGATCAAGGTCAGGGGTCGGGTCAAGGTCATGGGCCTCCAGCAGGCTAGGTCGCGCCAATCGCGACGCGAGCCGATTCTGGAAGTCGGCCCGGCGGGCCGCATGTGCCGAAAGATAGAGCCCTACTCGTAGAGCGTGCCGATCGCCATCGGCAACGTGCGCGGGATCAGCTGGCCCTTCGCGGGCAGGTCGGCGAAGCGGTAGACGACGACGCTGTACGGGCCCATCGAGCCGTCCTCGAACGGCGGGAGCTCGGCGGGCAGCAGCGCGCGGGTCGAGCCGTCGGCGCCATGGAAGTCGACGACCGCCGCCGTGTCGCCGCGCGGATAGACGAACTTCACGCCGACGCATTTCTTGAAGAACAGGCGAGCGCGGTAGCCCGAGGCGCGCTGCGCGTCGATCAGTTGCTCGCAGGCCTCGCGCAAGGTCGCGGCCTCGTAGACGCCGTCCGCGCGCGGCTTGATCGTGTAGCGGCCGGCGAAGTAGTACAGCCCCTTGGGACGGTTCAGGCGGATCACCGCGTCCTCGTCGTAGGCCTCCTTGAGCTGCGGGACGTCGGCCAGGCCCATCGCGTCGACGGGGATCTCCAGCCGCGTCTTGGCGCCGACGATGCTGAGGCGCAAGCCCGACAGCGGCGCATCGGGCGCGACCGGGCGCACCTGCATCTGCGCCTGGATCAGCGGGCGCGTGCGCGTGAAGCGCTCGAAGAACGCGGCGGCGCCGTATGCGCGGCGATAGCTGCCCCACTCGGGATCGAGCGCGCCCTGGACCTGCACTTCCTGCGACGCCGCGGCCTCGGGCGCCGGGGCGGCGGCCTGCGACGGCGGCAGCGCGGCCAGCGCCAGCGCGGCCCCCGCAATCAGCTTCCCGACTCTGTTCGATCCCATGTGCAGCGCGTGTCCCGTTCGTTTGGCGTGCGGCGATTCTAGGGACGGCCTGCAAGCGCGCCAGCGGCTTTGTACCCATGACTTCCGGCACAGGCGTTGCGCAGGACTGCGCCCCTACAATCGCCTGCCCGCAACGGGCTCCCACCAGCAACGAGGCGCATGCCGAACCGGTTCCGCAACAATCCCATCGCCTCGATCGGCCTCGCCTGCTGCGTGGTGCTGAGCGTGTTCACGATCCTGGTGCTCTGGCTGAACGGGCCCACCGGCGACGAGATGAACGCGCCGGCGGGCGTGGCCATCGCCGCCGTCGCCCGGCATTTCACCGCGTCGCCGTCGTTCGAGAACGCCGGCTCGGATCGCGCGGATCTCGTCAACACGCTGCACCTCGTCGTCGACATCCCGCTGCTGCTGGCGTTCGTCGCCCTGTTCTGGCGCGCCACGTTGAGCCCGGCACGGCTCTCGCGGCCCGCGCTCGCGGCGCTGCTGCTCGCGCAGGTCGCGATCGGCGCCATCGTCGATTCGACCTTCCTGTTCCTGTTCGCCGCCGAACTGCCGCTCGTCGTCGCGCTGCGCAGCGGCTTGAAGTGGCTGGCGCTGCAGATCGTGCTGACGCTGCTGGTGCGCCTGTTCATCGGCTGGTTCGAGCGCGAGTACGACTCCGAGATCGTGCGGCGCATGCTGGGCCTTTGCGTCGAGATCGGCTTCTACTTCCTGGCCTTCGGAATGGCGTACGTCGCGGTGCTGGAGCAGCGCGCGCGCACGCGGCTGTCGGCCGCGAACGCGGAGCTGAGCGCGATGCAGGCCATGCTGAGCGACACGGTGCGCGCCTCGGAACGCCTGCGCATCGCACGCGACCTGCACGACCACGTCGGCCATCACCTCACCGCGCTCAACCTGCACCTCGACCTCGCGCAGCGCCAGGCCGACGGACGGTTGCGCGAACTGGTGGACATCTCGCGCGAGCTGTCGCAGGCGCTGCTGGCCGAGGTGCGGCGCGTCGTCGTGCACGAGCGCGACGATCGCCCGATCGCGCTGGCGCAGGCGCTGGCGACGCTGTGCGCGGGCGTGCCGCGCCCGGCGGTGCGGCTGACGCTCGAGGAGCCGCTCGCGATCGCATCGCCGTCGACCGCGCACACGATCTTCCGCTGCGTGCAGGAAGGCCTGAGCAACGCGATCCGGCATGCCGACGCGACGCTGGTCGAGGTTTCGGTGCAATGCGGTGTCGACGAGATCGTGGTGCGCGTCAGCGACGACGGCGGCGGCTTGCGCGGCCGGCCCGAGGGCAGCGGGCTGCGCGGCATGCGCGAACGGCTCGCGTCGGCCAACGGCACGCTCACCGCGGCCGACCGCTCGCCGCGCGGCTTCGCGCTCGAGGCCCGGCTGCCGCTTGCCGGGGAGCCGCGATGATCCGCGTCGTGCTGGTCGACGACCAGACCCTGGTGCGCAGCGGCATCCGCGGCCTGCTCGACCTGACGCCCGACATCCGCGTCGTCGCCGAGGCCGCCGACGGCGTCGAGGCCGTGCCGGCGATCGCGCAGTCGCAGCCGGACGCGGTGCTGCTGGACGTGCGCATGCCCACCTGCTCGGGCGTCGACCTGCTGCGCCGCCACGGCGCCACGCTGCCGCCCACGATCATGCTGACGACCTTCGACGACGACGAGGCCCTGTTCGACTGCATGCGGCTCGGCGCGCGCGGCTTCCTGCTGAAGGACATCTCGCTGGAGCGCCTGGCCGACGGCATCCGGCGCGTCGTCTCGGGCCAGACCCTGTTCCGCCCCGGGCTCACGGAGCGCACGCGCTCGTCCTACGAACACGCCGCGCCCGGCGACCGCGCGCCCGACGCGCACGAGCTGCTGACGGCGCGCGAGACCGAGGTGCTCGCGCTCATCGCCGGCGGCTTCAACAACGCCGAGATCGCGCTGGCGCTGGGCCCCAGCGAAGGCACGATCAAGAACCACGTGTCCAGCATCCTGTCCAAGCTGGGCGTGCGCGACCGCGTCAAGGCCGTGTTGCGCGGGCTCGAGCTGGGGTGCATCTGACGATGCGCGTCCGCGCCGCGCCCGTCGCCCTCGCGCTGCTCGTCGCCGCCGCGGCGGCACGCGCGCAGAGCACCATGATGATGATGCCCGAGGGCTCGAAGGACCTGTACGTCGGCGTGGTCCTGGCCGACGTCGCCAGCAACGAGGGCAGCGCCTCGCGCCGCCTGGTCGCGGTGCCGACCGCGTCGGGCCTGTGGAGCAACGGCGTGTTCGCGCGCATCGGCGCGGTCGGCTGGGACATCACCGACGACCCGACGATGGACTACGGCCCGCTCGTCACCTACGGCCCCCGCTCGAAGCGTTCGGACGATGCCGGGCACGAGAGCAGCCTGGACATCGAGGGCGGCGGGTTCTGGAACTTCATGTTCACGCGCGAGGTGCAGTTCGGATCGCAGCTGCTGTACGGCGGCGGCGCCGACGGCCAGGGGCTGCAGCTGAAGCTCGGCGCCGACGTCTCGTACCGGCTGGGCTCGCACGACTCGCTGACGCTGAGCCCCGGCATCACGCTGGCCGACGGCAGCTTCATGCGCTCGACGTACGGCGTCGACGCATCGCAGGCGCGGCTCGACGGGGTGCCGGCCTACGACGCGAGGGCCGGCGTACGCAACCTGCACCTGGACATCGACTGGAACTCCGAGCTGAGCACCAAGTTCATGCTCGACACCGGCGTCTCGCTCAGCCGCCTGGTGGGCAGCGCGGCACACAGTCCGCTCATCGCGCAGCGCGATGAGGCCACGCTTTTTCTCGCGCTGACGTACCACCTCTGAGCGCGGGAATGCACCGGATTGCACGCGACGTGCATCCGCAGCACGATGCGCGCCATGACGATCCTCCGCTTCGCCGTCCGCGTGCTTTGCGTCGCGCTCGCGCCGCTGTCGGCTTCGATGGCGACCGACGCCGACTGGCACGCGCTGAACCACCAGGCCGGCACGCAGGCCAAGGCGCGCGACTACGCCGGGCTGCACGACACGCTGACCCGGCTCGCGCCGGCGATGCCCGGCAGTCCGACCATCGCCTACAACCTCGCGGCCAGCGCCGCGAGGCTGGGCCACGCCGACGAGGCCCTCGCGGACTTGACGCGCCTGGCCGATGCCGGGCTGTCGTACGACGTCGCGGCCGATGACGACTTCGCGGCGCTCGCCGACAACGCCGCGTTCCGCGCGCTGCGCGAACGCTTCGCGAACAACAGGCGGGCGATCGGCACGGCCACGCGCCTGATGGCGCTGGCCGGCACCGACACGCTGCCCGAGTCGCTCGCGTGGGACGCGCGGACGAAGCGGCTGTTCGTCGGCGACGTGCGCCATTGCGAGATCCGCGTCGTCGGCGACCCGACGCACGCGTCGGCCACCGAGCGCCGCTTCGCGCGACTGCCGTCCTCGGTGTTCGCGCTCGGCATCGACGCGCGGCGCCATCGCCTGTGGGCCAGCATCGCGACGGTGGCGCAGGCCGACGGCTGCGGCGAAGGTCCGCCCGCCGCGGAACGCACCGCACTGCTGGCGCTGGATCTGCGCACGGGCCGCGTGCTGCAACGCGTCGAGGCCGGCCTGCCCGGCGTGCTGGGCGACATGCTGGTGGCCGACGACGGCAGCGTCTACGTCACCGAGAGCGTGCACGGCGCGGTGCTGCGCCTGCGTCCCGGCGCGAGCGCGTTCGACCGGCTCGACGTGCCCGGCGACTTCGTCTCGCCGCAGACGCCCGCGCTGTCCGCCGACGGCCGCACGCTGGTCGTGCCCGACTACGCGCGCGGCCTCGCGACGCTCGCGCTCGCCGGCTGCCCGTGCGCGGCGCGCTGGCCCGCCAACGGCGCGGGCGTGTTCACCGCGGGCATCGACGGCCTGGTGCGCGACGGCGCGACGCTGGTCGCGGTGCAGAACGGCACGCTGCCGCCACGCATCGTCCGCTTCGCCGACGACCTGCAGCGCCAGCAGGTGCTCGAATCGGGCACGCCCGGGTTCGGCGAGCCGACGCACGTCCTCGTCGTCGGACGCTCGCTGTGGTTCATCGCGGACGTCGGCTGGGATCGCTTCGAGGAGTCGGGCAAGCGCAAGGCGGAGGCGCCGCCGTCGCATGCCGAGCTGCGCGCCATCGCGCTGCCTGCGGGCATGCCCTGAGCTGCGACATCAATTGCGTTCAAGACCGCCGACGGCCGCCGCGCTACGCTGAGGACTCCGCATGAACGACCACGCCGCCGCCACCCGCCTGCGCACCGTCGCGCCCGGCCTCGAGCGCCTGGAACGCTCGGGCTGGCTGCCGCGCCATCGCCATCGCGACGCCTACGCGCTGATCGCCGTCGACGGCGTCTTCGAGCAGGTGAGCTACGCGGGCCGCGTGGTCGCACGGCCCGGCGACCTGCTGGTGCAGCCCACGCTCGACTGCCACGCCAACCGCGCGCTGAGCGAGCACGTGCGCGTGCTGCGCCTGCCCTGGCGCTTCGAGCCGGGCACGGGCGGCGTGCATGCCCTGCGCGACCTCGACGCCGTCGTGCGCGCGGCGCAGCGCAGCCCGGACGAAGCCCTCGCGGCCATCGAGCGCGAGATCGCGACGCAGGACGCGCGGCCACCGCGCCTCGACGACTGGGAGGACGAGCTCGCGCGGCAGATCGTCGCCGGCCAAGTCGGCGAGCTGCGCGACTGGGCGCATGCGAACGCGGTCGCGCCGGAGACCCTGTCGCGCGGCTTCGGCCGCCGCTTCGGCGTGACGCCGTCGCGCTTCCGCCTCGAGTGGCGCACGCGCGCCGCCTGCCTGCGCCTCGCGTCACGCGCGGGCGCGCTGCGCGACATCGCCGCCGAGACGGGCTTCGCCGACCAGGCGCACATGTCGCGCTCCGTGCTGCAGATGACCGGCGCCACGCCCGCCCGCTGGCGCGCAAGCTCGCGAGGAAGCTCATGATCCGACCCATCGCGCTGGCCCTGCTGGCCTGCATGTCGACGCCCTGCGCCGCGGCCACGGAAAGCGCCGCCGAGACCGAGCAGGCACTCCGCACCGCCACCCAGCAGTTGCTGGACGCGATCGCGCCCGGCGAGGCCGCGGTGTGGGATCGCTGGCTCGATCCGGCCGTGCTGCAGGTCGACGAGAACGACGTCGTGCGCGGCAAGGCCGAGATCCTGAAGGAGCTGCAGCCGCTGCCCAAGGGCCTCGTCGGCCACCTGAAGATCGCCGAGTTCCGCATGGCGCTGGCGGGCGACGTGGCCGTCGTCACGCACGAGGACGCCGAGGACCTGGACTACTTCGGCCAGATGCTGCTCAGCCGCTTCCGCATGACCGATACCTGGCACCGTACCCCGCAAGGCTGGCGCCTGCTCGGCTCGCAGGTGCTGGCGGTGCACCAGGATCCGCCGGCGGCGTCGCTGGACGCCACGACGCTGTGCGGCTACGCGGGTCGCTACGTGCTGACGCCGGAGATCTCGGTGACCGCTCGCTGCGACGGCGACCACCTCGTCTTCGTGCGCGCCGGCCGGCCGGATCGCACGTTCCTGCCGGAGCTGAAGGACCAGTTCTTCGAGCCGGGCCAGCCGCGCACGCGCCGCCTGTTCCAGCGCGACGCCGATGGCGTCATCACGGGCTTTGTCGATCGGCGAGAAGAGCGGGATATTGCGTGGAGGCGGGCGCCCTGAGTGGCCGCGGCGACTTCGGTGCCAGCCCGAACAGCGGGCGCATCCAGCCCACGCGGCGCACGATCTCGAAGCTCGCGAAGCAGATGGCCACCGTCGCGGCGACCAGCAGCGGGCCCTCGACCAATGGCCGCAGCCCGAGCGGCTTCATGAAGTGCGCGAGCAGAACGATTGCCGTCTGGTGCACGATGTAGAACGGGAAGATCGCCTCCGTCAGGTAGCGCCGGGCGCGCGAGTCGGCCGGATTCCACTGGCGGGCGAAGCCGAGCGCGGCCACGATGGCGCACCACTGGTCGAGCGCATAGAACACGCGCTGGGCCTGGCGCAGCCACTGCGGCGGCTCGATGGCGTCGTAGTGCGCGAAGTACGTCGTCACCACGGCGTAGCCGACGAGCGCCAGCGCGAGCGCGATCCAGCGCTGGCGGCGGATCTCCTCCCACACGCCGGTCTCGCGCGCCAGCAGCAGGCCCAGCGCGAACAGGCCGAAGTATTCGGCGTGCAGGTACCAGTCGTCGACCAGCATGTGGGTGTCGGGAAAGCGCGAGACGAGCGCGATGCGGAGGGCCGCCAGTCCGACCACCGGCAGTCCGATCAACCACGGCCCGCGCAGGCGATTCGCGACGGCCGCGCCGAGGCGATCGATATGCCGCTGCGGGATCGCCCACCAGGCGAGCGCCGCCACCATCGTGTAGCACCACAGGTAGGCCACGAACCACAGGTGGTTGTACGTCGGGATGCGCAGGCAGTCCCCGCGGCAGAAGCCGCCGTAGCCGCTCGCGTACAGCGACATGAAGTGCAGATACCCGTCGTGGTATCCGACCGCTTCGGTCACCTCGGCCCACGATTGCGGCGGAACGATCAGCCACACGCCCACCGCCAGCGGGATGAGCAGCCGCTGCGTGCGCGAGCGGACGAAGCCCGTCGCGGACTTCGCATGAAGAAAGGCCGTCGCGCAACCGGAGACGAAGAACAGCAGGCTCAGGCGCCACGGCGAACTGAGCATCATCAGCGGCTCGATGGTGTGCGAGGCGAACGGCGACTTCACGTGCCAGCCCCAGGTCACGTAGTACATGCCCACGTGGAAGAAGATCAGCAGGCCGAAGGCCAGGATGCGGACCCAGTCGATGTCGATGCGGCGGTCGGAGGAGGCCATGGTTCGCGTCGCGAAGTGAAGATGCGGCCATCGTGTCCGCGCCCGGCGCGACGGGCGAGCAGTTTGGGGCGAGCCGCATCTCGCCCGGGGCGAGCGGCACCGTTCAGGATTTCAGGGTGGCCAGCCACTCGTCGCGATAACGGCGCGACAGCCGGATCGTCCGCCCGGACGCCAGCCTCAGCTGAGCGTCGCCGCTGCCCAGCGGCTCCAGCGCGAGCACGCGCGCGGGCTGGACGGCGCACGAGCGATGCACGCGCACGAAGCGGCGCGCCGCGGGGTGCGCGAGGAAGGCCGCGAGCGTCGTGCGATCGAGCCAGGCCGCCGTCGCGGACTGCAGCTCGATGTAGTTGTCGGCCGCGCTGACGCATTCGATCTCGGCCAGCGGCACGCGCCGCATCTCGCCGCGGTCGGACACCAGCCAGTGGTCGGCGACCGGCTGCAGCGCGTGCAGCGCGGTCGTCAGTCGTTGGCGCTGCTGTGCGCGCTCGGGCGGCGCGAGGCGCTCGCGCAGGCGCGCGACGCAGGCGGCCAGGCGCTCGCGCGTGAACGGCTTGAGGAGGTAGTCGACGGCGTTCAACTCGAAGGCCTGCACGGCGTACTCGTCGTAGGCGGTCGTGAACGCCACCAGCACGTGCGGCGGCAGCGCGGCGGCGACCTCCAGGCCGCTGCGCCCGGGCATCTGGATGTCCAGCAGCACCGCGTCGACCGCGTCAGGCTGCGCCTGCACGAAGGCCAGCGCGGCGGCGCCGTCGGCGGCCTCGGCGACCACGCGCGCGTCCGCGTCGTCGGCCAGGAAGCGGCGCAGCTTGGCGAGCGCCGGGGCCTCGTCGTCGACCAGCAGCAGGTTCACGCGGGCGCCCTCGCGCGCGCGGGCAGCGTGACGCGCACGCGCGTGCGGCCGTCCTCGCGCTGCAGCGCGATGCCCGCGGCGTCGCCGTGCAGCGTGGCGAGACGGGCGCGCGCGTTCGCGAGGCCGGTGCCGCCGGGTTGCGGGTCGACGGGGGCGTCGCCGGTGTCGACGATGTCGATGCGCAGCTGGCCATCGACCACGTCGGCCGAGACCTCCACGTCCGCGCCCGCCGTGCTGCGCGCCACGCCGTGCTTGACGGCGTTCTCGACAGGCCCCATCAACAGCAGCGTCGGGATGATGCAGCGGGCGGCGGCCTCGGAGACCTCGATGCGCGAGCGCAGCCGCTCGCCGAAGCGCTGCCGCATGATGGACAGGAACGGCTCGACCCAGCGCATCTCCTGCGCCAGCGTGTGCTCGGCAACGTTGGCCGCGCTGATGGACTGGCGCAGCAGGTCGGCCAGCTCGGAGAGGATGCGGTCGGCGCGTTCGACGTCCTCGTGCATCACCGACGAGATGAGGTTGAGCGTGTTGAACAGGAAGTGCGGCTGGATCTGCTCCTGCAGTCGCGCAAGCCGCGCCTCGGCCAGGTGCGCGTTGAGGCGCTCGACTTCGGCGGCCTGGCGCTGCTCGCGCCGGAACGAGCGCCAGCCCATCGACAGTCCCAGCACCAGCGTGTACGTGACGACGTCCTTGGCGCTCTCGTAGCCGAGCACCGAATCGAGGCTGCCGGGGTCGTAGTGCAGGCCGGCCAGCGCGTAGACCGCATACCGCATGCCGTACATCAGCGCCGAGTGCGCCGCCGAGAACACCACCAGCCCCGCGACGTAGGCCGCGATCCGCGCGGGCATGCTGACCTGCCGCGTGAGCAGTTCGTCGTTGAGGCGATAGACGGCCAGCGCCAGGATGCCGGCGGTCACGCTGCCCGAAATCTCCCACAGGAACGGCTCCCACGGATGCCGCCCGCCGCCGCGCACGTAGTGCTGGACCTCCGCGAGCGAGAAGAACAGGCCGACGCCCAGCCAGAAGGCGGCGTAGGCCGCCCAGGGCATGAGGCGTCGCGCGAGGGTCATGCCGGATTCGCGTCGGCGGCGGGCGCCGCGTGGCCGCGCATCAGCGCGAACAGCGCCATCGCGAAGCCGGCCTCGACGGCCGCCCCCACGAACGCGGCCGGCGCCGGGGCGAACCGCATCACGGCGGCGCCGTACGCCGCGGTCGCCAGCACCGCGCCGCAGGCCCAGTACAGGCGCAGGCCGTAGATCGAGGCGAAGACGACGTAGCGTCCGCCGATGACCAGCAGCATCGCCGGGAAGAACCACTCGGCGCGCAGCAGCGAGACCGCGTAGGCCAGCGGCAGCGCGAGGATCATCGTGATCGTCGACTCGAACGCCAGCCGGTCGAGGGGATTGCCGCGCGCGCCGCCGGGCCGGCCGAGCGCCTTGGCCAGCAGCAATCCCAATGGATGGATGGCCATGCCGCCGACGAACAGCGTCCAGATCGCCTGCGTGAACGCGCCGCCGCTGGCCACGAGGCCGGCGGCGGCCCACACCGCGGCCGACACGAGCATCCCGGGCGCGCCGCCGAAGTAGGCGTGGCGCATCTGTTCCTGTGCACGGGCGATGTTCAAGCGAGGCTCCTGCAGGTTGTGTGGACTCGGCGCGGGATGTTAGCCCAGCGCTTGCAGCCTCTACACTGGCGCCCATGAACAAAGCCGACGCAATGGGCTTCGTGCTGGCGGCCGTCGCACGGCTGATCACCGGCGCGCAAGGCCACTGGAAGGGCGTCCCGCCGAAGGCGGAACAGCGCATCTATTTCGCCAACCACCAGAGCCATCTCGACTGGGTGCTCGTCTGGGCCACGCTGCCCGCCGACCTGCGCGCGCAGACGCGCCCGATCGCCGCCGCCGACTACTGGACCAAGACGCCGCTGAAGCACTGGATCACGCGCGAGGTGTTCCGCGCGGTGTACGTGGACCGCGAGCGCAAGGAAGGCGGTCCCAGTCCGCTGGCGCCGCTGATCGCCGCGCTCGAACAAGGCGACTCGCTCGTCATCTTCCCGGAGGGCACGCGCAGCAACAAGGGCCTGCCGCAGGA
>FTKT01000055.1_pt5 | contig 12505 bp, 10 predicted proteins | sample 1658271 | NCBI WGS metagenome assembly FTKT01 (sample SAMEA3914811, study PRJEB12502) | metagenome | biome: forest; material: soil | place: Canada | collected 2011-08-04 | depth 0.3 m | reverse complement strand
GACGAATACCAGGACACCAACGTCGCCCAATATCTGTGGCTGCGTATCCTGACGTCCCAGGCCCGGAACCTGTGCTGCGTCGGCGACGACGACCAGTCGATCTATGGCTGGCGCGGCGCCGAGGTCGACAATATCCTGAAGTTCGAGCGCGATTTTCCGGGCGCCAAGGTTATCCGGCTCGAGCGTAATTACCGCTCGACCAAGCATATCCTGGCGGCGGCGTCGGGACTGATCAAGGCCAATTCGGCACGCCTCGGCAAGACGCTTTGGACCGAGATCGATGGTGGCGAGAAGGTACGCGTCCAGGGCATCTGGGACGGCGCCGCGGAAGCCCAGTTCATCGCCGAGGACGTCGAAGCGCAGCGCAAATCGGGTCGGGCCTATGCCGAAATGGCGATCCTGGTGCGCGCCTCGTTCCAGATGCGGGCGTTCGAAGAACGCTTCGTGATGCTGCAGATCCCTTATATCGTCGTCGGCGGACCGCGCTTCTTCGAACGCGCCGAAATCCGCGACGCGATCGCTTATCTGCGCCTGGTGTCGTCCGAGGACGACGACCTGGCGTTCGAGCGCATCATCAATGTCCCCAAACGCGGCATTGGCGACGCCACGGTGCAGAAGCTGTTGCAACAGGCGCGGTTGGCCGGCGTGTCGGTGATGACCGCGGTGCGCGACCTGGTGCAAACCGACGAATTGCCGGCGCGGACGCGCACGCCGCTGATCGCCTTTCTGCGCGATTTCGACCGCTGGAAGATGCAGGCGCAGGAGGTCAAGGCCGATGTCCTGCTCGACCATATCCTGACCGACAGCAGCTATTACGACATGCAGCGCGCCGACAAGGTGTCGGGGCAATCCAGGCTCGACAACCTGAAGGAACTGGGCGACTCGATGCAGGTCTTCGACGACCTGGGCGCCTTCCTCCAGCACGTTGCCCTGGTCATGGACCTGGAGCGCGATAATGGTGGCAATTCGGTGCGGCTGATGACACTGCATGCCGCCAAGGGCTTGGAATTCCCGGTGGTCTACCTGCCGGGCTGGGAAGAGGGCATCTTTCCGTCGCAACGGTCGATGGACGAAAATGGCCTGAAGGCGCTGGAGGAAGAGCGCCGGCTGGCCTATGTCGGCATCACGCGGGCGCGCGAAGAAGCCAAGATCAGCTTCGTCGCCAATCGCCAGGTCTATGGCCGCTGGACCAACCAGATCCCTTCACGGTTCGTCGACGAACTGCCGATCGAGAATGTCGAGGCGATCTCGCAGACCGGCTATGCCTCGCAGGGCTGGCAGTCGCAGCAATCGCGCTGGGACCGCGCGGGTTACGAGCCCAACTATACCAAGCGCGAACCAGCGCCGGTGCGTGATGCCATCGGTCAGGGGGATGTATCGCGCTCCAATCTCATGGGCGGTCCCAAGCCGGTCTATGCCAAGCCGACGCCGCATCGTCAGCCGGTCGCCAGCAAGGTCGAGAGCAAGAATATAAAGATCGGCGAACGCGTCTTTCACATCAAGTTCGGCTACGGCATGGTGACCTTGGCGGAGGGCAACAAGCTGACGGTCGACTTCGAAACCTCGGGTGAGAAGAAGGTCATCGACAGCTTCGTCGATCGCGCCTGAGGCCCGCCATGACGGAATGGATTGTATCGGGCAAGGTCAAGGCGCGCGAAACGCCGGAAGCGGAAGGCGGCGGCCTTGAGATCGTCATCGACGGCCTGACGACGCAGGGACGCTATTACAAGCCGCTGGTTTACGAGTTCTTCCGCAAGGAATGGCGCGGCGCGCGGCCGGCCTGGGGCGACTATGCGGTCGAAATCCGCATGGAACACATCGGCGATCCGCCGTGGATGGATCTCGACAACCTGGCCAAGGCGCTGCTCGACGCCATCAAGGGCTTTGTCTTCCATGACGACAGCCAGGTGGCACGGCTGCTGGTCGAACGCTTCCCCGGCGAACGCGAGCAGATCACCATCAAGGTCTATGCCCTGAAGCGGTAAATCCGCCGTTCTGTCTACCAGGACAAAGGTTCGAGCGCGCCCCAGAAGGTCAGCAGGATGACGTAGATCACCCAGTACAGGGTCAGCAGGCCATGGGCGATCTTTTGCCATTCCGGCCAGCCGTCGCCATAACGGCCGTTGCCGTTATAGACCAGGTAGAAGGTGCCGGCCTGGTAGGCGGTGCCGATGGTGGCGAGTACGGCCAGCCACGAGGCCAGCTTGACCTGCGGCGCCGGCCAGCGCGTGAACAGCGCGTTCGGGTCGTCGGCCATATGCCCCTGCCAGTTTTGGAAGACGACGATGGCCAGGATCCAGACAAGCGCGACGCCGAGCGAAATGACGGTGGCGCGGCTTTGCGTCTCGGTCGGACGTTCGTGGCGCGCCGTACCCTTGGCCAGCGACAGGAAGACCAGCACGCAGGTGAAGACCTGGAGGATGCTCATGACCTTCAGCGTGCCCGGATGGAAGATCCACGACGTCCGCTCATACCGCGCCATGTTGCTGGCGGTCTCGAAGGCCGTGGCTTTCGAGCCGTCCGCCTTGAACAGGAAGTGCAGGCCGCCGAGCGCCGAGGCGGGGCCGGGGTCTTCGCCGTCCTGCTGGTTGAAGAAGCCGGTGGCGCTGGCCGGGACATAGGCCGATTGGCCGCCCTCGGTCGACAGGATCAGCCGGCCGTCGGCGTCGAAATTGACCTCGACCGTGTTGATCAGCCGGGTGATCGCCCCTTCCAGGCCGCGATAGGCGCGGCGGGTCGAGGTGTATTCACCCTTCATGCCGTCATAATAGGCGCGGTGGTCGCCATAGGCCATTTCGGGCGTCGGCATCAGCGGCGGACGCACGACATCGCCGCTCACATGATCGATCAGCATGGTGGCGAAATCATCGGCCAGCGGACCGCCGGTCTGGGTATTGGTGCTGATGAAGATGCCGAGGTTGAGGTCGGGGACAAGCACCAGGTTGGAGTTGAACCACAGGGTGGCGCCGCCGTGGCCATAGGTCACCTGGCCGGTCGGCATGGTGCGGACCATCAGGCCCGAGGCCCAGCCGTTATAACCCGGGGCTGTCGGCAGCAGCGGATCGCGGAAGGCGCGCGCCGAGTCGATATTGAACAGTTGCACGCCCTGAAGCTGGCCGTTGTCGAGCATCAGCGACATGAAGCGCGCCATGTCCTTGGCCGTCGTCGAGGCGCCCAGCGCCCCCGACATGGCGATGGCATGGTCGAACGGCTCGGCCTTGTAGGTCGCATTGTCCCAGATGAAGCCGTCGGACAGGTCTTGCACCAGGGTGTTGGTCATGGGCGCCGGCAGGCCTTCGGCGTCGACGATATTGGCTTCGTAGGGCTCGCGCAGGGTCGAGTGATCCATGCCCAGCGGCGTGAAGACGCGGGCTTCGATCAGCGACGGCACGTCCTTGGCCTTGCCGGTCTGCACCAGGGCCCGGGCGGCGAGGGCGGCGCCGAAGTTCGAATAGGACGAGAACTGGCCGGAATCGCGGACGCGGCGCGGCGTGTGCTGGCGGAAATAGCTGTCGGTCGAGGTCAGGCGCGTCTGGTCCAGCGTAAACAGGTGGCCGAGACTGGTGTCCTCGTAGCCGGCCGTATGCGCCATCAGGTCGCGCAGGGTCAGCGGCTTGCGGGCGCGATCCTCTTTGTAGACGTCGTCGGGCAGGTAGTTGGCGATCGGGGCGTCGAGCTTGATGCGGCCCTGTTCGATCTCCTGGCGGGCGACGATCCAGGTGAAGACCTTGGAGATCGAGCCGACTCGGAACAGGCTGTTATTCGGGTCGACGCGGCGGATCGGGTTCAGGCGGTCGAAGCCGTAACCCTTGACCAGCAAGGGCGTGTCGCCCTGGACGATGGCGACGGTGGCGCCGACGACGTGGTCGCGCTGCATCAGCGAGCGCACGACCGAGTCGGTGAAGGTTTCGATGTCGTCGGCGCTGATCGGCGTAGCCAGGGTGCGTTGCGGCCCCTGGACGATGGCCGGGCCGGGCTGCAGCGGCTTTTGATTGAGCGAGGTCGGCGGCGCGGACGGGGGCGCGGCGGGCGCCACGGGCGCAGGCGCGACCGCCGGCTTGACCGGCACGGATTGCGGCGCGATCACGGGCTTGGCCGGAGCGGGTTGAGCGTTCGGCGCCGTCGCCGCGACCATGGGGTGCGGCGGCAGGGCGGCCGGCGTGGCCGGATGGGGCGCGGTCATGGCCGGTGCCGTGCCCGGCAGCGCGTTGGTTGCCGGCGCCGCCGGTTTTGGCTTGGGCTTCTTGGGCTTGGGCGCGGCGCTCGAGGCCGCATCCCCGGCGACGGGAGAGGACGGCGCGGCAACCGGTGCCACCGGGGGCGATGCCTGGTCGGGCTTCTTTTCCGGCTCGGCCTTGTGCTCGGTCTCGGCCTTGGGCGCGGCCGCCTTGTCCGGAACGTAGGGATGCAGTTGCTGGCTAGGATCGTCGGTGGTCTGGGTCACGGCCGAGACGGGCGCGAGCAGCAGGGCGAGCGCGGCCCCGGCGGCCAGCATCGCCCTTGTCCCAAACGCGTTCGTTTTGAACCCCTGCCGCACCGCCGTCACGCGCCTGAGCCACATTTGCGACCATCCATCCCGTACGCCGCCGCCCGAGGGCGGCAATTACTTTAAAGTTGTGAAATGACCGTCCGGGAAGGCCGTTTGGCGGCAAGCTTCCAGGCAGTCTTGAATCGCAATCTAGGCGATTCTGGAGGGATCCGTCGCATGCTTTTTCGCCTGCGGACGAGTCTATTTCTTGCGGAACTGATCCAGCGAAACAACCTTGGGCGCGTCGCCGTCCACGAGGGCGTCGGCGGCCTGGGCCGGGGCTTCGATCGCCGGCGTTGCGGCTTCGTCCGGCGTCGAGGTGCCGGCGCCGGTCGCATCGAGGTCCTGGATCAGGTCGCCCGGATCCTCGACTTCGAACTCCAGCATGAACTGGGCTTCGGGGTCGTGGAAGCGCGTGATGGCCGCGTAGGGCACGGTCAACGTCTTGGGGAAGCCGCCGAAGGTCAGGGTCACGCGCATGAAGTCATCGGTCACGCGCAGGTCGCGGAACTGATGCTGCAATACGATGGTGATGTCGTAGGGATAGCGTGCCAGCAGGTCTTCCGGCACGGACACACCTTCGCCGCGCGTCAGGAAGGTAATGTAGAAATGATGCTGCCCGGGCAAACCCTGGGGCGAGGCTGCGCGCAACAAGGCCTGACGGATGACGCCACGCAGGGCGTTCTGGGTCAGGCTGGCATAATCCATGAGATCGACGCTGATCGGGTCTTCGGACATGGGGCGGCGCAGGTTCCAAAAACGGTGGGAAGTTAACGCATGACTTAGCACGCGATGGCCGAAACGAAAGGCCAAAATCGCGCGACAAAACAAAAATGCGTGAAAGAATTAGCGGCCGGCGGTCGCGCGAACGTGGATGACGGCGGCGGCGTCGACATAGGCGCGACGCCATCCTGGCACGCTGTCCATGGTACGGGCGGCGATCGAGCCGGGTTTCAGCATCGTCCAGGCGATGGCGTCATGGCCCAATTCGGCTTTCAACGCCGCGGGATCGTTGGCGATGGCGCTGTAGCGGTCGAGGAAGGCCGAGCCATACATGTCGGCGCGGCTGTCGATGAAGGGCGCGATGCCGGCGCGGATAAGGTAGCCGCCCAGGGTATAGTCATTGAGCACGTGGCCGTGCAGATGCGCGGACCGGGCATAGGCGATCGCCGCGGCGGGATCACCGGCATTGACCGGATCGGCAAGCGGGACGGCCAGGCGCAGTGCGACCAGGAGTACAGTGGCGGCGGCTAGGATTGGAGAAAACCGCAGCGGAACGGGGGGCGGGAAACGGCCTTGTGACAGGGCTTGGCCCAGCGGTTCAGCCAGGAGCAGCACGCCCATCAGTCCCAGAAGCATCTCATGGCGTTGCTGATGCAGGCTGGCGGCCAGCAGCGCCATGAGGGTAAGCGTCCGCACGACGGGCAGGCGCGGGCGGCGCATCAGCCAGAAGGCGGCAAAGCCCAGGACGGCGATCAACAGCGGCTGGGGCTTGGTAAAGTCGATCGGGCTCCATTCGCCGATGCCGTCGACCCCGGGCATGGTCAGCAGGCGCAGGGGAAACAGCAGGCCATCGAAACCGAACGGGGTGATGAGCGCGCAGGCGAGCCCGGTGAGAAGGAAGCCACTCCACAGGGCCGCGGTGCGCGGGCGATCCGTGGCGTCCAGGACGGCCTCGATCGCGAAGGGGGCAATGAGGGCCAGGCCGGCGATGAAGCTGCCGTGCATGTTGGCCCATAGCGTCATCATCGGTAATATCCGCCACGGCGGCGTGCCTTTATGGCGGGCCAGGGCCGAGAACCACACCACCATGACCGGTGCTACCAGAATGTGCGGACGGGCCAGAAAGTGCGGGGCAAACAGGGCGCAACCGCCCAGGACCAGCAGGGCCAGCGGTAGCCCGCTCAGAAAACAGGCGGCGGGGCGCGCCAGGAGAAAGACGGCCAGGGCCGCGGCCAGGGCCGTCAACAGCATGACGCCCGGCCAGCCACAAAGGGCAAAGGCGCGGCTGAGAAGGATTTCGCTCAGCCATTCGTGCGCGATCCACGGCTGGCCGGCGAACGACCAGGAAAAGGGATCGGTGTGCGGGACCGCGCGGTGGGTAACGATCCAGTCCCCGGCCGCCAGGTGCCACCAGGTATCGCTGTCGTTAAGGACGGCTGTCGGCCACAAGGCCAGGGCGAAGACCAGAAGCGCCACCAGGGCGGGCGCATGGGCGGCCAGCCAGGCGCCGATCCGCGGACGCGGTGTCGTTTGCGGGGCGGTGAGGGTGGCCGAAGTCATGCCTGGATCCTAGCTTATCGCGCTTAAGATGCCGTGAAATTGGGAAAGTGGGAGGCTTCTGTTGCAAGGCGGCTTTATTCGCTCACGGCGATGCGCCTCCGCGGGGGCGGCGAAGGCTCGCCGGCGCCCTTTGGGCGCTTCGAGGCGCCGAATATATGGGAAAGTGGGAGACTTCTGTTGCAAGGCGCCTCCCGGGCCCCGCCTAGAGGGCTTATTCCCTAGGAGTTGTAGGCTTGGAATTCACTCCAACCGCATTACGCGGCGAGAGCCATTTCCGGAGCGAAGTTATCGTTCGCAGTTAAAAAATGGGCCGATCGCGGGAGCCCATGCCGAGGGAAAGCGACACCTTTACACGCCTGTCGATGCTGATCGGCCCCCCAAGAAGACCAGGACGGTCTCTAAGCCTGAGGTAATGGTGGAGCCGCCGGGAATCGCACCCGGGTCCAGTTCGCTTATTACGTGGGCGTTTATCCCCATAGTCCGGTTGCCCGGACAGACCCAATATAGGGATCGGCAAAGCGAAGGGCCAGCGCATTCTTGATTTAAAGGCGCGTTTTTAGTCCAGAATGAGCTGGCGCAGCTCGATTTCCTTCTGGTGTTCGGCTTCGCGCTGCAGTGCCGCCAGCCGTTCGGCCTCGATGGCGCGGTCCTTGAGCACGTTCAGCGCGCGCCACACGGTCGAGATTTCGTCTTCGCCGCGCGGCGCGGGCAGGGGCACGGAATAGTCGCTTTCGGCGGTGTCGATGATGGCGCGGGCAATCGCCTTCAACGGCCGGCTGACGAAATGGGCCAGAGCCCACAGCGCCAGGACGCTCATCAGCAGGATGCCGACACCGGCGCCGACGGCGAAGTCGACGGCCCGCGAGCGGCTATATTGGTCGGCACGGTGCCGCGCGGTGTCGAGCTGGACGCGAATCCGCGCGACCAGGTCGTCGAGGTGCGTCTGGAAGGCGATGCGTTCGGCGCGATTGGTCAGGCCCAGCGCATGGGCGTCGGCTTCATTGCCGGCCAGGGCCAGTTGTGCCATGCGGCGCCGGACGGTGACGAAGCGCTCGACGTCGGGGGCGACGCTGGCGACCAGTTGGGCTTCGGCGGGGCCGGCCGCCTTCCACGTGCGCAGAAGGTCTTCGACGTCGTCGAGATTATGATCGAGCGCAGTAGCGAACATCGGAATTTCGGCCTTGTCGGCCGCGGCGTACATGCCGCGGGATTCCATGACGACATTGCTGATCAGGTGGTTCAGGTGCTCACCCCGCCAGCTGTTTTCCCAGGCGCGATTGTTCTCGGCCATCATGGTGCGGTAGTCGGACAAGGTGATCAGGCCGAGCACCGCGATGGTCAGGGCCATCGCGGCAAAACCGGCCATAAGGATCATCAGTCGAGTGCGGATCGACATGGAAAGCCCCGGCGCTTACAGAAGCTCCCACTATGCGGGACAAGTCTTAATAAGGCGTAGGGTGTGAAAAAGGCCCCCGATCGAACGCCGGGGGCCTTTGTGCTTGCGCGAACGATCCGCTTTAAAGCACGTCGACGCGCTTGTATTTCGGCGTCAGGAGTTGAAGCAGCAGGAACGCCGTCAGATAGGTGAAGGCGGCGATGGCGAAGATCAGCGTATAGGAATGCGTGGTCTGCAGGATCCAGCCGACGAACAGCGACATGACCATGCCGCCGACCGCGCCGGCCGCGCCGCCGATACCCAGGACCGTGCCGACCGCTCGCTTGGGGAAGATGTCCGACGGGAAGGTGTAGATGTTGCACGAGAAAGCCTGGTGGCCCGCCGTCGCCAGGCCGATCATCAGCACGGCCGTCCACATGTTGTGGATATTGCTGATGAAGAACATCGGCACGGCGAACAGGGCGAACAAAAGGAAGGTCGACTTGCGCGCCAGGTTGACCGATACGCCCCGCTGGATCAGGGTCGACGACATCCAGCCGCCCAGCACCGAGCCGACGTCGGACATCAGGTAGATGGCGACCAGCGGTGGTCCGAACGAGGATACGTCGAAGCCGTAGGCCTTGTGGAAGAAGTCCGGCAACCAGAACAGGTACAGCCACCAGATCGGATCGATCATGAACTTGATCAGGGCGTAGACCCAGGTTTCCTTTTTCGAGGCCACCGACCAGAAGGGCACCTTTTCGTGGGCCGCCGCGTCAAGCGTGTCCTGCTGGATATGCGCCAGCTCGGGGGCGCCCAGCTTCTTGTGCTCGTGCGGGCGGCGATACATCGCAAGCCAGGCGACCAGCCACAACAGGCTGAGCGCACCGGTGGCGATGAACGCGCCGCGCCAGCCCCAGTTCAGGCCGTGGAAGGTCAGGGGAATACCCTTGATCGTAAAGGTGCCAAGGGCAATAAAAGGGACGCCGGCGGCGGCGACCATGACGCCGATCGAGGTGCCCGAATTGAAGATGCCGGCGGCCAGGGCGCGTTCCTTTTGCGGGAACCATTCGGCGATGGCCTTGAGACTGGACGGGAAGGAGCCGGATTCGCCCAGGCCCAGCGCGAAGCGGGCCATGATGAATTCGGTCGAGGTCGTCACCATGCCGGTCGCCATGTGCGCCAGCACCCAGACGGTATAGGCGATGGTATAGCCGACGCGGACACCGGCCAGGTCCAGGAAGCGGCCAAAGCCAAGCTGTCCCAGCGCATAGGCGGTCTGGAACCAGAACACCATGCCGGCATAGCCTTCCTCGTTCCAGCCGAACTGGTGCTCCAGCTCGCCCTTGAACAGGCCCAGCATCTGACGGTGGGTGTAGTTGATGGCCAGCGCCCCGAACAGCAGCGCGATGATGCCCCATCGGTAATTGCCCACTTTGGCAGGCGCGGCGGTTTCCTGTGACATGGTATTCCCTGTATTGGTCAGACCTTACGCCGGTTAACCCGGTCTTGGCGAGATAAATCTTTCAGCCGCCTTTATCGCCGGAAGTGACACCGGTGGCAAGCTGAAAAAGCTTGTTGTTAGTGGTAAGGCCAGTTTTTCACCTAGGCGACGAAGTGGTAAAGCATCCAGAGGTTGGCGGCGACAATCGCTACAAAAACCAGCCAGGCAGCCACCTGCATCCAGCGCGGCGCGGCATGTTCGCCCATCAGGTCGCGGCGGCTCGACAGGCGGATAAGCGGCCACATGGCGAACGGCAATTGCAGCGACAGGACGACCTGGGTGACGATAAGCAGCGGGCCGACGCCACGGTCGCCAAGGAAGGCGATGCCGATCAAGGCGGGGATGATGGCCAGGGCGCGGGTGAGCACGCGCCTTTGCCAACAGGGGATTTTCACCTGCAGGAAACCGTCCAGGATGACCTGGCCGGTGATGGTGCCGGTAAAGGTCGAGCTCTGGCCCGAAGCCAGCAGGGCGATGGCGAACAACAGGCCGGCCGCCACCGCGCCGGTCAGCGGCGACAGCAGGGCCTTGGCGTCCTCGATCTCGGCCACGCCGGTGTGGCCATGGGCGTGGAAGGCCGAGGCGGCCAAAAGCAGGATGGCGGCATTGACGAAGGCGGCGATGCCGAGCGACAGGAGCGTATCGGTGGTGGCCAGGCCGATCGTCTCTTTCAGGCTGCCCTCGCCGGGGTCTACGGCACGGGTCTGGACGACCGAGCTGTGCAGGTACAGATTGTGCGGCATGATGGTGGCGCCGACGATGCCGATCGACAGATAAAGCGCTTGCGGCGACGCCAGGCGGCGCAGGTCGGGCACCAGGCCGTGGACGACCTGGGCGCCGTCGGGATGTGACAGGAAAGGCTCGACCAAAAAACAGGCGGCGATGGTCACGACCAGGGCGGTGATGATCGCCTCGACCTGGCGGAAGCCTTTTCCCTTCAGCCCCAGCACCAGAAGCATGTCGAGCGCGGTCAGTACGATGCCGATCATCAGCGGGATGTGGAACAGGAGCTTGATGGCCAGCGCCGCGCCCAGCACCTCGGCGATGTCGGTAGCGATGATCGCCAGTTCGGCCATCAGCCACAGGGCGATATTGACGCGCGGTGGATAATGGGCCCGGCAGGCCTGGGCCAGGTCAAGCCTGGCGACGATCCCGAGCCGTGCCGCCAGCACCTGCAGCAGCATGGCGGCCAGCGACGACAGGGCGATGATGAACAAGAGATCGTAGCCAAAGGCCGAGCCCGCGCCGATGTCGGTGGCCCAATTGCCGGGATCCATATAGCCGACGGCGACCAGAAGCCCCGGCCCGGCATACAGCATGAAGCGCTTCAGCCGCGCGGTCAGGCCGACCGGATGCGATGGAATATGGATGGCGCCCTGAACCTCGGACGGGCAAAACGGGGCGGTCGCCGTCTGGGGCAGGCCAAGGCGCCGGGCGGCGGCGCGCGAGGCGCTCATGATTCGCATGCGGTCGAACATGACGCGAAGGTAGGCGGGGGCAGGGGATACCGCAATGCGTACGGCACAAACAAAAAAGCAGCCCCGAAAGGCTGCTTTTCAGTCGTTTTGCAGGCACCTGGCGTCTAAAAGCGGCAACCCGCTTTTGGACACGAGGCCTTTAGTGGTTATCCCGCGGCAGGCCCATGGTCTGGGCGATGCGCTGGAACTCGACGGCATCCTCGAGACAGGCGCCGCTGCCCATCTGGCCGACGGTGCGGCGCTGCATGGCTTGCCACGGTGTCTGGCTGGCAGGGTACTTGTAGCCGCCGGCGGCTTCGAGCGCGTCGCGGCGGGTCTTCATCTCGTCGTCGGAGATCAGCACATTGACCGTGCCCTTGTTCAGGTCGACGCGAACGCGGTCGCCCATCTTGAGCAGGGCCAGGTTACCGCCCGCCGCCGCTTCGGGCGAGGCGTTGAGGATCGAGGGCGAACCCGAGGTCCCCGATTGACGGCCGTCGCCGATACAGGCCAGCGAGTGGATGCCGCGCTTGATCAGGTAGGTGGGCGCGCGCATGTTGACGACTTCGGCGGCGCCCGGATAACCGATGGGGCCGGCACCGCGCATGAACAGAATACAATGTTCGTCGATACCGAGGCTCTCGTCGTCGATACGGTGGTGATAGTCTTCGGGCCCGTCGAACACGATGGCGCGGCCTTCGAAGGCCTCAGGGTCGGCCGGATTGGCGAGGTAACGTTCGCGGAACTCCGGCGAGACGACGCTGACCTTCATCACCGCCGAATCGAACAGGTTGCCCGACAGCACGCGGAAGCCGGCGCGCGTCTTGAGCGGCTTGTCGAACGGACGGATGACGTTTTCATCCTCGATCACCGCATCCTTGCAGTTTTCGCCGATCGTCTTGCCGTTCGCCGTCAGGGCATCTTCGTTGATCAGGCCCTGGTCCATCAATTGCTTGACGACGGCGGGCACGCCGCCGGCATGGTGATAGTCCTCACCGAGATATTCGCCGGCCGGCATCAGGTTGACCAGCAACGGCACGTCTTCACCGAACTGCTGCCATTCCTCGACCTTCAGGTCGACGCCGATATGGCGCGCCAGGGCGTTGAGGTGGATCGGCGCATTGGTCGAGCCGCCGATAGCCGAATTGACGCGGATGGCGTTGACGAAGGCGTCCTTGGTCAGGATGTCCGACGGCTTCAGGTCCTCACGCACCATGTCGACGATGCGCTTGCCGGTGCGGTACGAGATTTCCTGGCGGTCGCGGTGCGGCGCCGGGATGGCGGCCGAGTAGGGCAGTTGCATGCCCAGCGCTTCGGCCAGCGAGTTCATCGTCGTGGCCGTGCCCATGGTGTTGCAG
>FTKT01001915.1_pt3 | contig 12521 bp, 15 predicted proteins | sample 1658271 | NCBI WGS metagenome assembly FTKT01 (sample SAMEA3914811, study PRJEB12502) | metagenome | biome: forest; material: soil | place: Canada | collected 2011-08-04 | depth 0.3 m | reverse complement strand
TCTTCCAAGCGCGACACATCGCCCACGACCGTCGTGACGTTTTTCTTGATGAGCGTGGCGGCCTCCTTCAGCTCATTCTCTCGTCGCCCAGTGATGACGACGTGCGCACCTTCATCCACGAAGCGCTTGGCTGTGGCCAAGCCAATCCCACTGCTTCCGCCCGTGACGAGTGCAATCTTGCCTTCTAAGCTTTTCATAATCTTTCATCCTTTCGTAATTGAGAAGCGTGGTCCCGCGACTGGCCGAGCCCGAATCCAGCCGCAGGACGGCGACCCAAGCTCCCCGCTAGAAGCGCGAGAGCTTGCAAATCGGCCCGCTGTCCGAACATGAATGGTGGGGGCGCACCGGTCTTCTGAGAAGACGATATATTGAGATGCAATCCATCTCTCCCGTAGATGGACGCCATTTATGGGCCAATGAACTTCATGCGCTTGCTTTGACGGCGGCTCGCTCTGGCTGCAACAGCTGTGCTGCATTGCGGTCCTCACGAGGTAGGCGCTGAAGGCATCGAAGATCGATATTCAGGGGTTGATGCTCGACAGTACGAACTGTCCGCTCGGGGGCGCCCAATCTCAAGATGTCTACGCCCGCTTCGGGTCGAAAGCGTGAGTCCGTAAGCCGATCAGCTGACATTCGATTGACCTCACCTGCGCCGCTGTTCAAACGCCTCGAACGCCCAGGCAGACGAGCTGTGGAGTGTGTTCAGACGACCCCTACGTCCGCACCACGCTGAGATCCCGCTGGACATTGAACTGATCGCGACGCCATGTGCAGAATTCGGGTTTCAGCAAGACGCCACCTTTCACAACGCGTTGAAGTCCATTTCGAGCTTCCGAGATTCGGGCCGGTGCCGGACCTGACGTGACCGCTGTCAGGTTGGGGTCGACCAACGCCGGCCGGGCGTGTGTCCCCGACCGGCCACGACCGGTCAGTCGGGAACTGCGGCTACGGCGAAGAACGCACCGGTTTACCGAGCGGAGCCTGCCAGCAGCTCGCTGAAACGGGCACTGTCGATGTTGGAGCCGCACACGATCAGCGCCACTCGCATTCCATCGAGCCGTTCGCGCAATGGCCCCAGCAAGGCCGCAGTGGCCGCTGCGGCCGCTGGCTCCGCTACCAGCTTCATGTCACGAAACAGGTGCTGCATGGACGCGACCATCTCATCGTCCGTCACACGAACAATCTCGTCGACGAAGCGCCGGCATACGCCGTAGCTGTACTCCAGCGCATAAGGGGCGCCCAGGCTGTCGGCCACGGTGTCGACCTGTTCGAGCACCTGCGGCAGACCGGCCTGGAAGCTGCGGTACATGGCATCCGCGCCGAAGGGCTCCACGCCGAAGACCAGGATGCCCGGGTTGATCTGCTTCACCGCCGAAGCGATGCCGCCGCACAGCCCGCCGCCGCCCACCGGTACGATCACGGCGTCGAGATCCTGCACTTGGCGCATCAGTTCCAGGCCGATGGTAGCCGTGCCCTCTGCGGTCAGAGGCCCGTCGAAGGGATGGACCATGCTGCGGCCTTCGTCGGCCACCAATTGCTGCGCCAGCGCGAACGCCTGGTGGATGGTGTCGGTAAACAGGAGATCGGCTCCCTGGTCACGGCAGGCGGCCACCCGCACCGGGCTGGCGTTGCGCGGCATCGCCAGCTTGGCGGTGGTGCCGGCAGCGCGCGCCGCGTAGGCCACCGCCACGGCGTGATTGCCCGCGCTCGCCGCCACCACGCCGCGGGCAAGAGCCGCGCCGTCGAGCGCCTGAATGCAGTTCAGCGCGCCACGAAGCTTGAAGCTGCCGGTGCGCTGGAACAATTCCAGCTTCAGCCAGACCTCGGTCCGTGGACTCAAGCGGCTGGCGGCGCCCGTCTGCCAGCGCCACACCGGCGTCAGCAAGATCTTGTCGGCCAGGCGCTTGGCGGCAACTTCGATATCTTGAAGCAGGGGATAGGGCGACTCGGCGCCCGGACGAACTTGAAACATTGAAACTCTCCGTCGATCGACTCATGGGATGGCGCGCTGGCAGCGCCGCTGCATCTGAGGGGACCGTCGGGCACCGGCGAGAAGCCGCAGCTCAACGGCCCTGGAGAATTCGAATCGAGTGGGTGGCGGGTGCAATCGACGCGCGGCAAGGCGTGCGCCCCGCGGAGGGGGACGTTGGCTGGTCAATGCGGCCGTTGGATGTCACGCTACGATGATCGCACACCGCTGGAAACAACCGGCAATGCTGCTCGACATCCACATCTGCGGCTACCTCGATCGCGTTCAGTCCAGTCGTCGGCTCGAGCGAGAGTGCCGACGGGGCGTCGAGTCGATGTGGCCGACCGGCCGCCTGGCGCCGAGTTCAAGACCATCGCCGTCCTGATCCAGGCCGGCAGGCGCGCGCGAAGATGCCGCTCAGTCAGGCCAATAACCCGGGCCCTCTTCCGCGGTTCGGTCTTTCTTGGCATCGAGCTTGAATCTGCGCGCCAGCCGTTCGACGATCTGGACCATGAGTTGCCTGTCGGCCATGGACAGCGTGCTGATGTGGCGATCGATGAGTTCGACCTGCTCCGTCACTCTCCGGCTGCCCTCGATCAGGAACGTCTCGACCCCGCACTCGAACATGTCGGCGAGTTCGAAGAGCCTGTAGACGCTGGCGCCGGCGATGCCGCGCTCGAGTCGCGAGAACGCTTCCTTGCCGATATCCAGCCGTTCCGCGACCTCCTCCTGCGTGAAACCGGCAGCCTTCCGCCGCCGGGAGATCGTCTTCCCCAGCCGCTGATTCACCAACTCTTCCTTCGTCTTCGTCACGCATTCCCCACGTCGATGGTCAACGTGGATAGTTGATCAAGGCCTCTGAAGACGTAACGCATCAACCTGCTGCTTGACAGCCTGCAAGGTCGATGAAGTAGACTCATGACGCCTTGTAACGGTGTTTTGCGTCAAGAGGCGATTGCAATGACAAAGGGGGAGGGTGTGCGGTGCTTGGCGGAGCTTTGCTTTCGGGCTGGTTGAAGCGACCGCTATGCCGGCGATACGTCCTGGGCATCTTTGACGCGTCGGTCGTGCGACTGCGTGATGCGGACGGCTTTCGCGATCATCCCGTTCATTGGGCATTCGGCTGGCTGGCCGACGGCGAGTGCGAGCCCCTGGGGGCCTGGATCGGGTCGGAGAGGGGCGCGGAAAGCCCGCTCCGGATGCGCGCAGACCTGAAGCGCCGCGGCGTCGAGCGAATCTGGCACGTGACGGGCACCGATGCCGGAAATCTGCAGGAGTGTGTGAGCGCTGCGTTCTCCAGCACGATGGCCCGTTCATCCGTCGATGGCCTCCTGACGGATGCTCGCGCGGCGTCGCGGTGGCGCATGCTGCCGTCTCCCGAACTCGTTGCGGAACATGTTCGCGAGGGTCTGATCCGTGCCATTCGACGGCACGGCAGTTTCGAAAGCGAAGCCGCGGTACTAGACTTCGTGGCGGGCGCTCTGCAACGCACGGAGCGCCGTCTGGACCGCGGAGGTGTGATTGCCAAGGTGAGGCCCCGGCAGGATCCGGGTGCGCAGATGGCTCCGCCACGTTTCTGAAAACGCGATGGCGCGCGCTTCCTGGGGTCAAGGATGATCAAAGACTGGACGAGCGTATTCTTGCGGGTCAAGGGCGCGCTGAGGCGCCGTGGCCGCTCCGAGCAGGATGCAGAAGATCTGGTGCAGGAAGCCTTCGTGAGGCTGGCCTGCTACGAGCGCAAGCAGGCCGTCGAGAAGCCGGAGGCGTTTTTGATGAAGACCGCTCTCAATTTGTCGATCGACGCGCATCGAACCCGGACGAGCCGCGGCGAAGAGGTCTTGCTGGACGACGTGGTGCTCGTGGATACCGCACCAGGTACCGAGGACGTGCTGCTGTCGCGCGAGCGCCTGGGCCGTCTGAGCGACTGCGTGGCCCGGATGAACGACAAGACGCGCACCATCTTCCTGGCGCACCGCCTCGACGGCCTGAGCTACCAGGAGATCGGGCGGCTGCATGGCTTGAGCGTCAGCAGCGTCGAGAAGCACGTTGCCAAGGCGGTGCTGATGATCACCGGCTGGATGGAGGGCTGGTATCCATGACGGAATCACCTGCCGCGGATCCCGAGGGGACAGGCGCGGAGGGCCGTCCGAAGGTGACGCCGGAGATCGCGGCGGAAGCGGCGGTGTGGATCGCCCGCCTGCACGGGCCGAGCCGGACCGGGCAGATGGAGCAGGAGTTCCGGGCCTGGCAGGCGAGTTCGCCCGCGCATCGCGAGGCGTTCGAACGCTGTACCGACGTCTGGCAGGACGTCCCCCGCATCGGCCTCGCGACCGCTTATGAAGGCTTGGCGTCCGAGCGCGCTGCATCGGCCCGTTCGAGCGGGGGCCTGCGCGAGGCGGCCCGGCGCTGGATCACCGCTTCCGCGGTCGCCGGCGCAGTCGCCGTCGGCGTCGTCCTCGTGCTGCACTGGCACGACGAGAACGCCTACCGCACCAACGTGGGCGAGCAGCGGCTGGTCGTGCTGGAGGACGGCAGCCGCATGCTGCTGAACACCGACACGCAGCTCCGCGTCGACTTCGCATCGACCCAGCGCACGGTGAAGGTCCGCAAGGGAGAGGCCTTCTTCGAGGTGGCGAAGGATGCGCGGCGCCCCTTCGTCGTGCGCATTGCCGGCAGCGAGGTGGTCGCCGTGGGAACGGCCTTCTCGGTGCGCTACGCGCCGGGCGCCCACGCTGCCGACGAGTTGGCCGTGACGCTCGTCGAGGGCCAGGTGAACGTGCGTCCGGCCAGAGGCAAATCCGGCGACGCACTCGCACCGCCGCAGTCGGTGTCGATGAAGGCCGGCGATCGCCTGCTGCTGGATCGCCAGCCTGGCCATGCGGTCTCCAAGGTCGTCGCCCGGCTGGACCGCCCGAACGTCGAGCGCGTGATGGCGTGGAAGCGAGACGAAGCCGTCTTCGACGACACGTCGTTGGCCGACGCCGTCGCCGAGATGAACCGCTACAACCGAACGACTATCGTGTTGCTCGATGGCCTGGAGTCGGCCGGCCTGCGCGTCAGCGGCCTGTACAACACCAGCGACAGTGCTGGATTTGCCCATGCGGTCGCGGCGCTGCATGGCCTGAGCGTGCACGAACAGGGTGGGCGGTTGGAACTCACGAAGCCGCACTAGGGCAAGCACTGCCAATCAATCGCTAGCCCGGCACGTCATCTCGTTGTCACTCCGTCGACAACCAAAACGAGGGCGCGAGATGTTCCGCAAGAAGACAATTCCAACCACGCACCAGGTGGGCGTCATGCCCATCATCCCGGCCTCGCTGTTCATCCGCTGCGGCGTCGGCGATGCAGCAGAACCCTCTCCACCAACGCTGTACGCGATCGAGCAGCCGTCGCAGCCAGTGGCCGAGTCGCTCCAGGCGATCGTTCACGAGACGAGCACGTCGGTGCTGTTCGACCCGAAGGCTGTCCGGGGACGCGTGGCGCATCCGGTGTCCGGACGTCTGTCGGCCTTCGATGCCATCACGGCCGCACTGTAGGGCACCGGCCTGATTGCCGAACTGATGACAGCGGCCGGCGCATCGAGGCGGCGGGATCTTCGTCGGCCAACTTCTTCAACCTGAACCTCATTCCGATGGCCGCCATCGAGCGTGTCGAGATCGTGCCGGTCGGTTCCTCCGCGGTGTATGGTGGCGACGCGTTGGCCGGCGTCGTCAACGTGATCCTGAAGAAGTCCATCGACGGTGTTTCCCTGGCGGCCAACCTGCGTTCCGGCCGCGGCCTCGGCGACGGTGGCCTGTCGCTGGCCACGGCGCCGACGGGAGCTATCTGCTGCCGGGTTCCTACAGCCGCGCCACGCCCTTGACGGAGGCGGAGCGGGGATTCTTCCAGGATGCGGATTACCGACGCTTCGGCGGCCCGGATGCGCGCGCACGCAACTGCACGCCCGGCACCGTCAGCAGCATTTCCGGGGCCAATCTGCCGAGCTTGAACTCGAGCTTCGCGGCCATCCCGAAAATGGCCACGGGACAGACACCGCAGCTGTCGGACTTCGCATCGACTGCGGGAACCGCGAACCTGTGCAACCGCTACGCCAATGGCAATGGGTATCCGAGTGAGAGGAGCGCGGCGATCGCCTCCCAGTTCACGCGCGGTGTGGGCGAGTTCGGCGTGAACGCGATCAGGTCTTCCTGCCACGAGAAGAAGACGGCCACGCCCTCGATGTTGCTGAGGTAGCAAGGCAGCGTGCCGCTGGGGTCGCGCATCAACGTCGCAGCCGCCACCGATCCGAGGTTCACCAAGGCCTTGCTGGCGACTCTCCGACAACTTGATGCTTAGCCGCGGCAGTTTCCGCCAAGTGATGCATGGGCTTCGATGCGCTGGCGCCGCTGCGATTGTTCGGTGACTCGGTGCCCGAGGCCCGCGCCGCGCCGCGCGGCAGGATTGCGAAGCGTCCGGATGCCATCGAGCTCACGAATTCGACGGCTTCGTCTCAGAACCCATAGTTGGTGAACAGCCCGACCGACGTCTGGTTCTTGCTCTCGGTGATGGGGCTGTCGGCGGCCGAACCCGTCAGTCGTCCGACGCTGGTGTGCAGGCCGACGCCCCAGCGCGGGGAGATCCTGTAGTTGAGCCCGATGTTGAGCCGTACGGAATTCACGCCGGCCGTGGCGTTGTACGCCGCCAGTCCCGACGCCAGGCTTTGCGCCGAATCGACGCCGAAGAAGGTCTGCTGGTACTTGTGGTCGGCCCAGGTCAGGCCCGGGCCGGCGGACAGCATGACGCCGCCGCCCAGCGGTACCCGGCCTTCCAGTTCGAGCGAAGCGGTCGTGCCTTCGTTCTTGCCGCCGATGTCGGTCTGGACTTTGCTGTGGACCGCCAGCCAGCGCCAGTCGTAGTTCACGAAGAGCGAACCCAACTCGGTCCGGGGAATGTCGCCCATGCCCGTCAATCGCGGCGAATCGGAAGCCTTGCGAGGAGTCGTGAGATTGGCGCCCAATCCGACGCCGACCGACCAACCCGAGTCGCGCAGGAGATACATGCCCAGACCTGCGGTCGATCCCGCTCCGGGCGCACCGCCGACAAAGAATCGGCCGTACTGAGCACCCAGCATCGGCATCACCCTCGTGCGGTCGCTGTCGCTGCCCGGGAACTTGGGTTGCTCGCCGACGCCGATGCCGAGATTGAACTTCCAGGCGTCCACGAACGGGGGGGCTTCCATGGTCGGCGGCTCCGACTGGGCGAATGCTGTGCTGCAACCCATCAGGGTCGCAAGGTAGGCGGCGGAGCGGATCATCATGGTGTTCAAAGGCTGTCCAGAGGCAGAACGCAGCAGGTCGCGGTGGCCGAATCATGCGGGGTGGCCACGGTAAGCTCTGTCAGGAAAGCCTAAAGAAACGTAAGGAGGCCACCCGCGGGGCCCCGTTGCGGTGGAAGATCCGGCTCCTGAAACCGATATTTACGATGACTACATACAGCGGAATGGATCGACCGTGACGCCACGCGTGCTTCTGGTGGACGACGATGTCGAACTGGGCAACCTGCTGGCCGACTATCTGCGCCAGGACGGCTTTGCAACGACGCTGGCGCACAGCGGCGAAGTGGCCATCGCCGAGGCGCTGGGCGGCCGGCATGACATCGTCGTGCTCGATGTGATGATGCCCAGGATGACGGGCGTCGAAGTGTTGCGCCGAGTTCGCGCCAACAGCGCGATTCCGGTGCTGATGCTCACCGCCCGTGGCGACGACGTAGACCGGATTCTTGGCCTGGAACTCGGCGCCGACGACTACGTGCCCAAGCCTTGCTCACCCAGGGAACTGGCTGCGCGGCTGCGGGCCATCCTGCGCCGGCTCGGCCCGATATCGCCCGAGTCCGCAAACGAATCGGCGTTGCGGGTTGGCGCGCTGTCGCTGCGTCCCGAGCAACGCAGTGCCCAATGGAACGCGCATGAGCTCAGCTTCACGGGCGCCGAATTCAATCTTCTCGAGCAGTTGGTTCGCAACGCCGGGCGCCTGGTGACCCGGCGCGAGCTGTCGGAGCGCGCGCTGGGGCGCCCGCTCGCCCGCTTCGACCGCAGCATCGACGTGCACATGAGCAGCATCCGCCAGAAGCTCGCTGCGTGCGCGCCCGAAGCAGATCTGATCAAGACCGTGCGCGGCATGGGCTATCAGTTCACGAAGGAGTGACCAACGACCATGGGCCGGCTCTTCTGGAAATTCTTCACGGCGTTCTGGGTGGGCCTGGTGACTGTCGCCGCCGTGATCATGGCGGGCGTCTGGCTGGCGCGCTGGTTCGACCTGGTTCCGCCGTTCCGCCCGGATATCGGGCGTCTGCACTTCATGCTGGAACCCACCCACGACCTTCTCGAGGCGGGGGATGTTCACGCGCTCAAGCTGATCGGCCTTGCCGCCAAGCGGGGGTCGTACGTCCTGCCCTATGCGTTCGATGCGCAGGGCCGCGATCTGCTCGGGCGTCCTGTCAATGGCGCGGTCTGGACAGACGTTCGATCGGCGCCTGACCAACTCGACCTCGCGCAAGCCAGGCGCGGGCTGGGATTCGTGCAGCGCGTGCCCATGCCGGACGGCGCTGTTGCAACGATGTTCGTTTCGGCAGACATGCTGCGCGAGGCCGCGGGCAATCAAGCGCGCGCACCGCTGTGGATACCCATTGCCTCGACCGTGCTGATCAGCACGTTGTTCGCCAGCCTGCTGGCCTGGAATTTTTCACAGCCGATCCGAACCCTTCGCTGGGCCTTGCGACGCGTGGCCGAAGGGCAGTTGGACACCCGCGTGCAGGCGCGAATGGGGAACCGTCGCGACGAATTGGCGGATCTGGGGGCCGACTTCGATCGCATGGCGCAACGCATGCAATCGTTGGTCGGGGCGCAGCAACGCCTGCTGCACGATGTATCGCACGAGCTTCGTTCACCGCTGGCGCGCATCCAGGCCGCCATCGGCGTCGCGCGTCAACAACCCGAGCGCGTGTCGGCCATGCAGGAACGTGTTGAACGCGAGTCCGATCGACTGGATACCCTGGTCGGGGAGCTCCTGACGCTGGCCAGGCTGGAGACCGACGCGACGCCGGTCGCGCGCGATCGCGTCGAAGTGATGGGACTTCTATCGGAGATCTGCGATGACGCTCACTTCGAAGCCCAGGCATCGAACAGGGATCTGGACTTCAGCGCCAACGGCGAATTCTGGATCGTGGGGCGCGGCGATCTGCTTCATCGCGCATTCGAGAACGTCGTGCGCAATGCCGTGAAATTCACTCGGGAGCACACGGTCGTGACGGTACATGCCGATGTGACCCGCACAGGGTTGGTCGTCACCATCAGCGACCACGGGCCCGGCGTGCCGGAGCAAGCCCGCGCCCTGATGTTCGAGCCGTTCCATCGAGTCGGCGATGCCGGCGTCGACGGCTTCGGGCTGGGTTTGACCATCGCCAAGCGGGCGATCGAGTCGCACGGCGGCAGAATCGAGGCGCAGGCGACGCCGAGCGGTGGCCTGGCCATACGGGTCAGCCTGAGCGCCTGAGGCAAACGGCTGCGAAAGCCGCGCCCACTGAACGCGCGAGCGCAAGGCCGTCGACATTCCGGTGACGAGGGCGATCGACAGGGTGGCTGGGGAGCCGCCTTGCAGCGCGGGCGACGCCGCAAATTGCAGTGTTGTGCCATGCGATCGGACGATCGGTCACCGCGGTGCCGCGCGGCGAAACCCGATTGCGCAGCGGTACTTAGGGCGCCGAGGCAGCCACGTCGCCAGGCCGAGGCTGGCGTGCCAGCAGGCAATCGGTGACATTGACAATGATTTCGTCACCGACCGCATAGGCGTCGTCCGCGGCCAGATTGAAGGCTCGCCACTGCAGGCTCTTGCCGACGCGGTAACTGACGACGATCACCTTTTGCGCCGGTTGCTCAGGACGCTGCGGCGCACATTCGAGATCGACAGCGGAGTCGACGTCAGGTCGGGCCGAGATGCTGCGCACCCGCGCCTGGCGCCAGTCGCCGGCATGAGCGGCGGTCGACAGGACGACACCGGCCAAGGCGAGCATGCAGGCGCGAAGAATCGAGGAAGTCGGAAGAGTCATGGCTCGAACGTTCCATTAGAAGATGAAGAATTCATGCCGATCGCAAGCGGTCGGTGCGCAGTCGTGGCAGCTTGTGCAGGGGTGTCGTCAAGCGCGCCCCCCAGGGACACCATGAGATTGGCGGAGTCGACCAGCCGGCAGGCGCGGGCCTGAACCTGCAGGATCTGCATCTGGATCAGCTGTGCCCGGGTTCCCAGGAGGTCCTGCCGGGAGATTTCACCCAGCGCGTGGCTCGTCGATGCGATATCCAGCTGACGCTGCGCCGCCTGCATGCGCGCGATCGCTTCGACGTCGGCCTCTGCGTCGTGACGGAGGGCTTCCAGTCCGTCCGCGACATCCTTGAAGGCACTGATGAGCGCACCGCGGTACTGGGCCGACTGGGCATCGGCCAGGGCCCGGGCCGCCTCGACGCGATGACGCTGGGCACCGGCGTCGAACAGGCTCTGCGTGGCCGACACGCCCAGATCCCAGACGAGGCTGGCCGGATCGAACAGCCGCTTGACTGTCGTGGACACGTAGCCCGCGTCACTGCTGAGCGTGACCTGCGGCAGCAGCGCGGCGATGGCTGCCTGCTGGGCCGCATTCGCCGCGTGCAGTTGCGCCGCCGCGATCTGCACGTCGGGCCGACGGCCGATCACGTCGCCAGGCAGGCGCGGCGCGAGGTCGGGCAAGGCAAGTTCGTCGAAATCGATGTCGGGCTCGACGAAGTTCGCCGGCGCGTCGCCGAGCAGGGATGCCAGCAGGTCCCGCGCCTGAGCGGTCTGCAGCCGCGCCGTGGCGAGCTGGGCCTGCCGGTCGTGCACCTGCTGGGACTGTGCCCAGACCGCCGTGGCCGCGACGTCGCCCAGCGACGCGCGCGACCGCACAATCGTGAGCACGTCGGTGTCGATGCCCACCAGCTGCTGCATCAATTGCTCGACGCGGAGTGCCGACTTCTCGGCGGTCAGTGCATTCAGCACGTCACCGGCAAGCGTCAGGCGGCCGGCCTCGAGCTGCCAGCGCGTGGCGTCTTCCTGGGCCCTTGTGGAGGCCAGGTTGCTCGCACCCAGACCGAACAGGTCGGGCGCGTAGCTGCCGGACAGCAGCGCGGTGCGCGAACGTGGCGCGCCCGAATTGATCACGGTGGCGTTGGCGCCGTGCGCCTGCACCGCCCCGACGCCAATACTCAGTGTCGGCCACAGCCCGGCGGACTGCGCCAGCGTGAGTTCATGCGCCTGCCGCAGCGTCGCCGCCGCGGCCGCCACGCTGAGATTGCCGGCCAGCGCGCTGCGAACCAGCGCGTCGACGCGCGATCCGCCGAACGCGATCCACCAGTCGTCTCTTCGATCGACCGCGCCGGCCAGCGATTGCGCGCGATCGCGGACGTCGGTCGAACCCGTCGTGAAGGCCGGCATCGTGGTGGCTGTCCATCGCGCTGGCAGCGGCACGTTCGGGAGCGGCGGCAAAGGTGCGCCGGCACATCCCGCGAGCGCGCAGGCCAGCATCGCGGCGATCGAGCGCCCTCGCGTCATGCCAGCGCTCCTTCGCCGACATCGGTTTCCGGCAACGGGTCGCGCGCGCGCCGGTCCGAGAAGCGCTCGATCAGTATCGGCAGCACGGTGAGGATGAACAACGGGGCGAGCAGGATGCCTCCGACGACCACCAGCGCGAGCGGGCGCTGCACCTGCGAGCCGATGCCGGTGGACAGCGCCGCCGGCAGCAGGCCCACGCAGGCGACGACGCACGTCATCAACACCGGCCGCATCTGGACGTCGCACATCCTGCGCAGCGCCTGCGCACGCGGCATGCCTGCTTCGACATGCGTGTTGAAGTAGGCGAGCATCAGGATGCCGTCCATGACGGAGATGCCGAACAGCGCGATGAAGCCGATGGCCGCGGAGATGCTGAATGGCGTGCCGGTGACGAACAGCGCCAGTACCCCTCCGATCAGCGCCATCGGGATCACGCTGGCGGCCAGCAGGACGTCGCGCACGCGGCCGAAGTTCAGGTACAGCAGCAGCACTATCAGACAAATGGCCGCCGGCACCGCGACCGCGAGGCGCCCCATGGCTTCCTGCAGGTTGCCGAACTGCCCCACCCACTCGAGGTGATAGCCCGGCGGCAGCGGCACGCGTCGGGTGACAAGCTGCTTCGCCTCGAGCACGGCGGTGCCGAGGTCGCGGCCACGCACGCCGAACTTCACCGGAACGTAGCGCTCCTGGCCTTCGCGATAGATGAACGACGCGCCCGACACCATCGCGATGTGCGCGACGTCGCCCAGCGTCGCTTGAACGGAAGACGTCGGGCTGTTGTCCGGCGTGGGGACGCCGATGCGTCGGATCGCGTCGATGTCGCTGCGGAACTCCGGCGCGAGGCGAACGATCACGGGGAAGTGCCGGTCGCCGCCGGGCTCGTGCAGGTCGCCGACCGCCTGGCCGCCGAGCGCGGTCTGGATCGTCGCGTTGACGTCGGCCGGGCCGAGCCCGAAGCG
>FTKT01000161.1_pt1 | contig 12533 bp, 10 predicted proteins | sample 1658271 | NCBI WGS metagenome assembly FTKT01 (sample SAMEA3914811, study PRJEB12502) | metagenome | biome: forest; material: soil | place: Canada | collected 2011-08-04 | depth 0.3 m | reverse complement strand
TGAGCGGTTCGTATCTGGGCCCGCACCAATGAGTGCAACAAGGCCGCCTGTAGATGTGCAGTCTGTTCTCTGTGCTGCTGCAGCTTCAAGACGTGGGTCTATGCGAGGGATGGAAAGGTATTGACCGAATGGGAAGTCCCTGTAGAACTCCAGGGTCATGCCACGGCTGCAAAGCAACCAATGTGCTGACCATCACGATTGCCACAATCGATGTCACAACCGTGGAGAGTTCCTTGTTCAAGACGAACTGCACGACCAGAGTCCCGACGCAGACCCAATAGACGCAATACAGAACGGCGACCGAAATCCACGCAGTTCCACGGGGTTCGTCCCAGAGCACCGCAAGCAAACGCGAGACCGACGCGCCAGACATCAAGCTGATAGCGAAGAAGGCGATCGTCCCTGCAAGCGGCGGCAGAAATGCCGGTGCAGAAAGAATCAAGCCAGCAAATGCCCAGCATGTCCGTAAAAGCATCTTCATGCGTTTCTTAGCCATTGACCTCAATGTTGCTCGATGCCTTTGCGCGGCTGCGAATGCTCCGCAGCACCTGCTCGCCTGCCTTGTTTTGGCAGCGCGTTGCACGCTCACCGCGAGACTTTTGGGAATGCTACCTGTTCCCTTTGAATCCGAGCACCCATCTTCGGGGGGCAGGCAGCCGACCTGAAACCAGACATCGCGCGGCTGCCGCTCCTGGGCCGAGGCCAGACGATCGCGACGACTCGGTTCGCACACTGCCGAAATCGCGCACCGCGCGTTCGAGTTCGCCTGGGACGAGATCGACCTTTCGCCAGGGGTGCGCGCCCACCAAGTCTGCTGCGGAGAATCGCAATGGTAGCGAGTCGACCATCAAGAAATACTTGCTCTCCTGAAAATCGATGGCGGACAGGCGCGCTGCCTATTTGCAGGCGATCTGAGCATGATGATCGTCGCCCGAAAAGTGACACGAAGTGACGGGCTTCGGCAACTTGACGTCGACCGCATCCTGGCCATAGTGGCAGCGGATCGTGACGATGCGGCCCTGGGCGTAGACGTCCTTGACTGTGTAGGTGTTTGCGCCCGGGCCATCGTCGTCGGGGGCCAGAATCGCTTGCTCGGATGGGTCGCCGTCGAAGACGTCGATCTGGCTTGGCGCAGCGTCCGCGCGCAGTGGACAGACGCCGGCCACTGTCGGCTTCGGACTCGCGTCGGCCGCGGCGCAGGCCGAGAGCATTCCTGCCAGGGGCAGCCAGACCAGCCGGCGCGAAATTTCACTCCACCACATAGAAGCCGTCGCCGTGATTCGAGACGCCACTGCCGTTCCAACGGATCAAGCGCGCGCCGACGGCCTTGCCCGCGCCGGTGATCCACTGGTCGTACACGTGGATGCCGACCGCGTCTTGCTTGACGTAGATTGCCGCGTGCCCGACGTACTGGCCGTTGGCGTCGAAGGTCGCGATGGCGGTCCCCTCGGCAATCGTGTTGTCGCCCTTCACCTGCTTGCCCTGCGACCAGCGGACAGTGTTGACCGGGATATCCGGACACACGGTGGTGACGTAGGACACGCACTGGCCGCAGAAGTCCGGGTTGTGGCGCTGGTTGGCGGCCGGATGATCCGCGAACGGTCCCAGCGACGAGGTTCGGGTGCAGACCCAGTCGCCCTCCGGCGCTTCCGGGTTGGTGGCGTAGTTCGATGAAACGTAAGGCATCGGATCGGTCTCTCCTGGAGCATAGATCGCCGCGGCAACGCGGGTGCGGCGGCGGGGCTCCGAGAGCGTATCCTCCCGGCCACGGCCGAGCCATCCCCCATCGGGGCGAGCCCTCGGGGCCGAACCGTCGATTGCGCGCGCCACGCGATCACCCGGGCCGAGGCGGCCGCGGGTTCCGCCGCTCGTACTGCCGGCAAGTCAGGCACTTTCCCTGCTCGGTGACTGACCGTCCCGAGATCGGTCACTCGCCACCGACTGCAGATGGGCCGACTGGCGGCGTCGGCGCAACAGCGCTGCTCAACCCATACTCATTCCGGCGAACCTGTGACGCTCATCTGGTGAGCGGTGAACCGGTCGCCTTCAAGGCGGCAAGCCACGGGGCTCGCATCCTCTTCCAGACAAAGTTTGACATCCTGTTCGAAGCCTCGCTCCGCCAGTTCAACCGCAGAACTGCAGACTGCCATCGCTGACATGCGCTGTTCTGCCAAGCCCTCGTAGGCAAGTGCCGCGGCCCTGGCTTCGGGCGCTGCATCATCTCTGACAAGAGCCGACACGATCCCGCCCGCCGCAAGATAATCCTCGATGCTTGGGCGTAACCCGTCGTCGTCGGGCCATCGCTCGCCGCATGGGACCACCAGGATTCTGTCGAAGTTTCGACAGGCATAGGCGGTCGCGCGCAAGTTTCGGAAGCTCGCGGCAAAGACAGCCGCTCCCAAGTCTTTGGCGTAGTAGCTGCAAGCTGATCCGTTGGGCGACGGGAGCACAAGTCTCAGGCCATTGGTCGCCGTAAGCATGGATTGTGGGGACAATGACCAGCCGTCGTCGAAGCGACTCCGACTACTTGCTACGGCTGCTCCGCGTTCGGCACCGTATCCTTGAGCTGTCTCGTCTCGCCAAGGATAGGGATATACGACGGCGCCGCGGTCCACGGCGATGCTCACGCACGTAGAAAACGACATGACATCGATGACGATGACGCAGTCCGCATCGGCCGCAAGGTGGCGAATGGCGGCGAGCCCCCATTCAAGTCGTACCGAAAACCGCGTCTGAGAGAAGTAGCTCATTGGGAGGTTGATCGCTGCAGCGATCGGAACGGCGGGCGATTTCAAGCAGCCCTAAACCAGACTACTGTAACCGTCAGTTGCTGGCCGATCAGCAACCGTCAGTCCGACGCCACTGCGATCGATTCTGAGGCGGTCCAGTCTTGAACGACGCGTTGGTATGTGCGCTCGAGCATGCCTTGTCGCTCATACCTTGCCCGTCGACGCCGGCGACCGAGCAGCTGGGGCCGCCCCGTAGCCGACATCGGCTGCGCAGGTTTGGGCGCCCGGAAGTTGACGCTCGTCCCGTCGAGCACCGGATGGCCGGTTTGGGTACCGGAGAGGACATTCCTACGGCGTTCTATACCGTCCTATACCAACCGCCCAAGGCAACCCGCGTCGAGCCGTGGGAGTGCGACCGCGCTATGTACAAGCGGCGCAACGAGGTCGAGCGTTTGTTTCGACGTCTCAAGGGCTATCGCCGAATCTTCCCTCGCTTCGAGAAGCTCGACGTCATGTTCATCGCCTTCATCAGCTTCGCGCTCATCGCAGATGGCTTGCGGTTGTGTCAACAGGCCCTAGAACTCTCACTGATGGTCGGCTTTACACTCGATGCCATCAAAGAGCGGTCGCAGATATGCAGTCAGCCGTGCAGGTCGATGATTCCGCGCCGCAATCCGAGCGTCACCGCGTGCGTGCGGTCGCTCGCGCCGAGCTTGTGCAGGATGGCCTTCATGTGGGCTTTCACGGTGTCTTCCGTGACGTTGAGCGCTAGCCCGACGCGCTTGTTCGAGCGGCCGAGGGCCACTAGCCGAAGCACCTCGACCTCGCGCGGCGACAGGTCGTTGTCGTTCAGGCGGCCCGCAAGTTCGAGCGCGATCTCCACCGGTACCGAGCGTTTGCCAGCCTGTACGCTGCGAATGGTTTCCACAAGCTCGCGCCGGAGCATGCTCTTAAGTAGGTATCCCGCCGCGCCGGCCGCAAGCGCCCGCCGCGCCTGCACGTCGCCCTTGTACGTGGTGAGGACGACGATGCGCGCCTCGGGCCAGGCCTGTCGGATCGCGACCGTCGCATCGATGCCGTTCATCAGCGGCATCTGGATGTCCATCAGCGTGATGTCGGGGCGCAGCGAGAGGCACAAGTCGACCGCCTCGATGCCGTTGGCCGCCTCGGCAACGAGCTCCATGTCGGGCTGGCCTTCGATCACGCTGGCGATCCCGTCGCGCAGCAGCGGGTGGTCGTCGACGGCGAGGAGGCGGATCGTACGGTGTGGGGTATCGTCGTTCGTCATGTTTTTTTCTGAGCCAGCGAGGCGAGGTAGAACATCAGGCCGCGCCAGCGGCGGCGCGTGCGGCTGCTCAGGCGCAGCTCCAGGCGGATCTGCGTACCCTCGCCTTCCGCGCTCGTCAGCGTGAAGCGAGCACCGATCGAGCGCGCGCGCTCACGCATGCCCGCAAGGCCCCAGTGGCCTGCACGCCCGGCGGCGTATTCGCGCTGCGCCGGCATGCCGCGCCCGTCGTCGCGCACCTCGAGCACGAGGCGCGTAGGTGTCTGTTGCACGACCAGTTGCACTTCCGCGGCGCGCCCGTGCTGCGCGGCATTCAGCAGCGCCTCGCGGCCGATGTGCTCGGCCTCGTGGCGCACGCGGCCCGGCAGCGGCTCGCCCTCGCCGCGCAACGCGGCGGAGAACGCGTGGCCGTGCTCCGCGGCCAGCTCCTCGCCGAAGCGGGCGAGCGCCTCGCCGAGGGTGGCACCGTCGCCGGCTGGGGCGCGCAGTTCGTTGACGCGGTCGCGGCCCTCCATCAGTACCTCCTCTGCGCGATCGAGCGAGCGCTCCAGCGCGAGCCGCGAGGGGTCGTCCGGCGACATGCGGTCGACGCCGGACTGGAACCGCAGGATCAGACCTTGAACGCTCTGCAGCAGCGTGTCATGGAGCTCACGCGCGATGCGCTCGCGCTCGATCAGCATCGCCTCGTGTCGATCGGCGTAGCGGGCCGCTAGCCGACGCACCCGCCAGCGCAGCAGTGCCCAGGCGAGCAGGCCAGCGATCGGCACCCACATCAGTCGGAACAACCAGGTCTGGTGGAACGCGGGCGGCACCGAGAACTCGAGCAGCGCGGGCTGCGCGCTCCACACGCCGTCCTCGTTGCGCGCGAGCACGCGGAACGCGTAGTGGCCCGGCGACAGGTTCGTGTAGTGAACGCTGCGACGGGTGTCGACTTCCTGCCAACCCGAATCGACGCCGTCGAGCCGCACGCGGAAGGTCACGCGCTCTGGCTGGGCCAGTGCGACGGCCGTGTAGCGCAGGTCGACGCTGCGTGTGCCGACCGGTAGCGTTGGTGCCTGCAACGGCCACGCGTTGCCGCCGACCTCTAGAGCGACGATGCGCGCTGGTGGTGCGACGAGGTTGCGCCGGATGTGGCGCGGGTCGATCCAGACGACGCTGTTGTTGGTAGCGAACCAAAGGACACCATCGTCGGCCACAACGGCGGTTGGCACCGGGCGTAGCTGAGCCGGCGCGCCGTCGAGGCCGTCGTGGTAATCCATCCGCTCGGCCCCGACCGCGTGCGACGGCTCGCGCAAGGCCCGCTCGATCTCGGCGGACGGCATTCGGAAGATGCCCAGTGCTGTATTCAGCCACACGTCGCCGAACGGGTCGACGACGATGCCTGAGACCCCGGCCAGGGCCTCGCCACCGTCGACACGGATCGGATGGACATGACCGTCCGCCACCAGAGCAAGGCCGAGTTCACCACCCAGCCAGAGGCGATCGCCCTGCGGGCACAGCGCGAGCAGGCTGCCGACGTGCAGACCTTGCGGCGGCCCCCAGCTCACTAGAGCGCCGTCGGTGTCGACCATCACGAGCCGATTAAACGCGTAGCCGAGCCACAGTCGCCCGCGCGGGTCGCGTGCCATTGCGAGCGGGTTAGCATCAGGGCCTCCGGGTGGCTCGGGGACGGAGTGCCAGCCGGTCTTGGACGCTACGTCCTGCTCCCATTGGCCGTGTCGCAGGATCGCGAGGCGCAACCGGCCATCGCCGACATCGGCCATCGCCTGCACTGGTGTGCCGCCGAGATCGGAAGGCAGATCGATGCGCGTGGCCGCATCGTCCGCGATACGCCAGACGCCGCGCGCACCGGCCATCCAGACGCCGCCGCGGGTGTCGCGCAGCACGCTGGTGATGCGCGGCCCGACGCCGGGCAGGCGGCGTTCATCTCGGCCGAGGCGCGCCGGTTCGACGTCGGTGCTGCCGACCCATACGCCCTCCCCTGGCGCAGCGGCCAGGGAGGGTGCGAGCAGACCGACCGGAAGATCCGCGCGCGTCAACTTGTTGGCGCGGAAACGATCGATGCCACCACTGGTGCTCAGCCAGAGGTCTCCCTCGCGATCCTCCAGTAGAGCAAGCACCTGATCGCCGCTCAGCCCGTCCGCATGCGTGAAGCGCTGCGACGGAGCGACTTGCGGGTCGCCGCCTGTCCCTGGCGTGGGCAGGTGGTCGGGATCTACGAGGCGTGCGACGCCGCCTTGACTCGCAACCCACATCGCGCCGTCGCGGTCGAACAACAGGGGGCCGACATGGCCAGGTCCGGGGACGGCAGCCTTCAGCGGCGGTGGCGTGTCAGCATCCGGCAGCGTCCACACACCTTGCGTGCCGTTCGATTCCCACACGCGGCCGTCCGCTCGCTCCGCGAGCCAAGCAAAGCTGATCGAGCGCGTCGAACGCAGGAAGCGCACGCCACCGCGCGGCAGGCGCCAGGTGCCCTCCTCGGCCACGGCCCATACCGTGCCGGCGCGGTCAGTGTGCAGCGCGTACGTGGCGCCCGCTGGATAGCCTGCGGCTTCGGGCGGTGTGCTCCAGCGCCGGCCATCGAATCGCGCAAGACCGGTGGTGGTGCCCACCCAAGGACGCCCCTGCGGGTCTATCGTCACCGCAGTGACAGTGCCAGACGGGAGCCCGTCGGCGCGCCCGAAGTGACGCAAGCGGCCCCGGTTCCACCAGCCGATGCCGCCGAAGCGGTAGCCGATCCAGAGCCCCTGGCCCGGCTGGGCAAACAGCATAGCGACGCTGGCCGTCGGGCCGCCCTCGCCGGCCGGCGGCTGGAACCGCTCGAACTGCAGACCGTCGAAGCAGAACAGGCCGGTGGGACTGCCGAGCCAAAGCGTTCCGTCGTCGGTTTGCGCGAGCGATTCGACCTGCGCCGGAGCACCGTCTCGCGTCGACCAAGCCGTGTGGTGCAGCTGGCCCAGCGTCAGTGAACGATCCATCGCGAACGCAAATGGCGCCGTCAGCACCTGCGATGCGAACAGCCCTGCGAAAACGAGGCGGAGACGGAAGTGCGCAAAGGCGGCGGGCATCGGCAAGGGCTGGCGGCGTCGTGCGATTGTGCCCGCGCAGCGCGTGCAACGTACGCCTTGCAGCCACCGGTTACCCGAAAGAGTGAGTGAGCTTCTACCCGTAATAGCAGTTTGTGCACGGACTGGAGCTGCCTAGACTCGGATCGATCCGGACCACCTCGCGCCGGACTTCATCCAATCCATCGAACCCAGGAAGAGCCATGCAAGATATCCATTTGTCTCGGCGTCGTACCGCGCACTCCATTTCGCTGCTAGCCACGCCGTTGACCGCCGTGGCGCTCGCGTTGTCGACGTTGTCGGCGAACGCAGCGGCAATCGCACCGATGCGCGACCTGGGCGTGGTCTCTCCATCGACGTCCGTGTCCGCAGTTGTCTGGCTCAAGGGCAGCAACGACGCCGCTTTCGACGAAGCGATGGCTGCGTTGAACGATTCATCCTCGGCCACGTATCACCAATGGATGGAAGACTCCGACATCGCCACCTACGCCCCATCGGCAAAGGACGTCGCGACAGCGCGCGCCTCGTTCGCCGAACTCGGCCTTAGCGTCGACAAGGTGTTTGAAGGAGGCAAGCTGGTGCGCGTCTCTGGCAGCGCCGCGCAGATGCAGGCGGCGTTCGGAACACAGATTCACGCCCTGCAGACAGCCACAGGGCGCACTCTTTTCAAGGCGGCGACAACGCCATCTTACAAAGGCGCGCATTCCGAGTTGGTCGGTGGCGTTTCGGGCCTCGCCGGCGCGGAAGCCCAGCCGTTCGTGACACGCCAGATGAACTTCGCCACCGGCTACTCCGCGCCTGGTGTCGTGCCGCAGGCTGGCACCGATCCGCTGGCGGCTTTCACATCCAAGTGCTTCGGGCCGGACGTGACCGAGACCATGCATGGGCTTAGCGGAACGCTCGGTAGTGGTGTCTTCGGCAACGTCGTCTCAACGGCCACCGGCCCGACCTACCTGGATCCAACGACCACTGTGAACCGCCCCGCCTGTGGATACACGGCGCACGAGCTTGTGAAACACTACGGAGTCGACGAGGCGCATGCCTTCGGCCTCAAAGGCAAGGGCCAGACGATCGTGGTCGTCGACGCCTACGGCTCGTCGACCGCGCTAGCCGACTTGAATACCTTCTCGGCGACGATGGGACTGCCCGCGATGACAAGCGAGAGCTTCCAAGTGAAGTACTCGGACGGCGCGCCATCCAGCAGTGATCTCAATTGGGCGCTCGAAACCACGCTCGATATTGAATGGGCGCACGCCTTCGCGCCGGAAGCGAAAATCGTGCTTGTGGTCACCCCGAGTGGTGACAACGCCGAGATGGCGTACGGCGTCGAATACGCGGCCGATCATCACCTGGGCAACGTCGTATCCAACAGTTGGGGTTTGGCCGAAGTCAATGGCGACAAGTCGACCGCGCAGATGTTCGACCATGTCTTCAAGCATGCAGCCGCGCGCGGCGTGGCAGTCAACGTTGCGACGGGCGATTTGGGTGATAACGGCGTCGGCTCGCCGGTGGGCGCCCCCAACATTCCGTCGGACTCGCGCTTCGCCACGGCTGTCGGCGGCACGAGCATCGGCATCCCCAGCGACAGTGGTCCGGTCGAAGCCGCCTGGGGCATTTCGTTGACACAATTTGGCAACCGCATCCGACCGGCTCCGGTGCCCGTCATGCCGGGGTTCCTCCAGGGCAGCGGCGGCGGCGAGAGCGTGTTCCTGAAGAAGCCAGCCTGGCAGCGCAAACTGCCAGGCAAGGGGCGCCAACTGCCCGACATCTCGGCGCTCGCAGATCCGCAGACCGGCGCGATCGTCGTCATCACGGATCCGTCCAACGGCCTGCCAACCTGGCTCGTCGTGGGAGGCACGAGCTTGGCTACGCCAATCTTCTCGGCTATCTGGGCACTGGCGGATGAGGCGGCGGGAGAATCGCTGGGGCAGGCCGCGCCGGTGGTGGCCGTGCTGCCGCCATTCGCGATCCGCGACGTGGTACCGATCAAGGCGACGAAGCACAACACGACCGCTTCCATCACCTTTCGCGGCGGCGCGCCGACCACCTACGACTCGGCTCAGCTATTCGGCCTGTCCGCATCGCAGCAGACCGGTTTCCTGGGCGCGCTGTTCTTCGTTGGCGCGGACCCTTTCACTGGCTGGAATGACGTCGGTTTCGGACTCGACTCGTCGCTCGCAGCAGCTCCCGGTTGGGACAACGCGACCGGCTACGGCGTACCGAACGGACTTCTGTTCATTGAGACGGCGCAACTGTTCACGCGGGGCCACAGGTAAGGTTATTCCGGGGCGTGGGAGCGCCCCGGGAACGGGCAGCAACCCAATTTGATGACGGGCGCCGGCCTCCGTACGGGCGGTGGTTGCATTTCGTCGATTCATTAAAGGCGATGCCAGCCCGCTTTTTTCTTCCCGTGGCGCTCTGCAGAGAAGTCACATCTGACCGGCTGACCGCCACCGGATGGCCGTCTACTTCAATAGCGTGCCATCCACACAGCGGTGGTAGCCAACGATCATGGCCACATCGTGGCGACGGAGCCAGCCATCGACGGCACGCACGTGACGAAGTGGGTTGCCGACATGACCGACCGCGTCCTGTGTTTTGTTGAAGACGTATTCGCCCACGGCATCCAACGAAATCTCGGTGCGGGCATCACCCTGGAGGAGATAGCGCGGGCCGAGCGGCGCCCCGAGATGCCGCTGCGCTTTCAGTTTGCTCTTTCCGGTGACAGCTGACATCCGTGGCGGCTACAGACCCACGCGACACTGTTCGAAGAGACCTGAGATGGTAGAGGCCGTGCGGTCTGTGGCCGTCGTCACCTAGGCTAACCTGCAGCCAACAGAAGCGTCGAAGGCTGGTGGAGCCCTCCATAATCAAGACCTAACCCCCGCTTGTTCGAGATGCCTACCGTTCATCATGGATAAATTCTTGTTGCAGCAGCAGGTGCTGGAACGGCTCGCCGAAGACCTGCTGCAAGCCGAACAGGCAGTGCAGGCGGCCCATGAAACGGCGACTCACGAAGAAAACATCGCCGAAAACAAATACGACACATTGGGACTCGAAGCCGCCTACCTGGCCACCGGCCAAGCTCGTCGCGCCGAAGCCATTCGCCAGGCGATGGCCAATTGGCGCCAATTCCGCCCGCGCCCCTACGACGCCAGCAAAGGTATACAGCTCGGCGCGCTTGTCTGCCTGGTCGATTCCGACGACAAGCAGCAACAGCTCTTTCTCGGCCCGGATGGGGGCAGCATGAAGTTAGTCAGCGGCGCTCAGCTCGTTCAGGTCATCAGTAGCGAAGCCCCTTTGGGCAGGGCCATGCTGGGTAAATGCGAGGGTGATGAGGTGTCGATACAGGTCGCTCCAATCCGACAGCAGTTTGAGGTGCTGCGGGTTCATTAAGCTGCAAGCAAGTTCACGCCGAATTGATCAGAAATTACTCGCCCCGACACCTTTAGGACTCGCTCCGTCCGCTGCAGCGGCACGCGAGCTAAGTCGCGCGGGACTCCAGGCCACGACCATCGCGGCGTTCCTCGCAAGGAATGGCGTCGGGCTTTCCGCCAAGTCACTCGTCGTCGTTGATGAAGCGGCGATGGTCAGTACCCGAGACCTCCACAATTCGAGCGACGGCCTGCAAACACTCACCGTGGCCGGCACGAACCACGCACGATTGCGAATCAACGAATTTGTTCGGCAAGAGTTGAGGTTGGCCGGGGCCGGGCACGTGGTCTCCGTGCTGGAACGCCGCAACCTGACGCGCGCCCAGCTCCGCAGCTCACTGAGCTACCAGAAGGATGACGTCGTCCAATTCTTGCGGAAGTACGACAGCCTCGGGGCGCGCGCGGGAGACACGGCAGCCGTCGTCTCAGCCGAGCCAGGGCTCGTCACGCTCCGCATGCAGAACGGCGCGATTCGGCAATGGCGTCCCACTGCCATGGAGCACGTGGCAGCCTACGACATCGGTTCGCGCGAGTTGACGGTGGGGGATGAAGTGAGGTTCACCGCCAATCAGCACGGCCTCGGCGTCGTGAACGGCGAACGAGCGCGCGTCGAAACCATCGACCCGGAAGCTCGCCGCATGACCGTCTGCACCTCGGAGGGTGAACTCGTCTCGCTCGACCTGGACAGGCCCTTGCATCTCGACCATGGCTACTGCGTCACCGTCCATTCATCGCAGGGCCAGACATGCGACACCGTCCTCATCGACGCAGACGTATCGAGCGTCACGGCGGGCGAGTCGCTCTTTTATGTCGCCATCAGCCGCGCGCGGTCGCTGGCGGCGATTTATATCGACGACGCGAGTTTGCTGCCCGAAGCGATGTCTCGCAGCGAACCCAGGGCGAATGCCCTCGACCTCGCCAAGCCCGAACCTCGGCAGGCTGCCCTGGCTCTCTAGCGCACGGATGAGTGCCAGCGGCTCGGACTTGCGCACCGCGCGGCCGTTCGTCGCATGCGACGGCCGCGCCGTGGACAAGTCCTGAAGCGCTTCAGCGAAGCGCCTTCTTCCACCGCTCGTTGAACTCCTTTCGACGGAAGTAGTACTGCCTGAAGTTGCCGAGCTTCCTCGGCTCGGGCAGCAGCCCCGCCAAGACCATGCGGTACACCGTCTTGCGACTCACCTGAATTCCATGCAGACGTCCGCCATCGTCATCAAATCCATCACTATCAGCTCCTAGAAGTGCTAGAAACTGATAGCGAACGCGCCTTATATCGGGATGGCTCTCGATGCCGTTTGGTGCCGGTTAGGTAAAAGACGGGCATCGGATGGCCTCGCCTGACCTCCGCTGACACAGTAAACTGCAGGGTCTTTCGGTCACGGCCCGGAATCGGGACAATGTCGTGTGAGCGCGCTAAGTCATTGATGCGCTTGGTTTTCCCCGCAACTTTGGCAGTGCGAGTACCGGCCGAGTGTGAAGTTTTTGTGGTGCCGACTATCCGAATCGAACGGATGACCTCCCGCTTACAAGGCGGATGCTCTACCAACTGAGCTAAGTCGGCGTACGGAGCGCGTGGCGCGCCCCGGCAGGACTTTACTTGATGCGCTTCAGCGCCGGGCGCGGGGTGCTGGGCGCGGGCGTGGGGGACTCCGGCGGATCGGTGTCGTCGTCGGCGGGCGCCTCGGGCGTGCCTTCGTCGGACTGGGCGGTGCTGGACGGGGCCAGGCGCAGGCCGCGCGGGGCGCCGTCGGCCGCCGGGGCGGTGGAATGGGTCACCGGGCCGGAATTGTCGCCGACCGTGCCGGCCTCGCCTTCGCCGGTGGGCATCGGGAAGGCCATGCCCTGGCCGTTCTCGCGCGCGTAGATCGCCACGACGTGGTCGACGGGCACCAGGATGTCGCGCGCCATGCCGCCGAAGCGGGCGCGGAACTCGATGAAGTCATTGCCGAGCTTCAGGCCGCTGGTGGCCTCGAAGCCGACGTTGAGCACGATCTCGTTGTTCTTCACGTACTCCATCGGCACC